>Ga0209211_10000259_pt1 | contig 117334 bp, 137 predicted proteins | sample RifGroA2_FD_183992 | JGI IMG/M metagenome (GOLD analysis project Ga0209211, IMG submission 183992) | Groundwater microbial communities from Rifle, Colorado, USA - Groundwater A2 (SPAdes) (version 2) | ecosystem: Environmental > Aquatic > Deep subsurface > Groundwater | place: Rifle, Colorado...
GCTGTGAACTATATTGAGAAATAGACGGTTTAAAGTGACATGAACAGAGGATTAGAGATATTTATTGTTAAATTATTGGAAAGATTTGATAGAATTTCCATAGGGAAATTCTATTTGGGATGTAGCCAACCTAATCGAAAGATTTATATACAAATTACCACATTTGTATACATGGAAGAAACAGTCTCTGTGCGTATAAGCAAAGAAGAAATGAATGCTCTTGATAAATTGTCAGAGCAAGAGCGCTTAAAGCGTTCTGTTCTTTTACGTGAAGTGCTTCATATAGGTATTCAACAGAAACGGCTTGAATATGCTCTAGTGATATATCAGAAAAGAGGGGCTACCGCTTGGAAAGCTGCACGTATGGCTGGCATTCCATTGACAAAATTTCTAGACTTGCTTGTAGAACGAGGAATAGATTTTAATTATACTCAAGAAGATTTTCTTGAGGATGCAAAAGAATTCGTATGATTAGCAATGCTTCTCCCCTCATTATCTTTGGAAGGCTGAACAAACTTGGTCTTTTAAGGGAAGTCCTCGGCAAAATAATCATTACAGAAGAAGTTTATAGAGAAGTTGTCTATGAAGGTAAAATAATAGCTGCTCCAGACTCTTTTTTAGTTGAAGAGTTTTTATCAAGAGGAGATATCACTGTAATTGCTCTCACAGAAAAGGGTAGAAAAAAATCTGCTGAGATTGCAATGATGCATGCTCACATAGATCTGGGAGAAGCTGCAACGATTGCATTGGCTTTGCAAGAAGGACAAAAAGAAGTTTTGCTTGATGACCATGATGCACGAAAAGCAGCAATTCTTTATGGTTTAATCCCTCGCGGTTCAATATGGATCCTTCTTAAATCATTTCAGAAAGGTCTTGTGACAGAGTCTGAAGCAAAAGACCTTCTCACGCAGATGATAGAAAGTAATTTTAGAATAAGTGCAAGAATAATGAACGATTTCTTCATGCTCTTAGAAAAAATCAAAAAGCGCAAAAAACTTAATGCTTGAAATTGTATCTCGCCAGCACCGCACCCATTGTCTCTTCAGGCATATTTCTTGTTGCGATACTTTTATCAGCAATGAGTTCCAAATGCCACATCTTGTTTTGAGGAAATGTATATCGTACTAAGGTGCGTGCTTTGAGGATGTAATCGCCATCACTAGGCTCTCCAAGTTTATAAGTCCCTCGAAGACCTGCGCCAATGCGCCACGTTTCATTCAATTTTCTCCCCAGAATAAATCCTGCATTAATCTCATCCGATACTGCTCTGTCTTGATAGAGCGTAACTGGTTTTGTATATTCAAATGCAGTCGTTATCTCGTTTCTCTTTTTTGCATCAAGCCATGTTGTAGTGAATCCACCTTTGAAGTCATATCGCCCTGTTCCAAGCGCAGGTCTTGTCTCTGCATCACCCACAGGCAAACTTGCTCCTGCTGAAGTAATCCAATGGAGACTTCCTTGTTTGCCGAGGTCAAGAGTTCCTCGTGGTCCCAGCTTCAAAGTCAAATCCCCCAAGCCACTACTCTCCATACCGTTTGCCTCAAGAAACTTATACGGCAAAGCTCCAATTGCAAAGAACCCGAGTTCTTTGCCTGTCCAAAATTTAACGACGTTACTCTGAATCCAATTATCGCTTGCGCCTTGTGTTGTCTCTCTTCGCGTGTAATTAATCCCATGGTCAAACTGAATGGGTGTCGGTCCTCGTGTACCAATAATGAAGTCATCTGCTTTTGTTTGCATAGGAGATAAAAGCGTTGTGGCTAGTAAGGCTGCAGACGCGAGGGGAGTTTTAAGGGATTTCATGCTTCTGCTCCTAACTCTCTACTAACTTGTTCATCAGAGAAAATTTTCCCATCGTAATACATCCTTTTATCTGCTCTTCTCACATTCTCACTCAACAATTTTGTGAGATGACCTTCCAGAACATTTCTAAATTTTCTCAGCTTAACCGTGTCAAGCATAGCCCTATATGGGGGAAGTGTCATTCCCCTAATGAACTTCAATTCATCAGAACATCCGGAATCATAGAAATAGCCATTGTAGTTATAAGATAACTCACATTCACCCTTGGAAGTACACTCGTTTAGATATTGATATCTCCCCTTGTAACGATCTGCCATTAGTCTCATCGCTCTAACTAGGCGCTCGTTTCTTTCTTTTATCTTCTCTGTTGCTTGGTTTTGTGTTTCTTGTGTCATGTTATTTTTCCTTCAAAGCGGTTTATGTAACCACTTCATAATAACATCTTACTATTCCTCTTTATAATAATTATTTCTCCTATAGGGGGTCGTAGTTAGAAAGAATTAAATAGCCACAATGTGAAGAAAAGAAGTGGATACGAAACTATTGGAAAGCATCGGCTTGAGCAAAGGAGAGACAAAAGTGTATCTCGCACTTATACACTTGGGAGAGACAAAGACAGGATTGCTAGCGAAAGAAGCGCGTGTTTCTTCTTCAAAAGTCTACAAAATTCTAGACAGGCTCATCATGAAAGGTCTTGTCGGAAGCACAGTCAAGGGAAAAACGAAGTACTTCACCGCTACAAATCCAGAAGCAATTACAAACTATATGGAAGAAAAGAAGAAAGAAATTACTACACAAATCCAGCAAGTGCAAAAGCTAGTCCCAATATTACAATCAGAACAGCAACAGGCAAAACAGCGCTCACAGGCAACTCTTTACGAGGGATTCCAAGCAATCGCTAATTTTTACAGGAACATTTTACAAGAATTGAAAAGCGGAGATGAATATTATGTGATTGGCGCAGGATATCCTGAAGGAAAACCTGAAATTCGCGCATTCTTTTATTCTTATCATCATGAAAGAGCAAAACGCAATATTAAAGTAAATATTCTTATGAATTATGAAGTCCGCGGCAATGAGGAAGTAACGACACGTATCAATTCAAATATTCGCTTTTTGCCGCAGTATTTTATTACAAATATGACTATTGTGTTCTATAAAAATAAAGCTTTATTTTTCTTTTTGACAGAACAACCGACTGCATTCCTTTTAGAAAGCAAGGAAGCAGCTGACAGCCTGAAATCTTATTTCAATGTGTTATGGAAGATTGCGAAGAAATAATCTTCAAGCATCGGGCTTCTTTATCGCCCAAGATACACCAAAGATTACAAGTCCTACAAGAGCAACAATCGCTCCAACACTTTTGACAGTCGCAACAAAAGAGCCTATAAGAGAATGCGCAAGAGTTATGCCTATGCTCTTAAGATTAATTATTGCTTCTAGCCCCCCATCGTCTGAAGAACTAGAGCTGGCTACAAGAGACACCAGACGCTCATTAAGAAGATTGTTGCCAATAATGACAAGAGCAAGTGCAATCATACCTGCTAAAATTAAAGACATTCCAATCAATCTTAGCGCAGTGCGTTTAGAGGGTGTTTGCCATAGAAAGAACATACAAAGAAGCAGAAGCAATTCAATGCACAATGCTGCGTAAAAGAAAAGGTAATAACGTCGTACATTATCACGCAGTACATGAATTTTCCCCTGCGGATCGTAAACTGATAGCAAGTCAATTTTATTCTGCTGGAAAAGCGAGACATTCTTTTTTTCAAGCACCTCATCTAAGAAAACTGAGATATTTTTATCTAGGGGTTTGCATACAACCTCTTCTCCCTGATATGGCTGTTGTCCAGCATTACACACTGGAAATAGAGCGCCCTGCTCTTCTATATAAGAGCGAATTGCCTGCATGTCAATTTCAACACTTATGTTTGGTTTTTCGCCTGCACCGCGCACATATGCCAATGTCTCCACAATTGAATTATCAAATATCTGCCGTAAATCTCCCTTTATATAAGCCCCCATGCCAAGCATGCTTCTATTAGCAGATATTTTGTCAATGGTTTGGTATACTCCAGAATCTTCAAATGCTTCTTGGTATACTGAATGATGCAGGAAGCGCTGTGTGCTTCCACCAATTATAAGCAAGACTCCAATCATAATTATCACTACAACTAGAAGAATAGAAACTAGAATACGTATCCACCTCATACTGCTCTAAAAGAAAAACAGTTTTTAATGCTTTCCTCTATCAACAACAGACACTTCAAGTACTTGGGTTATGCGAGGAGTATTTTCATCATCAATCTCAAAAACTAGTTTATATTCTTTTCCAACATAGACAGTACATCTGTTTTTCTCTTGAGTACATTCACTTAACAGAACGCTTCCTTGAAGAAGGCGTGTATGCGCATAATCAACTCGTTGAAGTCTGCAATCAGACATTATCTCATGACGTCCCACAATAGAGACAAGTGAAGGAATATGTTGATATGCACTGCAAGGTAGAATTTCTCCTTGCTCAAATCCTATTTTATTTAGATAAACACATACCCATAGACACTTTCCTTGTAGTTTTTCAGGCAGATGAATGACTCCCAATGTATCAGGTTTAGAAGAACTTTCTTCCAAATTTCTAGAACTCTGATCATATGCCTGCTTTTGTTTGCTCTTCCGCCACGCTCTTCGATGATTAATAATCCAATCAGTTAATGCATGTTCAAAGCCAATATCATAGCCAGCTTTCTCTGATTCAATCCATTTGTGCTTCATAATCTCATCACGTTCTGCCTGAAACTCACGGTAGAGCGATGAGTTTCTGATGATTTTATCGATGCCAGTATTGCTGTCCATATGGTTTGAAACTCTCCAAAATAAAGATGCGTTTCTATTTAAGCTTTAGTGTAGTGCTGAGGGTAGTGTTTAAGAGAAGAAATTGAAAGTTTATTTTCTACTTCCACCAAAATTATACCTCAATTGAACAAGAAAACTAAAACCTTTAGACATATTATTTGAAAAAGTATCGTGCCTATCACAAATATCTTTAGGATAAAGTCGCAGAAAAGTAAACATTTAATAACCTGATCTTAGGCAAGGTCTAATGTCTGAAATTGAAATACAAGCATGTGAATTAAAGTTTGCAACAATTGAGGAAGCAGTTAGTAAATCCAGATATGCCGAACGAATGTCTTATCTGTTAAAAAATTCAACACTGGGCTACAAACCTGTTCATATTCTGGAAAAGGATTGTGAGAGAGTCTCTAATTGTTTTGGGACAGCAATATTTATCGTAGGAGGAGAAAACTCGTTTTTAAGAAGCAGATACTGTCATTGGGAGCAAGAAGCAATTATTCTGGGAAGTCCATATGATGCAGATTGCTGTGTATTTCCTGCAAATGTAGACCGTCCAGCATACATCGGACCAAGCTTCATGGAGTGTTTTCTAAAAAACAGATGCACTAAGATACCTCAGAAAGAAAAGGATTGCCTGATTGCAACAAGAGGAAAAGAAATTGACGACGAGGGTTTTACAATTGGATATGGTCTCCTCCATACTTGCATCTACTTAGGCAGGATTGAGGGAAAAGACTGGATTATGCATCAAGCAATGGAAGGCGCATCTTACACTACATATAAACTCCGCACATATTCAAATGTAGAACGGACTGACTTTTATAGATATAGCAAACGACATTAAAATTTGACTGTTTTGTCGTTTGCTACCTTAAGGATTTGATAATCCTTGATGTCAAGGGAAGGGCGTACTAATTGAGGAATTATTTATGTCGTTCACTATACTTCACAACTCACAACATCGACAGCTTTAAATAGCTCGATAACGAGCCTTGTTCCCACACAATGATCGACAAAAATATTGAAGAAAATTACTTTCCAGAAAAAAGAACTTGCGCACATACGACCTTGAGATTTTATTCACAGCTCGGACTTTATTTGTCTAAGGAAGATGCTGCTGCAGTGGTTGAAGCTCATCAAGTCTGTTTCCCGCGTTCCTCTCCTTCTGGAGTGGAAAGAGTTATACGCTTAGCTCAGCAATTATTCTCAGAAGAACAAGTCGGATTCCATAACATAGATGAATACTACGCTAGCGTGAGAAGCGAGACTATTCGCATTATGATTGAGCAGAAAAGAGGATATGCAATTTTACTCGCAGGCGCTGTTGAACACGCTGCGCATGATGTTGCTAAAATGGCACATCAAAGTTTCACTGTGCGCGATACGGAAGCATCTTAAAAAACATTTATAAATATCAAATTTCATTCATTAATATTAAATAATCATGAATTGGGATGATGACCCCTTTGAGGGTATTTTTAGGGAATTCCTTGGCTCTTCTCGTAGTCAGAACACTGCACGAAGAAGACGTGCCTCATTCACTGAAGGCGAAGAAGAAGACCGCACTATTGATGCAATTGAAACAGATGATTCGATTTTCTTAATTTTCGAGTTTTCAGGTTATGGCGAGAAAGATATTTCAGTTAATGTCAGGGAGCGCCAGATTGAGATAAATGCCAAGAAGCAGCAGATTGCAGGTATCCAAGAATATCTCCTTCAAAGACTACAACAAGGTATGATTATAAAAAAGACTCTACCATCGGGAATTTCTATGAAGTCATTTAAGCACACGTTCAAGAACGGCATTTTAGAGGTATGCTTCAAGAAAAATGACTAACGAACAGGACAAATTTATAACACTAGAAATTGCAGAAGCATTGCAGGAAGACATTGACAAAGGCATAGCGCGCATTCCTTCAAGAGCTCTGAAAAAGCTAGGACTTGTCTCAGGAGACACTATAGAGATTAGGGGTAAACAGGCGACTGCGACTCGTATTCTTCGTGCCCCTCCGAAAGATGAATCAAAAGATATAATTCGAATTGATGGTACAACGCGGGCAAACATCAGTTCTTCCTTAGGGGAACGTATATCTGTAGCGCAGTTAACAGTACAAGTGGCAGAATCAATTACTCTAGCACCAACACAAGAGGTCAGGTTCAGCGACGACCCTACAGAATATTTTCATACCAAACTTCTAGACCGCCCACTTGCAGTTAAACAGGCAGTAATCATAGATGTTTTTGGTACGCGTCTGCGATATGTCGTAACAAAGACAAGCCCAAAGGGTTTTTGTATTGTTACCCCTAGAACAAAGCTTCTAATCTCTGATGACATACAATCAGGTGATGCTAAGGCAACGAACGTAACTTATGAAGATATTGGCGGTTTGAAGAACGAAATTGAGTTGATTCGTGAGATGGTTGAGTTGCCGATGAAACATCCTGAAGTTTTCCAGAAATTAGGTGTAGGTGCGCCAAAAGGAGTTTTGCTGACAGGTCCTCCTGGAACAGGCAAAACACTAATCGCAAAAGCAGTAGCTAATGAAACCGACGCAAACTTCTATTCTATTGCCGGTCCTGAGATAATGAGCAAATATTATGGTGAATCAGAAAAGCATCTTCGTGAAGTCTTTGAGAAAGCAGAGAAGAATGCACCTTCAATAATATTCATTGATGAAATTGATTCTATCGCTCCAAAGCGTTCAGAAGGCACAGATCAGACCGAAAAACGTGTTGTCGCGCAGATTCTTACTCTTATGGACGGTTTGAAATCAAGAGGTCAGCTTGTCGTAATGGCTGCGACAAATCGCCCTGACGACCTTGATGAAGCGCTTCGCCGTCCGGGCAGGTTTGACCGTGAGATACGAATCAATCCGCCTGATGAACGTGGCAGAAAAGAGGTTCTTCAGATTCACACTAGGGGCATGCCTCTGGAGAAAGATGTTAATTTTGAGGAGTTGGCTGCTCGTACAATAGGGTATACTGGTGCAGATGTCGAAGTTCTTTGTAAGGAAGCTGCGCTGAAATCAATTAAGCCTTATTTCAATGACTTGAAGAACATGCAGGAGCGAGTTCCAACTGAGATTTTGGACAAGATAAAAGTAAGCAGGCAGCACTTTATTGATGCCATGAAATTTGTCGAGCCTTCAGCATTAAGGGAAGTTATGATAAGCAAGCCGAATGTGCATTGGGATGATGTAGGTGGCTTGGAAGAAGCGAAAGATAAGCTGCGCGAGCTGGTTGAGCTTCCTCTGCTCAAACCAGAACTATTCGTTAAGGTAGGCATTAAACCTGCAAAAGGAATACTTCTCTTCGGTCCTCCAGGCACAGGCAAGACTCTGCTTGCAAAAGCTGTTGCTACAGAGGCGAATGCAAACTTCATCTCAATCAAGGGTCCTGAATTGGTGAGTAAATGGGTCGGAGAATCAGAAAAGCACCTGCGTGATATTTTCAAGAAATCTCGGCAAGTAGCTCCTACAATAATCTTTTTTGATGAGTTTGATAGCATAGCAAAAGTGCGCGGTTCTTCTTTTAATGACAGCACTGAAAAGATGGTTAATCAGCTCCTGACAGAAATGGATGGTATAGAAGAACTGGAGAAAGTTGTTATTATAGCCGCTACAAACAGGAAAGATTTAATCGACCCTGCATTGTTGCGTCCAGGGCGCTTCGACGCGATTGTCGAGCTCAAAATTCCTGACAAGGCAACACGTGCAACAATCTTCGAAGTGCATTCACGTAAGATGCCCTTGGATTCAACAGTTAGGCTTACAGATTATATTGCAAAAACTGACGGGTTCAACGGCGCAGAGATTGAGGCTGTTTGTCGTGAAGCAGGCATTCGTACTATCAAGCGTATGTATCGCACCAAGACTCTGCCTGAAAAAATCACAGTAACAAAAGAAGACTTCGATGCTGCACTAGAAGCAGTGATGCAAACAACAGGCAGGACACACGAAAAAAGTCAAAAAGAGCAGAAAACTGAATCAGAATTAGCGAATGAGAAAAAAGACAAGCGCGTCATTGCGGAAAATTAGATTTGTTTGTAAATTACACTGACCGACATGCTTATATAACCAGTAAGATGCTCTGCTACATGAGTCAGAAATCATTTTTTGAGAAACAGACGCCAGAAAAGATGCGTAATACTTTACAAGTTAAACAGATTTTTGTGCAGAGAGGTTTAGTTGATCATATTTGGAATCTGGATAAGGAGAGCGAAGCTATTGAAATTCGCACATTTTTGATTCCAACACTCTTCCGCGCACAAGTCAAGACACAGGCGCGCGCCTCTAGGAAGAACTACAAACATGGACTAGTCATTAATCTCGATCAGCCGCAAACGCGTGAGCAGGCTTATGAGTATCCGTATACTCCTTTAATCACACGGATGAAGTCTCTTGAGACAGCTTTCAGAGATTTACGCGAGGAAGAAATTAAATTTATTGGTGTTGCATGGCATCCTGTGCAAACACGAGACCGTCGTTGGCGTGTAGTCCCGTTTGATGCGGTTCTGGAAGGGACAAAATTATATGATTATGCTATTAATCGCGCAGGTAATATTAAAGTAGATGAAAAATATACAGAAGCAGCAGTTGTGCAACGCGAAGGAGGACAAGTTTTTTGTTCTGTTCCCTCTAGGACAAAAGGGAGAAAGCGATATAACCTGACTTTAATGAATGTCCCTATAAGGCAAGGCAAAGAGAAGAATGCAATTATTTGGGGTCTCAAAAGCCAGTATGAAATAGGCGCAGAGCCGGAGAGGACAACTTTCTTGCACCATCTTCGTTATGTTTTCGCTTCAGGCTTGCAGGGTTCAGACATCTTAGTTTTCGGTCCACATGAAGTTGCAGCATATCTGGCAGTAATAAAGAAGTATTGGGATGGTCTTGAGAATACGGTGCCTCTGGAGATGAATCCATTTCCACTGCCTTCAAAAAAATGGGCCTCGTTTTATGATGCGCTCAATAATAATGTCATGATTTACGATCCAACACTTTCAGGTAAGGACAAGCTTAGAAATCTTCATCTTGACGAGAAATGCATGTTGCTGGCACGTAGTATAAAGGTAAAAGGTCCTTATGAAACGGCATTCTGGGATCCTCAGCGAGACGGTCAAATCAAGAAGTATTGGAAATGAATTGTACAGGATAAAAAGATTTGTAATCCCTTATAGACAATTCTGTTGGTTGTATCACGTTTAAACAGAATTGTCTAGACAGAGAATTCTGAACAAATATGACTTAATCATCAGAATTCTCTGTAATTTCACACTTTTTCTATGGACTCACACACCATCGAAAAATTTAGCAATTTAGGGTAACTTAAAGATCTCTTACAAGCTAATCATCTGAACTTTTGGATTGTCAACGCTGCCGAAAGTGAGTGCGGCAAGGTACTGCACACCACGATCGTCACATGCTCTGATTGTAGGGGATACTGCAGAGCCATCAATGATGACTGCAAAAATCATTTTTCTGCTTCCCATGATGTTGCGAGTCACTTCGCGTGAACTTATTCTCTTAATGACATCAAAATTTCCATCCAATAAGATTGCCGTCTTCGTACCTTTTATTTTCTCATACGCGCCTCTTACTGCTTCTTTTACATCACCTGTGAGAGTCACTGGCGTGCTTACTACCGGTTCCGGAGAAGAGCGATCATCATAAGAAAAACGCTCATATTGCAGGCGGCGCAGAAATTCATCAGTCGAAACTTTTTTGCGGAGAGCCATAAGGATTTCCTTTCCAGTCAGTTCTTCGACCTCTTTACCATCAGGAGCAACTGCAACGAAAGCTATTCGCGCATTGTCAATTACGTTCTTGGCAATGAGTCTGCCTCCACGGTCACCATCAATAAAGAGAGTAAGTTCTTTCTCCTCGCCAAGTTTGGCGATTGCAGCAGGCAGCTTTGTACCGTTCATGCCTACAACATTATTGACTCTATTTCTGAGAAGGTTCACAACGTCTGCGCGACCTTCAACTACTATAATCTCCATGCCTGACAAATCTCCTGCAGGAACTTTCTCGTCACCGTATTCCTGAATCTTTGCAGTGCGTGCTTCTTCTTTCAGAGTTCGCGACATCTCACCTATCTCGCCACCATCATCAAGTCCTTCAAGAAGTTTTTTTGCTCTGTTCAGAATATAATCTCTCTTGCTTCCACGCACATCTTCGATTTTAGAAATTTCAATCCTTGCTTCAGTTGGACCTATACGGTCTATTGTCTCCAAAGCTGCAGCAATAATAGTTGTCTCAGATTTATCAAGGGCACTTGGAAGTTTAATTATTCCAACGCTCTTACCATCAACAGTTTCCAAGTCTACTTCTATGCGACCAATTCTCCCCTCTTTCTGCAATTCGCGCATCTCCAAATCAGCACCTAACAATCCTTCGGTTTGTCCAAAGATAGCACCGATTACATCGGGCTTCTCTAATGGCCCTTCCGCTTTAAATGAGGCATGGATCATGTATTTGATCGATACCGGGCTAATTTTTGCCATGTTCTAATACTCCGACCATTTAGGTCGTATTTCACGATACTTAATTCTTTAGAAAGAAAGCGATACAAACAATGCCTCCCAGACGTGAATATGAGTGCGGACTTCTTTCTACATGCTATTGAGTTCCACCTGCTATTTAAATGTTTCTTCGCCTGGATACTGTCCAATTAAAGGGATATGATTAAATAGTCAAATCTCCTCTTCTTTTAAGGGGTGATTACATGAAATGTCCAAATTGCAAAAGCGATGATGTTGTAAAAAGAGGAAAGAGGTACAACAAGTCTGGCACGAAACAAAGATTTTTATGCAACAAATGCTCATCTATCTTTATCAAAAAAGATGGATTCGAACGAATGAGATATAAAAAGAAAGATATTAAACGAGCAATTCACTTACATAATGATGGGCTGTCTCTCTTCCAGATTCAAAATCATCTATGGCAGCACGATGAAGTGAAAGCGAGCAGAGAAACAATTCGATTGTGGATAAAGAGGTACAGTGTTTTTTTAAAATCCTGTAAATGAAATATCTCCAGTTATCAAAGGAAGAATCCATTTTGATGAAAAATACGTGTAGGTTAAAGACGACTGGAACTTTGACTTGAACGCTGTTGATCACATTACAAAATTTGTGCTTGCGCACAAATTTACCGACGAGAGAAGCAAGAAAATCTGTATAGAGTTTCTTGGTGAAATAAAGGAAAATTGTTATCCACAAATTCTCTTGCGCTATTTGGCAGAGAAACATAAGAAGGTTGAAGAGAGAAAGCTTTTCAAGTTTATCTGTGACGGATTCGTGAATTACAAATCTGCATTTAATAAGCTGTTCAGAAGAACAGCCAATTTAACATTTGGAGTTCCAATTGCATGTAAAAAACTTGGATTGGAACACAATAATAATCCTGTTGAGCGATATAATGGAAATTTGGATGACCGATTAAAAATAATTCGTGGAGGGTTTGGGAGTTTTGCAGGAGCGGAAGCGTTTATGAACTTACGGAGAATTATGCATAACTTTGTCAATCCTCATCAGCAATTGCAGGGAAAAACGCCTGCAGAAATGGCTGAGATATCTCTTCCATTGGAAAGAAATAGGCTGATGAGCTTAATTGAATATCGCGCTAAAAATAACACTGGCACAACATTTATATACCTTTACTCTTACCTTCGATAAACGAAGATGGTGAGAAAAGAGGGACCAAAGGTAGAGGAGATGCACGAAGAGTCGTCAGAACCTGTCGAGTTTGACGAATTGTTCGGCGGGCTGGAATCAACGTCAGATTAAATTCAGTGTAATTAGACAGCTTGAAACACCCATGCAAACCCGAGTTTAAGAAGAGAATACTCTGTAGCTTTTAGTAGTTTGTTTTTTTAGTTCTTAACGTATCAACATCTCTTGAAAATAACATTTTTGTAGACTGCACATGTAGACATCTAGACTTTTTTGGTAAAATTACCTATTCATAACTCTTTTCGTTTCATACAAGCATTCTTCACAAAGCGCAATCATCTCTTGAGTTTCTTTGATATTCTCTGTTGATTGAGTTGTGCCATAGGTATAGAATTCTCTCTTTTCGATCACATTCGATTCTTGGCGCTCATGCTCATCAGACGCTTCAAGTGACTCTATGAACCTATCATCAATATCTATCTTACCCTCTTCCTTTAATGCCCTCATCAATGCTATCGTGCATTCCTGATTTCTACTCTCGTAGCCGAATTTATGTCAAATCGCAAGAAAACAGTGATAGATGCAATAGAATCCTGCGCTCATACTTCAATCAGAATATCCTCCCTTGTTAAAATATGAGATGGCACGAAGATTATGCTCTGCTTTCGCGACATGGAGGAGTGTTTCTTCATTATTGGGTTCGCTTTTGACAAGACCGCGATGCTTCTTTCCTTCTTCTAACTCTTTCTTTGTTTTTTGTAAGCACCAATCTACTTTGTTGCTTGCTTTTGTCATCTAGTTAAATACCTCCGAAGATTCTCCTGTCCAAATAAGACAACTCCGGTTTTAATAATCTCTATCATCACTTTGTTTTTACTCGTGATGTCCTTCTTAAAATCTTCAGGAAGTTGAAGCAAAGGGTGGATTTTTTTATAAGCGACTTCATTTCGCTCTTTGATAATCGCTCGCACTTCATCAACATTTTCTTTATTGGTAACAACAAGGAGATCAATATCTTTTGCCTTTTTTTCATTAACTAGAATTGAACCGAAAATAATCACACATTGAACTTTGTCCTCTAATTTCTTGAATTCAGAGAGCCATCGTGTGTGCTGCTGCGCTTCCAACACTAAAGCCATCTCAATCTCTTTTTGAGCGATCGGATTGTTTAAATTAAGCGTATATGTAATGGCTTTACCAATAGGTCGAGAAATTACAATCCCCCGTTGTTCCAATCTCTTAAATATTTTGAACGCTCCAGCATGTGACATACCTACGATCTTGCTGATGCTCCTACTATTATATATCGTAAGGACGTCCTTAAAGAGTATATTGATAATCTTCTGTTTTTTAGTCAGTGATGTTTTTACTATTTCCATAGTGTTAATATATATTAACTTAGTGTTAATATAGATATTTAAAACTTTGCTTTCACAGGAACAATTATTAACGTAGAAACATTTTATCGGTTATGGTTATTCTTAATAAAAAAGAAACAGAAACGCTTGTCAAAGCACTTTCTCCAGTAAAGAATAAGAAAGTTGAGGAGATTGTAAAAAAGATGACCTCTCCACAAAAGAGAATACGTTATGCAGAAAGCTTGCCTGAAATACGAGAGATTATCAAGAAAGCGTTCAAGGAAAAGAGAAAAATTAAAATAAGATATTATAGCCTTTCTTCCGATCAAGTCACAACAAGGATAGTAAACATCTATCAGATGCACGATGATTGCATAGTTGCTTATTGTAACCTCAGAAAAGAAGAAAGAACATTTATTATACGAAGAATAAATGCCTCAGTATTGCTTGATGATACATACACAATTCCCAAGAATTGGCAATAAGAAAGTATTATTTTGAGCAGATAATTCTATACCAAACTTGTACTTTGCGTATCTTCTTAAAATTCCACAAAGATATCATGCCCCTGCCGAACAGAATACCATATTGACTAACTTCAGGGCTTCGATTATTGTCTGTTAGGATCATCTATACCTTGAAGTTTATATATCTTACTTGAAATAAATTATTATTAACTTATAAGTAATAACAAATAGAAATATTTAAATACCTTCTTTTTAGTACAAAATTATGACTTACATCATTGGTATGAAATTTGATTCTGGAGTTGTTTTAGCTGCAGATTGTAGAGTTACTCTTATGGGTCTAGGTCTATCGACTCAGCAAAGAAAGATAGATTTTTCTATCAACCAACATGCCTCAGAGCCAGTAAAAGCATTCTTTTTGGCGTCTTATGGTATATTAGATGATCATGGTAAATCTCTCCTGCTATCTTCGTCAAGAGGAGTTAGTTCATTTGATAGAGTCCATCGAATTCATCCGTCAGATCTTGAGACTCAAGCTGATGTAACCTATGCATCTGCCTTCTTAGAGAGGGCGGGACAGCAGGACAAAGGATACATTCTTCTAAGATTACGAAAAGATGAGGCACCTGAATTATTGCAAATAAAGGGAAAGAATGTGTATCGACGCTTACACTTCGCCTATAATGACTGGGGGCTTGGTGTGAACAAACATACAGAAATCTCCAATAGTTATTATTTAAATTGGAATAATTCTGATTTAAATTGGAATAATTCTGAGACAGTTACAAGAAAAGTTTGCAGATTAATGAATAACGCCCTTTCAGATCATGAAAATTTTCAAGGATATCAGCTGTTTAGAGTTACTCTTAATAATAAAGGACATCTACTTGAAGCTTGTGAAGATTTGGATGCTATAGCAATACCTTCTGACCCATTTAGGCAGGCATATAAGACGGTTTTGAGAAATTACTCTCCCGTTGTTAAATCTGATGGAGAAGAATCCTTATGAGCCTAAATTTGAAAAAATTCGTTCGTGCACGTGGCATTAACGACATAATAAACACCGTAATTAGAATCAATACTGAAATTGGTCTTTCTGATAAGACAAGCATAAACAGCTACCCTCTCTATGACCGAGAGTCCCCAAAAATATCTCATTCAAGTGGCAGAATTTATTTGGTAACTGAATATAGTGATTTAGAAAACTTCGGAATGGTCGCTTATGTTAGAGAGCTGCACACCTTAAGCCCCATCACATTCACCTTTGGTCCTGTCGAAGGGTATACTGATAACGTTACAACTGGACCTTATATAAGAATGGGAGAGATAGAAGTTTATGGTGAAAAAATTGAGGATGGAGATTTGAATACATCTATCGATAGAAATTCTTTACCTATAATTAATTGTTATAATGACCTTTCGAGCGTTTTGTCGATATTGTCCGTGATGGAGAGAAAAACAGAAACAGAACCTAGCTCGAAAGGAACTCATAACTTAGAAGAAAATCGAAAAGAAAAAGAGCCTATAGACTATCATTCACTAGCTGAGGGTCTTGCTCGTTTTGGTGCTGACTATCCTCTTCGAATAGAACAGGCAAGAGCAGGTTCAGTGACAAATGATTTATCCGCAGAATTACAATCTGCTAGAAGTAGTCTAACTACATTGAAGCAATCCAAATTTCATAAGGGACTTACTGACTTTATTGCTAATCGCACAAAAACCATAAATGTTGTTCAGAAGTTACTTGAAGATAGGCTTAAAGGATGGAGGCGAGTAGGTTCAGTTTATATTCCTTCAGTAGAAGCGATCTATGCTTTTAGTGCGAACAATTAGTGAAAAGAAAGGTCTTTTTTAAATTGTTAAACCAGATTAATGAATTCATCTTTAAAAGAAATATTTTATTTATCCCTCTCGGATACACATAGTATACATGGATGCCCTTAAAATTGGTCAAGAAGGTAAACTGCCTCTGCCGAGAGTAATACCCTATCCGTATGCTAAGAGATAGCAAAAGAGACTAAACATTGCAGACCTTACAAAACTAAATCGTCGTCAAGACCAATCTCTCTGAAAGAAAAACTGGATTTCTTCTCCGTCAGAGGTTGTGGAGATTGCGCAGGTTGTAGCATAATTCTTTTCAGACCGTTATACTCAACAATTTTGCCAAGCTTTTCATATAATGTTAGGAGCAGTATCTGCACCTCTCTTCGTTCTTGTTGAGTCAGTTCATGGATGCTGAGATATCTTTGATAAGCCCCCATTGCGTGTTTTCTCTTGTCTTTGCTAACGCATTCTTGCGCATATAATTTGTAAGCCTCTTTTCTTCGCACACGCAATCTCTCTTTCTGTGCCCCACTGGAGCAGGCAAGCGCCTTAGTATAAGAGATTTCTGCTTCATCAAAATTTCCGCCTTTAATATAAAGATCACTTGATTTCATAAAGTCCTGCATCTTTCCTTCAAACGTTGTATTAATTTCAGCAGCGACGCGCAGCAGCTTTCCTGCCTCTAAATACATCTTGTGCGACTCATAAATCTCAGACAATTTTAGCAGTACAAATTTCTTGGTGTCAAAATCAAGACTTTTCTTCAGACATGCGGAAAGATAGTCCATCTTCACATAATCTCCTATATTCGGCAATCTCGCTTCTATCTCGCGTCGCGTCGCACTATCTTTTACTTGCATGATTTTCTAGTATCTGCCTTTCTTTATAAGCATTGCTGTAGTACAATTGTGTAAAACTCGTTTTTCTTCAAGGGAAGAATTATACTCCTACTTGTAGAAATACTGAGCTAAGAAATAATTTAAACAAGCTTTTTCGCCTTCAATTCAATGCAAACGCCTGCTGCGACAGTTGCGCCTGCATCTCTAATCGCAAAACGAGCCATATGTGGATTTGCTGCCTGTGTCTCCAAGACCAGATTTCCGATTGGTTTGATGCGTACTTTTGCAACATCTCCATTCTTCAGAAAATCAGGATTCTTTGCAGTCTGTCCATCAGGGCTTGTCTTTTCAATTAGCTCGATAAACTGGCATGGCACTTGTGCAGTGTGAACGTGAAATACTGGGGTGTATCCTTTTGCAATCACAGTAGGATGCGAGATGACTGCGACTTGAGCAACAAACTCTTCAGCAATTGTTGCAGGCTTAGCTGCATCACAAACGACATCACCACGTGCAACATCTTTCTTGCCAACACCTCGAATGTTAATTCCAACATTGTCTCCTGCTTCTGCTTGAGTGAGTTGTTCATGGTGCATCTCAATGCTGCGAACTTCACCTTCAACACCCTTGCCAGATCTTCCTGGAAGAATTATTATCTTCTGAGCAATCTTCATAATACCTGTCTCGATTTTACCGACAGGAACAGTGCCGATACCTGTAATATCATAAACATCTTGCAAAGGCATACGGAGAGGTAAATCAATAGGCTTTTCAGGTTGTGCAAACAAGTCAAATTGCTCAAGAACAGTTGGTCCTTTATACCATGGCATATTCGCGCTCTTCTTAGCTACATTATCTCCCTTAAAACCAGAGATTGCAAGAAAAGTAATTGTGTCTGGTTTGTATCCCGCCATCTTCAATACAGCAGAAACCTCTGTCTTGGTCTTATTAAAAGTGTCTTCTTTATATTCTACTGCATCCATCTTGTTAATGTTTACTGCAATTTGTTGAACACCCATTGTCCTTAGCAGCCAGACATGTTCTTTTGTCTGAGGCTGTACTCCGTCTTTTGCAGAGATAGTAAGGAATGCACAATCTGCCTGGCTAGCACCAGTAATCATATTCTTGACGAAGTCTTTGTGCCCAGGTGCATCAATGATTGTAACTTCATATTTGTTAGTGATAAGTTTTTGATAAGATAAATCAATAGTTACTCCACGTTCTCTCTCTTCCTTAATGTTATCCATAACGAAAGCAAATTCAAAACCTGCTTTGCCGTGTTTCTGTGCTTCTGCTTTTAGCTTCTCCAATTCTTCAGGAGATACTTTTCCAGAGTCGAACATCAAACGACCAATTGTAGTTGACTTGCCATGGTCTACGTGACCGACGAACACAACGTTAAGTGTTGGTTTTTGTTTTGCCATTGTAATATATCTTCGTAAATTATGAGGTATTTAAATCTTTCTTTTTCTCAGGATATTTTGATTGAACAATGCGGACAAAAACGAATTATCTTTGTAGAATTTACTCATCTAAAGGATGATTGCGCAAGCGTTCAGGTGTTCTGCCCGTCGACATACCTCCGACAGGAGAAGAAACATCAAATCCTCTTTCCTGAAGAGCTCTTGTGTATGCAGCTCTTAACAAGTCACCCGCCATTTCCTGAGGTGCAAAGGTTTTTTCAAGTTCAATGCAATTCGGCGCCCATGTTGCACGATATCCTGAACCATAAGCACTTACAACAAGTCCACGTCGGAACAGAGAAATCTCACAACGCGAAAGATCAGCCACACTAAGCCGAATAATATCTACATAACCTAATTGGTCTTTATTTTGGATAACTTTAATTCGCGGTTCTTTCTCAGATTCAATACATAAAAAATATCTCTGAAGACTATCAGTCATCTTATTTCTCTTTTGTTTGAATTCTTCTTTCCAATAATCTACACTTGTTTTTTCTTTGAAAATGCCACAATAAAACAATCAAAAAGACATTTAAAAACCTTGCTTATGTTATCTTTATATAGTTACATTAAAATTAAGGTTCAAAGCAAAGAATAAAACCATATAAATTATTCTTCTCCTAAAATATCGTTTCAAGCACAGTCTCAATTTTACCTGTTTTGTCTAAAGCATTGTCGGTAATATATGCCACAAATCGTGAGGGATTCATAGAGTCAAACTGTTTAATCATTGAACTGTCAATTGCAAAGGTAGAATATTCTTTATTGTGTCCCATAATTACTGATTCTCAGCCAAACCCTTTCTTTGTCGGATTTTCCCAATAACTGCAGACTGTAGTTCACTCGGTAACTTCTGGAATTCCTGATCCATAAGACTGCTGACTCCTCTACCTTCAGTCGAGCTTCGTAAATCAGAGCTCCATCCAATCATCTCTGCAACAGGAATCTTTGACTTGATATGAGCATCAATGCCTTCCTGATTTACATCAATCAGGATGCCTCGTTTGCTTCCCACAAGCTGCGTTACCGCGCCCATAAATTCTATAGGGACCTCAATCAGATGCGTCTGTATGGGCTCAAGTATTATCGCACCACCCTTCTTCATACAATCATGCATTCCCAGTCTAACAGCAGGGTAAATCTGGGCAGGACCGCGATGCATGTGGTCAACGTGGAGTTTAGCATCATGCAATATGAACTTAGTCTTCATCATCGGCTCTTTGGCTAACGGACCTCCATCAATGACAAGTCTCCATCCATCAAGTATTGATTCTATGACTTCAGGCAGCAACACAAGACCTCTTGTTCTTTCCTCAAATACATTTCCTTTGTAAATCTCTTGGTATTGTCTCGCTTCTTCATTAGAGACTCCCAGAGCCGAAAGTTTCTTCCATAGCTCTTCTGCTTTCTTCTTGATTCTGTACTCAGGCAATTCATTGCGCTCAATAGCATCATAGATCTCGTTTTCCAGAGGTTCCATGCTAATATAAAATATGTTATGACCGTTAGGTGTTCGCACTTCAATCTCGGGAGAACTCTTTGCGATAGATTCACGATAAACCACAATCGGTGGACCCATCTTTACATCAAGTCCTTTTTCAGTCTTGATTCTTCCTTCAATAATTTCCAGATGCAACTCTCCCATTCCAGAAAGCAAGTTCTCTCCTGTCTCTTCATTAATCTCAATCTTAATGCTTGGGTCTTCCTTGCTAACTTTTCTAAGTACTTCAATAAGCTTTGGAAGATCTTGGGACTTGACAACTTCAATTGATTTAGTAATCACTGGTTGGAAGATATGCTTTATCTCTTCAAACGGAGTTTGCTCGCTCAAAGTCAGCGTGTCTCCTACTTCAGAGTTAAGTCCAGAGATTGCAAGCACATTTCCTGCAGGAACACTTTCCAATTGTTCTGGTTTGATTCCGTTATAAACCAGCACCTGCTGCACGCGGTATTTTCTTTTGTTCATTGCAGAATACAATTCCATGCCATTCTGGATAGTTCCGGAATATAGTCTTCCGGCAGAAATCTCTTTTCCAGATTTAGGCTCAATAACAATTCTCGTGATAACAAATGCGGGCTCTCCATCACGATTGCATGTTATAAGGTCTCGCCCTAATTTACTTTCAGGATCCCCTCTCCAGATTTTTGGGATTCTATATTTCTGTGCTTCAAGAGGGTTAGGAAGGTGTCTGACTGCCATATCCAGAATAACCTCATGCAAAGGGGTATTCTCCCATACCCACTTTTTCCTCGGCTCTTCTTCCATCTCATAAATTCTATAAATATCTTTAAACGATATGTTTCTTTTCTTCATGAAAGGCACAGACAAGGCCCAGTTCTCTCTTGCGCTTCCAAATGAAACGCCTCCATCAAGTACATTTACCTGCCACTTTTCTTTGAATTCTGGCTCAGCAATCTGCATGATTAGGTGATTGAAAGAATCTATCAGTTTCTTGAATCTCTCCTGCATCTGATCTGGGGTTATTTTCAACTCTTTTATTAGTCGGTCAACTTTATTGATGAACAGTACAGGTTTTACTCGCTCTCTCAGCGCCTGCTTTAAGACAGTCTCTGTCTGTGGCATTATTCCTTCTACAGCGCAGATAAGAACGAATGTGCCATCAATTGCCCGCATAGCTCGCGTAACGTTGCCTCCAAAGTCTACGTGACCGGGTGTGTCAATGAGGTTGATAAGATATTCCTGTCCTAGATATTCATGGGGCATACTCACGTTTGCCGCATCAACTGTCATAAGTCTCTCTTGCTCGTCAGAGTGCTGCCAGGTCGTCATTCCTTCTTCAAGGTCACCTGCATTCTTCGATGCCATCATACCTGCTGCTGCAAGGAGATTATCAGTAAATGCGGTTTTTCCGTGGTGAATGTGCGCGCTTGTTGCAACGTTTCTAATGTTCTTCTGATTCGAAGTTAATCTTTGAATCTTCTGTAAGTTAGTTTCTTTCTCTGCCATGTTCTAAAGTAAGAGGTCATATAAAAATAGGTTTTTAAAGCTTTAGTTTGCACATCTCAGAAACAAACTTACCTCACAGTCTGAAGAGCAGAAATTCCATTCAACTCTTTATACGGAATAATTTTGGTAATTTCAAAGAGGTCGTCAAGGAGTGCCACTCTACTTTGTTCTTGAGCAAAAGCAAGGTCTCCCTCCTTGCGTGTTCCTCTTGCACGAACTCTATCTTTCTTTCCTCTTCTAGTAATGTAAATCCTTTCCAATGAATCTGTTAGAAATGCATAACGGTTAACATCACTCTTAACATGCCATACGGTATGTATTATTACTCTACCCTCAACATAGTGTTCGCTATCAAAATAAAGACGAGTTCTTTCCTTTTTTGTCCAATCAATAAGTTCTTTTACCACGTTATCTTCCTAAAAATGGGGGCTCGTTTTGTGCACTCTCTTCTAATCTTTGAAGCTCTTCTTCAAGATTTGGGCACGGACCAAAGACCGCATCAATATGTTCGCGTATATCTTCAGGATTACTAAAATCTTGAAGATTCTCTCTCGAATAATCATCTCTTATTTCTAGAACCTCTCTGAGAAAGTCAAGCCTTTGCTCTCTGGTAAGATGCGCCCGAACTGCGGGATCTTGCATACGTGCATTTTCTGCCTGCATTCTTTGCACATCTGCTTGCACTCTGGCAACATATGTTTCATTCTCAACTTTTGATTTACTTTTAAGAAAAGAATATCTGGCAAAGACACTCATAATCACTGTTGCGGAAACGCTCGCTCCGACAATCGCATATTTCATAACTTCAGAAACCTCATAGCCATTTTCCATGACAATTATTATTTAGTTCACTATTTAAAGTTACATATAAAAGAATCACTATCACTCAGAAACAAAATTATCTCGCGCTATCAGCCTGTTTTTCAGCTTCATTCTTCTTGCTCATTGCATAGCTTTCCATATTACTTTCTGATGCAAGAACAATCTCATTCGCAAGAGTCTCAGCAATTTTCTTTTTCTTGCCAAACGCCTTTCCATACGCACCCCAAATCATCCATCTGATTGCAATATTTATGCGTCTAATAGGACTGGTATCGACTGCCTGCGGATATCTTGCTCCTGCCTGCTCAATTACAGTAATCTCATCTCTCGGGCTTCCATTCTCGATGGCAGTCACTATGACTTGGACTGGATTTTTTTTTGTCCTTGCTTCAATCATCTCAAGAACCTGAAGTATTGTCTTCATATTGCGATTGTATTTTCCAGAGCTCCACGAAGTAATTATTTTATGCTTCTTTCCGACATGTCCAGGCACTCCAAGGCGATTCGCAAATCTCTCAACAACATTGACTCTTGTTGCACCAAGATTTTCCATGTTGCGTCTTCCTTGTGATTTCAAAAGCAGTGAAGCACGAACATTCATGTAAGGTTTCAGTGCAGGGTCTTTTACTTCTATTGCAGAAACATCATATTTGTCAAATATCTTGAATTGTGCTTGTTTTTGTCCAGTCATGTTTATTTTCTTTCCTTCATGGTGTTCATTTTTTTTAGACTTTCATCGATTCTTTGGTGTAATCCTTGAATGCTCTGAGAAAGAGCGCGAAGATGATTTGTCAATGCTTCGTAAATGACTTCATCACTAAATGTTTGATGAAAACGCTGCTGTTCACCAAATCTAAACTCTATTGAAGAAGCATAACTTAATTGAGGATTAAAGTAATGTGTAATGTTCATGTTTATCTCCTTCCCTTTTCTATCTTGCCTTTCCATAATAAATGTAAGGGTTGGTCATTTACTTTGATTACCATAAATCTGATACCTGGAATATCTCCTTTAGAACGGTTCATTCTGCCACCAATGCGTTCAATTATTACTTCATCATGCTCATCAATGAACTTTTGCGCAAGATTTCCAGGTATAAATGCGCCGACTTGAATGCTGTTCTTAATCAATTGCACTTTGCAGCATTTTCTCATAGCTGAATTTGGCTGTCTTGCTTCTTTCTGGAATTTAGAAATAACTATTCCCTTTGCCTGTGAACTCCCTTCAAGAGGGTCTGCCTTCTCTCGCAAACCTAGCATTCGCTTTTTGTAAGCTTTTTGTCGCCATTTGAATTTACGGCTACTCTTCATTAATTTTCGTGCACTCATCAATCCCATGTCCTTTTCTTTAGAGAAAATGCTTTTTAAATGTGTCGAAAACTGAGTCCTCGAACAAGCACAAGAAAGATTAAACAATCTTCAAATCCAGATCAAATGTATCCTTAGAGATCTGTCGAAGTTCGTCTTCTCTGCGCCTGTTCCTTCCAATCAACGCAGCCTTGCTCTGCGAGCCCGCAGTCAGGATAAGCATATTATCTTTTATTTCAAGGCTCTTGAATGTTACTGGTGCTACGATGGCAGCAATAAACTTCTCAGAATCTTCAACTCCCCACACCTCTTCGATTATCCTTATTCTTTTTCCTATTTGCTCTTGAATGAATCTAATGTGTGTTGCATCAGGACCAATTGCCTGCGACATGAACGCCCTAGGCACGGCAAAAATAATTATATTATTATAAAGGAAACATTTTCGTGTCTTAACATGCGACGCTTTATCTAAAAGATTAATATACCTCATTGTTTGCATATCTATAGTTGTCATTGCTCAAAAAAATATCTTATAATTCTCTTTCGATGTAGTGGTATATAAACTTATTGTTGGTTTTTCCGATGTGCAGTATCCCGAAATTATTTCATAAGGCTGATTTAGTTAGACCTATGAAATTGACACGAGCAAAGCTGACTGAGACACTCAGAAGGCTTGCTGATGGTAAAACAGTTTATTAAGCAAGAAAGGTGGATAAGGTAAGTATTAGTATATAAAGTATAGTGAAAGATGTAAATAATTAAACAAAATAGTACATCTTTCCCTTGACATCAAAAATCTTTGATTCTTGAATGCCATCAAGGATTAAAAACATCGAGAATTTTCAATTCTCGAGTGTGTTCGAAAACTGAAAGTTTTCGACATTCTTGAGGTAACCAACGACTAACCGTTTATAGACAATTCTGTTGGTTGTGTCACGTTTAAACAGAATTGTCTAGACAGAGAATTCAGAACAAAATATGACTTAATCATCAGAATTCTCTGTAATTATTAAAGTCCTTGACCATAATTGTTCATAACAACGATTATAGAGATTTCCTGCTGAAATCTCCTAAATTGCTCCTCGACATAATCAATGGTCCAAATTATTCTGAATTTTAGAATTTCGAATACCCTTCTAATTTAAATACCCACATTTCCATCACATTTCATACTGAATATACAGTAGAATCACGATTATCGTGTTTGAGGAAGATGCTGCCCAGCAGACACTCTTTCTCCCCGCGCAGGGCACGCGCAAAGCGTTCAAAACGCATTATCAGAACAATGAAACAATTAGAATCATTCAAGAAACTTGGTTTAAATGAGCAGTTACTAAAAGCAGTTGAAACCCTGAACTTTGAAACTCCGACAGAGATTCAAGAAAAAGCGATTCCTCTTGCTCTAACTGGGAAAGATATTATTGGTAGTGCAGCTACTGGTTCTGGGAAAACTCTTGCTTTCGGTGCAAGCATAATACAAAATCTGCCAAGAAACCAAGGAGTCCTTGCGCTAATTATCACTCCAACCAGAGAGCTTGCAGAACAAGTTGGAAGGAACTTAATTGATTTTTCTAGATTTAATCGCTTGAAAGTTGCATTGGTTTACGGTGGTGTCGGGATTGGTCCACAAGTTAGCGAAATAAGAAGTGCAGACGTTGTGGTTGGAACCCCTGGTCGTATCTTAGATCATTTGGAGCGCGGTACGCTTTCCCTTTCAAGAGTAAAATCCCTTGTCTTGGACGAAGCTGACCGCATGCTTGACATGGGTTTTATAGAAGATGTTGACAAAATTATCTCTCTTTGCCCAAAAGAAAGACAGACTTTTCTTTTTTCAGCGACAATCACTCCAGACATAGCCATCATGGCAAAACGATACATGAAAGACCCTGTTGAAGTCTCAGTGGAGAGTTATGTTGATGCCAGCAAACTACAGCAATCATTTTACGATATTTCACAGAACCTGAAGTTTTCTCTTTTAGTACATTTGCTTAAGAACGAAGAGACCAATCTTGTTATGGTATTTTGCAACACGCGTCGTAACACTGATTTCGTCGCGCACAATCTTCAAAAGGAAGGTATAGAAGCAACTGCAATTCACGGAGGATTGACCCAAGCAAAACGAAATCGGATAATGGAATATTTTCATAAAGGCAAAGTCGTTGTTCTTGTTTGTACTGATGTTGCTGCACGAGGTCTAGATATTAAAAACGTCTCACATGTCTACAATTATGACATTCCACCTAGTAGCAAGGAATATATTCATAGAATTGGAAGAACGGCTCGCGCAGGCAAAGAAGGCAAAGCTATAAGCATTGTCGCTCAAAGAGATTATGATAATTTCCGTCAAGTATTACGTGATGATTCTCTTAAAATTGAACAAGAGCAGCCTCCTGCAGATATAAAACCTTTAAGAGTAAGTTTGCAGTATGGAGACCAGCGTGAAAGCAGAGGATTTGGTGGTCGTGGAAGATTTGGCGGCGGTCGTGAAGGAGGGTCTGGATTCAGACCTAGGTCAAGCAGCTTTGGTTCTAATCGCTCGGGTGGAGAAAGAAGTTCTTTTGGATCAAGAAGGTTTGGTGGAGATGGGCGTGAAAGCAGAGGATTTGGAGGTCGCAGCAGATCTGGTGGAGAACGCAGAGGGCCTCCGAGAAGACATAGATATTAACATATAGCGCAGGACTCAAATATTTGACCATTGCCTTTTGAGTCCAGCGAACGTCAAGAATACTTGCTTTTGCATTCTTGAGCGTGCTCAGGAATTTCATTCCTGACATATAGTGGCGTTTTTCGTGGTAAATTACTTCTGTCCGCCACTATAGAATATATATTCTCACGGCACATACTGATATTTGTATTCTCTACTGATAATCATCGAATCAATCTTTTCGACATGCTCGGCAAAGCGCGAACGAAATTCATTTATGATCTCATAAAATTGCTCAATACTCTCAACCTCAAATTCAGGTTCTAATTCCCATTCTCCGAGAGATTCAACATTATGCACAACAATTTCCTGCTCTCTGAAAAAGTGCAGAATTTCTTCTTTTTTCTTTTTATCGCTGTTGTTTAAAGCAATAAATGCCTTGATAAAAATGCGCTGAATTTTTGAAAGATTAAGAGAGCATCGATATTGTAGAATAATCTTTTGCTTTTCCAATTGTTTAATGCGATAACTCACAGTGCGTACGCTTAAGCGCGTTGTTTGCGCAATATCCATAACTGAGGCGCGTGCATTTTTTGCCAGCCCCTGCAAAATTACCCTGTCCTTTGAATCAATCAAGATAGGAGCAACAAAAGAATATAATTCTATTTCTTCTTGTGACGATGGTGTGAGATATTCGCGCGGGAACAAATATGCCTGAATTTGCGTTGTCACGCTCATGCTCAGGATTTTCTCGTGAAATTCTTTTTCAAAAACCATTTTAAAATCGTAAAACTCTTTAACAAAAGAGGTATGAAATCCAATAATAATGTCCCAACTTCCGTTTCCCTCCACAATCCAACCCACATGTCTTTCTTTCTTTAGAAATGAAAGCAATCTCTGTCTTTCTCCTCCCTTTAATCCTCTAAATTTTACATACAATTTATACACTCTAGTATTCAAACGAGAGAAATCAAAGAAGGCTGTATATCCTGTGATAATTCTTTCCTCTTCAAGTTTCTTTATTCGATAAGCGACAGTATCTTTATGCAGGCGTGTTTTCTTGCCTATCTCCGCGTAAGTCGCACGTGCATCTATACTTAAAATCGCCAAAATCTTCTTGTCTTTAGCATCCAATTTGTACATATTTCTATTTATCTACATTTATTTATAAATCTTGTTATTAAGTAGAAAAAAGAGAGCATAATATTTATTTATCTGTCATTTCTTGTGAAGAGTAACAGAATAGGAGAAAGCTGAAGATGAAAAACATACTACAAAACGGATTTGAAGATAAGTTGCAAGAGATTGAGCGATATGCAGTCAGACAGCTCCCTGCAAATGTTGAGCCGCGATTTGCATTTAAACTACCACAAGAAGTTGATCATCATCACTGGAGCAATGAACCCTATCTAAGAAGAGTATGCGCACAAAAAACGGGACGAGTTGTTGTTCGTGGAGCTGATAAGAAGACACTGTATGACTTAGCGCAAAGGGGAGAGCTCCTTGCTCGTTTTCCTAAACCTATCTCTGACGGACCATTTGTTATTGATGGTGGGATTTTTGTGCAGGAAGTTGCTAAAAATGATTCGTATTTAGAAGAAAGCGCAGGCCTTTACGATGCCATGAGCGGCAATCTTGTACATACGCTTCCTTTCGGAGCAGCCGATCCATGCAAAACAAAAACTAGCTGTCTATACCATAAAAACAGCAATGGAAAAATTAGAGATTTGGTCACTTGCTCTGAACTTACCCATGAGTCAGAAGCAATCAGATGGAAACCTCCTTATTGTGATTTCACTCACTTTTCGCAAGAGCAAATTCAACTTCTTATAGAAAACCACGCAAGAAGCATTTTTGATGCTGCAACAGGATATTTAGTATTTGGAATTCCGAAATATATGTTTAGCGCTGATGAAGCATTATATTCAAGTGGCAATAAAGTAGTAAGCTTATATGATTGGAGCAATGACTACTGGGTCGGAGACTACTTAGCAAAAAAAGAGCATGACTATGATTGGATCAAGCGCGCCTTTTCATTTCCAAAATCAATGGAGTGCACAGCACATTTTTTTAATAATGATGTATTTATCAGAGATCGTGATTGTTCTTACACTTCTAAGTGCAACAAGGGATACTTTAGACTTCATGACGGCAAGTTAATGCTCAAAGAGCCCCTGCCACTCAGAGGTCAACCAGTGCAGGTTGGCAGCGAAGTCTGGGATATTGGGTCAGACAAAGAGTTTATTTATTCATTAACGACAGGCAGGAATTTTATGTTTCCTTTTCAGGGAGGAGCACATGCACTCTACGACATTCCTCACAAAAATCCACTTATCCTCGCAGCAGATAAACAAACATTTTATGAAGTTCCTCTAGAACAAGTTATTTCACTTGAAAGAGTGAGAGATGTTCTTCAAGGAAACGATACGAGAAGATTTGATATCGTAATAGAAGATGAGGACGCAAGTAAGTTATTCAAATAATGTTCAAAACAACTTTCTCCTCGCCAGAAGCTTCTATTACAAATGTAACATCTTATTATTATGTTTATAATCATAACATTTAAATAGTTTGTTACTTTAGTAACAATAGCCAATTACAAATGTAACCATGAAAATAGAAGAACATCAAAAGGCATATCGAGAGCATCTTGAGCATATTAAACGAGCAATAGATGAAAGCTTAGAAGAAAATCAGCGAAATATTGGCTTCAATGTTTCACAAGGAGCGACCGAACTTTTCGCAATCTATTTGCACAGCTTGAATGTCATTCAAGGCTCTGGAGACCAACTTGATCATCGTATGTTCAAGAGCAAGAGTCTTCTGAACAAACGATTGCCGCAGCAATTCCCAGAAAAAGAAGAGATTCTAAAACTTATGGCTGCTATAGAACAAGAGCGGAATGTTCTCTGTTACGGCGCTCGTAAGCCAAAAGAACGCATAGAAAAGATAATACAAACCTTTAATAAAATGCGCGAAATAATCAATAGGAGGCTCAAAGATGCAGAACGATAAAGATAACAACAATCATATTGCCTACACTATGGATTTTGCATCCTATCTCGTCTCAAAAATTGCAAAAATTGACCGCATCATCCTTCACGGCTCTATGGCACGTGGGGATTTTAACGATAAATCAGACGTTGATTTGTTTATTGATACGCGAGAGAAAAACAGTGAGAAGCAGATTAAAAAAGCAGAGGAAAATTATTTAAAAACAGATAAATATAAACGCTGGTCACTAAAAGGATATTCATATCCGTTTTCTCTTATTGTGGGAAGGCTCGATAGTTCCGAATGGAAAGACCTCAAGCGCGCGATTGCCAATACTGGTATTATTCTTTACGGAAAATACATAGCAAGCACTGAAAAAACGCATCAGTACGTTCTTATCTCTTTTGAAGGCATCAAGCCAGAATCAAAACGTATCTCTGTCTATCGAAAACTCTTCGGCTTCACACAGGAAAAAAAGCAGTATGTGGGTCTTGCGAGCAAAGCGCGCGCTCTTAAAATTGGAAAAGGCGCGCTACTCGTTCCATTGCCTTATGCAAAAGAGGTTATGAATTATTTTTACGAGAAAAAAGCAGCCATAAAGGTATATGATGTCTGGTCAGATGAGGATTTTGTGGCGTGAAAGCAAGGCGACGGTTTAAGACAAAATCCTTTAAACCTTGCTTTCCCTCTTCCTTTTATGAATCCTATCTTAAAACCTCTTCGTATCGGCAGTCTTGAGATAAAAAACCGTATCTTCCTCTCCCCGATGGTTGACGTAACAGATGCAGCATATCGGCAGGTCTGCAGGGAAGCGGGTGCGGCGCTTGCATACACAGAAATGCTGAACATTGGAGCGATTTTGCATCCAAATCCGAAAACACAGCAATTGATGAAAACATATTCGCGCGAAAGCCCTAAAGCAATTCAAATCACAGGAAAATCAGTTGAAGAGTTCAAGGCAGTCTTACCTTACCTCAAACCTTACGACCTCATTGATGTCAATTGTGGTTGTCCATCAACACGCATTATCGATAATGAATCTGGCTCCTTTCTTCTGAAAGACCCTGATAAAATTGCTGAAATGATTCGTATTCTAAAAAAGGCAGGATTCACAGTTACTGCAAAAATTCGCCTCGGGTTTAAGAATAATAATGTTATTGAAGTTGCAAAAGCAGTTGAAAAAGCTGGAGCAGATGCACTTACTGTACATGCTAGGCTTGCATGGCATGGAAATAATTTTTCTGCTGACTGGCAATGGATTGTAAAAGTAAGGGAAAGTGTCAGAATTCCAGTCATTGGCAATGGGGATGTTGATTCTCCGCAGAAAGCAGTTGAAATGCTGAAGATCGCAGATGGAGTTATGATTGCCCGTGCAGCTATTGGGAATCCTTTTATTTTTAGGCAGATACTTCACTATGCTAAAGATAGGGAAGAGATGCCTTTTGATTTTCATGAGAATCTTCTATATTTTCAGCGTTATCTAGAATTAGCTAAAAAGTATGAGATTATCGACATGCAACGCATTAAATTTATCGGAAGCAATTTTTTAAAAAATATAAAAGGTGTATCAGCAATGAGGCAGAAGCTTATGGCGTGCAAGACGGTTGAGGAGACTGTATCACTTGTTTCGATGATTTTGAAGGAGCATTAGTGCGAACTTGTCTCCTGCGCAGAAATGTTTCTTTTTTATATACGGCATTTATTCGCTTGAAATTCAGTAAGTGTATCATAATTGAGAAGACCAAGATAATCCTGAATTTCTCGCGCAATATTTATTTGCAAACCAAAACCTTCAAAGATGTAGGGTGTGTATCCTGCAACGACGTTCGCGCCTCTTGAAAAAGCATCCCCTGCTTCCTTGCCGCTATCTATGCCACCTGTTGCGATAATCTCTGCATCTGGAAAAGTCTTTCTCAAATCGGAAATAGCTCGTCTTCTATAATCTTGTAAGGCTTTTCCGCTTTTTCCCGCAGAGGGATAGCCCCATTCTTTTAGTGGGACTTTATTTGCAGGCACCATCTTTGTATTTACTGCAACAAAACCAGTCCCCCCACCTTGCATCCATGCATTAGCTAGTTTAAGCCATGGATCCTGTTCTTCTGGGCAATCTTCATAAGGTCCCATCTTCACAAAACGGGATTTCTTTGGGGCACATTCCGCGACAATTTCAGCACCACGTTTAAATTCTTCTGGAGTACGTAATAGTTGTAAGGCTGCTGTGTTCGGCGAATATGGATTCCAAACAAGACCCTCAACATAAGGTTCTAGAGTCGATACAAGTTGCTTTAACTCGTCACGGGCTATCTCGAGACTATCTGCTGCCGGAGGCAAGCCACATATATTTGCTAATAACCTACCACTTCCCCCATGATTCCGATAGTTACGAACATTGTTGAGGGTATATGCCAGACCTTTCTGAGGAAAACCTTGAGCATTGTACGCAATTCGTTCTCTAGCATCTGCTACTACGCGCGGTCGTTTATTTCCTTCGCGCGGATTTACAACCACTGTCCCAAACTCCTGAAAACCAAAAAGGTAAGAGAGAGGTTCAAGCGCGTCCGCATTCTTGTCTAAACCTGCAGAAGTGCCGAAAGGCATAACTCTTCCGCCACAAAATGTTACTGTAAGATAAGGATGGTAAAACTGCGACGCAACAGTTCTTACTACATCTTTATAGGCAACCAGAGTTTCCAACGCCATCTCGTGGACGCGCTCAGCATCTCCGCCAGCGCGTTTGTATGCAATAGGACGAACAAAGTTTCTAAAAAACCAAGTGTTAGTAAGACCTAACCTGAAACCTGCACGCTCAATCCCTTTAACATTCATCTAATCCTTTGTAGCAATCCGTTTAAAAATACTATTACTTTGCAGGATATATATCTTTCACTTATACAAAGGGGTAGCAAGAACTTTTATATGATTAAGAATAAAAATAGATATGAAAAACTTGCAGGAGATTCTTGAGCCAACTCCTTTACGCTCTATACACGCATGGATTTTTGACGGAGATTTTTATCAAAGACCTGAAAAGAGAACAATAACAATAGAATACGGAAAAATTGCTAAAATAGGAGTAAACAATGAAACTGATTCTGTTGAAATGCCTGAAGATGTAATGGTTATGCCTGGAGGAATTAATCTTCATGTCCACGGTCGTGATGCGTATTACATCTTGTCTGGAATGAAAGGAGATCAATCGTATAAAGAAGATTCATATACTCTTTCTCTGGCTCTTGCTCAAGGTGGAGCAACTTATGCGATGTGTATGCTTAACTTTAATCAGATTGTTGAAACAGAAGAGCAGTTCGCCGGTCAGATTAATTGGATGAATAATGAACTGCCACATCGCAAGAAACCGATTATGAATCTTGGAGCTTATGTCCCTATATGTCCTGGAAGCAAGCCGCAAGTTAAAGACGCTTGGTTTAAGCTTTTCTGGAAGACTTTTGGCGGAACTAATTTTGAAAGCGATGAGGAAGTGCGCGAAACACTTCGAAACTATACTGATTGCCGAGTAAAAGCGCACCTTGAAACTATAAATGATATGATTGATTGTCTTGCTCTCCCCCATCATATGCGGCGTCCAAAAGAAGCAGCAATAAATGCGACAAGTATGTTTCTCGAGTGTGCAGGTATTTATGGTTTTATTCCAGATTGCGCGCATATTGGTACTGCTGAAGAAATAAGAATGATTAAACAATATCGCAAAAGAGAAGGAATATACAGCAAAACAACATATGAAGTAACACCACAATCACTCGCTCTTGATCATTCGACATTTGAGAAAATGACTGGTCTTCCTGCACGATGGGGACAGCAGAATCCTCCGCTTAGAAGTTATGCAGAGCGACAGGAATTGATTCGGGAAGTAGACGATACTGCGATATATGCTTCTGATCATGCTCCACATACAATTCAAGAAAAAGAGCAAGGTATTTCAGGCATGCCGCAAGCTTCGACTGATGGACAAGTTTATCTTGAGCAGGTCTCCCTTGGGAATTCTTCCCTTAGCAGTTTCGTACGGAGGCGTTCAGGAAATCCGGGAAGATTGCTTGAACGAGACTTTGGTTTAAAGATGGGAAGACTGGACGTTGGATATGACGCATCTTTTACACTTGTTACACTTGGAAAAACCTCACAGATTCGTCATGCAGATGTTTTAAGCAAATGTGCTTGGACTCCTTATGATAAATGGAATTTCTCAAATACAATCGAAGGAGTGATTGTTCAGGGCACCTTGTACACACAAGAAGCTCTTAAGAGATTAAGAACTTAGGTTGTATGCAACAGTTTAAATATTCAGTTTACTAATAAAGATAATGGAAAAAGATATTGGAAGAATACCAAAGGGAATGGATACTGAGATTGTAATACGCATTGATGATTTCGGTGGGCGCGTTGGATTGACAATCCGTGAGTTTGTGCGTTCTGAACGTTATTCTGGATTCACAAAAGCAGGTACGCGTATTCCTGCGGACAAATTCAAACAGTTTAAGGAGATGATTAACTCTATTGACGAAAAAGAACTTGAAAATTTATCTGCCCAGACGACGCCTCAGTCTTCAAGTCTTCCTAGTGCATCAGGACAGAGTACATTTGCAAAACCTGCTTCAAAGTCAGTATCTGTGGACAAGAAACCAGTGAAAGCAAAAGCAGAGCCTGTTGAAGAGATTGAAGAACAGGAATTTTAGAGAGATTTATCTCGGTGTTTCTAAGTGAGCTATATCGTTCTCTTTCTTCATCTTTTTAATATGATGTGTATAAACATATCCTATGTCGTTGGGTCTAATTGAATGAGGGTAAAAAAGAATTGTATCTCCTTCTTGTAATGCGTCTGCAAGATCGCTGAGTTTTGGCGAAGAACGAGCATGATGTTTTAAAACTATAAAACTATTGGTGGTGACACCGTGATTTACTCATAACACATAGCTTTCCATCTTCTCTTCATAGGATTCAGAAAGAATAACTCCTTCGCGATGTTTGTAATCTCCACATCCAATCATTGTTGCAATTGCGCCAAGACCTGCAAGCGTAGAAAGAATGTATCTCATATCTTTTTTATCAGTAAGAAGTATTTAAATAAACTGGTGATTAAGAGTGATGGATAATTCTAAAACCTTACTTCAATCAAAAGAATTATCCATCACGAGAACTCTGGAAGAATATCTATCACAATTACCAGAATTATCTATATATAAAAGATTAAAAATTCATGACGCTCAAAAGCAGGTGCACCTTTGTTTACTTTCGAGATAAAAGATCTACTTTCTTTTCTAATCGATTCAACCGTTCTTTCATATCATCCCACATATCAAGAACAATTTCATGCGGTGGTTTTGGTCTGAATTCTGCAGGTATTGCTCTTCGTTCCTTTAAGAAACTAATAATTCTTTTATCAGTTAGTTTATAATATTTCTTTCCTTCTCTCCATTCTGAGACCACTAATCCAATTTCTAGAAGAATGTTGAGATGAAAGTCAATAGTTTGTGGCTTTTTATGTATTTCTTCTGCTATTTCACTCAGATATTTTTCTTCTTCTGACAAAGCCAAAAGAATTTCTCTTCTTATATCATTAGATAATGCTTTATGAAGTATCTCATCGAAAAGAGGAGGCATATAAGATAAATTCCAGTTTACTATAAAAATCTTATGTTTCCATCTTTCTATGAAAATAGAAAGATTTAAATAGTTAAATGTTTCTAGTTTATTATGAAAGTAGAAAATAGCTCGAGAACAAGTCTTGTTCAAAGGATACTAAAATCTGTAAGGGATTACAATACGAGACAAAACCAAATAGAACTAGAATATAGACAAACATATGTCTCTTGTTTCGAAGGAACGGAAGCGGAAGTTGAAATGAAATGTGCTAGGTGGGATGAAGTTCATAGGATTACCAGACAATCAAATCAATATAGGGGTTTATTTTAACATGTCTCCTCATAATGAACATCTGCTTCCTCACGAGAGAGAAGAGAGTCATAAAAGAGAACCGACGCACAGCGAGATACTTAACAAATTAGAGAAAATAGAAGAAATTCTTAATAAAATAGAGAATAGGATTTAAGGATTAAACCTGTCCTGTCTGAATAAACTTTCTCATTGATTGTTCCAAAATTACTTGAGGCGCGTATCCTTTTCTACTACATGCTTTCATAAAGTCATCAAATATTGCACCGTCAACCGTGTAATCTAGTTTCTTCTTTCGTGCACCAGGGGCTGTCGCTGCCATCTTTTCATAAAGGAAATGAGGTTTATAAAATGATGTGCTTCAAGTTTTATTAATCATCTAGGGAGAATTTTATCTAAAGAGTGAATGTTTTTAAAGGTACTCACGATGTATAATGATGAATAGGAGCTTACAACATGAAAAATCAAACTTCAGAGAATCAATTACGCGCCCCCATAGTAACTGTATGCGGGCATGTCGACCACGGAAAGTGTATAGCAGGAGATACGCTTATACCTCTTAGTACCGGAGAGATTAAGAGAGCGAAGGATATTTTTTATGAGCATTTTGAAGATGATAAAAAGGTAGAGATTGAAGATGGAGTCTTTCAGGATGTTTCTAAGAAAGGTCTAAGAGTATCTTCCTTTGATGGTAAGAGAATAATAGAGAGTTCTATAAGTCATATTTGGAGAAGAAAAGCTGATAAACTTATCGAGGTTAAGATTGCATCAGGCGATATAATTAAAACAACTCCTGAGCATCTCTTTTTGGTTTTTCGTAATGATTCTATTTATGAGAAAAGAGCAGATGCGCTTTCAGTAGAAGACTGTATCGTTTTTCCAGAACATATTATAACAACAGATTTGCCTATACAAAATATAATCTTAGAGCGAATAAAAAAATTAGATAATCTCGTGTGTTTTATTAATTCTACTTTTGATAAAGTATTTTACAGCCTTTCAGAACAAGGATATGGCAATATCGAAAGTAAGTTATCCTTGAAAAATCTTGCAGAAAATGTAAGAAAAAGAAGGATGAGAGTAAAAGACTTATTTCTCATAGGATGCTATTTGGGAATCTCGGATGCTGATGTGTATTCAACAATAGATACTCTAAAGAATGCCAGCGAAAAGCGAAAAGCAGGTCATACAAGTAAAGAAGTTGTTTTACCATCAGTTGAAGATGCAGAGACATTAGGATATATATTAGGATGCTTAGCTGGTGATGGACACTTAACAACCACAAATACAATCCTTAACAATAACGATGAGGATGTTCAAGAGGCATATCGCCATGCTATTAAGAAGATTTTTAATTTAGAGTCAAAGGTCGAAGATGGACACACCTGCAAAATAGTTAAAGATTCTGGTGGAAGAACCTTTGTAAGAATAATAAGTGAAGTATTTGATATTTTTGTTGGGAATAAATCAGGCATTATAAAAGTTCCTGAGATCGCGAAAAAGAACAAGGAGGTTTTTAGAGGTTTTTTTGCAGGATTATTTGATACGGATGGATATGTTTCACATATTAACAATACTATTGAGATAACCAGCAAAAGCAAGGAGATGATAAAAGAATGCTCCATATTACTCTTAAATTTCGGAATATTATCGAGTATTTATGAAAAGAAAGGATATCATTACCTGAAAATATCTAATCAGGAGTATATTAAACTCTTTTTAGATTATATAAAACCTCGATTAGAAAGGAAATTAGAAAGAGTGACAAGAGCATATGAGAAGGCTCAGACAAGCAGAGTATTCGATGTTCTACCTATCTCTAAGGACAAATTTAAAGTGTTAAAGTTTCGAGGTAAAAAGAATAAAATTTTACCGTATTTTAGTAAATATATAAAGCAGCAGAATATAACGCGAAACTTTCTATCAAAAGCACTCGATAACCTTCGAGAAGAGAATAATTTCTCAAGAACACTAAGAAAATTATTAGATAGTGAAACGAGATTAGTTAAAGTAATATCTATGAAAGAAGTTTCTAATAATGAGGAGTACGTTTATGACTTTACTGTTCCGCAAACAAAGAACTTCATCGCTGAAAGATTTATCATCCACAATACTTCAATTCTTGACTGCTTTAGAGAGAGCTCTCTTCAACAGGGAGAAGCGGGAGGCATAACGCAGAAGATTTCATTTACGAAATATCCTGTAGAACAAATAAAGCGTTCATGTCCTTTAATTGAGAAACAAGGGGTGAATCTTGATATTCCTGGATTTATGTTTATTGACACGCCTGGGCACGCAGCTTTCATAAATCTAAGAAAGCGCGGAGGCTCATTAGCCGATTTGGCGATTGTTGTGGTTAGTATAAAAGAAGGTATAAAGCCGCAGACAGCTGAGGTTTTGCAAATTCTTAAGGCTCATAAAACTCCTTTTCTTATTGCTCTCAACAAAATTGATTCAATTTCTGGCTGGCAGAAAGGCGAGCAGGGTGTAAAACAGACTATTGACCAACAAGCTATTCATGTTCGCCAAGAGTTTGATGAAGCTTTGTTAACATTCCAGAGCTCTCTTAGAGAGCATGGATTTGATTCTGACTTATTTTTTGACGTGACAGATTTTACTAAAAAAGTTGCGCTAGTTCCCTGTTCTGCAAGAACAAAAGAAGGGATCTCAGAACTTTTGTTCGTACTTTGCGGATTGTGCCAAAAATTTCTCCGTGAGCGTCTTACAATTAGTGGCGAAGCTAATGGAGTTATTCTTGAATTGAAAAAGGAGAGGGGTATTGAATGGGCAGAAGCAATCCTTTACGATGGCGCTCTCAAGGAGGGTAGTGAGATTATTATCGCAAGTTTTGGCGAACCAGTAATAACTAAGATACGAGTTTTAGGCGAAATACAGCCCCTTTCTACAAAATACAATTCCGTAAAGAAAGCATGCGCTGCGACTGGCGTTCGTATGCAGTTAACTGAGAAGGAAGGTATTCTTCCAGGTATGCCATTTCAAGAGTTGAGTCCCTCCGCACTTGAAACTAAAAGGGCACAGTTCAAAAAAGAAATAGCTTCTGTTCTGCAACTTGATAAACAAGGACTCATTATCAAGGCAGACTCTTTAGGCTCTCTGGAGGCGCTGATTACGCTTCTAAAGCAGGAACATATTCAGATAATTAAGGCAGGCATTGGACCAATAAGCAAAACAGACATTATCTCTACGCAAGCAAACCTTACGATGGACCCTCTTAACGCAGTCATTCTTGGTTTTAATGTAGGTTTTGATGAAAATTTATCAATACCTGTAACAATCAAGGTTCTTACGAATCCTGTCGTGTATAAACTTATTGAAGACTTGACTATGTGGCGACGCGAACAACAAGAGGCAATTGTCCGTGAGAGGATGCTTGGGCTTGTCACTATTTGCAAGCTTGAAATTTTACCGCAGCACGTGTTTAGAAATTCAAACCCTGCAATTTTCGGCGTGCGAGTAGCTGTCGGAAAAGTTAAGTTAGGAATACCTCTTATTGATTCAAAAGGTACATCTATCGCACATGTTAAGTCTTTACAACACGATAAATCATCAGTGAATGAAGCAAAAGAAGGGCAGGAAATTGCTCTTGCTCTTCCCGGAGTAACATTCGACAGACAGCTAAAAGAAACTCGCGCGTTGTACGCTGATTTGTCTGAAGCGCAATTCAAGCAATTCAAGAAAAACAAAGAACTTTTGTCTGCACGGGAATTGCAGGTTCTCGAAGAGATTGCACAAATAAAGAGGAAAGAGCATGAATTATGGGGGGCCTGAGATACGTTTAAAAACCCCATTTTTCTCTCCTTATTATGCCACTAAAAGTTAACATATCTGAGAAAGGAAGAACATGGAAGATTGAACTTACAGATGAAATGCTTTCAGGCAAGTCTGTCGGGGATACGATTGAGGGTAAGGAGCTGAAAGCCGAACTTGCAGGATATCAGCTTCAAATAATGGGTGGGAGTGATAGTTCTGGATTTCCATTAACCAAAGATGTTGAGGGTATTGGTCTAAAGAAAGTATTACTCACGAAAGGATTTGGAATGAGAGATTCCTACCCTGGAATCCGTCGCAGAAAGACAGTTAGGGGCAAGACAATTACAACCACTACTGCGCAACTTAATCTAAACGTCGTTAAAGCAGGCGCAACACCTTTGGCAGAAGTCTTCTCTGAGCAGAACAAGCCTAAAGAAGCCGCTGCCCCTAAAACAGAAGTTCCTACAGCCTGATTATTTTATTAGGGCTCAATCTCAATGTTTAAAAATACTCTTCTTCTGTGAAAGAGATGGAAAAGAAACAAGAATTGCAACTAGAGCAGAAGAAAGGGAGCAAACAAGATGCAAAAGAAATACCTACTCTTAATGTCGGCATTGTCGGTCACATTGATCATGGCAAAACAACTTTATTGTCAAAACTAACTGGTGTTTGGGCTTCGCGACATTCTGAAGAATTGAAGCGAGGGATAACAATCAAGCTAGGTTATGCAGATATTATACTGTATAAAGATAAGGAGGTCTATAATTCAAAAGAAGGAATTCCAATTCGCCACATATCTTTCGTTGACGCTCCAGGACATGAGATGCTAATGGCTACAATGCTTTCAGGAGCAGCTATCATTGATGCTGCAATTCTTGTTGTTGCTACAAATGAAGGAATTAAACCACAAACACGCGAGCATCTTATTGCATTGCAGGCAAAGAAAGTTCCTAATTTAATTGTTGTTCAGAACAAGATAGATTTGGTTGAGAAAGAACAAGCTTTGAAGAATTATCAGGAGATTAAGGCTTTGTTAAAAGGAAGATACGATAATGCACCAATCATTCCTGTTTCTGTACAACAGGAAATCAATCTTTCTTATATTTATTGCGCTATTGCAGAAATACCGATACCAGCAAGAGTCACTTCAGGCGTTCCGAGATTTGTAATTGCAAGGAGTTTCGACGTCAACCGTCCTGGAACAAAGCCCCAAGATTTAAAAGGCACTGTTCTTGGAGGTACTCTCAAACAGGGCACTCTCAGAATTGGGGATATTATCGAAATAAAACCAGGCATAGTTGTAAAAGAAGCAAACCAGCATTTTTACAGGACTGTAAAAACAAAAGTAATAAATCTCTTTAATGGTTCTCGTCCGGTTTCAGAGTTAACGCCTGGAGGGAGCATGTCTATTGAGACTTCACTTGATATGTCTCTAGGAAAGAGTGATGCCCTTGCAGGATGCATCGCTTCCAATGCAGGAGTTTTGCCTGAAATAACTACTTCTGTAAAAATTAAGTATGCGCTCTTTCCAGAACTCTTTGGCGCAGTCGGATCTCAGAAAGTCGAACCGCTTAAGATGTCAGAGATACTGCTGCTAAGCATTAATACCAGTATGACTGTTGGAGTGATTAAGAAACTCTCGTCGAAAGAGATTGAACTCTCTCTCAAGATTCCTATCGTGCCTGCACCTGGAGAAAATGTTGGCATCGCACGAAATATCAACAATCATTGGCGTTTAATCGGTCACGGCGAGATGCTTTAACAAAAATCTGACGCAGTAAAGTATTAAAAGCCAATAATAACCATGTTTTTATGGCTGATGGATTAATCAAGACTTTAGTATATGTTGCATGGATGTATGGAGATACTGAAGAATTGCTCCGAAGATTTAGTACATCATTTGAGAAAATGCCCACCATAGTTGGTAGAAGTATAAAATACGGATATTGGGAGGAAAACACTCCCCATTACCTTTTGATTGCCTCCCATGATCCTTTGTATCGAAAACCAGCTAACGTCCGAGGAACAGACTATAATTTTCTTCTTACAATCACTTCTCCAAATGATGCATTAAATAAAAGGGTGCTGTCAGAATTTTCAGGCAAAGTGCCTCTACAAGCTTTGCGTGAATCTCAATCAATTGAGCTTAAGAAATTAATGCAAGGCATATCTCTAGCTTACCGCGTTTTTGAGATTCATGGGAGAAGAGCTTTTACTATTACATAAATATAAGATTTTTAGTTCATCAAAACTCTCTTATTATCTCTTCCTTGATTTTATCTGCCAGCATTTTATCTTGCAAGACAGTAACCTCTATTTGTTGAGTCTCTTTGAAAATATCCAAAACTTGCTTTAAATCAATGTTTTCTGCATGTTTCGCTTTTGCATAAACTTTCTCTAGCTGTATTGAAATTTGCTCTGGAATCTCAAATTTTACCAGAAATTCTCCAAAAGAGGAAATGTGAAGGTCTTTATCTATTTTATCAGTTATCATCTTCACATTCTCCCCTTTTTTCAGATAATATTTCAAAGCAATTTTATCAAGTATTGTTTTTGAAGTGATAAGATTGTAGGTCTCTATTTTTTGCTTAATTAAGAAATCATGCAGAAGGTCTTCTTCTTGTAAGCGTGGAATGAGCCACCAACAATGCTTGCCTTTCCAGACGTTTCGTTTATCCTCTTTCTCGTTCTTTGCCCAATTCGTTAAGAGATCATTCCAAAGACGGTCTAATTCCAGTAAGTTGCTAACTGTGTAGACTATTATCTGCTTTCCTAACTCAACTTTTTTTATTGGCTCTTGCACATTAAAATGAATTCTATATAATCTGTCTAGAAAGTTTCTGCTCTCAAAAATCCACTCTCGAGCAAGCGAATATTGCATGGCCTCTTTTTGTAGTACTTTTTTCTCAACTAAAGCTATGGCTGCTTTCATGACTGCCTGAAAGCTTACGCTCTTTTGATAACGACGCCTTAGCTCACGTTGTAATTGCGTTATGGTTTGCGGTGTTCCTTCAGCAAGAATGGAGAACACAAGGTCCTTAACATTATTCTCCTTATTCTCCAATTCAGGCAGGGCTATTTCAATCATTTATCTCCAAATAAGCAGATATTATTAAACCTTTTGGTTGTAAATCTGTCTAACTAAAACTATAAATACAACTAATAAGTTGTTATTATAAAGTGATGGCACCATCACGGAGAAAATAAATACTATGAATGAAAACTGCGGAAAGCGCAGGAGCAATAGGAGATAAGAAATAAAGCATGACTTGCGCGATTATTAAATTCGAATCTGAACTTCCTGAGACCATAAGAACTCTCTTGCCTAAACATCAGTCTTACTCGCTTACTGTAAGGCAAGACGGAGATAATCTTTATGTACTTGTCTCTGATTATTCTCTTCTTAATACTCATTCTTGCTATATTTACCAAAAAATTGTTTACAACCCTGCGCGAGAAGAAGTAATAGAAAAAGATAATTTTAAACAAGTTGAGGAAATTGGACAAATAATCTTCAATGCTTGTTGTAATGATCCTTGCACATGGAGTAATCTTAGAGAAAGGCTCTATAATTTTTGGAGAAAAAAGTTTTGGAGAGATAGGAGAAAAACTAAAGAATTTGAAGCGCTTAATCAGAGGTTTAGACAAAAAAACGACTGGGAGGAACATGAAAAGAATAGAAAAGATATGCTAAATCTCGCAGAGCCTATTCGTCTTTATCAGGGAAGCATTGGCGAAGTTGAGCGCGATTTAAGTATGCGCTTGAAACGTATTGACACGCAAACGCCAGAGACGTTCTTGCGTGAGCATGAGGCACTTGATTTGCGCGCACGGGCGGCACAGCTTGGAGCCAACGCAGTAGTGCACTACTGTATAGATAGAGGTCATTATACGTATCATATAGGAACACCTGTAAAATTTGTAGGCTCTCTATATCGCTCACAGTACGATATTATTGTTGAGCCTCGAGGGGAGGGATAAACGATGATACGCACCATAAAAAGATGGAGAGGTAATTGCGAATTACGAAGACTTGTTGATTTACACAACATCGCCATGAAAGAGATTAAAACAAGAACTCCTACGGAGACGGAAGACGAGAATGCGCGCCTTCTAAACACTGCAGATCGTTTTATTTCTCAACATTATCGCGAGGAGATAGAAACACTTAAAAGAAATTCTCATGCGAATGGAATTTCTCTCGATTCTTTGGATGAACTTATCGACCCACCTTATTTACGGGTTCTTCAAAGAGTAAATGGTGAAAAGCAAGAAGTGAGAGAGCATCAAACTGAAAAGAGCAAGAATCAGGGATTCTCAAGCTATCTCTTTTTTGCGAGTGATAGCTTTGGAAAGAAGAAAGAAGAAATCTCTGAAGTTGTTAAAGCATGCGGACCTCTTCAAGCAGCTTTGAAATATCGATTGCGATTGCCGCTCATTGTAACTGCGGTGACGGGAATACCTTCTTTTTGTCAGAATTACCAGATTATAGAACAAACCACTGAAAAACAAAGAGTGTATCGCGAATCGGGACTCACTATTGCTGATTTCCCCGCATATCATCACAGAAAATTATTAGAAAGGAAACAAAAAGGAGAGAAAATGCATCATGATTGTATTACCTTCTCTCATGACGAGATAGCAGATTCAGGGATGTTTGTATGTCAATATTCTGGAAAAAGTGAGAACGAGATTGTTGAGGTCTATGCTAAAGGAGGATATTCTATAAATGCAAAAGCATATCGCCCCTTGTCGTATAATGCTCTGAAATTTGATAGGGAGAGTGGAAAACAAATATTTGAAGCAGAGGAGATTCTTTCAACACTTCTCATGCTCCCTCGCGTATTATTGGCTATGGGGACGCTTACGGCATCTGAGATGCTGTTTCATCTTATCAGTATTCCCTTCACCATCTCAAAAGAATATCATCTCTTGCAAAAAGCCCAAGAACAATGGGAAAGACAAAGAGTATCTAATGGAGCAAAAAGAAGCATTTAGCGAAAGATATACATCCATATAACTTTTGTCAATGGGGAGCTAGAAAGCAAAACGCATAAAACCTTATTAATCCCTTTTTCTTTTCGGTACGATGAATGAGCTAAAAGAGGCAATAGAGAAAAAAGAAGGGGCATGTGTTATTCTCGCGGGAGCTGGAACAGGAAAGACTTATGCGATTGTTGAGAAGATAAAGTATCTTATTGAGAATAAATCTTATGAGCCAAAGAGAATTGTATGCATAACTTTCTCTAATGAAGCAGCAAATAATCTGCTTTTGCGAATACAGAAGAATCTACATCTACCTGTCGGAGAAGAGCCTACAATAAGGACTTTTCATGCTTTTAGCGCTGAAATCCTAAGGAAACACGGCGACAGAATAGGGATTATTAAAGAATTCAAGATACTTGATCCAGATCAAGCAATGGTAATATTACACCGTAATCTCAGAGTGCACGTCAATTATTGTCAGAAATACATTAATACTATAGGAACTGCGAAAGATTTAGGAATAAGTTTAGAAGATTTTAAAGAATTTATTGAAAGAAAAATGAAGGAATATGGTGATATAGATTTTCAGAAACGTATCGAGAGCCTGAATTTTGAGCTTGCGACTATCCATCTAAGACAGGATTCAAAGAAGAAAAAATTTCTAGTTGAAGAGATTAAGAACCTGAGAAGAGTATTAGAGATGAAGAAGTTTGTTTTAGCTTGGAATGCTTATGAAAAGATGAAGGTAAAAGGAAATTATCAGGATTACTCTGATCTTAGCGCAAATGCACTTCTATTATTGCAAAGATTCCCAGATATCTCTCAGGATTATTCTTATATTGTTGTTGATGAATTTCAAGATACTAACAAGCTACAATTAGACTTTCTTGTCAAGCTTGCACCGCATAGAAACATAACTGTTGTTGGAGATATGAATCAGAGCATTTACCGTTTTAGAGGAGCTTATAGCAAGAACCTTCAATTATTTAAGAAATATTTTGATGTTTCAGATACTGATGTTTTTACCCTTTCTCGTTCTTATCGCTCCCCAAATAGTGTATTAAGAGTTGCTCACCAACTTATTTCAAGAAACTATTCTTCTCCAGAAGAATGCTTTTTTGTTGAGAACGCGCACAAAAAAGAAGGAGAGAAGGTGGAGGTATTTCAATTAAAAGACGCACAAGAAGAAACAAGGAAAGTTATTGAGCTTATTCAAAGAGAGAAAGAGAATGGAACTCCTCTTGAGGAGGTATGTGTTATTTTTAGAACTCATCAATATGGGAGAATGATTAAACGTTCTCTGGAATATACGGGAATTCCATATTATGCTGTTTCAAGGGCATCTTTGCTTAAACAGAAATCTGTCAAGGCTATTTATGATTATCTCGTTATTCTGGACAAGCTTAAAAAAGGAGCAGGTGGAGGAGAACAGGCTTGGTGGGATTTGCTTTACTTGATGAATTTCTCTGGAGAGGATTTAGTTGTTTTAGGTAAGAATATCCAAAAATTATCTAAAAAGAATAGAAGAACTGGAGAGGAAGGCAAAAAATCTTCTGAGAGTGAGATTGTACATGTCTTTTCCTCCGCATTTGTCGAAGTGCTTAAAAAAATTAAACTGAGTGAGGCAGGAATGCTATCGCTTAAAGTTCTTCTCGAGAAGATACATTTAATGATGCCTCTTCTCGATAAGCCCCTCTCTGAGGCTTTGCAGGAGATGTATAAGATATCTGGGTTGTTGAATGAACAAAGAACATTCGAGGAGAAAGAAGTAATGATGAATCTGCAAAAGTTTTATGATGTTGCCAAGATTCATGAAGAGCTGTACGACTCTGATGTTTCTAATTTTCTCTATTATTTGGAAGTCTTACAGAATCTTGGAATTGAAATAGAAGCAGCTAAGCTTGAGGAGGCAGGAGTGCGCCTTATGACCTGTCATTCAACTAAAGGTCTTGAATATTCTACAGTTATCCTTACAAATTTTGCACAGGGAAGGTTTCCAATTGAGCGATATATTGGGAATTCATTAATTCCTACTGAATTGCTTCCTGAAGTGCGCGAAGAGCTTAAAAGTATAACTGGTGATGAAAAAGAAGATTTTGTTATTAATTATGAGAAGCATCATCAACTTCTTGAAGAAAGAAGACTTGCTTATGTTTCATTTACTCGTGCCAAGGAAAGACTTATTCTTACATTCGCGGAAGAATATATAGGTAAGAAGTCTGTACCTTCTGTATTTCTTGATGAGTTTGATTATCTCAAAAATCCAGATGTCTCCTTTGTGAAAGATAGTGCTAAACTCTATCACGAGCCAGAACCTGAGATAAAGACGGGATCTACATTTGCTCAGGCTTTGGATTCACAGAATTTTGAAAATGTTCTTAATACGATTGCTGCCGATAGTGGAAAGGAGAGGGAGAAAGAGAAGATACAGAGACTTTCTCCTTCTGCTTTATTTCTTTTTGATGAATGTCAGAAAGAGTTTGAATATAAGTATATCTACAGGATGCCTGAAAGGAAAAAATTCTCTTGGGAATCAATGCAGATGGGGAGTTTTGTTCACCTTGTTCTTGAAAAAGGAGTTGCTTCACGTTTGCAGAAAGTTGAGGACTTTTTACTTCTTGCTAGACAATTGAGCTTAAATGAAGAGTGGTCTGGTGTTGAATGGGGAGAAGCTGAGACTTTAATCCGTGTTTTTTTTGAAAGAAACAAAGGGAAGTACGGAGATTCGACTAAAACTGAACAATATCTTTTATTGACACTTGGAGAAGTTCAGTTCATGGGCTTTGCAGACAGGATTGATTTTTTTCCTGATGGAAGCATATCAATTGTTGATTACAAAACAGGAAAGACTCCGATTTCTAAGAAAGACAGAGATTGGCAACTTGGTTTTTATGCTCTGGCTGCGCAAGATAGATATGGTCGAGTAAGGAAAGTTGTTTTAGATATGCTTAAACAAGAGAGACCCTTGGAATTTGAATTTGACGAGCAGGGAAATGCTAAATGCATCAGTTCTAAATGGATTGACGGATTTAATTTAGAGGATGTAAGAAAACAGCTGATTAACGCTTCACAGGCGATTATGAAAGCATATAATGAGGGTTTTAAGGCATGTAGTCTGGAAAAGAACTGTGAATTCTGCAATGAGTATATTTATGGGATTTGAAATAGATTCGAGCTATAATTAAGGTATACTGTTCTCGAGCAGGTATAAACCTCTCAAAACCCCTAAAACAGGGCATGCGCAAACTTTTTAAAGCATCACAAGCTCACAAAGAAAAGGTTTACCAATTATGTTTTATTTAGTAGAAGTTGAAGACCATATCCGTGTCGAACCGAAACATTTCGGATTGCCTACTCAGGAAGCTATCGAGAAGCAGCTTAACGAGGATTATATTGACAAAGTGAATAAAGAACTTGGTTTCATAATTGCAGTTATTTCTGTCGATAAGGTAGAAGATGGCGTTATTATCCATGGCGATGGTGCCGCTTTCTATAAATCTCATTTTAAGGTTCTTGTATGGAGACCGGAGCTTCATGAACTGGTCTATGGTACTATAGCTGAAATAGCTACATTCGGAGCATTTATACAGATTGGTCCTGCACAAGGAATGATACATATTTCGCAGACAATGGAAGATTATGTTTCTTTGAGCAAGACGGGAACGCTTTCTGGAAAAGCAAACAAGAGAAACTTAGCACAAGGAGATGACTGCCTTGCGCGCGTCGTCGCAATCAGCTATAAGTCAGGTGAGCCAAAGATTGGTTTGACTATGCGTCAGCCTGGTCTCGGCAAACTTGAATGGATTAAAGAGGATAAACGTAAGAAAGACGCAGACATCGGGAAAGCTGCTAAAGGTGAGAAAAAAGAAAGAACGAAGAAGGGAGAGAAATAAAATGTCGACACTTAACATCTCTGCCTTGAATGTATATTATTTTAACGGTTCTGCTTTTTTACGGATGACTCCCGTCTTTAATCAAACACAAGATAGATTTAGTGCTGCTTTTATGGATGTAGAACATAGAATAAAGAGGGTTATAACTAAAATGAAGGTGAACCAAGTTGTTCCAATGATCGAGAAATACGTTGAACAAACACATACAAATGTAATCATTTTCCCACAAAGTTATTATGATTTAACTTATAATCAAATTATGAACGAGAGAAGCAAGGAGATGGGAGCAATTGTTCCCGTTAGGGGGGAATTATAATGGCGAATAAAGCATGTAAGAAATGCAAGTCCATTGTAGAGAGTGGAAGCACTTGCCCTCAATGTGGACATGATGAGTTTGCAGATACATTCAAGGGCAAGCTAATTGTATTAAAACCTGAAGAATCAGAGATTGCTAAGAATATTAAAATCGGGAAGAAAGGCACATACGCCGTGAAGTTAGGATGAAAGTTGTAGAGAAAGTGAGGAACAATCTCTTAAAGCGTAATGAAATAATTGCTATTTTGGTAGAACAAAGCAATCCTGGTCTAGACAAAGCTCGTTCTTTGCTCGCCAGTGAGTTTAAGGTCGCAGAGGAACTTATCGCTCTAAAAGCTGTACACAGCAAGTTTGGTAGCAATGAATTTACCATTGAAGCGTTTGTATATGATTCAATAGAAGACAAGCAGCGTATTGAACCTCAGCCAAAGGCTGTACCAAAGAAGGAGGCTCCTTAATCCCATGTCTGAAAGAGCAGCAGGATCGTCAAAATCAGGGGAAGGCAAGAAACCACATAAGAATAAGCCTACTAGCAAGAAGTACAAGCATTATACTATTGCGGACTCTTCGCTTAAGAAATCAAAAGTATGTGTCAAGTGCGGAGTCGGCATCTTTCTTGCTCAACACAAAGACCGCCTTACTTGTGGAAAGTGCCACTATACTGAATTTCTTCCAAAGAATTAATGCATCAATAAGTTTAAAAACATCTTCTTTAATATAATCTTATGTCACAGATGCAGTTTATGAGAAGATTGAAGGTTTCAGACGAGCTAAAAAGATACGTTCTGCCCTAAACCTTATAATCTCAAAAGTACTTCTTGAGACATGAACGAACAATTGTTTACTAGCGTTTTCATACTCTTTATGCTTGTAATTGCGGCTTTATTTCTTTTTATAAGATTGCTGAGGAAGAAGGAAATAAGGAAAAGAATTGTCAAATAAAAATCACCTCTTTCGATTCGGATATGCACTCTGCCTCATAAAGGTCTTTGTGAGTGCCTTGAAGAATCACACTGATTCGGATATTCTCTTCTGCCTTTCTAAGGGCTTTTTGAAGAGTCTTGAAGAATCAAGAATAATAATTCTTGAGTTCCATCGAGAATAAAGATTCTCGAGGAATCAACTTCCTAACATCTGTACACGATCCTAGTATTATAAACCCACGAAGAGGAGGCCTCACCAATCAAAAAGAGCGGTGAAACGTCCTCTCCTGGGAAAAAGAGGTGATACTACTTTGTAGAAACACCACTATTTAAATCTTTCGGTTCTGTAGTAACTAAGAAATGATTACATAATTATATACTCACTCTTACGACACGTGAAAACATATAAATCCTTTGTTTCTTTATTTAGAATGGAAGAAAGTGTTCCACTCCCTTTATCACCGGATATTAGCAAGCCCATTTCTCAGAAGGTTGGACAAGAGCAGATTCATGACCTTCTTTTGAGCGATAAACTGAGCTGGCAGGCGATTATTTACGATCTTATTAATACTGAACAACTTGATCCGTGGGATATAGACTTGACATTGCTCGCTAAAAAGTTTCTTGATCGTGTGCGCCTTCTCGAGGAAACTAACTTTTTCGTTTCAAGTAAGGTGCTTCTGGCCGCTTCTTTATTATTGCGCATAAAATCTGAGATACTTCTTGAGCATGACTTAAAAACTCTAGATGAAGTGCTCTTCGGTAAGAAGGAAGAAAAACAGTATATTCAGAATCGTATAGATCTGGATGAAGAGATCCCCATGCTTACTGTCAGAACGCCTCTGCCACGTTATAAAAAAGTTACACTTGAGGAGCTCATGAGGGCGCTAGGACATGCAATTAATACAGAAAACAGGCGTATTCAGAAAGTGGTCGTCGCAAAACAACAGGAATTTGAGACTGCAATATCTCTTCCTAAAAGAAGAATCAACGTGCAAGATCACATCAAGGAGATTTACTCCAGATTGAAAGATATTTTCAAGGATCGAGAGCACAAGCTTTCTTTTTCAGAGTTAGCTGGAAAAGACAATGATGAACGCATTGCAACTTTTGTTCCTTTGCTTCATTTAGATAATCAGCAGAAAGTTTGGCTTGAGCAAGAAGGGCATGTTACAGAGATTTGGATACTCCCCAAGAGTCTTTATGAAAAGCAGAATGCTGCAGCACTGGAAAAGATGCGTCTAGAAGTTGAGGAAGAAATGAGAGTTTTGGCTTCTTCTTTGACTCCTGAAGAAAAAGTACGTGTTGCTGAACTTGAAGAAAAATTTGAGGATCCTTTAGGCAAAGGTAGTAAAGAACAACCTGCCCAAACAAATGATGTGCAGAATTCTCCATAATCTTTTTAAATGTAAGCATCTCTGAAAAAGCATGAGAAGAAATCGGGAGGTATATTTTGAGACCTACAAATTTCATGGCAGACTCCCAAATACTTCGCCCATAAATAACGACATTATTTATTTAGACGACCGGATTAAAGCATTAGAAGAAGCACGTGCATATAATTCTTCAAACGAGATTGATTTGCCTGCGACTTATGAACTTATACTTGAAGGAATACAGAACAACTTGCCACGCAAGATTCATCATCAGTATGTGCTTGATATTGCTAACCAAAGAAAACCTAAATTAAAACTTGTGTCCGATGAGTTGGCTAAAGAGTCATATTATACTTGGAAAGATGTGCTTGTTGAAAGAACAAAACGCGCCTTACAAGAAGAATCTAATCGAGAATCGAACAAAGAACATTCATCTAAAAGACTAGGACGATGGGGAAATAGCAGTCCTTCTACGAAATAGGATTTTCCCAGAAACATTTAAATACCTTCATGATTCGACAGTATAATGAATAGTACATTTAGTTTTGGAGCACAGGCGCTTTCCAGCGCTGGTTGTTTTCATTCCGCCTAATAAGAATTCTCTTGCTAGTAAAGCTACGACTTATCCTTCTTACATGTTAGAAATGTATAATGGCAGTAGTAGTTTAGTGGTAGAATGGTGGACTGTGGCTCCGCTGAGGCGAGTTCGATTCTCGCCTACCGCCCTTGCTGTTTCTGGAGGGTACAATGGTTCTTGAGACACCTAAAGGGACAAGAGATTTTCTTCCAGAAGACAAGATTATCAGAGATAATCTTGTTAAAACACTAAAAGAAATATTTGAACTTTACGGTTACAATCCATTAGAGACTCCTGCGCTTGAGAATTATGAAACTCTTTCAAGCAAATATGCAGGAGGCTCTGAGATTATGAAAGAAGTTTATCAAGTTACTGACAATGGTGGAAGGAAGCTTGGCTTGCGCTATGATTTGACTGTTCCTTTTGCACGAGTCATTGCAACTAATTCCAGCATCAAAAAACCATTTAAGCGCTATCAAATCGATCGCGTCTGGCGAGATGGACCGATTAAGCTTGGAAGATACAGAGAATTCTGGCAATGTGATGTAGATGTCGTGGGTATCTCTTCTGTGCTTGCAGATGCTGAGATTCTCTCTCTTACGAGTACTTTCTTCAGGAGAATTGGACTTGATGTCATAATTAAAGTTAATAATCGAAAGCTCATGAACTCTTTACTGGACTTTGCAGGCATCAAAAAAGAGCTTCAAGAACAAACAATTCTTGCCATAGATAAGTTGTACAAAATAGGTCCCGATGGCGTAAGAAAAGAACTTGAAGAGAAGGGTCTTGCAGATGATTCTATTGCCAAAGTTCTAAGCGTATTTTCTAGCTGTGATAAGCCTGCTGAAGAGATACTCAAAAAATTCAGCGACATTTTAGAGAACAAGGAAGGTCTTGAAGAAATCAGGAGTCTTCTTGATGCGTGTAAGAGTTTTGGTGTAGATAATGTAAGATTTGATCCAAGTCTAGCACGCGGACTTGCATATTATACTGGGACTGTTTTTGAAGTGTATCTGAACGATGGGAGTTTGAGTTCTTCACTAGCAGCAGGAGGCAGATACGACAAGATGATTGGAAATCTTATCGAATCAAAGGAAGAAGTGCCTGCTGTAGGGATAAGTTTTGGTTTGGATGTTCTTGCCGATGCTTTCGCATTAAGTAAAAAAATTCCTAAGAAGAAGTCTGTTGTTGAAGTCTTTCTCGCACCTATTAAAACAACTAATGCTTGTATCTCTATTCTTAAAAAAATCAGAGATGCAGAAATCAAGGCAGATATGGACTTTTCAGGAAAGGGAATTACAAAAAATCTTGAATATGCCAGTAAGCTTGAGATACCTTATGTAATTATTATTGGAGACTCTGAGCTTAAAGATAAGAAAGTTAAGTTGAGAAACATGAAATCAGGAGAAGAGAGGATGCTTACTCTTGAACAGGCAATTACAGAGGTTAAAAAATGAATCGTCGTTTGCAAATTGGTGTGATGGGACCTTCATTGACTAATTACCCTGCCGATAAGGCTCTTGCTCTTAAGCTAGAAAATTATTCCGAGGAAATAGGGAAGTTACTTGCTGAAAGAAATGTTTTAGTTTTAACTGGTGGATGTACGGGAGTTATGGAATCTGTAATGAGGGGTGCAAAGAGAGCTGGAGGAACGACTATCGGATTTCCGGGAGAGAGTTTCGGAGAGTCTAATTCTTATTGTGACATAGAAGTTCTTTTGGACTTTGATATTGCTAGTTTCGCTTTCTCTGGGATGGTTAGCTCTCATTCACTTATTACTTTTCCTATTGAAAGCGCAGGAACTGTTTTGGATGATGCCTCAAAATCAATTGAGTTTTACTGGGCTAATACTCCTAATGAATCAGTTAATTTAGCAATTAAGTTAGGATTGGAGAGAACGAGATGAAACTAGATTTCAGCAAACTCAATGGTCTTGTTCCGGCGATTGTGCAGGACGCATCAAGCGGAGAAGTTTTAATGCTTGCATTCATGAATGAAGAAGCATGGCAGAAGACTCTTGAGACAAGGAGAGCACACTACTACAGCCGTTCTAGAGATAAACTTTGGATGAAGGGAGAAGAGTCTGGAAATATTCAGGAAGTAAAAGAGATTTTGGTTGATTGTGATGAAGACACTGTTATTCTTAAAGTGAATCAAGTTGGAGGGGCTGCATGCCATACGGGATATTCCTCTTGTTTTTATAGATTATTAGAAAATGATAGGTTTAAAACACTAGGCAAACCAGTATTTAATCCGGAGGAAAAATATGGAAAGACTAAAAGGTAACGGAGATGATAAGAAAATAATTATAGGTCTGCCTAAAGGCAGTCTTGAAGAGTCTACTTTTGATATTTTAAAGAAAGCAGGTTATGATATTAAAGTTGACTCAAGGTCTTATTTTCCATCAATAGATGATCCTGAAATTGAATGTGTTCTTTTAAGGGCGCAGGAAATTGCGACTTTTGTGGAAGATGGAGTTCTGGATGCAGGAATTACAGGAAAGGACTGGATAATGGAGAATGAAGCGGATGTGGTTGAGATTGCCGAGCTTATGTATGCAAAAAGAGGTCTTGGAAAAGTTAGATGGGTACTTGCTGTTCCTAATGACTCTCCTATTAAGAATGTTAAAGATTTAGAAGGGAAGAGAATTGCTACAGAGGCTGTAAAAATGGTTCAGAACTATCTTAAGAAGAATGGGGTTAATGCTAAAGTAGAATTTTCATGGGGTGCTACTGAGATAAAAGCACCTATGCTGGTAGACGCAATCGTAGATATAACTGAGACTGGTTCTTCTTTAAGAGCAAATAACCTTCGTATTGTAGATACTCTTCTTGAATCGACCACTAGAATTATTTTCAATAAAGAAAGTTATAAGGACGATTGGAAGAGAAAAAAAATAGAAGAACTCGCTATGCTTGTTAAGGGTGTACTTCTTGCTGAAACTAAAGTTGGATTGATGATGAATGTAAGAAAGAAAGATGTTGATGCTGTTCTATTAGTGCTGCCTGCTTTACAAAATCCTACTATAAGTGAGTTAAGCAATAAAGAGTGGTGTGATATAATTACTATTGTAAATAAGAAGGATGTTCGCAAGCTTATAGTCTTATTAAAGAATGCTGGCGCTGAGGGAATTGTCGAATATCCTCTCAACAAGATTATTGAGTAGAATTTTTTCCTACTATGGCATAACGTAGGGAACTCTGCCCGTATTCTTTACCTTCTTTGTCTCTGAAACGTGGCGGTCCTATTGGTACTAAAGCTACTTGAAAACCTTTTTCTTTTAGATAGAGCATCCTGTCGAAGTTTACTAGAAGCCTGTAAATGTCTCTAAGAAGAACTTCCTGACCAGAACTTGAAGCATCTGAGACATTCTCTAAGCTGGCTGCATTTTTTATTACTTCTTCCCTATATATCTTCCTCATTTTTCTTAGTGTGAAACTTCGCGGAAAGTCACTTGGTAAGCTTCTTTCTAATAATCCATAACAGCAAGGCACAGCAACTAAATCTGCTTTATTTTGTGCTGCTAAATCTATTACTCTGTCTGTAAGAGTTCCGCAAGTATGAAGTGAGATAACTGTTTCTATTCTTTCTTGTGGATAATATGTAAATGCGTCCTGACTCTCGAAAAAAAGACTCTCTATAGACTGATAATCTTCTCTTGCTCTATTAATTAGGTTTTCATCTTTATCTATTCCCGTTACTCTTCGATTTGTTTCAACTGCTATCTGGGCTGCGAATATTCCCTTCCCACATCCAACTTCCAGAACAGAACTTCTTGTTTCAAGTTTATGTATAATATCAATTATTCCTTTTCTTTGCATAACCTTATAGGGATTCTTTTTACCTTCTTGATAGATATTCTCTTTAGATAAATCTAGACTATAAAATGATGAAATTGTCTGCTCGATAAATGCTCTTGGGATTCTTTTAGATAAAAGAGAGAGCAGGTAATTGAACCCTTCAAATGAAAGGAGAGGATTTACATAAAACATTGCCTAATCAGCAGAGATTCCTGTTAGGTATCTTGCTACATCCGATAATGATACGCTATCTTGAGTTCCTTTAGCAAGATTCTTTATCTTAATGGTTTTTGAAGAAAGCTCATCTTCACCAATCATTCCCACATAAGGAATACCCTTTGCAACTGCATATTCTATTGCTTTTCCAACTTTTCCTTTCTGAAAATAAATGTCTAAATTTACACCCTCTTTCCTCAGATTATGAGCGGCCTTAAGGCAATCTCCTAGTGTGTCCCTTATAGGAATAAGATAGAGCTGGGTACTTGTTCTTCTTGCTTCTGGGTTCTGTTTTTTTAGAATCATTACTAGACGTTCCAGACCAAATGAAAATCCTACTGCTGGAATCTCTTCGTCTCGCCCTCTAAAATCTCCCACCATGTTGTCAAATCTCCCCCCTCCCAATATTGCTGAATTAAGAATATTTCTGTCTCTAAGGAAGACTTCTATTGTCGTTCCAGTATAATAATCTAGTCCTCTTGCAAGACTTGGATCGAAATGGACAAAATCAAAACCCATGGACTCTGAATATTCTAGGAGCTGTTTTATCTCCTTAAGTCCTTGATTTCCAGTTGCATTTGCCCCTATTTCACCTTCAAGTTTTTTATAAGTTGATTTATTGTCTTCTTGTCTTTGAACTAGGCTCATTAAATCTGCTACCATATTTTTTGTGAGAAGAATTTCACCTTGAGTTTGGTAGGAATCTATTTTAGAAATGGCATCATCTGGACTCTGGACCGTACTTAGAAGTCCCGATATTTCTGAATATCCATGCTCACCGACCTCTGAAATTATCTCACCCCTTAATGAAGATATTGCTGAAACTCCTTTTTCCTTAAATAGTGCTTTTGCCTTGAGCAAAGTATCGTTTGAAACGCCTCTCGCTTTGTCGTATAAGGTTAATTTAGTAAGTGATTCTCTTATGCCCTCTTCTCCTATTTTATCCATCTTATCTAAAACACTTATTGTTCTTAATCTTGCAAATACAGGAACTTGTGCGCATTCTAATATGCCTTCCAGAAGCTTACGATTATTTATGTTAACATCTACTCCTCCAAGACCTAGCATTTTGAATGCATCATAAGCTAAAGCAAATAACTCTGCTTCTGCAGCCATCTGGGGAACTCCTAATGTATCTACATCACATTGTGTGAATTGTCTATATCTTCCTTGTTCTGGCTGAGTTGGACCATCTCTGAATACTGGACCCATAGTATATCTTTTAAAAGGAAATTTTATATCTTCATGTGTCGCTACAAATCTTGCCAGAGGCACTGTTTGATCGAACCTGAGAGCAAGATCCCTGTTTCCTTGATCAGACAACCTAAATATCTCTTTCTTGATTTCCCCTCCACCCTTTAAAGTGACTGCTTCCAGAGATTCAATAATCGGAGTTTCTATTGGTTCGAATCCATACCTCTCAAATATTACTCTCAGTTTGGTTGATATCTTATTTCTTAATACGGCATCAAGACCATACCAGTCTCTGTTTCCTTTAGTTACATCGAATTTTGTTGACATATTGATTAATTTTAGGTATTCGGTATGTATTTAAAACTATTGCTTCTCGCGCAGCATCTTCCCATCATAAATAAGAGTCCCTTGCGCGGAAGGTATTTCAGGATTAGAACTATGTTCAGCATATGCGAGAATGAGTGGAGTTCTTATCTTATTTTTTGAACGCATTTTCTCAAGGAAAGAAGTATATCTTTCCAAACGTTCTTCATAAGTTGAGATATAATCTGATGCAGAATGCAGAACTACTGAAACAGGAGGACCTCTATAGTGAGAAGGGAGAATTGAGAGTTCATTAGAAATAACTGGAAGAACGCGTTCTTTTCCAATAACATATGAACGAGGAGAAGATTTTCTTCTTATACTCATTTCACGCTGAATTTCCTTACGTAATTGTTGAATGTGACATTCTTTTACTCTGCCTGAGCGTGTTTGATAACCTCTGCTTCTGGCTAGTGCTGTTTCATTATCAATGTATGGAATGCCTGTCAATTTAATCAATTCATCTACAATTTCTCCATTTATGATGATGGGCATAGTTTGTACTGCATATCCCCCAAAATCACGCAAAAGAGTTCCTGGGAAGAATGCCCCTTGTTGGAAAGAAAGCATGTATTCAAGAGCTTTTAGTGTATTGGCATTGCCTTTCATTGTTTCAACATCTACTGTTTCAGAACTTACTCTTCCCCCTAAGAATTCATCTATTCTGTCTGCATCAAAAAGGCTGTCTTCGCTTCCAAGAAAGATACCTCTATGTCCTTTTAATTGTCTACCAAAATCTCTTACATTTCCTACTATATGCGAGTTTATTTCAAGGAGTGATATTCTTCTTGCCGACATGTTAATAGCAAATTTTCATACAATATATAGTTCTGGTAGACTATTTATCAACCAAAAGGTTTAATAACTCCTGAACCAACATAATTAAAGCATTTGGTTGCTAACACACTTATGGTTTTGAACCTTACAATTCCTGAACCTGGAAAATCTGGGCGAATAAAAGATTTAATAATTAACATTCTTAGTTTTGATTGGCCTCTTACATTGTCGCAAATACATTATAAAATTACCAAGGAATACCATCGTTCTGTTAGTTATCAGGCAACTTATAAATCATTAACTGAATTAATTAGTGAAAATGTTATTTCAAAACAAGACAGACTTTACCAAATAAATATTCATTGGGTCGAGAAGCTTAAAGAATTCTCAGTTCATATAGAAAGTAATTATAAAAATAATGAGAAAGTTCCCCTATTGGAAGGAGTTCTGAAAGTTAAAACCGAGAATAATGTTACAGTTATGACTTTTAATTCATTACTTGAACTTGACAAGATGTGGTTGAATATTAAGAAGGAATATTATAAGAATAGGGCTGTTGAAAATGAAGTCACATTCTGGGAGGGAAATCATTGTTGGTGGCTTCTTGCCTACCCTGAACTAGAATACGGAGAGATAGAGATTCTAAAGAAGAAAAAAGTAAAAGATTTTGTTATTGTTCATAATAACACTCCTCTTGATTTATTAGCCAAGAAATTCTACGACCGCGCAGGAATAAAGTTCAGAATATCTAAAAGCAAAGTTGAAAGCGATATGACTGTTTTTGGCGATACAATAATGCAAGTTTATCTTTCGTCACAGATTAGTGAAAAGATAGATGAAGTTTATTCAAAATGTAAAAGCACGTCTGATGTAGACATCCATTATCTGCTAAAAGAAGTCTTAACAAAAGACATTCAGATTAATCTTGTTCTAACACGCAATAGAGAAATAGCTGAACAGCTTAAGCAAAAAACTGTTAAAGACTTCAACTAAAAAGTTTAGTATAATTCAACGGTAAGAATATAGACTCACAAGCTATTCATGTTTATGGAAATTCTTGTCGGACTCATCATTTTATCTTATTTTGTGTTGTTCTTTATTGCTAGTTTAAATTATAAAAGAATTTCATCATTAAAAGAGCTTGCAGGGTCTAAAAATGTTCTTTCAACATTTGCTTTGACCTCTGGGTTAGTTATGACGCATTACGGCGCAGGATTTATTCTTGGAGGGACCGAATTAGGGTATCTTTATGGCCTGGGGGGCATTGCTTATAGCTTTGCTGCGGCGACGGGAGTAATTCTTCTAGGCTTTTTCATTTCCAGAACGACATTTCAAAAGACACATCGCCAGAAGATTAAAACAATTCCCGGATTGCTTTTTAAGAGATATAGAGATTATCGTCTTTCTTTATTTGCTAGCTTACTTTCAATTGTCGCTCTTATTACTATAGTCGCTGCTCAGCTCTTTGCCTTACTAGGAGTTGTTGAAGCACTTAGATTGCCTAGCATTTTAATCTTAGGGGTTGTTGCATTCGGAATTGGACTAACAGTATTTAAGGGTGTTGAAGCAGTTTTTAATCTCAGCAAACTGCATCTTTTAGTAATATCTATAGGAACATTTATCGTCCTCATATTCACCTTCAACGCTGCACCAATATCCTCTGAAATCTCGGCTGAATTTGGAATAATTTCCCCTTTAGCTCTTCTTGGAATCATTCTTCCCACCATATTATATACTCTTATTGGACAGGACTTTCATCAGAAAATATTTTCTGCTAGTAGCTTTAAGTCGGTGCGTATTGCGACCATAATATCTGCAATTGTGCTCATTTTAGTTGGAATAATCCCTGTTTTAATTGGTTTAGAAAGCAGAAATCTTATTTCAGTTACTCCTTCTTCTGTACTGCCTTCCTTGATTTTGACTATTCTCCCGCCAATTCTTCAGGGAGTAATACTTGCAGCAATAATCGCTGCAGTATTGGGCTCAACACAAGCACTTGTAAGTGCAGCAGTTTCACATGTCTCTGAAGACCTTCTAAAAAAGAGTTCTTTATCTCCAATTATGCGGAAAAGAATATCGTTTACATCCGTCTTTGTCTTTCCTTTTCTTGCTCTTTGTATCGCACTCTTTTCAGATAAGGGGATAGTGGAGTTACTTACAATTGCATACACATTATATACTGCAGGAATGTTTATTCCTGTTTTATTCTGCTTTTATGGAGATAAGATTAATTCTTTGAATAAGTCTATATTTGTTGCGAGTTTGCTGGGAGTTATCAGTGCGGTATTCTTTGAAATTAAAATAATTTATTTCCCTCTTCCATCTATTGTTCCAGCTTTAATCATTGCCGGACTTTATTTAATTGTAGTCACTCATAAAAAGTCACATGGAAAAGATTTATAAGCAGTATAATCATCTAAAAATCATGCAATTCTTGAAAAGAGAAAGTGCTTACCAAAGAAGAAGTCCTTTTTTGCAGATTTCTGATTCTGAAAATAAACTAAATTGTTTAGGTTTTATGAACCAAGGGCATATAAATCTTGTTAAATATAAAAATAGAATAATCTCCAATGAATAAGAATTTCTCAACAGCTAAAATAGATTCCTTCTCAAGTGAACAACTTGGAAGGGTGTATAAGCAAGTATTCGCAGGTCATCCTTGGCATGAAGATTTGATATGTTCGGGAGCATTAAGACGGGAGGGAGATCCGCAAAAGTGTTTAATCCAGTATACTTCTTTGTCATGTGAGATCTCTAATGATAATGGAACTAATTGTAAAAATAATTATAAGAGTAGAGAAGGTATAGTTTTGTTGCCTCAAAATGGTCTCGAAAAATGTGTTGGATGTGGTAACAGACTAGAAACTATTGAATTTTACCCCGCTTTTTTTAATCACAATATGCTAATAAATGAAGTTGTTGCTAAGGAAGGATTTATAGGATACTTGCTACTTTCCCAGTTTAAACCTGTTGGATTTGGATGGGGGTATCGTGTACCTCTTGAAAGAACTATTACTGTGAACTTTCCAGCCATAAATCAGATGTTAAGAAAAGTAGGTATTGACAGAGTTGAATGTTTTTATGCGGCAGAACTAGGTCTAGTTGAGGAACTTCAAAATCAGGGATTGGGTTCAGCATTATCTGCAATGAGATTAAATGAAGCAAGGTCTGTGGGATTTAAGAGATTAATTACAAGAACAATCAACCCAGTTATTAAAAAAATTCTCAAGGGAATGTTCTCTCAAAAAGAAGGCAAATACTTATTTAATGATCCCGAGAAGAAGACAAGTGAATGGTATATGTGGAATTTTGATGAATTTAATCCTGCTACTGCAAGGGATTTAATCAGGAGAATTTGATGGCAGAAGTGACAGATATCTTAAAGAAACTTATTTCTATTAAGTCAGTTAATAGCCAATCAAATGAGGAGATTACTAATGAGATTAAAAATATGCTTAGTAAATTTGAAGTTAGGACTTTTGAATTTACCAAAGTGGATTCTGCAACAAAGAAAAGTGTTAAATTATTTAATTTAGTTGTTAAAATTAAAGGAGATAGTGATAAAAACCCTTTGGTATTTTCTGGACATACAGATACTGTGGAATTAGAAAGGGGATGGTCAGTAGACCCTTTTTTTGGAACGAATAAAGATGGAAGAGTCTATGGGCTGGGCTCTTGCGATATGAAAGCAGGTCTTGCGTGCTTTATTTCTGCTGCTTTAAGCCTTAAAAAAAATCCTAAGAGAGATATTTATCTTTTATTTGATGCTGATGAAGAAGGCTCGGGTTTAGGCGGCAATAAAATGATTGAAGACCTTAAATTAAAGAACTCTCAAGTAGTTATAGCAGAACCTACGGATAGAAGTATAATATATGGTCAAAAAGGATGTTTAGATTTTATTATAGAAGTTAAAGGTATTGCCTCTCACTCTTCTGGCACTAATTTAAGTAATAATCTGAAGAACAATGCAATATATCGGATGTTAAAAATACAGCAAGAGTTTTTGAAATATGAAAGTGAAATAGAAAAAATGTCTGATGCTTTGTTTGGAAAACCATCATTTAATATGGGTAAAATCTCTGGAGGATCTGGAGCCAATGTTGTCGCAGATTATTGCATTCTTAATGCCAGTAGGCGTCTTCTTCCTACCGAAAATTTAAGTGTTGAATTAAAAAAGATTAAAATGTTAGTCTCCCAGATTGATTCAAACGCAAAAGTTACTGAAACTTTTGTCGGAGAGCCATTTATTGTCGATAAGAAGAGTAAGTTTGGTGAAAAGCTCTCCTCTTTATCAAAAAAATTTATCGGTGAGAGCAAATTCGATGTTAAGTCTGGTTGGACTGAAGCTGCTCTTTTTTCCTCATATGGTGAGACATTCATTTTTGGTCCTGGGACTTCTGAAATGTGCCATAAACTAGATGAATCTGTGTCTATCAAAGACCTAAAAGCATTTAAAGAAATATATCGGTCTCTGATGGAAGATTAACATGAGAAGATTATCTAACTCCTGCCTAGAAAGAATTGAAACATTATTAAATAAATTTACAAGTGTTCCTTCAATATCTGGATTTGAAAAGGAATCTGAACTTCCCAGAACAATTGCCGATTCTGTTAGAGAGTATAATCCAATAATAGACCCTTTAGGGAATGTTATTATGAGGTTTGGAGGCACAGGGAAGAAAATACTTATCGAGTCCCATCTTGATGAAGTAGGATTTATTAAAACTCCTATTGGATTTGCTTGCGTCGGAAGTATTGCAGATGAGCAAATCAACAGGGGCAGTATAACTGTGGGAAAAGACGAGAGAATATCTTATTTTAATAGAAGATATGAGATTAAAGGAACTACTGTTAAGAGTCCTGCACTAGATAACCGAACAGGATGCACTGCTCTAGCTCTGCTTCCAAATATTTTAGAAGCTTCTAGAGATGAGATCTATCTTGCATTTACTGTAAGAGAAGAGACTACCTGTGAAGGAATACTAAAGGTCTTTAGAGATATTTCTCCTGAGATAGTTATTTCTATTGATTCTGCTTATGCACTTCCTTACAAGTCTAATAGATGGCAAGTTCCTGAATGTGGCAGGGGTCCTGCAATTCAGATACAGGGCAGAGACTTTTTTATAAATGAATATAAACTAATTGAAAAAGTTGCTAAAGATGCGGGTCTTCCTTATCAGTTTGAGATAGTTGATTCTGTAAAAGGAGGGACAAATATGAGTGCGTTGGTTGGACAAAATATTAGAAGATTTCAAGTTAACATACCTGTGAGATACCAACATACTAATCTGAGCGAGACAGACATTAGAGATATTGAAGGCGCAGCCTTGCTTGTTTCTGCTCTTGTAAAAAATATCTGCTCATAAATGGTACTTCAAATTAATCTTCCTGAATTAAAAGAATGCTTTCAGACTGAAAAAGTAAATCTTATTTTTGACCTAGATGGAACTCTTTATGATTTCCATGACAAGGATCTAAAAAGGTCTGGATTTGGGTACAATGTTACCTTAAAGGTTGGTGGAAAGAGCTTTAAAAGTTAATTTCATCTGTTTTATATGACTGATGAAAAGGGCAGAAAAAGGAAAGTATTAGAAGAAATAAATGAAGAATCTTTCAGGAAGGATTTCTTTGATATTCTAAAGAGATAGAATCTTAAACTGTTTTGTTAAATGTTTTTTTAACCAAGAGTATATTACCCTTATTTGTCCTAGTCTTTTATGACTCCGCTTGAAGAAGAAATTAGTCTGATGTTTAATAAACTCGAATCCAAAGGAATAAGTAAGATTATTGCATTCTCAGGAGGTTCAGAATCAGGAGAACATGCTCAGAATGTCGCAAGAGAAAGTATCGATGTTATGAAGGAGCATAGTATTGCTATTCTTACAGGTGGAACTACTTGGGGACTTCCTAATGCAGTCACAGAATATGCACAGACGCTTAGTATTCCAGTTATTGGAGTATACCCTTCAAGAGGGAAAAAGTATACTTCGTCTCATCTTAATTTTGCCCTTGAAGTCCCTCCAAGATATGGTGAAAGTGAGTGGGGAGATGATTCAGAAGTCTTTGCCAAACTTATCCATGGAGTAGAAATAATTGGAGGAGGAATGGGCACGATGATTGAGTTTGCGCACATTATGAAAATCAATGAAACAAGAATTAAATATGGTACTTCTCCAATATATGTTGCACCTGTGAGAACTGGAGAGAGGGTATTCTCAGATGTTCTTCATCACTTACCTATTAAACATGAAGTAAAGATGGCTTGTATGCCTACACTTCCTTTTACAGAAGGAAAAAGCGCGGCAAATTACCTTCTAGAAAAGGTTGGACTTTAAATCTTTTGCAGTTCGGTAAATAGTTGTTTCTCACTTAGATAACGTTCTTCACCGATGCGCATATTCCTTAACTTAAATTTCTTCTTTGGAGACTCTTCTTCACTTATAAATACAACATAAGGTATTCCTAAACTGCCCGCATATTCTATACCTACATCTGTTTTGCCTCTAAAGATAACGCACGCTATAGAAGCTGAACGTAGCTCCTGCATGAGCTTAATTGTTTGTATTTCTTTGTTAGAAGAGATTAATACTGCACGCACAGGATCTGGGGCTACAACATTTGCTAGTTCTGTTGCTCTTTCCAGACCAATAGAAATTCCGAACGAAGGAATCTCTCTTTGCAAGTATCTTCCGACAACTTTATCATATCTCCCTCCGCCAGCGATAGTATTTTTATCTCCTTCTTTCCTTACTTCATAGACATTCCCCGTGTAATAACTCAAACCACGCATCATTGTAGATTGCAAAATGACATTGACACCATAGCGTCTGCATTTCTTCACAAGCTCTTCAACTTCTGGCGCTCCATCAAATCCATTACTTGTAAAGAATGCAAGGTCTTTCTCAAGTAATTTAAAGAGAGTCAGAATCTGATTCGTATCGGCATATTTCCGCAAATTACTCTTAACTAAATCTTCTCCTAACTTATCGAGTTTATCCAGTTCACGCATGACTGCTGAAGTTTCTTTAATCTGCACACTCTCGATTAGAGCATTAATTAGTTTTCTGTTATTAACATATATCTCTGCATCAATCTTCAGCTCATGCAGGATGTCATTAATCATTGAAAGCAATTCTGCTTCCCCGTCAATGCTTGAGTCTCCTACAATATCTGCATCGCATTGCGTGAATTGTCTAAATCTCCCATGTCCTACAGGTTCATCTCTGAAATTCTCCCCAATCTGATAGCGCCTGAAAGGGAGTTTGATATTTGGATGTTGCTTAAATATACGGGCAAGCTGAAAAGTAAATTCATATCTTAACCCAAGATTTCTTCCTCCTCTGTCTTTCAATCTAAAGCGATCTGAAACAGCTTCATCCTCTATCTGCAATGTATCTGGGCGCATTAATTCATCAAGTTCAATTATTGGTGTTTCGACAGGTAGGAAACCATAACGCCTGAAATGTTCTTCAATTACTTGTCGTACTGCCTTTCTTTTCAGTGAATGGGGTGGTAAAAAGTCCTGAAATCCCTTAACTGTATCAACGTCTATTAGCATTAGAATATCAGGACTTGCTGCTATAAAAACTTTGCTTAGAAAAAAAGATAGATTATAAATGTTTTACTCTGGATAAAAGCGGAAGGAGGGAGTTGAACCCTCGTCCACAGAGCCACAGTCTGTTGTTCTACCGTTAAACTACAACCGCCATCAAAAACTAGAGAAGATAAGGTATAAAAGCGTTTCCAACGCCTTAAACGCATGACTTTTAAGGGTGTAGCGTTCATTCTTTGTGGAATTTGTATTATCGTTTTTGCAATTCAAGCAATATTCCCTGTTTTTACTAAATATATTTCCTTAGAGCAGCAATCATGGTTTCAGTTATGGCGCTTTTTTACAGCATTGTTTGCTCACGGTTCTCTGTCGCACCTACTTTATAATTTATTTGCGCTCGCGCTTTTTGGAAGTATTCTTGAAAGCATAATTGAAGCAAGAAAATTTCTTGCGATATTCTTCTTTACAGGTGTAACTGCAAATGTTGCAAGCATACTCATTTATCCTAGCTCGTTAGGTGCTTCTGGAGCAATATTTGGTATTATTGGGACGCTGGTTGTACTTCGTCCAGACATGTCTGTCTTTGCCTTTGGACTGCCGATGCCCATGTTTATTGCAGCAATTATCTGGGCTATTGGGGATATCATAGGTATCTTTATTCCAAGCAATATCACAAATATCGCTCATCTTACAGGACTGGCATTTGGTTTAGTTGTAGGTGTTGTTCTTCGCCAGTCTAATCAGAAGAAAATCGAAAGACAAAGAGTTGTTATTGACGAAGATTCTATAATTGAGTGGGAAAACAAATACATGCGTTAATCTATAATTCTTATAGGTTGTTGCATTAAAATAGGGTTTATTGTTGAATCAAGCCAGATAAAAAAAATGTTCACGCCTGGAACAATATAAAAAAACTCCCACGCCTTTATTCTTCGCGGGTCTTTTCCATCAGTCCAGTATTCAGCAACGCAGAGATATCTCTTTGCTGGACCTAAGGTCTCTTTCGATACAATGCCTGCTCGTTCAAATGAGTATGAATAGACAATATCTCCTGAATTATTGGTGTTGCTCGATAGATTCTCTGGCTTAATTATTATTTCTTCCAAATTATATCCTTTGACATCGTAGAGATCATCACGAAAAATACGAAAATGCAGTCTCTTAGATATATCCGGGTAATCTTCAGGTTCTGCAACATACATCAAACCAAGCGGGTTGTCGGCACGAAAAACATTCGTACAATAAGATTCAGTCTGAGTGCCCCAAGTATATGTTGCGAATAAACGAGGCACATCTGGAGATGACACTTGTTGGGTTTTATTCTGTGAGGTTGATTGTGGTGTAGCACACCCTTCGCTTAAAATAATGCCTGCATAAGTCAAAACAAGCAGACTATCTTTTATGTGGTCTTTTATTCCTTGATACTCTTTATTTATCATAGTCTCTTGATTATTTCAAATTGGGTTCAATACCCTGCAGATTGCTGTGGGGACAGCAAATGCTTAGGAAATCTCCTTATGTCAAGAACCTCGCGCTGAATCACGGGGCATACTTGGGTTCTTGAGCACTCTCGAAAATCCATGTTACTCCATGCTGAAGCTGGGGAGGGTGCATGAGATAAGAGGATTCTCGAAGTCTAAAAATGCGCTCAGCAATTCTGTCTACAACTTTACGAACAGGGTTGTAATCTTCTTGGCGTGGTTCGATTGTGCGTTCTCCTTTATCATATTGCGCTTTTACTTCTTGATATTCTTTCTTTGCTTGATTATCCAGATACCCAATCCCAGACGCGACGGCGATTGAACTGGCTATCAATGATAAAGATAAATAGGGTTTTTTTAAGTGTCTTGGAATAATTAAGTGCATTTTCTCAAAATATTCGTTCATAATATCTATATGAATCTCCTCTATTTATATGTTTCCTCGTTGAACAAAGAGCAACTTTCTAGCTCTAGTCAATTATAATATTTTGATATTTGACTTCTTCACCATTCACGGTTAGAAGACCAAAGTGACCTCTGTCGCCGTGTCCCGCATTCCAGTAAAGTTCCTTGACGTATGTATCTTCTGGCACGTTAGCACCAGCGCGATTACAAGCACGGTGTGTGCTTTCATGAAAATGACCTGAAACTGCTTTTGTTATACCCACTTTATCATATACTTCTCCAAGAGATACATTGCCCCTGTTTTCTCTCTTGAGGGCAATCGGCAAATCTTGGCGTACAGCCAATATTCCTTGTGTGGGTTCTATAGGATATATGGAACCCTTAGGAATTTTTCTTGATTCAATTAGCTTGAACCCATCTTTTTCAAGAAGTGATTTCAATTCTACTTCTGATTCCTTGTAAAAATATCGTGAGTAGACTTCGTCTTCTCCTCTGCCAACTGTCCATATTGCAAAATCTTCTTCAACTAACCCGAATTCAGCCATATCGACGCCTTGTTCTAAGTCTGGGAATTTGCGAGGTACGTGACAGATGACCACTGTTTTTTCAGGATGAGTGACAAGAGTAGTTAAGTCATTCATATTGTGGTAATGTAAAACAGGCTTTCCTTCCTTTAGAGAGTTATATACTTCTCGCCAGTTATTTATTGGTCTGAACTGGGGAGCATCGCTACCAACATATCTTCCAGTTGGCATTTCTTCATTACCTAATGCATACTCTCCTCCAGTGATGTTTATATCTGAACCTGGAAGGAAGACGAGGTGATAATCTGCTTCTTCTATTTTTTGACGTCCAATTGTATTAATCATATTTGGATAGTGCGCGGTAATTCGCTCTATTGTAGGCTCATAAACAAGAATTGATTCATGACTACCTGGCTGAACATAAGTCTCAAGTCTCTGATTTGCGACTGTGACTAGCATTGCCTCTGCCAAATCCGCAGATTCTTGCAGACTTCTTCCGTTTGGGCAAATGTCTCCGTTTAAGATAAGCTTGTCTGCACCTTCTATTATCAATTTGTTGATTGCTCTGTGAACTATCTCTAGATTCTCGTGTATATCTGAGATGATTCCGTAATTTACTCTTTGTCCCATTTCTTGAAGCAGAATAAGCAGTATTTAAACCTTTCTTTTGTAACTACTTATAAGTTACTAATAAAAAAAGTTTAAACATTTAAATACCTGTATGTAAGAAAATAGCTTTATGAAGAATCATTTTTTTGAGCTGCCAAGACCTGCTTTAAGAGAGCTTTCCGATTTTTCTTTAGTGCCTCAGATATATGAACAGGAAATTGCGAGCAGGAATGGTGGGCTTGATTTGGGGAATCATAATCAGCTTAGGTCTTTGGACAAGGAACATCTTAAACACTACAAGCTTCAATTATTTTATTTGCGGAGTTCTTCAGGTTTTTATCCAGTTATAGCGAATAACTTTAATTTTCGTAGTCGTTTTGTTATTCGCTAGATAGGAAACCTCAGGGATTACCTAATCCCTGACGGTGCTCAAGAATCTGCTGATTCTTGACATCACGTTAGAAATTACGATTATGGAGAATTAACTCAGCAGTGTTATCCGTCTGTTAATTCTCCAGATAGAGAATTTACAAACAAAATAATCAATTAAATTCTCTATATTAAAGTGATTTCCTATAGTTTTGTTAAAAGACTAATCCGAAAGTATGATAACCTCTCTACACCATGTTCTCTCAAGTATTGATGATCTCCTAGATCAAGCATTAAAAATTTATCAGGTCTCTTATGCCAATTATGTCATAGGAAAGAACAAAGATATTAACGGTACTTTTCCAGATTATTGTTGCGGGGTCTCTTCTTGGAATGTTCTTTTTTCTCTTTTTAAGCACGAATATCCGATGGTATCCATTGCTACTAACTTGAGGCAGGATCATGTATATCCAATAATACCTTTTGTTCTTATGGAGAATTCTGATGATTTCACCATGCAGAATCAGAATTCTCCAGACAGAGAATTCTGTACGAAAAATGATACAATTAACAGAATTCTCTGTAATAATGAAAAGTCGGGTGTTATTGATCCTACTTCAGACTAACTCTGGAGAAATCTACAGCATCATCCAAGAAATTCTCTTTTTATTGCCTCTGGTTCAAGATGGGAATATAACACTCAATGGAGCGAGGGTAATAATTTATATCCGGAAAGTGTTGTAGACATTAGTTCTATTAAGAGTATGTTAGTTGGACATCTTAATGATGATGGAAATTTTTATACTAGTTATAATACTGCTAAATCTGATGTTCCTGCATATTTCCATAATGCATTCAGCAATCCTGTTTCTTTTCAGCCTGTTCAAAAGTTCTCTAACGACGTTTCTAAGGTGTCGTAATCCTGCCTGTTGTTACATTCGCTCTAAATGCAGCAAGACTACGCCAACCGTGCTTACTCACAATGAATTTCTTTTCTATCTCCTCATCTGTCCATCCTTCAATTGCGCATTGATGCGCCTGTTTACGTTTTAGAGCAGGGCGATACGAACTAGCAAGGCTCTTTCTTGTGTAATGTTGTTTTCCAACAGTATATGGATTAAGATGCTCTAAATAAGGGGTAAGGTTTTCTAGCCAGTGAATATTTCTTGTACTCTCTCTTCTAAGGTTTAAAACTAGTGTTTTCGAGGTATCTGTTAAATCTCCAAAACGCACATTTTCACTTGCCAGATATGGATAATCCGTACCGTAGATAATCTGTAAATCTCTTTCTATAATCTGTTGCATCACTTGTCTCACGGCCGATTTGCATTTTTTAACCTGTAAAATGTCTAGTAACATTAAGGTATTGCTGTTGCTTACATAAGAATGTGAAACCATTTTATTTGGAACATATCCTCTGCTATCTAAAACATGGAACAGAGTAGTTAAGATATCTAAGTCTCCACGAGTGTAATACTTAACTGCGTGGCGTACAATTGAGTCTGTACAAGCATCCAAGCTTTTGTTTGTTTGCACTATTTTACTATTGCTTTTCATATTAGCAAACAAAAGATTTATTGGTAAGGAGTCAAATATTATCTTTGTTTCTTCTAAGCCAGTTATAAACTGGGGTGCTGAGGCACATGCATATTTTTGTGATGAACTTATATCTTTTATCAATTTTGCACTACCTGGACAGTAAACATCCAGGAATCTACAATTTTCAGACGTAATCAACAAAGATTCTTGAATGCTTGAAACAACGGCAAGGTTGCGTAATAGGGTCAACTTCTCTCCAGGCAATGTTTCAAGCATTTTTTTAATCGCTTCTTTTTGTAATTCTCCGTTTGTTGAGCCGTTGCTGACTATTCCAAGTGCCTGCTTGAAACTTTCTTTAAAGTGGTTTCTAAAAAGATATGAATCATGCGCACGTTCAAATAAATGTTCTGCGTAGGCTGCTTTTGCATCTTCCTGCTCGCGTTGCCCTACAACATTAGTATAAAGAATACCTCCATCTATAATTAATTCGTGACGTGCAATATTTGCAAGGTCATGCGTAACTTGTTTATTTAATTTACATTCATAATCTAAACCACAATACCAGAGCGGGAAATATTGAGAATAATCCTTATAGTTTTTTTCTAGAAAATCTTCAGTACTTATATGCAAGACGCGCACCCCCGAATTGGCATGTCTAGTTTTCCAGAGGCGATCTCTTCTATGCTCAAGAATTATCCTATTTTCTCTAGGGATTCCGAGTCTGTCTAATAGTTCACTCTCCTTGCTGTTTGTTCCTGCCAGATAGACTGCTGTGGCTTGTTTTCTATCTTTGGGAAGTGCACGACGCGCATTTTCTTCAATAGTCTCACGCGCTTTTGCTTTTGCAGGATCTTTACTATAACTATCACTCATAATTTTATAAGAAACCTGTATGATTATAAACCTTCCTAATGGATGTAATTATTAAGGAGTTACATATTAGAAAAGTTTAAATAGTGCCCGAAGTGAGTTATTTAGATGAATAATTCAGATCTTGTTGGAAAACTAGCTAATGCTTACCAATCTGTAAATCAAGCGACAAAAGATGTTCTTGCAGAAGCACATGAACAGATAAGTTCAGGATTTGTCGCACAGAGTGCTTTGCCAGTAACACAAGCTTATTTAAAATTAATTGGAGTAATTAGAGAGCAGCTAGAAGATTTAGGCATGGTTGGTTTAGAACAGAAGTTGTACGCGGCATGTGAAGCTATAAGTAGGGGTACGAATCATGTGATTCCAGATACTATCTCTTCTCAAGACTCAGTTAAAGCAAAACAGGAGAAAAAGATGATATCTTATCCAGAAGCAATTAATTTATGGGTTGCTGAAGATAAGAAAGCAGACAGGAGAGAAGTTACTCGGACTGCTTATTTCCATCGTTTCAAGGTGCTCGATGAAGAAGGAGTAGTTTATATGGAAAAGCGAAGAGATAGAATTCACCGCGTAGATGAAAATGAATTGTTAAAAGCAATTGGTGAATATGTATATTCCTCTACTAATGGCAGACCTAAACAGAAAGCAGTGCCTGAACCTGTTACGTCTAAATTAGATAAACCTGCCGAAGTTGAATACATCTCCTATTCTAGTGCAATAGAATATATGAAGAGTGAAGATAAAAATAATGGAATTGATGTTGGACTTCGAGCCCACCAAATACGGATTAAAAAATTCATTGAACAGGGTTTAATAGCAAACCTTGAGAAAAGAAGAGTCAAGGGAATTGAACTCCAGAGCTTAAGAGAAAAATTAGCTAATTATTATCAGAATCGGGAGACAGGGCGCAGTTCGAAATCAACAAAGCTCAGTTTTGTAGACCCTGCAGTTCTTCAGAGAGATCGAGTTGAGACTCTTGAAGGAAAAGAGGAGTTTGTCTCAGGTAGCGAAGCTATTGTCTATTGTTCAAGGTTTGAGCAGATTGCAGGTCTTAAACCAAGACTTAGTCATTCATATGGTGAATGGCTTCGTAGACACACTAGGGGGCTTGCTAAGATTCGTTTGGTTCAAGATGGAGATAAGCATTCTTTATGCAAAAATGATCTTGATCGTGAGCTTGGGATTTACGTTCAGAAGAAACTTAAAGCAAATAAATCTATAAGTTCAGCAAATCCTGTAGAAAGTATGTCTATAGAAAAAGCAAGTGTTCCTCAACCAAATCCTGCTCCTAAAAGAAAAGTCTGGTCAGAAATCAAGGGGCGTATTGAAAGAGGAGAAAACCCTGATGAAGTACTTAATGCACTAGGCATTTTAGAAGGAGGTAAACGTCTTGGTTATTTACTCGCAGTTAGAAAATATATTCCTACAATTAAACAAAATCCGACTCCTAATTAATTATGACTGACGAAGATAATGCAAGACAATTTAAGACTTGGCTTGAAGAAAATCCAGAAAAGCACAAAGAAATTCAAGGAGTCTATTGCTATGAGCATCTTCTTAGATTAGGTAATGGGACAAAGTTATTTAGTTCGATGCCTATTGGCAAGCGTATTAAAATGCATGAAATAACAGGACTCCCATTTCTTCAAGTTGAAGGTGAGATCTCGCCTCGTGAACTTGACATGGAAAAGGTAAAGGTTGGGTCTCAGCCTCGCCAGATGATTATGCGCCGCATTGAATATGACTGCCTTACTGTTAGAGATGTTGTCAATAAACTTGGAGTTGGAAGCTCATCATTCCATCGGTATATGAATGGTGAGTCTATGGATGCATCACTTGTTAGTAAGATTGAAGATGGGCTAGCCAGATTCTATAGCTCTACTCCTGATGATTCCAAACTTGGAGATTCAAGCAAACCTTGGTACCAACAGTTTAAAGACTGGCTCGTTTCAAACCGCGACAATCAAGATTTAATCCGACAAGTGACTGGAGTGTATTCTAAAGATGTTCTTCTTGGTTTCTGCAAGGGATCAAAAGGCATTACATCTATTCCTGAGGGAAAACGCATAAAATTGTATGACATTACTGGTTTAAGTTTCTTTAAAGTAGACGGACCTCATCCACTAGAACTTGACATGGAGAAGATTATAAATGAGGAACAGCCGCGTGTGTTGCTTGCACGGCGTATAGTATACGATGGTTTTACGACAAGCACTATCGCAAATGAAGTTGGACTAACGCCGGATGATGTTTATCGCTATACTTACGATAAAACTACAAGTATGAGTCATGAGAGAAAAATAAAAATTGAAAGCGCGTTTAGTAATTACTTTGGAAGAAGCCTTAAATTACAAAGAGACGTAAAGACCTCTTCTATGTCCTTGTCTAAATCTGGTCAGATTAGTAGTGTTGTTCGCCCTGCTGAATATCTTCAACAAACTACTGGTTCAGTAGTTGATGTTCTTACAGGAATTCAGCAAAATCTTGCGGCAATTACAGGTCGTATTGAAAGTTCTGCAGTTGCTTTGGAATTACTCGCACTTGAAAAACCTACACTTGAGCAGAGAATCGCCACAGTTCGTACTGCAATTCAAGTGCTTGCGGCTCAAACAGAGTATTTCAAAGAAAGTCCGCAATTAGAGCGAGAAGCTCTAGCGAGAGCAATTGATGTTCAAGACTGGGGATATGTTGTCAGCGTGCTTGGCAGAATTGACCAGCCAGATAGTTTCCAAACATATGATAGAGCTTCTAATAGACCTTCACGGAGGGGTAGATAACCATGGCGAGAAATCTAATGCAGATGTCACCTACAGGGCAGCAGAGATTGATAGCAGAGATTAGTCAGCAGTATGCAAGTCGACCTATTGACGGAGCGCGTGAATACTTAACTAATGCGATTGATGCGATTGACGTCGCTGTAAGAGATGGCGGTCTGAAACGCTCTGACGGATTAGTAAGTATTGTAGCTGCAACCCAAACACACCAAATCAGAATACAAGATAATGCAAATGGTATGACACATGAGAAACTTCTGCAACTACCCAACAGCATTGGAGAGTCTTCAAAATATGAGCATTTTGACCAACGCGGAGAAAAAGCCGTCGGGCTGCTTTCTTTTGCGTCATTGGGATATCGTATGCATATTATCACAAGACTCGGTCCAAACAAGCCTTACCATGCTCTGAGATATGAGTTTGATAAGACGAAAGGATTGTCTTGGGAAGAAGTTTCAATTAATGGTGATAAAGATATGGACCCGTTTGGAGGGAGATTTGCGAAAGGCACACGAATTGTTCTCGACGTTGAGAAGACCCTTTTTAATAATTATCTTACGGTTGATCGTATTCGTGATGAAGTTAGAGGTCTTTATTGGCCATTACTTGATAAGCGTTGGGTAACATTCCATATAGGTACTGACTCAGGTTTTGGAGGAGTTACTAAGATGAACAGTATAAATCCTCTCCAAATTCGTGCAGAAAGTATTTTTGAGTCAGAAGTTCCATTCAATGTCAAGAAGCAGGGCAAAGAAGTAAACTGCTCAATTTATGCTCATCTTTGGCTTGATTCTGAAGGTGCAGGTAATGGACGCATAGCTGTTCATAGTAAGGGAGTGCGTGTGTATAAGAATATACTTGATTTAGAAGACCCAACTATTATTCAATCTCCTTTATGGACTTGTAAGCAATTGAGAGGATATATTGAGGAACCTCATCTTGCATTAACACTCGGTCGTGATCGCATTAACACTCAGAGAGAAAGTAATGTTTATCAGGGATTTATCAAAACTCTCGCAGAATTAGGTACCCGACTCTGGCCAATTATTGAAGGGAGAATAAAATCTGAAAAGGATAAAAGAGAAAATAAACAAGCAGCAGAGATATTTAGTCTTGCATCTGAAGCATACGAAACGTTGCCCCCTTATTGGCGCAATAAAAGAACACGTGGACCCACTATATTCAAGGGAAATATAGATGAGCCTAGCGATAATCCTAAGACTGGAGGCGATATTCGTACTCCTACTAACAAGAATAAGCCTAAGTTTCCATGTGAACAATTCGAAATTCGTAGCTTTGGGATAGAGGAAAACCATCTTCGTAGTAAGCTAGAATCTGGATTGGGTGGTATTTCTGTTGCTGTAGTAAATGAAAGCCATCCAAATTATACTCAACTTGTAAAAGGACATCCTGACTCGCCAGAAGCACTTGAATACCTCCTTCGCGCATTCGCAGCCGCCGCAGCACGCGTGGATATTCAGACTGCAATGAAAGCAGGAGCACGTATTGAATCAGTTGAAGATGCAATACAGAATAGGATTGACGATATTGTATATTCTGGAATAGTTGCAAGGCTTATGAAGAAATAACTTCTCTTTTTCACAACTGTTTTGTTTTTACGTAAACCTTCTCTACTTTGAATGCTTTGTAAATTCCTTCAAGAATATCTGTGCCTGCATAGCCTGCAAGAGCAGATAGGCGGGGCTCAAAGCTAAAGACTAAACCTACGAGAGAGCCTATGACTGCGGCTATTACTAGTGTTAGTGCGAAATAGCCCCAATAGACTTTCATTTTGATAGATAACGCTTTGAACAAACCAAGGGATGCTCTTACTGCTCCTCCGAAAGCACCAAGCAATAATGCCAGCAACATTGGGTCTAGTGCCATTTATACCTCTATGCGCCGCAAGACGCGAAGCCTTTTTTTGCTTTCTTTCGTATGTTGCGCAAATTTTTCTGCAAGTGTATCAAATGAAGTTCCTTTAGGTCTACCGCCTTTAAAGTATGCATGGTGTTGCAAGATATCGTAGATATAGTCTTTTAAATCTTTAAAACCCTTACGTTTTGCTTTTTGCCTAAGCTTTTGTGCAAGTTCCTTGCCTAAAGTTATTACATAACGTTCGTCAGCCATTTGTATTCCTCTTTTTTATCAGCTCTTCCCACATATACATTTACTTCGGTTATGTATTTAAACGTTGGGATGATGTAGATTGTTGCTTTTTAGGAATCATGCAACACAGCTCTAATATATAAATATCTATAAATGTATAGAAATCATATTTTTGATGAGTGTGAAGGCAAATATAGGAAACCTTGAACGTAAGATGCGGAAGCTTCTTGAGGAGGAAAATCTCGATGGAGCTGGAAAATATATTATAAAAGAAGCCGATAATGCTCTTAAAATTGCATCATCACACTTTCCTAAAAAAGCTGTTAGAGAACTTCGTTTTAGGGAGCGATGCAACTGGCCAGATGGAAGTGGGATGTACGAATCTGAGGACGATTCCCGCATCAAACATCGTATCTTGGAGAGGCGCTATGGAGAAGAGCACGAGTTACTCCAAGCACATCATCCTGAACGTGTTAGGAAACTTTGGTTGGGAATGAAAACTGGTCTTGAGAAGAAGTATGGACGCGCTTTCAACGACCGTTTAGATTTTGCTGTTATGGGGGCGATTTATAAAAACTTTTCTTCTCTTGAGGAAAACATCGAACAATTACAAACATTGCAACATCGAAGAAATTTTTACTTTGAAGCATTTTGCTCCATGCCTAGACCTGTAGAGCTTGAAAAGTTTTGGAAAGAACAGCAGGAAGTGCCTGCACTCATCGCTGTCACAGGATCTGTGATTGACGTACATCTTGCCCTTGAACGTCCAGATCGGCTCTTTAGAACTTGGATAGACAGCCCAGATAAAAATGGAAAATATCATAGAAAATGGAGTAAGATTAGGGATTTATTATATCCAAAAAGCTTTTCCAATGGCTGGGATGCTCAACCTTTTCATTCTGAATCTTTTCACTATTACCTAAATGTGTTAATGCGAGAACAACATGAAAAACTTCTCTTTGCTCCTGCTGTAGAATTAGCATTCCCACATGAAGCCAAAGAAGCGGGACTCTTTGAATATACCAGATTTATGCATGGAGTTCCTAAAGAAATTGAGACTGCCGCCGTGTGTGCACTTCAACGTGGTTATGAGCATCCTGAAGCTGATTCTGGAGCACGACAATTTATGAAATGGATGAAAACTAAGTTTCTTGAACGCTGGAAAGCTACTGCCGTTGATTATGATTCTCTTTTTCATTTTCACAATCCATGTATTGAAGATATTCGGCTGATGGCTACTTTTTATACCCTGCGTCACGGCAAGCGTGTCACTTATCAGGATGATGATGTCCGCATCTTGCGAGAACGTCTGCCAGGAATATTGGAACGCATGGTACAAGACGGCAAGTTGCAGCGGCAGGAAATATATCCTTTACTTAAGAGGGAATATCCTATGCCAGAGGAATTGCAACAAGGCACTTCTACACGTGAAAAAGAAAGAGAGCAACGTTTATTTGAAAGAATGACGGAGCACATTCCTGCCATTGAAACTTCTTCACGCCCTCTACTTCCATTGCGTGTTGGTGAAGAGTTAGAAGTACGAGCACCGCCCTTTGCAGAACTGGCTTCGGTTTTTGATGCACAACAACGCCATCGGTTAGTATATGATGGAGACCATATCTTGCTTATAGCAAGTATGTATCAGTATCCTAGCGGAGAATGGGGAATGAGAGATGTAAAGCGTATTGTCAAAATACGAGAAACTGCACGACCGAACGAAGGCGTTTGTTTATCCATTGCAGGAAGTCGCGTGCTTGTCAGTGAATTGAAATCGTATGCTGATGACAAATCATTAAAAGAAGCGTTGTTTAATGTCGATACAAATATCGTTCCTGCCCGTGCTTACACTACGGTTGTCGATCTCTCTCCTGCAGACTTTGAGAAGTCCTATTGGCGCGACTTTCTTGCACATGCATTTGTCCATCGACCACATCTTCACATTCAGGAATTTGAGAGAGAGTTTCGGGAAATAAAAGAGAAAAACTTTCCAGTAGTGGGCATGCAATATGCACTTGGTTCAACAGGAAGAGTATGGTTTCAAACGTTTGAAATGAACAGTCGGTTTGGATTTTCTTTAGAATATAATGGGGCAATTATGGGGGCCGATACTCTTGCTGTAGCTAAAGATTTGTTGGGATATCTGAAAGATGTAGGATTGCGATTCTATCAAGAAGCGCATCTTGACGAGTCTGGAAGAGCGCATGTGAAACATAAGTTGGAGCAACGCACCTTTTATCAGGAGAATTTTACTTCAATCCAAGAGCGTCTTCAAGGAAACGGTCTTGTCAATGTGTTATTATATGCGTTACAACCTGAAAACAAGTATAATATGTTAAATTTTGGACCTGCAGAAAAGTCATGTGACTTCTGTCATCAATCGTATGTTAAAGGGTTGCTCTTTCGCCCTGATTTACGAGAGCAATGGATTAATGGATTTGATGCTCAGAATTTACACGTAATTGCACGGCATCCTCAGACTTTTGTCAATGAAGGAGATTTGCCCAAAATTGCACGCCTTGTTAATGAAGCGCGTACATATCAACCTCCATTTATTGAGCAGCCAAGCATTATGCCTGTATTTTCTCATTTTATGGAAAAATATCTAGCATTTATTCATGCAAGAGAAGAAGCATATAATTTTTGGGAGAGCACGTGTGGGGGTATATGCGCTGAAGAAGAGGAACTTGCACATTCTCCAAAATTGCGTAAACTTGCTAAACAAGAGCATGAACTAAACGTCGCAAAAGGTGAACGCATGAGAGAAGCTGCACATGCTGCATTAGAAGTGCAGCGTGCCTATGATAGTCTTCGCGGCGCGCCTTCACAGGAACTTAAAACAGACAACGTCTTTCATTTCTGGGGAAATCAAGTGATGATGTACAGCATTTATTGGCATTCTGACCAAAAGCTGCTACCGCAAACAACTGGTCTTTCTGAACATTCTTTTCCCACAGGACCTAGGCTGTATCGATGATGTGAACACTCAGATTTGTGCAATCGAAGAACATTCTTTGACCATGGGTAATTCTTTGGATTATATAACTTCTCTATCTTCGAGATACATTTACTTTGGTTATGTATTTAAACGTTGGGATGCAGGGGCTAGGATTCGAACCTAGGCACCCACTAAGAGACACGCCTCTGAAGCGTGTGCGTTTAACCACTTCGCTACCCCTGCGTATGCTCTTTAGGAAAAAGGCGTTTTTAATATTTTTTGTTCTCGCTGCGGCAAACGAGAATCAGCAATCAAGTCCGATTTGCTCTTGCTGCGGGCATCCTCGTCGATGACTGCGGTGCTTGTCAAGAACTTTCAGTTCTTGAGCACTGTCAGAAATTTCCAATTTCTGAAGCCTCGCTGCGGCAAACGGACTGGCCCCGACGGGATTTGAACCCGCGACACCAGGATTACTTCAAATCAGCACCGCTGTTTGAAGGACAGCGGAACTTGTTCTGCTGTAAAAGTCCTGTACTCTATCCAGGCTGAGCTACGGAGCCGTAGTTGAGATAATAAATGAGCTTATTTAAATCTTGTTTAGTGTAAAATTAAAGCTGTGAAGTATGTTCAATTGCTGCTTTTCGCATATCAGATTCGAGATAAATGGCTCGTGCTCTATGTCTGTCCTTGAACTGCGAGAACTCCAACCCTTGAGTGGAAACTTGAGCTTACCACTACCCACTAATTATCTTAGAATGCTTCTTTCACTTTTTTCTGAAGCATATCTTTTGGCAAGGCACCCGTTATTTGGTTAACCATTTCCCCGTTTTTAAAGAAAATTAATGTCGGAATGCTCATAACGCCAAAACGTTCTGATAACTCGTATTCGTTGTCAACATTAACCTTACCGAATACTACTTTGTCTGATAATTCTGCTGCTACTGCCTCAAAATTAGGAGTCATCATCTTACATGGACCGCACCATTCTGCCCAGAAATCTACAACAACGTTACCTTTCTTTATTGTATCGTCAAAGTTATTGTTTGTTAGCTCTTTTGTATGTGTTCCCATTATCTTTTCCAGCTTGAAGTATTAATAAATGTTACGCCTCTTTTTGCGTCAAAAGTCAATCTTTTAATTTAGAAAGCTTTGAATAACCCTCCAATTTCGATGTTCGTTGAGGGTCGTCAGAAATCATTGATTTCTGAACGCACTCAGGGATTAGCAAATCCCTGATGTTTCAAAGTCCTCTATAACTTAACGAAATTAAACGCCCGGAGCAGGATTCGAACCTGCGAATCCTTGCGGAAACGAGTTCTCCAAACTCGCGCGGTAACCACTGCGCCATCCGGGCATATGTATTCTTTGAAAAAATATATTATAAACCTACCGTTCAACCAAAAAAACTAAGAAGAAGGATACATGGCTTCAAACACTTCAATAATATCAAGTCCTACATTATCAATTGACTGCGTGCCATCGATTTTTACAATAGAACCAATAACATTTTTTACGCGCTCGTCAGAAAAGCTTTGTACGGCAAGCCAGTTATATTGTGCAATCAACAAGTCAGTAAAATTCGTATTCTTCTCAAATCTTTCACGCGGCGCCCCTCTCTTAATCATGCGCTGTTCTGCAACTTCGCGCGGAACACTAACATAAAAAGTAATGTCTGGAGTTCGAGTAATCGCTGATTCATGATAAGCGAGCAATGTATCCATAGGTACACTCTGCGCCGACTGATAGGCGCATGTTGACATTGCATACCTATCACATAAAACAAACGATTTTTGTTTCAACGCAGGAATAATCTGATTATATGTATGGAGTTTTCTATCTTCTACAAAAAGATAAGCCATTCGTGCCCCATCGGAAAAAGCATCTCCTTCACCGCACAGCTTCTCTTGTAGTTCAGTCGAACGCCATGTAGGCTCTCGCGTCAAAAGAACATCTTGATATTTATCTTTAGAGCGAATATGACGTGCTAGAAGTTCAATCTGTGATGTCTTCCCACTACCATCAATACCCTCGAAAACAATAAACAAAGGTTCACCCTTCATTTAACTTATTTATCTCTCTGCTTAAAAAGCATCTCGCTACTCAAATGAATATATTACAGGCGCATGATGTTTATATAGGGAAGCAGTCTAAAAGAAAAATGAGGGATAAAAAAAGATGGCTAGAAAATATAATTCCATAGAAGAAGTTCCGAAAAGAATTAGAAATAAATTGAGTAAGTATGTAACAAATGTAGGTGGTTCTACCTTTGCGATTACGGGTCTCCCTCCAGAACTGACAGGAGGAGTTCTAGCCCGCTATTCTCGTGCACCAACAGGTCTCCAGCTTACACTAGTAAACGAATTTCTCAATAATTATGGCAATCCGTGCCAAACGAAAGGTACAGAAATTATGGATAGAGTACTCAATGCATTTGGGGATGATTCAGTTGGTGAACTTGAGGGAACACACTTGGGCATTGAAGACATCTCACAGCTTGCAACAAAAGGCATTGAAGACCGTCGTATAGGTGGCTCTCCAATTGAACAATCCACAAGATATGTTAAGTACGATGTTAAAGACTTGCAAGGACGCTGGAGATATCTACGCCCAAAAGAGATTATGGAATCTGACTTAGGTAAGAAATTTGAACAAGTGAACAATAGAGCATTTGAAATCTACCAGGAAGGAGTTACTCGCCTTATTGAATATTTCAAAAGAGAATTTCCACGTGAAAATTTCCAGATTGAAGTCGAACGTGAGAATAAAAGAGTAAAACTCTATGAAAAAGACCTTAAAGAGGATAAAGAAAGAAAAGCATTTAATAATGGATATAAATTCACAGTGCGTTGTGCATCTCTTGATGTAGGAAGGTGTGTCTTGCCTTCATCAACATTAACTCATATAGGATTATATGGAAACGGGCGTTTCTTTACAAATTTAATTAGTTATCTTAAAAGCAGTGAACTAGTAGAAGAACGTACTCGTAGTGAAGACATAGAGCGTGAACTCAATAAAGTTATACCTACATTTATTAAAAGAAACAGAGCAAATCCAAAAAATATAGAAAAACTTCAAAGAATGCGTGAAATAACAAATGCATATTTCTCAGGAATTAAACCTACAGATGACAGAGTAACACTTGTCTCACGTGTAGATTATTTAAATGAGATACTTGCATCTGCAGTATTTCCCTATACCTCTGTTTCATTGACTCAGATCCATCAAAGATTACTGGAATTACCTTTAGATAAAAAATTAGAAATTCTAGAAGCATACATAGGTAAAAGAGATAGTCGTCGCGACCGCACAGGAAGAGGTCTAGAAGCAGGTTATCCGCTTACTTTTGATTTAGTGGGAGGTTTTGCAGAATACCGCGACCTTGAGAGACATCGTATGCTCACACAACAGCGTCAAACTCTGACAACTAATCTAGGTTTCATCAAACCCCCCGAGATGTGCATTATAGGTCTAGAAAAAGAAGTTGATGAGATTGTAGATAAAATGGATGATTTAAACAGTGATATTCGTCGTAAAGGTCTTACAATACCTGCTCAATATGCAACGCTTTTTAACCATCGTCTGAGATTTATGCTCGGAATGAATCTCCGAGAGTTCCAGCATCTTTCAGAACTTCGTACTCAACCTGCAGGGCATTTTAGTTATCGTAGCATGGTCATGGAAATGGCAGATAAAGTTACTAAAACTTATCCATACCTACAAACAGCATACGGTTTTGTAGATTATTCAGACCCAGGAAACAAGATTAGCCGAGCACATGAACAATCAAGGATATCGGGAAAAAATCTTGCCTCTGACATCGATGCAAGTCTTGACCTTTAAGATAAAGATTAAAAACATTCATTTTTGAATGCCGTCAAGAATCTACTGATTCTTGAAATCTTGAGGCTCCCTGACATAAAAAGATATCTATTATAAAGATAACAAATAATCCTTAACAAATGGCCAGCTTAGTGAAGTCCATTTTTCAATTTGATTATCCGAATGTGCAAATAAAGTCTCAATTTCAAGAATGCTCATGAATCTGCCCTCAGCCATCTCATTGTCTCCTTTTTCAACATTACCGAAAGTCTCAGCAATTGCTACAACTCCAAAATGCACCTTCTCTACATCACCATTATCATCCTTAAGGTATCCAACAATTCTTGGACTCGGATAAGTATCCATTTTGACTTCTTCCATTAATTCACGCATCATAGCGAGCTGAATAGGATCACTTGAATCTTGTTGTTCTATATGACCTCCTAAACCACATGACCACTTGTTCCGTAATCTGGCTTCGCTATAATTTTGATCTGCCGCACGGCGATACGCAAAGACTTTCTTATCCAGTGGATTTACAATCCAGACATAAGGTATTATCTGTTGCAGCATTTCATTATTTTCAAGCAAATCTCCCCTCGGATGATATATATGCTCTTGTAAAATAATAGACATATAATCATGTTCTTGCGCAGGCAGAAAACCCTGAAAGTATTTATCTCTAAACAAATGCTCTCTTTTTACAACAAGCGCCTCTTTTATTTTCACAATAAAATAATCTAAACAGAAGTATATAAAGATTATACAAATTGAGAATATATATCATTAAATAGCAAACTTGCTAAATAAAACTCAACTCTTCATCTCAATCTTAATCTGCACAGAACGTGGAATCTGCAACTTCATGATAGGATGCAGGATTCTGTCTTCTGCAGGTATGTCGATAATGCGGCGGTGCACACGCATTTCAAAACGATCAAATGTTGCAGTTCCATTGCCGCAGGGTGATTTGCGAGTCGTTACCTTAAGATGGCGCGTCGGTATTGGAATAGGTCCGCGCATGACTACTCCTGCTCTTATAGTGATATCCTTAATACTCTGAATAACAGGATTTAAAGCATCGATATCTATGCTTGCAAGTTTGATTCTTACTTTTGCCATTACTCCCAGAATCGAAAATGCTTTTTAAACCTTGTGCTAAACTGCCTTTCGTCAATCACAATAATATTCTTAAAATCAAATAGGTTTTATATAACCATGGAGTACAAATTCACAGTTTCTGCAGTTATAGAACAAAGAATGAGGTACCTTGCTCTCCAGATGGTAAAAGATAAAAAATGGGGTCTTCCTGCAGGAAAAATTGAGCACAGAGAATCGGACAAAGAAGCACTTAAAAGAGAAATGAGTGAAGAAATTGGCAGCGAGATTGCTATTCTTTGCCCAGTTGGCATCTATCGATTCATCAGTGATGGAGGAAATGATATTATTAACATAGTGTATGCAGTCAGAACAAAGAGAGAGCCGCGCATTGTACGCCCAAGGGAAATTAAAAATCTTGCTTGGCTGACTTTTAAGGAATGGAATGAATATGCAAAAAATCAACAACTTCGCGCTCCGAAAGCACAAATGCAGGCGCTTAGAGATTATCAAAATCTAAATAATTCTGCAGATTGTATATCTTGTAGAAACCAAGATATATTCAATATCGTAAAAACACTATTCTGAACTAAGAGTGGGCTCACCGCGCCGCGTGCGATGAGCCCCTCATCCCAGCCAAAAGCGGGATGAGTATGACTGAATGTAAAATAAGAAAGTACTTTTAAGTTTTTGCATGAAACTTCTGATGATATAGACAATTCTGTTGGTTGTGTCACGTTTAAACAGAATTGTCTAGACAGAGAATTCAGAACAAAATATGACTTAATCATCAGAATTCTCTGTAAATGTTGCGTTTTACTTAAAACATATGGGGAGAGAAGATATTTAAAAGTGTATGATTTAAAAGAACAATGGCACAAGAGGTGTTGCTTTATATTAGTATAATCATATCTATCGCTGCAATCCTCGCAGTTATCGCAAGAATGATTCGCCAACCCCCTTTGATTGCTTACTTGATTGCAGGCATTCTTATCAGCCCAGTTGCTCTCGGTCCCACTCTAGGGAATTTTATTGGCAATGACGCGGCAGCTTCAGAATTAATTCAGATCTTTGCCCACATAGGTGTAGCATTTCTCTTATTCATCGTAGGGCTATCGTTAGATTTTCGCGTACTTAAAGAAATTGGAGGAGTATCAACTATTGCAGGGGTAGCGGAAATTATTCTAACAGGAGGCATTGGCGCGCTGATTGCTTTAGGCCTAGGCTTTGGAAGCAATGAGATACTATACATCGGTGCAGCTCTGGCATTCTCATCAACAGTTGTAGTTGTCAAGATATTATCTGACAAAAAAGAGATTGACACGCTACACGGACGCATTGCGTTAGGTATATTGATAGTGGAGGATTTCGTGGCAGCTCTTGCGCTGATGGCTATTCCATTGGTTGAACATCAAGAAAGCATGCTCTGGTTGTTCGGGAAGATGGGTATTGCATTGGGAGCAAGCGTTGGTGTCTTAATGCTATCTGGAGTAATCTTGCCGCGTATACTAGACTATCTAGCCCGCAATCAGGAAGCATTATTCCTTTTCGGAATAGCTTGGGCGCTTTCTCTTGCAACTCTCTTTGACGCTCTGGGATTCTCGCTTGAAATAGGCGCGCTCATCGCAGGCATGTCACTTGCCTCAAGCAAATATACTCTAGAATTAGGTAGTAAAATGAAGCCTCTTCGTGATTTCTTCGTAGTTCTATTTTTCGTTTTCTTTGGCAGCCAGCTTGCAGGAAACATTGATGCGAGATTAATAAAAAATGCCCTCCTGTTCTCTCTGTTTGTCGTAATAGGAAAGCCACTAATAGTTATGACAATTCTCCGATTTTTCGGATATAGAAAGAGAACCAACTTCCTAACAGGCTCAAGTATCGCGCAAATAAGCGAGTTTTCCTTGATTATCACCATGCTAGGTTTCACGCTTGGACATCTAAGTCAAGAGATTATGAGCCTTGTAATCTTAATTGCAGTAATAACTATAGGCACAAGCAGTTATAGCATCTTCTATGCCCATTCTATTTTCAATAAAATATCTCACTTTCTTGTAATGTTTGAAGGGAAAAATAATAAGGCAGACCACCAGAATAAAAAGCAATATGATGTTGTACTCTTCGGATATCACCGGATTGGATATAAAATAGTAGAGAAGCTCAAGACAATGAAACTTTCATTTGTTATAGTAGATCATAATCCTAAAACAATCTTAACCTTGTCTAAAGAAAAAATAAATTGCATATATGGGGATGGGGGTGACCCTGATTTCTTGACTGAAATTCCATTAGCAAAAGCTAAGATGATTATCTCAACAATTCCTGATGAAGCTTCAAACCTCACTATAAAAGAACGCCTTAAGAAGTCAGGATCGCAGGCAGTTTTTATAGCGACAGCAGAACAACCCCGCACAGCGTTCGATTTGTATGAAGCAGGTGTAGATTATGTCCTGATACCTCACCATCTTGGAGGACAATATGCCTCGCACTTGATTCAGCAGCATAACATAATCAAAAAAGACTATCAAAGGTTAGGCAAACAGCACTATCAGCAGTTGAAAAAAGGTAGGGAAAATTCGACTTATTAATCCTTTAATCTTCATCGCGCCAGACAGCGCTAAAAGTCATCAAACATCTTAGAACAATCTCAATTAAAAATATAGCAAGAAAGAAATAAAGTATATTATGGAACAACAATGGCACTTGCTGAACCTGCCCTATAAAGCTTTCAAAGTTTATATGGACGGGGGAAAGAAGAAATACTGAAAGCATAATAAGTGGAAATAGTTTTGCAACATCCTCAGAAAGCGTAGGTACAGAATAAGCAAGAACTCTTATCGCAGCTATAAGAGCAGCTCCGACTAAGAGAATCTTATCAATATCAGGCTGCTCTGCTATAACGAATAAGATAATAATAAAAACAACAAACCACAAAATTATTAGAATAGGCATTATTAAAATATTCTCTATTATATAGAAGACTGCGGCAATGACCTTTTTTGATGTCGGATTCTCAGAAAGATTGTACCTATGTAGATTGAGTTTTATAAAATCTCTTTGTGAAAGAGTCCGATAAAATTGCCAGCTTATCAAAGCCACAATAACTATAAAAACTGTAAGAATTACAACAGAGACCATGGCTCGCGCTCCTGAAGGAAGTCCGCTTAGCATAGTATCATAACCTACAAGTAAACCGTTAAGAGCGTTATCAAGAAATTCAGACATTATCTTTGTTAGAAAAGGAAATATATAAACTTAACTTTCATTTAGAGTTACAGAAGCAACTTTTAAATATGCCATACCCTTGCTTCAAAGCATGATTGACATAAAAATAGTTCGTGAACATCCTGAAATAGTGAAGGATAATATAAAGAAAAAATTTCAGGATGAGAGAATTCCTCTAGTTGACAAAGTCCTAAAAAAAGATGCAGAATGGCGTAAGCTAAAGGGCGAAGCAGACAATTTGCGCGCAGAAAGAAATAAGGTTTCTAAAGAAATAAGTGAAGCAAAGAAAAAGAAGGAAGATATTAAGTCATTAATGAAAAAAGCCTCGGAGATTCCAGGGCAAATAGCAGAGATAGAGCTCAAAACTAATAAATTAGAACAAGAGATAAATAACATAATGAAACAGATCCCAAATATTTTGCACAAATCAGTACCGACCGGCAAGAACTCCATGCAAAACGTGGTTAAAGAAATAATAGGAAAGCCCAGAGAATTCGATTTCAAGATTAAGAATCATGTGGAAATTGGAGAAGGTCTTGGCATACTGGATTGCGATTCTTCTGCTAAGACCTCAGGCACAGGTTTTTATTTCCTAAGAGGAGGTTTAGCGCTGTTAAATCAGGCGTTAATAAACTACGCGAGAGATTTCATGGTTTCAAAAGGCTATGAATATGTTGAGACGCCCTTGATGATTAGAGAAGATATACTAAAAGGAGTATATTCAAGCGCAGATATCGCAGCGCAGTCATTCAAAATCGAAGGAGAAGACCTTTTCTTAATAGCAACTTCAGAGCACCCCCTAATTGGAATGTTCATAAACAAAACTCTAGTCTACAAAGAACTCCCAATTAAAATAACTAGTTATAGTATGTGCTTTAGGAAAGAAATAGGAAGTCATGGAATAAACCAAAAGGGCATATTCAGAACACACCAATTCAATAAGCAAGAGATGATTGTCATATGCAAGCCCGAAGATTCATACAAATTCTATGATGAACTACTTAATTTATCAAAAGAACTGTTCAAGAATCTCAAAATCCCGATAAGAGAGCTGGAATCCTGTTCAGGAGATTTAAGCGACATAAAGGCAAAGGGTGCAGACTTAGAGGCTTGGAGCCCTGTTCAGAGGAAGTATTTTGAGATAACTTCTGTAACAAACATGGAAGAAGCACAAGCGCGCCGTCTTAATATTAAATTCACTGATGAAAAAGGCGAGCGCAGATACGCCCATACTCTCAATAACACTGCTATTGCAACCTCGCGCGTCATGGTCGCAATCCTTGAGAACTATCAACAATCAGAAGGAAGCGTCTTAATACCCGATGTTCTTGTCCCATACATGTCTGGGAAGAAAAAGATAGAGAAGAAGTAGTAACTATCTAGTTACAAATATAAAAGGTTTTATAAACCCTCTCTGAATCAAGAAAGTATGAATCTGGTAATCGAACTTGAACAGAAAACAAATGAGGACATTATTCTTATAGACACCTCTGTAATAAACCATCATGAAGACACTTCTCTCACTGAGCTCTTATATGATGGTCTAGAATCGCTTGATATATTAGATGAAAACATATTATTCCGTCGTTTTGAGCGTTTGAACGAACTCACAAAGATTATGCAAGTACATAAAACCCCCATAATTCCACAAGTATATACTGAAGTACAATACTATTTAAATATACTAAAGGAGCAGCAAAGTTACATTGAAGATGAAGTAAGAAAATCAATACAAACAAAATCAAGAGAGGATATTTCTTACTGTAGAAGTATTCTTGATGTTATCAATTCATATAATCTTACATTGCATAGATTCCTCAAAAAATTAAAGTCAAATCTAAGTGATAAAAATTTGCAGCAGCAGGAAAAGTATCTTCATTTTATGGACTCAGCGAGAAAACTATCAAGAGACTTGGAGCGTAAAGCAGAAAGTGCAAAAGATACTATGCAAAATAAAGTGTATTTAGGAAAAAATCTCGAAACAGATAAACATCTGGTTGTAACCGCGTTTGTACTTGCGTATGAACATCCAGTAACACTTATGACAAGAGATAATGGTCTCTGTGAACTAGTGCGAAGAGTCTACGAGCTTCTTATTCACGATAGAATACCAGAGAATACGAATGCGCCAAAGTTTAGTATTCCTCGAAAGACAATCAACATATTCAATCCTCAAAGATATGATTATCGTAAAGTAGAAGAATCTAAACCAGAATTCTTGTGGTAAAGAAGAACAATACATAAAAACCCTCTTCTTTTTTAAATTAGAACTAATATGAAACCACTTTCAGCACTTGAGCGCCTTGCGGAAGGACTGCCATTGTATAATTCAATTTCTCTTCCATTTTTGAGCAGGTCAATCATTGGAACAGAAACAGAGTTTGGATATGAAAATGCAAAGAAGAATCTTCTACCTGAATTCACCGAAAATGGAGGAAGATTCTACGTAGATAACGGTCATCATCCGGAGTGGGCGACTCCTGAAACTAAGAGCCCTCTTGCCGCAACAGTCTATGAGCTTGCAGGAGAACGTCTTGTGCAGATATATGCACAGTACCTCTATAAAAATATAGTTGACGCAGAAGAACAGGCATGGGGTGCACATGAGAACTATTACAGTAGTATGCCTCCGACAGAATTGAAACCGCTTGGTCCTTTTCTGGCGACACGCCAAATCTATGCAGGAGCAGGAAGACAGAAAGATGGTAAGTATATGATTTCACAGCGACCGCAATTTATTGACCATCTCGAACACAAAGGAACGCAGATTAACGAGAGAGGAATTATCTGCACTAAAAATGAGCCGCATATGAGCACACAAAACAGGTATCGTATCCATATGATTCTTGGAGATGCGAATCGTAGTCCAATGACAATCTGGCTTAAACTTGGCACAACGGCACTCGTGTTACGTCTGCTAGAAGAAGGAAAGCTTCCTCACATACCTTATGATGAAAATAAGATTATAAGTGATATAAATGAAATAGCTCGACAAGAAGGAGATTGGATAATGCAAAGCACTTTCCCTGAAAAGATGAGTGCAGTTGCCGTGCAGCGATTATATCACTCTGCTGCAAAAAAGGAGTATGACAACCATAATGAACAGATACATGATTTGTTAGAAGTTTGGGATGACACACTCACATTGCTAGAGAAAGACCCTAGTAAGCTACACCGTCGCATTGATTGGTTAGCAAAAAGAAAAATATTGAACTCTTATCAAAAGATACATAATCTTAAAGAAGATGCTTCAGATCTTGAATCACTGGACAACGAATATCATCTTGTAGGCGCGCATCACGAAACCCCTACATTTGACAGGTTCTACCAAGAAGGATACTTCGAGCGACTCGTACCTGAAGAATTGGTGATAGATGCGATGCAGAATCCTCCAACAAATACGCGTGCTTGGGGGAGAGGATTGATGATTAAATATGGAAAGAAGTTAAAGGAGAATATTAGTATCTCTAAGCTTGTCGATTGGGAAAAGGGAATAATATGCAATTCGAGTGGCAAAATAATTCAGTGTGAAATGGGGGTGCCATTTAATACATACGCACATCATGCATTTACTTTAAAAAGCTACTACGACGCCACATTTCACGTTTCTCAATCAGTACCTTCAATAAAGCAGGGATAAAACCAGTAATAGTTGTGCTTCCAAATTCGAAAATGCCGTCCCTCTTACCTAAACTGATAACTTGAGGCGTCTGAACTGTAAGATATTCTTTCAGAGAAGCTCTTTGTTCAAGAGCGCGAATATTTGCAGCCACCACCTCTGCTTGCCTTTCAGCGTTCTGCGCGGTTTTTTCCACAGCAATATCTGTAATATCGCCTGCTGCAAAAATATTAGAGAAACCCTTAATTTGCAGATACTTATTGACTCGCACATGATTAACTTTATTCAAAGTATGAGCGAAATCATCTTTCAAAAATGAAAAGTTTGGAGTAATTCCAGTACAAAGAAAAGCAATATCTGCATTTAACTTTAACCCTCTTTCAGTCAAAAATAAACCTTGCCTGTTCTCAATCACTCTGTCTTCATAGATAATATTAACACCTCGTCTTTGCAAGAATCTAGCCACATATTTCTGAGATTTATAATTATTTCGGAGTATAAGCGAACTATCTGGATGAATAATTCTCACTGATTTGTTCGGATAATGCGTTATAATCTCCGCAGCAAGCTCAACTCCGACAAGACCTCCACCAATAATCAACACACTTGCTGCTTTTTCTAGAGACTTATGTGCATCAACCAAATGTTGCGCACGCATAGGCAAAACAATATGTTGTTCTTTAATTGGAGAGTTATAATTTGATCCAGAACAAATTACCAAGTAATCAAAGGGCATTTTTTCTTTTCCAACTTGCACCTGCTCTTTATTCACTCTAGAAACAACTCCTAGAATAATTCGAGTATGAGGCAGATAAGACCTATGCAAAACTTTAATTTTATTCCAATGTTCTGGCTCGACAATAGTCCTGAGGATACCTGGAGTGAATTCAAAATAATCTTTGCTGTCAATTAAAGTAACTGCGAAAAACTTCTGAAGTCGCTGTGCAATACATGTGCCTGCAAAACCTCCGCCAATGACAACTAATCTTTTCATCTAACTGCAAATAAAGAAAAGAACATTAAAAATCTATTGAAAAATAAAGTGGGCTTATCTTCTTCGTATACTGCTATCAATTGAGCAACACCGTGCGCCAAATGCAATAATAGCAAGGAATGCAGCAAAATAGAGCAATGCAGCCTCTCCATTATTAGATAACGGATTCCAACCTCCGCTCGCAACATGTACGAACAAAAAGGCATAAGCCATTTCAAGAGCAGCGACAACAGCAGAAATGCGTGTGAAAAGACCTAAAATGACAAATGCTCCTGCGACAATCTCAATGAGCATAGCAAACCACATAAGACTCAACAGTTCAGCATTTCCGACTTTCGCCACTCCATGCAATAAAAAGACAAAACCGACAATTACTCTAAAGACTACATAAAAGTAATCGCCGTGTTTATCAAAAAACTTATTCATAAATCCCTCCTTTCATTGATGCATCAAACATGAAGAAGTAAATAATTTCTAGTTTTTAAACCTTATCTATCGAACCGCTTTGAAACATCGGGGATTTGCTAATCCCCGAGTGCGTTCAGAAATCGGCGATTTCTGACGACCCTCGAAGAACATTAGAATTGGAGGGTTATAGAGAATTAGCCTAATTGTGTTCACTCTCGTGGCTAATTCTCTAATGGACAATTAGGAAAAAAGGGAACACAATCAACCTAATTGTCCATATTCAAAGCTCTCCTATGAGAATTCTGAAAGGAAGTCATACAAATATAGTGAATGGTAAACAGGTATTCTCGGAAACATGCAATTCAATGTTAAAGACCAATCTAAGAAAATCTTCAAACTTCCAAGCAATAAAAAACAAGGAATCAAACAGCTAAGCCGTCATCCTATCAATAATTGCCAGTATAATCCCTAGAATCGTCAGGATAACAACAATCCATCCAGCAGCCATTGTAAGCACATCAGGCAGCCACGGAATACTCAAAGCACCAGAAGTCATACCAAAACCAACCGCCAATGCAACTAGAATGCCTGTAATCCACATAGCTATCGCAACCAATGTTGCCAGTGCCCGACCAGTCTGTTGTACTGTTTTTTCGCGTACCATTCACACCTCCTTCTTATTTTAAATAGGGGAGCGAATTATTTAAACGTATGCTTAGCGCAGTATAATGCTATTTCTTCCCATTCTGAACTTGTAATTCCCTAACTGCATCAACAACACGAATATCTGGTGACAAAACAAAAACATGGTCCTCTTTCGATCTGATTGCCCGATATAAACGCTGCAAAAACTCTCTATATGCCTTGTCGCGGTAAAAGTCCCAAAAGTAAGTCTCATGAGTGCGCTTCAAAACCTGCCAGAATATTCCACTCACATTAGGGTTGGGATATTTGGTGAAAACAACAGAATTGCATATATCCCCCGGAAAATCCACTCCGCGCGCGCATTTAGTTGTAAAAAGTATTGGAATATCTTTTGCCTTAAATTTTGCTATTTGCTTTCCAGTTTTATCCTGCCCTTGTTGTACAAGCAGTTGCTCGCGAGTCATAATGCCTGAAAGACCATATAATGAACACTCCTGTTCAGTTGGAAGGTCATCATATGCATGTACATGCACAAGAGTAGGCTTGCGTGCTTTCTGGATTGCAGCAGTTAAAGACCTGACATATTGCTCGCGGTATCCCTTATTAGCTGTCCGTTGTGAATATCTGCAATCCAATTCCTGCCCAGTCTTATGTATCTCAATTGTTCCTTGCTGCAAAGTCTCTGCTTCAACAATCTGAAAATCTTTGATGCCAAATATCTCATGCAAGACTTTGCGTGAATGCAAGGTTCCTGACATCAAAACTAAAGCACTGCTCTTCTCTTGTAACTCGGCAAATTTCTGGGAAAGATTAGTCGTAACCAGATAAACGAGCAAATCAGCTTCGTTTCTGCGATAGGTAACATAAGTATCACTCATAAAATCTTTAAAAGTAGCCGCCACGTCAAGTGCAGTATTAGCATAATTAAGTTCATCAATCGATACTTCAGCAGCAAGCTCGGGGGATTTTAGCAATAATGAAACAATCTTAGGGATCTTCGTCTCGCTACTTTCAAAAATCTTAGACTCATCTATACCTATTGCTTTTACACGCTGTTCTTCAAGTTTTATTAATGAAATAATCTCGTCTATGTCATCTCTCACATCTAAACGTTCAGGATACAATTGCTGAAGCGCACTCATCAAGCGGCTAAGATTCAATTCCTCTTGAGCTGAAAAGCTGTCTAAAAATTCATCTGCTTCGTCTATAATATCTACTTTTGTCTCCGGTCTCCTGTCGAGTGCTGTCTCAATCAAAAACTTTGCAGAATTGAAGATTATTACATCTGCGTCAATATATGCCTGATACTGGTCATAATAAGAGCACCCTTCTTTACGGTGATAAAATATAAAGTCCTTGCCACACAAACCACTATAAAGCTTTTTACGCGCATCTTTCAAAGGAAGCTCATAATCTGCAGGGGCGATTGGACTCCAATAAGGATTAGCCGGAGCAATAGATATGCGCTTGAGATTCCTTGCAGTAGGCTCAACCTTATGAGATATTAGTGGATTGTCTAAATAATAATCACGAAGCATCTCAAAGTTCTTGTCTGCAATCTTTATAGTATCTGGCAAGAAAGGGTCAGCACAGCTAACGCCAGGTTTGATAATAGAATCATGGTTCTCACGCCCAGTAATCATTGCAATGCTCAAACGATGCCCATCAGGTTTAACAAGATACTTCTTCTTAGTATAATCATCTTCATACTGTCTTTGCAAACCTTTTACAGGAACCACTATTGATGATTTTCCCAGCCGTCGCGCGATATTCAAAGCTATTGCAGACTTTCCTGTACCACAAACACCGTGTATAAGAATAATTTTTCCCCCCCGATTAATCAATTCAACAACTTCATTTACAACATCTTCCTGTGTCTTTCCATTTGAAAATGCAAGCGGCGCAAGTTTCTTGCCCTCATTATGCAAACTCCATCCTGACTCGTCAATAATAGGCTCAATTGTGCGCTGCTGCAAAAAACCTAAAGAATCAGAACGCTTAAGTGTTTCAACTTCGCTGTCAGAACTATCTTCGCCAAAATCAGAATTATTTAGCCACTGCACAGAATTATCGACGCCAACTAGTTTTCCTTGTGCGTTAAACTGTAACCTCTTCTTCATCCTGCTTCCGAAGAAGACAACTTTATAAGTATTTCGTGACAGAAAGACAAGGTATAGAGAACAGCGTAGGATAGATTACATTTTGTACGCTGTTCTCTAATGGATATGTCAAGAATCTTTGATTCTTGAGCACACTCAAGGATTGAAAATCCTTGATGACTGCCAAACGCTGTCACCTATCCCATGCAGTTATCCATATCGTCAGCTCAGTCATTAGGGATTTTAAGAAGTATTTTCAAGCAGTAAAACCTGAAAAATTACTCGAATATATCGAAGAAAAGAAAGAAACATTACGGCAAGCGATTCCCCAGTTAAAACAATTAGAGGGGATGAAGAAAGAAGAGATCAATGGAACAGTATACAAAGGAAAGGAAGGTCTAAAAGCAATCCATTATGAGATGCTCAAAGAAGGCAAAGACATTTATGTTTTAGGTGCAAAGGGGTTCATTTTCAGCGACATGCCCTACTTTATAGATAACTTTGAGAAACAGCGAGCCAAGAAAAAGATAACTATGTATTGCCTTTGGGACAATGAAGAAGCAAAAAAGAGAGCAGAAAAGCAAATTCTTGTAAAAGGGAGAATACTACCTCGCGGCTATGAATCCAAGGGTGTTATTAATATTTTTGGAGATAAAGTAGCAATAGTACTCTGGAAAGAAAAATATCCTTCAGGTTTTCTGATTGATAACAAAGACATTGCCGATTCGTACAGAAAATGGTTTGATTTGCTGTGGAAAACTACTGAAAATTAGTATCTCTAATCTTCAAGAACAATGGTCAAGAAAGTCTCAAATAACGTCTGAGAAATCGAGAAAGAATTTCCAAAAAGGAATAATGTGCAGACCGTCCCCTTTAGAGGCATCTTTCCCCTTGTATACGATAACTCCTTCTTTTGATTTGTATTTGCTTCTGAAGTAGCGCATATTTTCACAATCGCTTTTTTCGATCCATTCTTTATTTTTAACTTCAATCGGAAGGAGGTTCTTATGTTCTAAAGTCAGGAAATCAATTTCTTTTCCAGACTCCCTCCAATAGTATATGGCTCCAATGATGCTCCCGACAGCGTTCTCTTTGATTTTGTCTTCGTTGTCAGAGAAACAATATGCAAGTGTCCACCAATAAGGATATGCGCGCTGCAACTTACGAGATACTGCAAAGGAGCTTGGTCTGAAGTTCTTTATTTTTCTTATTAAATACGAAGATTCAAGATACAAGAAGTGCCGAATTAATGTCTTTTTGCTCACTTTAAGATTTTTGGATAAAGAATCGTAATCAAGATATATTCCAGGTTCCTTGTAAATAAGTTCAATAAGCGTAGTCAGAAGATCTCTGTTGACGTTCCTGAATTTATCTGGCAAGTCAGATTTTATAATCTTATCAATAATTGTCGTTCTTAAATAATCTTTGACGAGAAGATCATCTTGCATAGCAAGCGTTTCTGGAAAATTCCGTAGCAAATACCTCTGAAATTCCTTATCTAACTCTTTCCTGTATAATGATTCTTTCTTTTTATAATCTTGCTTACTCCCCAAATCAAGATATTCAGAGAATGTGAGTGGCTCCACATTTACGATAAAGTACCTCCCCGCAAGTATTTTGATTGCTTCATCTTCAAGATGAATACTGCTTGAAGAAGAGAGATAGAATTTCAGATGGGGTAACGCATCGTAGAATATCTTAAGCTGATTTGCCCAATCAGCAAGCTTTGTTATCTCATCAAGAAAGAAGAAAACCTTTTCTCTTTTGTAATCAACTTTTGTAAGTTCGGCGTATGTTTCAAAAATTTCGGTAAGCTTTTCAACGTGTTTGTCAAAGCTAAAATAACAAATGTGAAGAGGGTCGTGACTTTTTAGTAAGCTGTCGAGCAGTTGATATAAAAGAGTTGACTTTCCTACGCGCCGCAACCCTGTGAGAATAACTATTTGCCTCTGTTTAGAGAGCTCCTGCAATCGTTCATACAATTTTTTTCTTTTGTACGGCTTTGCTAAATCTTGTGAGACCGAGCTGTTTTTCCACCAAGGATTCAGCAGTTGCAGTATTTCCTGATTTTCGGTATTTGTCAAGAATCCTCCTTCTTTGTATTAGGATTCTTGAGCACGCTCAAGAACTTAATTTGCTTACTTACCACTAAAATAACGAGTTTGCACAAATTGAGTTCTTGACGTGTCATAAGTTTCCTTATGGAAACGTATATATAAATCTTTCGTTTCCTCTTGGAAACTTAAGTTAGCGTGCTTTTGTGCATTACAAATACACATTATTCTTGAAATTCTTAGATATACATATCCTAAGAAAATAGCTCTTCATCAGAGGCTCCTGCAGAACGCATATGAAGATATGCTTTGTAAAGATTAAATTCATACGGTTTAATTCTGTCAAAAAATCCGCTTTGGTGTCTATCAAGAGATGGTATAACATCTCTCAGCTTTGTATCTAGCTGAGGCATCTCTTTCTTGAATATTTGGTAGTAAGGGGTATCACGAGAATTGCAAGAGTTTGCAAATACGTCTTCAAAAAACTTGATGGGAAAATTATCATATTCTGGCCATCCAACCGCTTTGTCTATTTTAGTAAACTCTTCAAATGATAAGGCTGAATTTAGCCCATTAAGTCTCTTCTTTTTGTAGCGGCTCGCCCACTCAACAGATGCTAAAACTGAAAGTGTTACTGCTCCTGCAACAACATTTTTGCATGTTGGATGTTCTTTATAGAATGAAGAAGTAAAATGTGGTAGTATTTACTACCATAATTATTAAATAGACATAAACTGCAAAAACAATATGAATGATGAAGCTCTGCGCAACATGGGATTCTCGAAGAATGAAGCGAAAATTTACATCTCTTTAATAGAATTGGGACCCTCAATTATAGGTCATATCTGCGGGAAGACAAAGATTCATAGACGTAATGTATATGATTCTCTCGAGATGCTCAAAGACAAAGGATTTGTTTCTGCAACGATAATCAACAATCGTAATGTCTTCGAAGCAGTTAATCCTCAAGATCTCATAAACATAATTGAAGAGAAAAATAAAGCGTTGATTCGTTCCATGAATGACCTTCTTTCTAAAAGAAAAATATCGAAATCAACAGTACATGTCTATACAGGTCAAGCAGGTAGAAAAATCATATTTGAAGAGAAACTCAAACAAAAAGACGAACAATACGTGCTAGGAGCCCACATGCCATCTCCACAAAGTAAGAGATTTGTAGATGTCTATCATCATCGCCGCGCCCAACAAAAAATAAGACTCAAAATGCTATTTAGTTCTAACGAAAAAGAAGCAGCTCGCTTGTTCCAGAAATATAAATTATTACAAGCGCGCCTTCTACCAAAGCAAAACACTTCCCCGATAGCAATTAATATCTATGGCAATAAAACGGCCCTGCTGCTTGGCTCTGCCTCACTTGAACCCTTAACTATTATCATTGAAGATAAAGACCTCGCAAAAGAAATGACTTCTTATTTTAAAATGCTCTGGTCAATCAGCAAACCGCTTCGCTAACTGCTGTCTTTTTAAACTCCTGTTTATCTCAAAACATATGCGATTCACAAGAGAAGCAGTTCAAGAAAGCGTAGATAAATATAGCTCCTTAATTAGAGAGCATTTACAGATACCTCTAGAAGAGATTATCGTTGAAGAGAAAGAGTTCGTCTGGCCTTGGAGGAAAAATACTATTATGACTACAATATATGGTAAGATCTTTATCGACCCAACAAAAGAGTATGATTATCACTTTGTAAATCAAGAAGAAAGCGTGTTACATGAGATAGGGCATCGCTCTGTCGAGGCACTATGCCCGAGATTCAATATAATTATTCCGCGAGGATGTAATACCTGTAGCAGTTTTTTGAGAGTACTTAACTCAATCGTTACAGGAAATGCGGGGAGAGATGTTGCACTAAGCGAAGGAATTGCAGAATGTTTTGCTCTTGACGTTTTTCCTTCGTATTTTTTACTTGATTCAAACACTCTCTATTTTATGCAAGAAACAAAAGACCATCATCAAAAAAATCTATCTCTTGTTAATAATCCGGCAGGGTTCGGACGTCCATTTTTCCGCATGCTCTATAATGGAATGGGATTGCAAGGACTTTGTAGCTATATTAGAAATCTAACGCCTGAACAAGTTCCTTCCAAAGAAGATCTCAGAAATCCTGTGCTTTACTGGGGACGCTACTCTAAGCAATTGCCGCAATCTGACGTAGTTTCTCTCCCGCAACACACACATTAATAAACATGTTTTCTTTTGCTGATATATGGCTGCTCTCAAAAAGATTTCAGAAAATATCTGGCAAATTGAGAAAGAAGATAAGATTTATAAACCTCTTAACCTTGTAAATCTTAGCAATCGCAAGATTGTGAGTATGATCCCCGGTGATCGTAAGGTTGCCGGATGCCTTATATATTCTATTTGTTTTATGGATGGAGCATGGAAAAAGTTTTAATTTTCGTTGATGATGGTTTCTTTGGGCTTGTTAAAAAGCATTTCCAGAAACAAGACAACAAACCGAAGAAGTATCTTCAGACATTTCGAAATATCTGCGCTAAAGAGAACTTAAATTTGGAACATCTCTTTATTTATACTGCTCCTCCTTTTCAAAGTCCGAAGCCTACACAGAGAGAAGACTTTTTGATGAGTAAGTATCAAAATATGACTAAAATGCTTAGAAATAAGAAATGGATAACTTTGCGCGAAGGTAGATGCCAAAGAGTTCTCAATGAAGAAGGAAAATTTGATTATTATCAGAAGGGAGTAGATGCTTTAGTAATCATGGATATGTATGATGTTAAAGAAAATTATCTTTCAATAAAGAAAATAATTTTAATTGCATCTGATAGCGACTTCGTGCCACTTATTGAGAGAATAAAACAGAGAGGGTTTGAAGTAATTGTTTATACCTATTTTGATAGATTAAGAAACTCTAAGTTCTCTACTTCCAACCAGCTCTTAAAAATAGCTTCACGATGGGAAAAACTAACAAAGGAGCATTTTGAATAACATGAAAACTCTCAAGAAAATCGCAGAAAATATCTGGCAAATTGAAAAAGAAGGCAAGATGCATGTTCCAGGAAAGATATTTGCGTCAGACCTTTTAATGCAAAACATAAAAAAAGACGGCAAGACCATTGAGCAAGTCAAGAATGTTGCTCAGCTCCAAGGAATTGTAGGAGAATCAATAGCTATGCCTGACGCTCACCAAGGCTACGGATTTTGTATTGGAGGTGTTGCTGCCTTTGACCTTGAGAATGGAATTATCTCTCCGGGTGGAGTCGGTTATGATATTGGATGTGGTGTCCGCATTCTTACAATATCCTTGCAAAAAGAAGAATTTCTTGCAAAACGCAAAGAAATAGTAACACAAATCGCACGCGATGTACCCTCTGGAGTAGGGATAGAAAGCGAATTCTCTTTTGACGATAAGGAACTTGCACAAGTCTTAGAAAAAGGAATAGAATGGGCAGTTGAAAAAGGCTATGCAACGAAAGAAGACCAGAAAAAAATCGAGGATAATGGATGTATTCAGGGAGCTGATGCTTCTAAAGTTTCACAGAAGGCAAAAGCACGCGGACGTTCACAGCTTGGCTCTCTGGGCTCTGGAAATCATTTTCTTGAAATACAGGAAGTTGAGACGATTTTCGATAAAGAAACAGCAAAAGCGTTTGGTCTTAAGTCAGGGCAAATTGTCATTATGATTCACTCAGGCAGCAGAGGTCTTGGGCATCAGGTTGCTTCAGATTATATTATGAAAATGGAAAAGCAATATGGATTTGCACATCTTTCTGATAGGCAACTAGCTTCTGCCCCTATATCTTCTCCTCTAGGAAAGGAATATCGTTCAGCAATGGCGGCTGCGGCTAACTTCGCATTCGTCAATAGGCAGTTCATGACTTATCAGATAAGAAAAAGCTTCACAAAGTTCTTTCCTAAAGTAAAAATAGACTTGCTCTACGATATTGCCCATAATATAGCAAAATTTGAGGAACATCAAGTAGAAGGAAAAACTTGCACACTTTGTGTCCATCGCAAAGGCGCAACTCGTTCTTTTGGTCCTGGAAGAAAAGAAATACCTTCAATTTATCGCTCAATTGGCTGCCCAATCTTTATTCCTGGCAGCATGGGCACGTTCTCTTATGTTTTAGTTGGAACAAAAAAAGCAGAAGAACTTTCATTCGGCAGCACTGCGCACGGTGCCGGTCGCGTTCTTTCACGTTCGTACGCAATAAAAAATTTCACTCCAGAACAAGTTGAAAAAGAACTAGCCTCACAAAATGTTGTAATTAAAGCAGGAAGCAGAAAGGGTATTGTCGAAGAAGCTCCTGAGGCATACAAAGATGTAAATGAAGTAGTTCGCGTCTCGCATGAACTAGGAATTGGGAAGATGGTCGCTCGTTTGAAACCATTGGCGGTCTTGAAGGGTTAAGTTTGCCTCTTCTTAAAAAAATTTATAGAGGGTTTTGAAACACCAAGAACCAGAGGTTCTTGACGAACCCTTCAATCATGTCACTCAATTACCATAGAATATGTATCGGCTCGTCACACTTGAGCGAAAAAAGATCTTCATGGAAGCGGTATGATGAGAGGAAGGGAAGAAAGAAATGCAAGAAACACACTGGCAATAGACCCTTTGCGAGATAATTGACACGAAGAGTTAGAAAAACTCCTCGTTGGATGATTTTTTTCTTTTCTTGAGATAATCTCAAGGGTTAATCAAAGCACTCTATATCTCATTCGTTCGAATCCATCTTTTTTGATAAAGATAGATAAGCATTTGTTGCATAAAAATCTTTGTTTCGTGCCAGACTTGTTGTACCTCTTTCCTCTTTTTACAACATCATTGCTTTTGCAATTTGGACATTTCATGTAATTACCTCCTTAAAAGAAGAGGAGATTTGACTATTTAATCATATCCCTTTAATTGGACAGTATCCTTTTATAGGCATGTTTAAATATTCTTGCATTTATTCTAAGTCGTGGCGGAGACAATCGACCAGCAGGAAGCGAACAAAGCTCTTTGGATTGCCGGAGGAATTATAGTTGTTTTTGTAGTTGCATTGTTTACAAATGGTTTTGGTTTGTTGGGGAAAGATAAACCTGATGATGATAATGGTGGCGCAGGAGAGTTTGTCAAACTAGAGGTGGGAGATTCGCCAACACTCGGAGATCAGAACGCTCCAGTCATAGTTTATGAATTTTCTGACTTTTCTTGCCCTGTCTGCGCAGTTGCAGCGGGTTTGGCAGATTCTGGACAGGAAGGTTGGACAGCACCAGTGCCTGCTTTGAAGTCTAAATATGTAGAGACAGGAAAAGTCAAATTTGTCTTCAAATATTTCCCAGGACATGGAACAGGAAATGCGGCTCATCTTGTCGGGTGGTGTCTCAACGAGCAGGACTTGTTCTGGAAGTTCCATGATGAGGCATTCAAGCAGCAGTCGAAAGTCGCAAGCATGAGTTCTATGAAAGAGATTGCCAGAGATTTAGGGGCAGATATGGATACGCTAGATACTTGTCTCGCTTCTCAAAAATACAATACTATGCTTGGGCAAGACAAGGTAATGGGTCTCTCAAATGGCGTGAAAGGAACGCCAACTTTCTTTGTGAATGGGAAAATGCTCTCTGGTGCGCAGGACTTTGTAGTTATAGAAGATTTGATTGAGAAAGAGCTTGCTAAAGTAAAATAGAAGACACTACCTATCATTTAATAATTCGAGATGAGTAAGAAGAATCCTATATGCATCTGCTTTATGAGAAATGCATCTGTCTAGACAATTCTGTTGGTTGTGTCACGTTTAAACAGAATTGTCTAGACAGAGAATTCAGAACAAAATATGACTTAATCATCAGAATTCTCTGTAAGACACATAATATTTATATAGAAGATGCTCTTTAATAAAAGATGGCAAGAGTGATAGTGTTTTCTCTTTTCGTGCTTGCGGTATTAGTTATGACTTCTATTGTTTCCGCGTATCCTTCTTATATGTATAAAGAGAATTACAACGGGCGCGTATTTTATACTCAAGCAGACACAGGCATGATGTTTGGCTCGAATACTTTCAGGACAATGTACAGAGAAACTCCTCAGATTATGATGAAAAATCGTGCATACTTTTTTGATAATACTAATTATCCTCGTTACGCGATGAATCGTAGGTCTGGAAAAGTGTATTACATCCAACGAATTTGAAGATTGAGCAATTTCCCTAGAGCAGTTATTCTCCTCACTCACTTATTATTCGCTAGTCTATCAAGATTCTAACAGTTGATACCTGAGAGCGTTAGATTTAAATAGATAGTTACTACTCTAAAATTATGAACAAATCCCATTTATTCGTTCTAGTAGGGTTGGCATTGATAATTGTCTTAAGCATGGTCTCTTCTGCTGCAGCTGCATCAATCGTCCGCACACAATCCAGTTCAGGCTCTAGTCCTTACGTTCAGCAGTACACTGTGCAGAGCACACCTTCGTGTTCAACGATTGGACGCACATACACAAAATGCCAGCAAGACTATCTTTCACAGGCATATGTTCCGCCGCGCACAGATTCAGGTTATTCTGCAACGCGAAAGTATGCAGAATCTCCGGGAGAAGAAAGATATCCTCAGGAAACAACAAAGATTAATAAAAATTCTCAGGCAATTAACACTAATCTTGATACATCAACGTCTTCTTACGACTACCGCGGACCTCTTTATGAACGGCGCATAGTTTCAACAGATGATTTTACCCATGATATTTCAGCAAAGTCAGGTTTCTTCTCTTCAAACAGCAAAGACCTAGTTACGCGTTCAATCAGGAACGAAGTAGTTGAGAAGTATGTTGGAGCAACAGAATCTTTGTACACCGATAGCAGAAATAATAGAGTATCTACACAAAGCGCGAGCGATACAAGTACGCGCTCATATGACAGCGGATTTTCATTTGGCAAACAGAGAATATTTGATGAGACAGAATACGGCAGAGATTCTTATACTGGAGAATATTATTATAGACCTCCTTCGGGCAATGGGTTTTATAATTGGCGATACTGAAGATTCTCGCCTACAATCTCATAGAAATTAAACAATCCTTTCTTTTTAGCGAATCTTTAAAGAAAACCTAAATCAAAAAAATAAAAGATTACTCAGAAAATCTGAGTTTAGAAGCGTCGTCTATTGAATCCTCCGCCTCGATCGCCTCTATCTCCGCGATCTGCGCGTGGTTCCATAGGCTTTGCCTCGTTGACCGTCAAAGCTCTACCTTGCATGTCTTTACCGTTCATTTCAGCAATGGCTTTTTCGCCAGATGCTTTTTCGGCAAAGGTCACAAAGCCAAAGCCTTTTGATCGACCTGAGAACTTGTCTTTAATAACGACTGCTTCTGTGATTTGACCAAATTGCTCGAACATAGCTGCCAAATCCTTATCAGTAACACTAAAGGGCAAGTTGCCTGCATATACTTTCATTCTAACCTCCTGCATTCCATTTACTTCTTACCAATACAAGGGCGTTGTAAAACGAAACCTGTTTGATACATGAAAATGAAGAAAGACCCCTTTTTAAGTTTATCTGCTTGCAAAAATTTGTACAATTTAGAGTGCTAGACGCTCTCAGATAAACTGTAAATATAGTGAATTCTGTTAATCAGTATAATATTTGTACAGAATTCCCGTGATGGATACGTCAAGAATCGAAGATTCTTGAGCGCACTCAGAAACTTCCAGTTTCTGATGTAGCAAACGACAAGGCGGAGGAAAAAATACTAAGTGGATAAGATTTAAAAGCTCTTCATCCTAAACAATTTCATGCCTACGTCGTATAGCGGCTAGTACACATCCCTGTCGCGGATGGAGTCCGGGTTCGATTCCCGGCGTGGGCGTTTAATTTCGTTAAGTTAAGCATGAGTATTCCTCTCATTCGCTGTTGATTTTTCAGAGAAAGATCAATAATGTCCAAACAAGACTAACAACTGGAACCAATTCTTCTTAGTTCAAGATATTTACAAATAAGATATTACTCGAATAAATGAAAGCATGCCGGCAGACAGGTCACATATTATACGAATTAGGTTATACAGAGCAAGGTCCGCGCGAAGTGGTAATTACATCAAAGAATATCTCGTACAGACCAAAATAACTCTAAAGATTTATTAATATCCTCTCTTCTCATCTATAATGAAACCTCGTGTTGTGCTTGTTCATGGATGGGATGGAAACCCTTACGATTCGTGGAAACCTTGGCTAAAGAATGAATTAGAAAGAAGAAGTATTCAATGGATTGCCCCTCAATTCTCTGGAGGAGAGAGCCCAGAATTATCTAAATGGATAAGAACTATTAAAAAAGAGATAAATGAAGTTAATTCTAAAACTTATTTCATAGGGCATAGTTTAGGATGTATTGCAATTCTGAGATACCTCGAACAGCTTCCTAAGAATAAGAAAGTCGGAGGGTGCGTCTTTGTAGCTGGATTCTGTAGCAACCTTGAGCCAGAATTAGATAACTTTACTAGCCCCTTCATTAATATACCGAATATTTTGAAGCATACTTCTAGATTTGTCGTTATTGGTAGCCATGATGACGATGCTGTTCCTTTCTCAAAAATTTTGGAATTACAAAAGACTTTTAATGCGCGTTTAGTTATTGATGAAGGGAAAGGACATTTCAGCGAAGGAGATGGTATTAAAGAGTTGCCTTCTGTTTTACATGCTTTACTAGAGATTATTGGCGAGAAAAATGGCACATAAGAAATATATTAAAATACCGAAGGTTGTGGCAATCACATGTAGGTATTGCGAAACAAAAAGCAGGAGAGCCGCTCCTGAAAATGGTAGTCCCCCGTATTTTGACTGTGACAAATGCGGACAGAGAATGACTACACCATTATCTGCCTGTTGTGTTATCTGCGCGTACACTGGCAAGAAGTGCCCTGCATTTCTGATTATGGAAGCAAAGATAAAAGGTTTGGAAATCAGATAGCCAAAGCTCTAATACTCTTGTGGCAATATTAGATGTTGGATAAAGTTAAAATCATTGATTTGCATTTTCAGAGTCTGTCTGGAACGAATAATAATATCATAAGGAGCACGCGTGTAATCATGCATACGGTTTAGCATAATTGGTCTTTCTATCTGCTCGTGCGAAAAGTGCCCAAAAAGTTCACATTCTGCAACTCCTAATGCATAATTACTTATTACTTTATTACGGATAGAGGTGAATAGTTTATATTCCATAGGGTCTAATTCCAAAAAACGCGGTATTTGACCATGATAAAGACCTAGGCAATAAATGTCTCTAAACTTTGTTTCTTCTTCTAAGAATCTATTAGTGTAATGATTGACAATCCATTTAGCATTGTTCTCTCTTTCTTCCGATGTAAGAGCAGGGTAAATAAATGCAGCAGTATGTTCACAAATCGCCTTGTCGAACAGATAGATAAACGGTTTTAACGTTCTCATGAAGAAACTAAATTTAGAGGGTATAAATATACATATTATGGTGTGGGAGTGGTAAAGTTTGGTTCATTCAGAAGTTTTAAAAAGCTTTTTCAGCTCGTTATAAGAAGGCCCTGTAAGCTAGTGGTTTAGACTGGCTCGTTTACACCGAGCATGCGGCAGTTCGATTCTGCCCAGGGCCATTTTTATTCTTTAGAAAGAATTATAGAGAATTAGCCATAAAGTGTAACACAGTTAGGCTAATTCTCTAATGGACACTGAGAAAAATTTCATTTTTCGAGGTCATCAAGAACTTCTCGTTCTTGAGGATTAGAAAAACAGAGAACACAATCGACCTAATTGTCCATATTAAGCAATATATTTTCTTCCACGCTTATTTCTAAACTTATATTTCCTTTGATACTCTCTTCTCTGTTTTGTAATCTCATATAAAACTATTCCTGATGAAGTTCCTAAATTTAAACTCTCTATCATGCCAAACATAGGAATGTTTACGCATAAAACGCTGTGCTTTACGGCTAAGTTACTTATACCTTTAGATTCATTTCCAAACCATACTGCTAATTTATGGTAAATCGTAAAATCCCCTTCATGCAAGATTACATTTTTGTTTCCTTTTAGATGAGGAGAGGTTACAACAGAAACAAAATGATTCTTCTTGAAGTGATTAATGCAATCTTGTGTACTATCAAATCTTTTTACAAAACTCCATTTAACTGCAGAAACAGACGTTTTAGAAAGAGAACCATCATCCCTCATGTCTTCCCAATTATAGAAAATTGCGTTGATTTGAATATGCCTCGTACGCAATTCTCTATCTGGATAATTGCAGAAAACATACTCTAATTAATGCAATTATCCATATCTGGAATTTTATGATTTGGATCTACAATGTAGGTTTTTTCAACGCCCAAAGCATTAACATTTCTTATAATCGTCCCTATATTTATGAAATTATCTGGATCTTCAATAACTGCTATCAAATTTCTACACCAATAAGGTTTTATTTCTTTTAATTTGTTTCTTATTCTAATTTGTTTATCTTTTTTATCCATATGTTATAGAATCAACTGCATTTATTAAATATTCCGCCTCGTTTTAAAACATTCTAGATTTCTATCACAACAAGACTGGAAAAAATGGAAGATAGGACTCAACTTCATATTTAAATAAATACCAAGAGGGATTGTCCAAAGTACTGCTGCATATATCTTCGAATCTTTCTCTTATATCTCTAGCACATTCAATTGAACATGCTATACCTAATAATGTTCCGTATGCTAAATAACCAAACATTCTTGGATTTTGATTGCTCAAATTGGGAGTTATACTTTGCACCTTGGCACGTTCCCCCAATTTGACGCCGTCAAGAATCTTTGATTCTTGAGCGCACCCAAGAACTTTAGTTCTTGGTGTTAAAGAATACCCTGCAGCTTGCCACGATTGGGATTCTTTATTTTCACATGGTCTAGGGGTATTATTTGTAGGGTTGGTTTCAGAATCATTAATAATGTGCTCCATGCTTTTCAATAGAACTTGGATATTATAAGCATTTGCAATCCCTAACTGTGTTGCATGATTGGTGTTATACAATTATAGTACCTGAAGAATTATAAACCTATCTTCTGTTATTTTCTTAGGTCCGATAGTCTAGTGGCAGAACGCCTCTTTACGCAGATACGGTGTCTGGAAGCAAAACTGTTTCGATAAGCCTTTATAATGTTCTGCATGGGCTGTTGGATATTCTTGAGACCAACCGTCTTAATGATATTGTTCACTAAGGTAAAAACCCCTCTTTCTAAGATATGCAATTATCCTACTCGGCTGTAGATTATTTTCAGAGAGCATCTTTACTTCTGATTGAGGCATATCAAATTCCACTTTTTCGATATGAAACTTATTTTTTAAGGTTCTTCTCATAAGATCTGCGCACCAAGTGCAATAAACACCCTTCTTTATAATAAAATTAAGTCTTCTCATAGTTACCTAAAATATTTCAGACAATCCTGCGTTTCTGCGTGATGTCCTAAGTGCTCTTTCCATGAGTTTACCTCTTGTCCGGCAGGCAGTTCGCATTTTTCAGGCATATTTCCTGAAGCACTCTTGGGTTGGGCAGATACAAATTCGACATTGTTAGGCGAAGACCTTAGAAAGAACATCCCGAAAGTTCCAGCCAAAAGCAGCAGCAGGAGCCCTATAACTATAATTGTTTTACCCGTGATGTTGATCGTATCTTTTTTTTCAGTTGTCATCAACATTAAAACCCCCTTTCATTTTTCTCTTATGACTTAACATTAAAATAATTCCTACAACGCTTGACAAGATCCCTATTGAAAAGAAAGCTTTTTGATAAGTCATTAAAAAGGATGTGAATGCACTGAGTCCCGTAATTCCGATAAAAGGAATAATACTCAGTATATAATGACTGCAACAAGCAATCATTGATCCTCCTGAAACAGTGCTAGATGCAGCCATTCCTCTCTTTATAGCTGCATCGTACTTTATAGAAATATATAAACCAATTTGAGTTCCAAAACCCGCGGCTAAAGGAACAAGCCAGACCCACAGTCTTTTAAATTCATATAGAGCGAATCCGTAACTCTGGAATAGAGTAAGAACAGAGAGATAGAATACGAGTATGCTTGATCCAGCCAATATTCCGTAAACGAGAGATTTAACATTAGCCTCCATTTAGTCCATCTCCTGATAAACGGCATCCTTGCTTATTGTTTGTTGGGCATATTTTTCCCCCAATAATACTTTTATCGCATCTTTTGTTTTTCCTTCAGTATATGATTGCTTTGCATAAAGTGCATCTTCATAACATAATCCGCATTCAGAAGCATGACTCTCCCACGCCCCCCCATCGTTTACATTCCCTTTCATGAAGCAGTCTATTAATCCTCTGGAGTGCAATCTGCCACCGTGATTTGTAGCATCATCCATACAACCACAGTTACATGGCAAATCGATTAATTTATCTCCATTTATCTTAGCAAAAGAGTATGCTTCTTTTATGCCTGGTTTAGTAAACGCATAATTAGGCAGATCTAAAGGATTTGCATAAGTCATTTTAATAATTAAAAATGCCCCAATTATAGAAAGAACAAGTATCCCCATCCAGATATAGTTATAATGATGATCTTTCATTCTTTACAACACTCCAAGAGTTTTTTTATTCCGGAAAAGATGCTTTTCTTTTCTTTACTGTCATGGGAAATAGATGTTTTTTTTAGATCCTTAACATTTAATTTCCAGAACAGCGCATACATTTCAGCAGCGCCATTATACATCTCTTTAGCCTCATTTTTTTTATTTTCATGTAATAATCTATTTCCCACTTCATATACCCTCATACTTGAAGCAAGCAGATGCTTGCTCATACACCATTTCTCACTATGATCCTCTTTGTTTACAATTTTAGCGAGAAGTTTTTTCCTTAATTCTCGACATGTTTCCAATATTTCTAGAAACTTCTCATCTTGAGTTTTTACAAAGCTAAAGAAAGAGTGTTCTTCCAAACTTACTAAGTTCATTAAGGCAATACTTAAATCTTCTCCTGCTGATAAATCCAATTCATTCTTTTCTTTTATTTCAGTTATAGCCTTAACAAAATTTTCAGATTTCATTTTAGCGGTAAATTATGCTCAATAAACTCACAACCAACAATCCTAGAATAATTAGGGCAACTATGAGAGTCATCCAAGATACTTTTTTCTTTTCTTCAGCGACCTCTCTGTTTGAAGAACTGTCTTGACAGCAGTTCACTTTGAACCTCCCTTGTGCTCTTTATGTTCGATATGGCTAGTTCCAGAATGTCCTCGCATCATCCACAAATGCAATCCTATCATCACCGCGATTGAAATTCCTGTAGACCAGTTCTTTGACAGACCTATAAGAGGGAGTACTAAAAGAAGCAAAAACGCGCCCCCACACGCAAGGATCATCATCCCCATGTGACTTGTATTTTGGTGATTCATTTGAACACCGCCCAAAACAGGAGAGCATTGAGTATTAAAGCTCCAAAAGTAAGAATCATAGTCTGATAACTGAATAAAATCTTTCCTTCATTTCTTTTCTTTATTTCATCACTGGCAAAAAAGGCAGCAAATGAAATGACACCCCCTGAAAGACTACCAAAGAGGATCCTTTCCATCCCGAATATTCTATAAGTATTCGCTGGACCAAATATCCCTGCATAATAAAAGCTTAATACGGTAAGAACAAATGTCACGGCAGTTATGCTCCCCATTCTTAAAAACGTATTTCCACCCATGTTTCTTTTTTTGAATATATTGTTAACCCAAAGTGCAGAAGAAACAATCATTGCTCCCACAAATACGCCTACAATCGAATCATCCCACCCTAATGATCTTGTTACACCAACTCCTGCAACAGTAGCAGCAGTACAAAGAGGACAATGCGCCATTACGCTAGGTATACCTGCAATTATCGCAACAATAGGTATGAGCAAAATCCTCAATAACTTATAGGTTCCCCTATTTCTTTTTTTCTTTTTTTCGTTTTGTATATGTATTTTCATCATCTTATTCCTTCACGTTTTCGAAGATATAAATTAAAAAAATAAAAATTAATTTTTTTATCAGCAGCCCCCGACCATCTCTGTTGCGCTTGATCCACTGGATGCAACTACTTTTCCTTGCAGTCGCGCGGGAATCGTTCCATGCATCTCGTAGTTCATCTTTTCATTCTCTGACCAGTCAGAAGTATCCAGCTGTCCGGAACTTCCAGCAACTGCGTTTCCAGAGAGAGTTGATGCTTTATACATCAAAAAAAGTACTGATAAAAACAGTACTCCTATGACAATCCACATCAAAGTGCTTTTTTTTATTTCCATAGTGTTTCTAGCATCCTCCGACCATTCCGCTGGATGCAGCCGATGCTGCTGTTCTGGCTGCTGATGCTGTCGCTTGGGCTGCCCCAGTTCCTATTAAGGAAGCTTTAAACGCCAGAAATATTGTTGCTATTAACAATATCCCGATTACAATCCACAGCATAGTCTTTTTATTAATTTCCATACTCTTACCTCCTTTCATGCTTTCTTCCCTGTTTTCTTTCTTGGTTTGGTTTGTATTACAGCAATCCATTCTTGTTCTCCATTTGTTTAATTAAATTTGCTAAAGGGAATACAAAGATTTCTTTGAAATCTCTGTCCTGTTCAATTCTTACGAATTGAAGGAAAATAAAAAATAAAAGTTCCCTATTAGCAACCGCCAACCATTTGACTACCTCTGCTTGAACTTGTAGTTGCTTGATTTTCTGCTCCTCTGTAAATGTTTGAAGCAAGATTCACATAATTTGTGTAATCAATGCCGTTTGTCTTCAATACTTCGGCCTTTTTTTCGTGAATGCCTGGAAAGAACAAAACTTTCCACTTAGCCATTTCATCAAGAATTTCCAAGTCAGTCATATCAGAATGTTTTGTCAGCAAATACTTTGCTAATCCCCTCATAGCATAACTATGGGCGCATCCGCAAGCCCTTTCTCCGTTGCTAAAGACAAGTGTTTTTGCGCCACAGCAATATTCGCATGCAATTGAGCTTCCAATCTTAACATAACGGATCATGATTGTATCATCCAATTGCATATCTTCATATTCTGCTAATTTAGCCATCGTTGCATCTGCCCGTTGAGGATTGCTTGCGGAAACATCGTTATAAGATATCCCCAGCTCACTCCCGTAAATAGCAGGAGTCCCTTTTGGCAATATATCTAAAGCAGAAACTGTGCCTATGCCTGTAGCAACATTTCCCGATACATTAGAATTGCCTGCTCCATAAATCTTTACTCCACTATATACAATCAGGATCGCAAGCACTGCAATGATAACATACTGAACGATAATCTCTGTGTTGGACTCTTTTCCTCCTTTCAGGGTTTGATTTTCGTGTTCCATGCCTTTTTCAAGAAATCAAATTATATATGCGCTTTTGCGGAACTAGTTTCACAATGTGGTTTAAAAGAGGGAAATACCTGAAAAGCGCCAGAGCGCTAAAAATATTAACGTAAAAATCAAAAGCACGATGCGCCACTCCTACTTAAAAGTAAGGATTTGAATAAGCGCTCGTGCCTTCAGGAACGAAGTTCCTTATAGCCATCTGAATCGGAAGATTCTCGAAGTTTGGATGCTCGGGAAGCAATCACACTATAAATAGTATGGTTTTCGTTGGTTCTCAACATAAAAAAGAATAAATAAAAACATTGTAGTTAATTGAGATTGTTATAAATAACTGCGAAGAGCCAGCCGATGATCAACGCGAGCACAAACGAGACCACGATTCCAAGGATCGCGCTCCCCCACGTTATTGCGACTGCTATCTTGCTGATGTCAAGTCCGTGAAAGACTGAACCAAAGAGCTGCGTCGTTGCTTTAGGTGCAAGTGCAAGGAGCAGCGCGCACACTGCTGACACGATGCCTGCGACATATGCCAAACTCAATGAAACTCTTTTTGCGCTTAATTTTTCTGCCATTTCTTATTCACCTCCTTTCATTTTGAATTATCGATAATTTCCTTAATAACCTTTTCGACTTCTTCAACCTCCTCTTTTTTTATTTCCCTGAAAAACTTTGACAGTATCGTTGGCCTCATCCCAGCTATCTTAACTTTTCCATTTTCCATAAAGACATTAATTTTGCAGGGCATGCATAATGAAATGAGTTTGTTTTTGTTGAGAAGACTATTCGCATATTTTCCAGAACAAATCTCAATAATTTTTAATGGATCTTGTTTAAATCCTTTTGCAGCCAATCTTTCTTTTATATCATAAATGTTAAATAAAGTCCAGCCTAGAGATTCTACATTCTTTAGTACAGACACAACTGCTTCATCAAAACTCTTATCAGTTTCAACAATATATGTGAAATCTTTGATTTCCATTTAATCCTCCTTCAGCACAACAACATTAGTCATGCCTCTTCTTTTTCTTTCTACAAGATCATTGCCTTCAAGCTTATCAACAATTCTAGTCATTCTCGCTTTGGAAAATCCAGTCTTTTCAATTAAATCTGCCTGAAACATCGCGCCATTTTCTTTAACAAGATTATATACTTGTTTTTCTTCTGGTCTGAATGAAGATAAATCTACCTTTTTCTCAATTTTCTTCTCTTTAATCTTTTTAATCACTAATTTCTCATTAGGTTTTGAAAATATCAAGAATAAGCTAAATATAACCAATACTCCCACGATACCCAATGCAAGATACGTCTGATAGTTAACAGAATCGTACATCTCGCATGACTTTACGTCTCCATGTTGTATAAAACAGCTATTTCTTACAGATTCCATTAAGGTATTATTAAATAAGAATACCAGCAATACAATTAAGATTGATATACCAATCATTATCCATCCGACATTTTTGTTTTCCATATTATTATCCTCAATTTGCAGATTATAAATCTAATCTATTGCCCTTATTTTTTCCTCCTGTCGTTTAGATGATTTGGAATGAAGGCTGGCGTCTTTTTCATGTATTCTTTATATTTATCTCCAAATATTTCTAGCGATTCACGTTCTTCGGTTTTGGCAAGTCTTAAGTACATTATCAAGAGTATCGGAAACATTACCAGTGTCAACAGAGTAGGCCATTGAAGTAAAAAACCAAGCATAATTATAATAAATCCCGTATATTGAGGATGTCTGATATAAGAGTAAGAGCCGGATGATGCAATACGATGTTTGCGCTGAGCTTGATACAAGACTCTCCAAGAATCTGCAAGTAATAAAAATCCAAAAGCAATAAAGGCAATACTAAGAATGTGAAACGGGCTAAAATGAGGGTCAAACTTCCATCCTAAAAGAGTATCCCATAAATGGCCAGAGTTATGAGAGTATAAATCTAAATTGGGATATTTGCTGCTAAGCCAACCAGAAAATAAATAGATTGTCAAAGGAAAACCATACATTTCTGTGAACAATGCTACGATAAAGGCTGAAAATGCTCCGAAAGAACGCCAGTCTCGTTTTGTCTTTGGCTTTGTGAAACTAAATGCAAAGATAAGAACTATTGCTACGTTTAGGATGACCATCCACCACAGCCCGTAACTATAGTTAAAAAGAGCCATGTTATTCTTTCACCCCAAATTCAAACATTGTTTCATCGCTGAGATCGTTGTTTTTATTCTTTACCATCTCTATTTCCTCTCTAGGTTTGTAACCTTATATCCTGTTCGTGCAACAGCTTTCTTTAACTCTTCATCATCAACATTATCTTCTGCTTCTACAAGTCCATTATTCATCATTAAACTAACTGAAACTTCTTTCACCCCAGAAACTTTCTTTAAGCTTCTTTTTACATTTGAAGCACAAGAGACGCAATGCATTCCTTGAATGGCTAGTTTAATTTTCATTGGTGGCTTGTACACATTCTAGAAGATCTTTGGGCTTTTCAAAATCCTCAATAATTTTCAGATTACAACTGAGATACTTTTTACACCAGTCCCCACATTTCTTAGTCCATTTTTTATCTTTATAGGCTAAACTCACGTGTTTACCCACAAAAAAGGGCGAGCCGTTTTCATTATCTTTTTTTATCATTCTTACCTCTACATTCAAATCTTTTCAGCTTTTTATGTTCTTGTGGATGTGTTTGGATGGAGGCTTTCCTTTTGATGCTCATGCAATAAGTCTTGCATACATTCATATTCCCAAAAAGTACTTTGCTATGAGACATCTGTATTCCTTCCTTTTAATTTGTGTAAGATATGAATGCAATACTCCGCCATGTGGGTGTCAATGATTTCCATCAGAGGCCGTATCGTCTTCTCGTTTAGTGAGTAATATCTAAAGTTTTTAACAATTTTTACTTTTACAAAACCGCATTTTTTCAACCGTGCAAGATCATGAGAAACTGCTGGCTGCGAGAACTTTAAGGTGCCTACAATTTCAGAAACGCTTTTTTTCCCTTTCCTCAGCAAATTAATAATTTTCAACCGGGATTCAGATACCAATGTTCCGAAGAAAATCTTATATGCTCCGTTGATCTCTTCTCCCCTGATCCCTTTTTTATGCAAATGGCGGAATATGTACTTATTTAGCATATGTCAATAAGATACATATAGTATATAAACTTTATGGGTCATCCTCTATATAAGCCATAAGGTTACATCCCTAGATAGTACACTGAAACCTTATAAACTCATTCTTTGTTTAATCTTTAGGTCCCATAGTCTAGTGGCAGAACGCCTCTTTCACGTGGAGGACGCCGGGGTTCGATTCCCTGTGGGACCATTGTTATAGAGAATTAGCCTAATTGTGTTACACTTTATGGCTAATTCTCTAATGGACAATTAGAAAAACAGAGAACACAATCAACCTAATTGTCCATACTGGAATACATAGCCAAGAGATTGTAATCCAGATTTTATACTTGCTACACTGTCAGCATCTTTGCTCTCAATTTGATAATGTGGATAAGATAAAACTTTGTCCATGTGTCGATAACCAAATTGGTGCTTATATTCTATGAACGCGCGCGAGCCTGCACACATTTCCCAGTATTTTTTAGGGGCATGATTGATAAGAAAAGTGCTTCCTTCATTTCTAGAGTCATCTCCGAAACCATTGCATAGCACAATCATCTCACACACATCTAAACCATTGTGATTCCTAATAGAATCTAATGCATCCCATCTTTCTTTTGGTTTTTTTGATGAGACTCTGAATGGTTTGCCCTCTCTTAAAAGAGCAGTCAGAGAAATACTACTCTTTTTAACAGTTCTTTTCTTTCTACTTGGAGAATATGGGAAAAGGTTCATGCTTTCTCTCTCTTTAATAGGTTTATATTACTTTCTTTTTTAGAACTGTGCATGTTCAACAGACATTTTATAAGGCACAAGGAGAGCTTCAAGTGCTTGACGTTCTTCATAAGGAAGGTAATGAGAAAGGATGTACGGGGCATGGTATTTTCCAGATAATTTCTGGAACTTCGAGGCTACACGCCCCATAAGTTGGGGTCTGCCAGATATGTTATGGCGAATCAGATAACGTCTTCCATTACTTTCAAGTTGTACGAATCCTGAGCCCAGAGCCGAACGCCTGAAAAGAGGCGGAATCTCATAGTCATAAAAATCATCAACTAAAAATTGCTTCATTTTACGCATACGATATTGAACTAATAGTGATATAAAAAGATTACTGCGCTAAAATAAGTCAGAGCATGAGCGGAAATAGCCACAGCGCAGGCAGCGCAGTTTACAACCAAGTTCTTCTAAAGAGAAGCCACAGGATTCACACACTAGAAAGTTATTGTCTTCTTTCTGAATATCTATAAATATCTCCTCAGACATATAGAAGATAAATAAAGAGATTATAAATAATTATCTTCCTAAACTTCTTTCAAACATTATTATAGGAAATCACTTTAATATAGAGAATTTAATTGATTATTTTGTTTGTAAATTCTCTATCTGGAGAATTAACTCGGTAGCGTTATCAGTCTGTTAATTCTCCATAATCGTAATTTCTAACGTGATGTCAAGAATCTGCTGATTCTTGAGCACCGTCAGGGATTAGGTAATCCCTGAGGTTTCCTATCTAGCGAATAACAAAACGACTACGAAAATTAAAGTTATTCGCTATAAGTCCTCAATCTTATTTGCAAAACGATACAAACCTATTTCTTTCTGAGCAAAATAAGATCTTGTTGTAAGCATATCAATGGTGTAATTAACATCAGGTAAAGATTCGCTCAATATCTCTTGTCCGTATTCTCCAAGACTCATGCTCACCATCATATCGTCTTGGGAAAGCATAAAGTCTAAATCTATTACAATTCTCGCTTTATTATTGAATCGGTTTAGGGGGATAAGTCGGTTAAGTAAGGGTATTACTTCATCATATTGTGTCAGGTGAGAGGCAAGTGCAATTGCAGGCACATCGGCAATTCTCAGAGGTAGAGAAGATATAAGTGCGGGGTCACGATAGTCGCGAGTCATAACTTCAAGTTTTGATGTGATATTTCTATGAACTAAAGAGCCAGCTTCATCGAAGTGGCGTTTAATTTGTTTAGCTGCATGTGGGTTAATATCTATCGCATATACTTTCTCAATATTGGGAAGATATGCAACAAGTCCTGCAGTAATTTTCCCATTGCCTGCACCACAATCAATGAGGGTGAATGGCTTCTCATCACTAAAAGCTTCAAGAAGCATTTGGAGAGTAGCGCGTGAGCGTACAAGATAGCTAAACGGCACGTACTCATCTATACCTATTTTCATTGTATATTCTGTCAACTCCTGAAATGCTCCTTCAGAGTAGCTTGTAAGGAATTCCCCCCGCAATGCTAAATAAGGTGCGACTAAATCATTTCCAAACAACTCACATAACTCTTCATCGTAACGCAATTCATATTGTTTTACTTTATCTTCAAATTCTTCATAGGAGATAGCTTCCCAGCCAGATGTAACTAATTCATAAAATTCACGAGCGACACGAGACAGTGGCCAGTAAGATTCAATGAATTCATCTATCTCGCTAAACTGTGAAATCTTTTGCGTATTCATAAAAAGTCTGCATTATTTGGATATATAAGCATTTCTCTTCACAGGGCTACATCCCAGATAACAAATCTAAGGAATAAACAGGTTTAAATATATAATAATTCCTAAATCTGTGTTCTCTCTTTTCTTTTCTCTCTTAGAGAATGAGGCAGCGACGGAAAGAAAAACTCATTC
>Ga0209211_10000261_pt1 | contig 117179 bp, 123 predicted proteins | sample RifGroA2_FD_183992 | JGI IMG/M metagenome (GOLD analysis project Ga0209211, IMG submission 183992) | Groundwater microbial communities from Rifle, Colorado, USA - Groundwater A2 (SPAdes) (version 2) | ecosystem: Environmental > Aquatic > Deep subsurface > Groundwater | place: Rifle, Colorado...
ACTAACTTCGGCCAGAGGCGAAGTATAGCCAAAAAGGCTAAAATGAAATTCGCCGATTGAGGCGGAGTTAAGAACAGATTTAGTTTCTATCGTTGTTATTCCAGCGATGTTGCCTTGTTCTTTAGAAAGATATAAGTAACCAAGTTGCAATGGTATTACTAACAAAAAAAACATTATTAAAAAAAAATTCTTCCTCATTATTTCTGCTTACGAAGTTGTTGTTTTAATTTCTCAATCTCTTCTTTTTCTTTAGCGATCTCTTCTTCTAAATTTGTTTCTTTTTTTACAAAGTTTTTATAAAAACTGGAGATAAGAAGAGTGATTATAAAGGCAGTTAAGACGATAACTATGGCAACTCTCCAGGGGAAAAGCCAAACATAAGTGAACCCTTCCAATACTTGACCTTTGTCACCGTAAGAGGCAGTTAGAGTTAATTTATACTTACCCAACATCCATTTTTGGCCAAGACTGTTTTCGTAGCTTCTCACTGTGTCGGGAAAGATATTTTCCTCTTTTAGACTTTTTTGGTCGACTGGGCCGCCAAAAACATTGGATAAGGTGATTACTCCTCGAGGCCTGATATGGTAGTCGCCTCGATTGAGAATTTGTGTGTTGATTTTGATTGATCCATACTCAAGAAAATTTGGGGCAAAAAAACGACTTAAGAGAGCTTTTTCAAGAGAGTCGCCATTGACTTTGAGGTAGACTAGAGAAGCCAATCGGGAACCGACGCTGACGCCAGCCTCTTTTTCCGCGCTGACTGATTCGGGAAGTGACCCGGACGGCTCAAAATAGACAGCCACATATCTGCCGCCGGGACGGGCATCAAAAGGAACATTGATTTTTGCTTGAAAAGAAACTTTGTCATTGGCGGCGATTGTTGCCCGATCAAATGGCAGAGAAAACCAGGTCTGCCCGGAGAACTTCGGCGAGACTTGGCCGGCTTCTTCGACGATTCTCGGCGTGCCCTCACTGTCATCGACGATAAAATCAGCTACTTTTATAAATCCGGAAACAGGTGACTCGCTCTGGTTATAAAAACGGACATTAACAGCTGTTGATTCACCCGGGTCAACAGTCAACTGCTGACGGGCAGGGGCAACAGTCAACGGCAGTGTAGTTTGTGCTGTTGTTATTGCTAAATAACCAAATAAGCAAATAACCAAATAAGCAAATACTACAAATAAATATTTAAAATTCAAAAATTTGAAATTGATTTGTTTATTTGTCATTTGTAGATTTGTTTATTTAGAACGTTGCCGTCGCCGTATATTTAACTGTATTGTAATAATATCCAGGTGGTTGGGTGCCGGAAATCGCTAAGCGATAACAAACATAGATATCTTTAGAATTTACTTGAGCAGCATTCGTCATAATAGTTCCTTTAGTATTTCCTGCTTGTTGGTCAGCGATCTGACGTGAACAAAAGTTGGTTGATGTTCCTCCGCCGGTTGTTGTGCAAGGTTCAGAAGTCGAATCATAGAGCCAAGATGCGTCGGTACCATCAACATTTGCCAATGAAATACCTAAACCAGGATAACTTGAGGCATTGGTCCAATAATAACCACTGGATTCACTACAGCTGACTGCGCCACAGACCGTATCTTTGATACAAGCAGGGCTGTCAGTCTCGTCAGCCGTGTCAGCTGCTGGAGAATCGCAGGTCGTGCCGTTTATTCCCATCTGGTCGTTTTCTTCGATTTTAACACTATATCCGGCATCGGCATTGGTAGAAACAGTCAGTTGTTGGGATCCTTCATAAAAAGTACTAGTGGCGGCAATTGTACCCCAAGGAACAGAATAGGCAGTAGTAGTAATGTCTGTAGTTTGTCCACACGTCGATGTGCTTGAGGAGACGCCTGCTACTTGAAAAGACAGGCTTTCATCAACAGTAGCAGAAACCAAAACTGCTTCAACCGGAGCGACTTTAATATCAACTTGATCTAAAGTATTGTCAGAGCCGTCGCGCGTTTTAATATTAATAGTATAAGTATCAGCTGATCCTTGAGTATGGCCTGATGTTATTGGAGCAGGATTAACGATTCCAGGTGAGGAATCAATAGTAACAGTGACGGTTGTGCCAGCAGCGCAGCTAGTCGTTTGCCTATCTACTCTGATTGTGTGGTCGGTGCTGCCGCTTCCGGCACTGATTGTTTCAGTAGTATTCCAGTTTCCATCGGTGCAGCCGGTGCTTGAAATATCAGCAGCGGCAATAGCATTAAGGTCAAATCCATTAGTCGCCAAAGAAGAATTAGTGTCTGGAATACCGTTGTTCCCATTAGCACTGTCAGCCATAGGAATCGTGACTAAAATGTCTCCGTCTAAGGGAACGACAGAAGTGGTGACAAAACTAATTGTAAAACTTCCTGATTGAGAAGCGACTGCGTAACCAGTTGCCTCAAGATTATTTCCTAAAGAGGACGCGGTATTAAAACTGGTAGAGCTGATAATATTGGCGACCGAATAGGCAGTTGAACCAATACATCCGTTCATTCCCGAATCAGTAAAACAGACAGAATCACTTGGGAAAAGATGATTGGTATCATTATCAGCGTTAGCAGAACTGTCAATCGTGACGATAGAACTGCCAGATGTACCTGAAGCCACTCCGGCCCGGTAAGAAAGTCGTGAATTGCTTAAAGTTACCGACGCAGAAGTTAAGCTAGCAGTATCAACGATTTTAATCTGCGGAAGTTCAAATAGGTATATATAAGAGGCCTGTGAAAAAATAAACACCAATAAAACCATTTTTCGGATTTTTCTCACCATAAATTAATAAAACTATATTTCTTACAATTTGTCAATGGCATATTAATAAATAACTTATACAAAAATACTATTAGTTTGCTCCAAAATATATATTGTTTTTTCCCCTTGACAGATAATATACTCGTCTGTTAAAGTGTAACTTATATGGGAGTTAAAGAAAGACGGACGAAGATTTTACTTTCATTATTTTTAATTGCGGGCGTTGATTTTTCTTCTATTTCCCTTGACGAAAGAATTCAAAAAGTTTTTGATCTGACATTAAATCAGAAAACACGGGGAACGATCTCGGGCCTAATAAAAGAAGGAAGGATAGAAAAAGGAAAAGAAGATAATAATTACAGATTAACAGAGAAGGGCTTTCAAGAATTATCTCTAAAATTTCCTTTTTTCAGGTTTTTAAAAGAAAAATGGGATGGTCGCTGGCGGGTGATTTCTTATGAAATCCCTGAAAAAAAACGGGAAATTCGCGACCGTTTGAGGCGTGAGATGCAGGGTTGGGGATTAGGTCCTTGGCATCGTTCTTTCTGGTTGACTCCGCATCCAATCATAACTACCCTAAAGTCCCTAACTTCTCAAAAAGAAGAAGAAAAATATATTCAAGCTTTTGAAGCCGATCATACTTTTGGCGATCGGGAGATTTTAATTGAAAAGGTTTGGGGGAAGGCCAATCTCGACAAAACATACAGGGAGCTTTTTAAAAAATGGCATGATATTTTATCTTCGGATTCGGATAAATTAGATAAATTCAAAAAAGTCATTTCTCACTATGTAGATATTCTGCGTCAAGATCCAGGTTTACCTAAAGAGCTTGTAGGCGAGAGTTGGATAGGATTTGAGGGATGGAATATTTTTAAGGAAATCAAATCTATTCTTTTAAGTTAAATACAATGTCTCCATCCACATCCGTCCGTTTAATTTTCACATTTTGGGCCTTCAACATGTCTAAAACCTCTTTACTCGGATGGCCATAGGAATTATTTTTACCAACGCTTATCACTGCGATCATAGGGTCTGCTAATTCCAAGAATTTTTTAGTAAGACCTGTACGCGAGCCATGATGGGGAATTTTGAGAATGTTAACCGGTAGGGAACAAAAATTTTTGTTCCCTACGCATAACGAATATAATGAATTCAACACCTTCGGCGACGCATCTCCGGTAAATAACAGTCTAAAATCATTTTCTTCAAAAAGAAAAACCAAGGAATAGTCATTGTCTTGATATGATTTAAAATCTCCAGGCGGCCAATAGAAATCAAACAAGGTCTGGTCAATTTTTATTTTATCCCCGGCAGATTCATATTGAAAACGGATTTTTTTATCAATTATTTTGCTGACGAGTTTTTTGTAACTTTTGCTTGTTATAACAGGATTAACTGTAATGAACATATCTAATTTATAACGTTCGATAATATATGAAAATCCTGCGTAATGGTCTTTGTTTGGATGGCTAAGAATGACTAGTTCTATCTTTCTGTCCCAAAAAGGCATATGGCGGCCAAGGCAGTTCAAAATCTTTTTGTCAGGGCCGGCGTCGATGAGGACGTCGATTTTGTTTTTGATTCTTATATAAGCAGCATCTCCTTGGCCGACGTCGCAGAAGACGATTTTAGTCGTCCTGTTAAAATAAGACCCAAAAAACAAACAGATAATAATTATTAAAGAAAACAAAAATGCTAATATTAGATCACGGATTTTTATAGGAGAATCATGCATTAGAATTTAATAAACATAAATGACAATTTAGATAAAATTTCAACAACCCAAACCATATACGTTAGTAATCCATAACAGATATAAGAAGGGATTAAGCCCAATAAATAATTAATCTTTCCCAAAATCGCTGTTAAAAACCCAAAAATCATCAAAGGTGGGATAATTGGTGCCACTAATACATTAGATAGGGGAGCAATCAATGAAATTTGCTTAAAATAAATAAAAATTATAGGAACAGTAAAAATCTGGGCTGACAAAGTTATTTTTAACTCTTTTATTAACCAGTTTTTAGAAGGCGTTTGACCGAAAAAAACAATTCCGAAAGTTGCCCCATAGGAAAGAAATAGAGAAATGCTCGTCAACCATCTGGGAAAAACAATCGCGATAAAGATTAGCGACAAAAACAAGGAATATAGGACAAAGTTTTTTCTTCCTGTTAAAATCGCTACGAGCGTTAACGATCCCATAAGTCCAGCTCTTATAATTGGGGCTTTTGGCCCGACAAATAGAATGAACAGAATAATCATTAGTATCGTTATCATAATGGAGACTCGTTTGCTAAAAAAAGACGTTAAAGAACTAATAATAGCTGCCAATATGGTGATATTCATTCCCGAAAGAACAATGATATGGAGCAGTCCAACAATCTTTAATTGTTCATAGAATATTTTTGTAGGTTTTAGATTGATTCCGAAAAGAATTCCATTTAAGAGAGACGCTTGCGGTTCAGGAAGATAGTTATTTATTATTGATGTAAAAAAAGAAGGATTAACCATTCTATATTGTTATTAGGTTTTTTATATTTTCAAAAACAGTTTTGTTAACAATTTTTTTATTTATAAGTTCTTCTAGAGCCCCAAAAGGTCGATTGTCAATAATCTTTTGGGCGGTAATTTTTCCGACTCCGGGGAGGGTATCAAGCTCTTCAAGAGAAGCGGAATTGATGTTGATTAGTGATTGGTTACTAGTGATTGGTGACTGGTTATTTGTTGGTGAGGAATAATCTAACGTTCGTTGACTTTCAATAAAATAGCCATTGCTGACTTCCCAAACAGAAGGTATATAAATCTTCTCTTGATCGCTAATAATTCTGGCGAGATTAAAATTTCTGGCAAAAAAATCTTTGTCGGCGTCGTCTGATAGACCGCCGGCTTTTTTGATGATTTCCTTGAGTCTAGTACCGTTTGAGGCTTCATAAAGGTCTGGTTTATTGATGGCCCCGGAGACATCGACGAAAATTTTTCCTTGCCCGCCGGCTTGTTCCTCGAAGCCCGAAGGGCGAAGTGGGAAGTCTTGAATTTCTTCGTTTTTCTGTTGATATGTATTTAAGTAAATTACTAAAGAAACAACTGCTATTAAAAAAGCAATTGTCAAAATCACTATTTCGGCCCGATATTTTTTTAGTTTTTTTAAAACTTTTTCCAAAGTTATTTTTTGACTCGACGATTAAATTTTTTATCACACGAGAATCTCACCCCTCACCAATTTAGTGAGGGGTCCCCTCGAAAGTGAAAAAAATTCTCTCGTCTTGTCTTTCAACAACAATTTAACAATATAACCATATAACAATGTTTTTTTTCTGTCTATAGACTATACGCTACAAAGGAGGAGTTTTAGCAGGTGTTGACAAGTAATTTTTCGCGATATGCCACTAACTGTCTTCGTCGCTATTTTTTGAGAATTTTTTTATGATTAAGATTGTTATGACAATGACGGTAACTAGTCCGGCAATTAGTTTAAAAGGAAAGGCAAAAAACGACGTTGAGGCAAAAACAGTCGGTGAATTTTCGCCGAAAGTGACCTGCGTTGACAGTCTATAAAGGCCGATGAAGAAACCGGAAAGAATTAGAGTGACTGGTTGCTGGTGACTGGTGACGAGTTGAGAAGAAGGTGTTGCCTCGATTAACCTTTGTGATTGAGACAGGATATTTTTCGGGATAATGTCATATTTTGTTTCTTCACCGAAATTTCCTTTTAGACTAATTTGTCCTTCGGGTTTAATCATATTTTTGCCCTTATTTTCAACCATGAAGACCAAAGGGATTTTGTCAAAACTGTCATAAATCCTTAAATCTCGGACAAAGGCCAGTCCACCGATTGTCGAAAATAAAACGATTTTTGGTTTGACTTCGACTACTCCTGAATCAGTGACGGTAATAAGAATGTTGCTCCCAATTGAGGCGCGTGATCGGGCGCTGCCAATTCCCTCGGTCGTGTTGGGCGGAGTGGTTTCTGCTAGTAATGTATAATAATAGTCTCCAGCTGGCGCACCTTCTGGCAGCCTAATCCTTAAAAGTAGTTGTTGCGAGTCTCCAGTTTTTAAAAAAAATGGTTGATCAAGTTGAAGATCAGCATTATCAAGACTAAATCTGACCGGTCCTGTAAAATCATCTTTTAATCTGATATTGCCTAGATTATCTTTTGGTTCAAAGTTGACGAGTTTTGCCGTCAAAATAACAGGGTCGCCAAAATTTTCCACCCGATAGGCGACCATGATGGATTTACCCGGTTTGATGACAAGCTCGAGAAGAGGAGGAGTAATCGAGAGGTTCACTTGCTGCGCGTTCGCCTCTCTCAAATAACCAAATAAACAAATAACCAAATAAGCAAATACTACAAATAAATATTTAAAATTCAAAAATTTGAAATTGATTTGTTTATTTGTCATTTGTAGATTTGTTTATTTAAAATGACGGTGTTGCTACGAAATTAATAATTGTTTGATAGCTTCCGGCTGGCTGTATGGGCGAGATATTGGCTTTAAAAGTCATCGTCGACTGTCTATTTTTGCCGACGTCAGAAGATGACATGATAACAACTGGTGATTCAGCGGCGGTTCGATCAGGAAAAGGGCGATACTGGGTACCCGAGATAAAATCAGCCGGAACATCGTTGCCACTCATATTATAGCCAAATCCATAGGCAGTGCTGGAGCTCCAAGTCTTTGCTTGCGATTCGCTGCAGGTTTCAGCTCCACCATCGCAGCTTGTATCAGGAACAGAATTGCCTGAAAGGGTCTTAAGAGCCCCCTCTTCAATTGCCGTGACCTGATACTGTCCGGCTCCGCCGAAATAAACAGATAAAACAGTCGTTGCCGTCGAAGAAGTATTTGGCGTCAAAGTACCAAGGGCGATATTGATATCGCTTATGGAAAAGCGGAAAGGAATAATTGAGTGAAGATATTGAAAACCGGCCTTGACGACGTATCCGGTCGAAGAAAATTCTCCGGCTGCCAGCTGGCCGATGGTGTCTGAAAGTTTGTAGTTGTCAGACGATTTGTTTCCCGCAGCTGAAGAGGTATTAGCCGATTCGATGCGAAAACGAGAAGACTCCATCGAAACTGCTAAAAGCGGTTTCGAAGTCAAAAGTAAAAAGGTAAAAGTCAAAAATACAAGTAGAAAGTTAAAAGTATTGAAAAAACTTTTGCATTTTGACTTTAACTTTTGCATTTTGACTTTTTGAATTTTAACTTTTCTCGTATTTCTCAATCAACTTCTCCATTCTTGAAGCAGATTTTTTTATAATGTCCAGCTCATGGTCTCCGACGAAGTTTTCCACCGCTTCTTTAATGTTTTTTAAGTGATTTTTAATCAAAAGAGTGATAAACAGCATACTGTCTTCTTGTAACTTTTGAATTTTGCCTTTTGCCTTTTGACTTTCTATATGCTCTTCTCCCAAAAACATGGCAAAAGGGGTGATAAAGGCTAAAGAGATAATGGGAAGGAGATTTTTCCAGTCTTGGCCTTGAGGAGAAGAAAGCAAAAAAAAGGCGATGATAGAAACTGTTGTTGTAATGGAAATGATCGGTTCAAGAAGCAGCGAGAGTGAGAAGAGAAGAAAATAGACAAGAAAGAAAAAAGGAGAGTTCGTAGCGCCGGTTGAATTGACGATACCAACGATGATGAGGGTGAAAATCACCGATTCAATTAAGCGAGACGACGAGCTACGGACGACAATTTTTTTGACCAAGTAAAGGATGATAAAAAGCCCGGCGGTAATCTGTAATTCATAGTTGGCGAGGTTAGTCTTTGGAAGAATAAAAGCCAAAACTATGGCGGCAATAAGAATAAGAGAGTGAACAATTTCTTTAGACATAGTTTAAATATACTATAAAAAACAAGTCAAAAATCAAAATTCAAAAGTCAAAAATGAAAGTCAAAATTAAAAAGTTTTAAAACTTTAGACTTTTTACTTTAACTTTTGAATTCTAACTTTTAACTTTTGAATTATTTATGCTACAATATTCAAATGGCAAATCAAATAGGAAAACCAAATTTTGCGACCGACGTCGTCGACGAGCTAAAAAAGGTCAGTTGGCCGACGAGGAATGAAACAGTTAGGTTAACCACGATCGTCATCGCCGTCTCCTTGATAATTGGATTATATGTGGGTATAATTGACATCTTGTTAACAAAAGGATTAGAATTCGTCACTAAATTCAGATAATCAATATGGATCCCAAATGGTATGTCATTCATATCCAAACTGGCTATGAACAGCGAGTCAAACAAGCCTTGGAACAAAGAATTAAAAGCCTTGGAGTTGAAGACAAAATCTTCAGCGTTGTTATTCCGACGAGAGAAATAATTGTAGTTAAAAAAGGAAAAAAAACCAAGGCAACCGAAAAAGTCTTTCCCGGATATATTTTAGTGAAGATGATTCTTAATGACGATTCTTGGCTGGTTGTCCGGACGACCGAAGGAGTGACAGGATTTGTTGGCGCCGGCTTAAAGCCGACCCCGATCTCCGATAAAGAGGTCGACGCGATCATGAAGTTTGTCGAACAAGAGCAGCCGAAATTTAAGACTAAATTTACGGTCGGCGAAGCCGTAAAAATCACCGAAGGTCCGTTTACTGATTTCTTGGGTACGGTCGAGGCGATTGACGAGGGGCGAGGGAAAATAAAAGTGCTTGTTTCAATATTTGATAGAGAAACACCGGTTGAACTTGATTTTCTTCAAGTTACTAAGCTATAATAAAAAGCTCGATACCGTATTTTTTAGACCGCCTCACCCCAAAGGGGCCCCAGGCGATTGTCTAAAAAATAGATATCTTCGCTTTTTTGAAAATTTAGACATTGAAAATTCAATGAAAATTGAAAACTGAAAATTGAAAATTACTAAATATGGCTAAGAAAATTAAAACGATTGTCAAACTTAACCTTCCTGCTGGGGAGGCGACACCTGCTCCGCCAGTCGGTCCTGCTTTGGGTCAGCACGGCATTCCGATCATGGACTTCATAAAAGAGTATAATGCCCGGACATCCAAGCTAAAAGGACAGATAATTCCGGCAGTGATTACTGTTTATGAGAACAGAAGTTTCACGTTTGTAACAAAACTACCTCCGGTGGCCGCGATGATTAAGAAAAAATTGTCGTTAGAAAAAGGTTCTGGAAAACCAAATACGGAGAAAGTCGGAAAATTAACAAAAGTACAGCTTGGAGAAATTGCCAAAGAAAAACTGGCTGATTTAAATACTAATGATATCCCGGCCGCTATGAAAATCGTTGCTGGTACGGCAAGATCGATGGGAATTGATGTTGAAAATTAAATTAATTATGGGAAAAGTTAAAACACGATTATTAGGATTGGAAGAAATTGAGGAAAAGCAAAAGAAAGAGCAGAAAGAAAAAGCCGCCCAAAAAAAAGCGGTTAAGAAAAAAGAAGAGCCTAAAAAAGAAGCAGAAATTAAAGTAGAAAAACCAAAAGATAAAAAAACCCAAAAAATTCAAACGAAATCTCGAGGTAAAAAATATCTTGAGGTAAAGAAACTCGTTGACAAGACAAAAACCTATTCTCTAAAAGATGCGGTTGCCCTTTTGAAAAAAATGAAAACGTCTAAATTTGACGAAAGCGTTGAACTTCATTTGATTATTGATGAAACAGGCTTAAAAGGGGAAGTCGATCTGCCTTTTTCAACCGGTAAGATTGTAAAAGTGGCGGTCGTTGATGATAAAGTTCTTGAAGCTATAGAAAAAGGAAAACTTGACTTTGATATTTTAGTTACCCACCCGTCTTTCATGCCGCGTCTTGCAAAGTTTGCCAAAGTCTTGGGTCCAAAAGGCCTAATGCCCAATCCCAAGGCAGGAACGATTTCACCCAACCCCGAAGATCTCGTAAAAAAATTTGCCAAAGGACTATTAAGGTGGAAAACCGAAGCAAAATTTCCGCTTATCCATCAGATGATCGGTAAAGTGTCGTTTGATGAAAAAAACCTGATTGCTAATGCGGAAAAATTCTTGTCTAGCGTCGGTTCAAAGCACATCTTGAAAGCCTTCATAAAATCAACGATGAGTCCGAGCATAAAACTAGAAATCAGATTTTAAATCTTCTTTTCGCCAAATCAATAATAATATCGGTGGCGTCTTCGATAGTGAGGTTTGGACCGGTGCGAATGACTATGTCATAGTGATGAGACTTCTTTTGATCATGATTGAATAAGGTCTGGACAAATATCCGCCTTTCTTCGTCAGAGTCTTCAATTCTTTTCATCGCTTCGTCTCGGGAAATCCCCTCGTGAGTCATCTCCCAAGTTATCCGTTGATTCATATCGGCGATGATTCTGATTTTTAGGGCGTGAGGAAAGATAAAATTAGCGCCCCGGCCTAAGATAATCGCGTAACCATATTGGCCAACTAGAGATAGGACCTTAACCAAATGCCTGTAATAGGCAGACATGTTAAGAAATCTTCGACCAAATATTTCGGCAATTAATTCTTCAGCTAAAGGGAGTCTTTTTTCGTCGATTGATTTGACTAATTTCTTTTCCAAGTGGGCCTCTTTGGCTATTTCATCAATAATCTCCTGATCGTAGACTTTCCAGCGTTCTCCCAATCTTTTGGCGACCATGTTGGCGATTGGTTTGCCTCCTGATCCCATTTCCCGCGAGATAGTAATGATAGGCAGAGCTCCTCTTACTAATTCTTCTTTTTGAGGAAAGATTTTTTTCAGCAGATTTTTTTCAATAAGCTGATAGATTTTCTTCATATCGAGGTTAATATAATTGTTATAATGATTATAAATATTATAACACCTATTAAAAAATAAAAAAATCAATGGACAAGCTCAACTCATTAATTCTTCGCACGAGCGACTTTTGGCAGTACTTGTCACAAAACCAAAAGGATTTAATAAGAGAAGGACAATATTTGATGAATGATATTATCAAAGATCAAGCCTACCAGTTTAAAGACTATTCTTTTTTGGTTTTTCCTTTTGCTAAGGCCTACGAAGGGTTTCTTAAACAGCTTTTCAAAGACACAAAATTAATCAGCCATTTAGATTATATTTCTGATCATTTGAGGTTGGGAAAATTAATGTCTCCCAATTTAATCGGCCGTCTTGGAGACAGGTCTCTTTACAAAAAAATAGAAGAAAGAGCCGGAATTGATTTGGCAGAGAAAATTTGGAATATCTGGAAGGTCGGACGCAATCAGATTTTTCACTACTTTCCCCACAATATAAAAGCGATAAGTTTTAATGAAGCCGATAAAATAATTACAGAAATTTTAAAAACGATGGAGGAAGCCTATGAAAGGATTAACATCCCAAGAAGCAGATGATTTTCTAAAACAATATGGCCTGAATATCATTTCAGAGCCTCCGAGAAAGAATATTTTCTTTAAATTTATTGAACAATTTAACAACTTCTTGACGATTTTATTGATCGGCGCCGCGGTTTTTTCGTTTTTCTTGGGCGAGACGGTTGACAGTTCATTGATAATTTCTATCGTTATTCTTAATGCTTTTTTTGGTCTATATCAGGAGGCAAAGGCAGAAGAATCTTTAAAAGCTCTTAAAGAAATGACTATTACTAAAGTAAGAGTGGTTAGAGACGGACAGCAGATCGAGATAGACAGCAAATTTTTAGTACCTGGTGATGCTGTTTATCTTGAAGAAGGAATTAAGATTTCTGCTGATGGAGAGATTGTTGAATCGATTAATCTTGAAATAAATGAAGCGGCTTTGACAGGAGAGTCGCTATCGGTTTCCAAAAAAGAAAAAGAAGAAGTTTTTTCAGGAACAATTGTCAGCCGCGGTCGGGGAATGATGAAGGTGGTAAAAACCGGGGATGAGACAAAGTTTGGCAGCATTGCCAAGAATCTCTCTTCGATAAAAGAAGGCTTGACGCCTCTTCAGAAGAAACTAGCCGGTTTGACTAAGTTTATCGGTATAGGCGGAATCATAGTGTCAATAATCGTTTTTATTATTTCTTTGTTTGAAGGTAGTGGTTACTTTCCGGCATTTTTGTTAGCCATTTCTCTGGCTGTCGCAGTTGTTCCTGAAGGACTTCCAGCTGTCATGACGATCACTTTGGCAATTGGCATGAAAAGAATGGCCAACAAGAAAGCGATCGTCCGTAAACTTTCTGCCATAGAGGCTCTTGGAAGTATAACTTTAATTGCTACTGATAAGACCGGGACGTTGACAACAAACAAAATGCAGGTGAAGGAAATATATGTTGAAAATGAAAAAAAAAGAGAAGAGTTGGTTTTAAACGGCATTCTTTGTTCGACCGCTTCCCTTGTCTATATTCACGACCACGGCCGCTTCGATGTTTTGGGCGATCCGACCGAGGGCGCCCTTTTGTATCTAGCGCAAAAAGAAGGAATTGATATTACTGAAGAGAGAAAAAAATGGAAATTGATTGAAGAAAAGCCGTTTGACAGTGTGACGAAGATGATGTCGGTCACTGTCCGTCATTCTGGGGAGCGAAGCGACTCCAGAATCCAAAAAAGATTCTGGACAAGCCAGAATGACATTGTGTTTTCCAAAGGAGCGCCAGAATCAATTATTAAAATCTGCAAATTAACAGGTTCAGAAAAAAAGAAAATAGAAAAACAAGTTGAAGAATGGGCAGAAAAAGGATTAAGAGTGTTAGCGTTTTCTACTGGGTCGACATTTTTGGGAATAGTTGCGATCCACGATGCTCCTCGACTCGAAGTCAACGAGGCGTTAAGAAAAACCAAGAGCGCAGGTATTAAAGTTGTTATGATCACAGGAGACAACGAAAGGACCGCCGAGGCGATTGGCGTTACTACCGGTTTAATCGCTGAAGGCGACGAGATTTTGACCGGGTCACAGCTTGAGGGATATGACGACAGACAGTTATTAAAACTTTTACCCAAAATAAAGATCTTTGCCCGGACCAACCCGTTTCAAAAACACAGAATCGTTTCTCTTTATCAACAGTTAGGAGAAATAGTTGCAGTGACAGGAGACGGTGTCAATGACGCCATTGCCTTAAAGCAGGCTGACGTCGGCGTCGCTATGGGGCAGGTTGGGACTGATGTTGCCCGAGAGACAGCTGATATGGTCATCACCGACGACAATTTTGCCACGATCGTGGCGGCAATAGAAGAGGGCAGAGGAATTATTAACAATATTAAAAACGCCATAAAATATCTTTTATCCACCAATGTTTCTGAAGCTGTCGCTTTGATTGTTGGATTAGCTCTTGGTCTGCCGACTCTTTTTTATCCAATTCAACTTCTTTATATCAATTTGGTGACTGATGGATTACCGGCATTAATGTTATCTTTTTCCCCCCGTGATCCAAACTTAATGCGAATTTCTCCGCAAAAAGAAATGGAACTAATGAGGCAACGTGACCAAACATATATTGGGTCAATTGGAGTAGTTGGGGCAATTTTGGTGATTGTTGGCTATTTTCTTTTTGACAATCTAGGGACGACAGCGGCCTTTTCGATTTTGACGATGATCCAATCGTTTGTTTTTATCGATCTTTGGTTGAGTCATCGTCACATCCATCAAAATTTAATGCACCTCGTATCGCCGTTATTTATCTTGGCTTTTACGATTCCGCTCGTCTTGCAATTTATCATCTTGAGTCATCCGTTTTCAGCTGGTGTTTTCAAAGTTAGTCAAGTTTCGCCCCTAATTTATGTTCAATTTTTAGCCGTGTCTTTTTTTGTGTTATTAGGAATAAGAGCAGTAAAAATATTAGTCAAGCTCTAATTAAAAAATATGACTGAAACAGGTCGAGGAGAGCCTTCAAGTGTTTCGGAAATAAAATCAAAAATTGCCAATCTAATTTGTTATGACCCGGGGATCAACCAAAGAAGAGAATTTTATTTACAAAAATCTATTCAGCCATTAATAGAAGAACCAGTACAAATTTACACCAGATCTGCGCTTCTTGCCGAAAATCTTGATTATTTTAAGGAAAATCCTAATGGTCAATTAACTATTCTTAAATTTGACATTGCCAATTTTCACGCCGCTGATTTGGCGAGAGATGAAAAAGGTAACAGCGCCGGTGACCTAGTTTTAAATAGGTTTGCGAGAAGGATCAATGAAATCGCAAGTGAGCATAAGGATAAACCAAAGATTAAAGTTAATAGCGGTCGTTATGGCGGTGATGAATTTGCCATCTCTATCTTTGGAGATTATAGCGACGAATTAATTAACCAACTGAAAAGAAATTTTGATGAGAGTTTTCCTCAAGAAGCATGGGCAAGAAACCCAAAGTTTGTCTATGGTTATTTTAAAAAAGGGCTTGATACCGGTGCTCTAATTGAAGAACAACGGGTAAGATTAAAAAAGACGAGGGGCGACGAGACAATAGAAGTGATAAAAAGGCCAGAGGCAGAATTTGAGAGAAAGATATTTGACTATTTTCTTGGACAAGGGCTAACTCTTAATACTGTTGAAATATCAAAAATTAAGAAAAAATATTCTACAAGTATTGCTTTCGACAAATATATAGCTGAAAATGAAAATAGACAAAGTAATGTTGGCGTCAAAGATAAGCTAGACAATATAATCAAAAAACATCCTCGAATTGGAAAAGAAATTCAACGACTTTTATCGACAGTCCACGATGATAGAGAAAAGTTAGAAATTTTGTCTTATTCTGAAGAGAGGTTGTTTGATCGGCTATTGGGCGATATTGTTTTGTCTCCGTCAGAATTTATTGCCAACCTTCCTGGTTACAAAAAAATTTATTGCCTTGATCTAAAGTTGATTAAAGAATTGAATGATAATTTAAGTTATATTGACGGCGATCTAGCTATTAGAGATCTCTGGAAAAAGATTAAAAATGGTCTAGGGGAAGATCTTGGGAAAGTTGAAATAAGCCGTCGCGGAGGCAGTTTTTTTATTGGTATTAAAAATCAACCGATATTTCCTGGTGCAATCAATAAATTTGGTCAAGCTTTGACGTCGATTAAATCGGTGAAAATTGACGAGCAAAATAGTTTAAAGGTTGGTTTTGCAAGTGTTGACCTAGACACTAATGAGAAATTTTATACTCAAAAATTTGGAGAATTGATTTTCTCTGCTGAAAATCAATTCTATCTTTGGCTTGTTGATTATCTAACTCAAGAAAGAAAAACTAATGGTCCAATCTATCCAGGTTTAGATTTTGTTTTTCCGCAATCCGATATCAGTGAGAGGAGACGTCTATATTTTCGATCCTTAGATGGGCTCGTTAATCATTTTTTTATTTCAAAAAGAGCCTTTAGAAGATCTTCGATCATGCTCAATTTGCTAAAAAAACAAGATTTTTCTTCTTCAAAATATGATCGCTTAAAAAGCGCTATAGAATTGATAAATAAAGATTCTTTTGGCAAAGAAATGTCTGAGGAAGGACTTAAGATGTTAGGCAACACTGTCGTTGCTGCGTTGTTATAATACTTAATCCTCCAAAGTAGACACGTCGCCGACTGGTTGGCCGAGTTCTTGGGCTTTGAGAACTCTTCTCATTATTTTTCCAGACCTAGTTTTTGGAAGCTTTTCGACGAATTCGATCTCATCAGGAGTGGCGATCGGGCCGATCTGCATCCTGACTTGAAGAACCAGTTCTTTTTTTAGTTCCTCTGATGGCACGACTCCATGTTTTAAAATCACAAAAGCTTTTATTGATTCTCCCTTGACTTCGTGGGGTTTACCAATCACCGCGGCTTCGGCGACTTTGGGATTACTGACAAACGCCGATTCCAGTTCTGCCGACCCTAATCGGTGTCCGGAAACTTTGATTACATCGTCGTTTCGTCCCATAATCCAATAATAGCCGTCTTCGTCGATCTTGGCCGAATCGCCGGTAAAGTAGACGTTGGAGATTTTCTCGAAATAGGTTTCTTTGTAGCGCTCCGGATTATTATAAACATCTAAAAACATCGCCGGCCAGGGTTTCTTAATAATCAAATATCCCTGTTTGTTTAACGGAACTTTATTTCCTTTATCATCAACTACGTCAGCCTCAATCCCGAAAAACGGCTTAAAGGCACTGCCTGGTTTCAAACCAACTGATGGAACCGGCGTAATCATAAACATTCCGGTCTCTGTCTGCCACCAGGTGTCCATGATGGGAATTTGCTCACGTCCGACATTTCTAAAGTACCAAAGCCAGGCTTCTGGATTGATCGGTTCGCCGACGCTCCCCAGTATTTTCAAAGAGTAAAGGTTGTGTTTTTTGACTGGTTCTTCGCCGAATTTCATCAGGGCGCGAATCGCTGTTGGCGCCGTGTAAAATTTGGTAATTTTATATTTTTCAATTAACTTCCACCAGATCTCAATATCAGGATAGTCTGGAGTGCCTTCGTAAACAAAAGTCGTTATACCGTTAATAAGCGGAGCATAAAGAATATATGAGTGGCCGGTGATCCAGCCAGCATCAGCTGTTGACCAAAAGATATCATCAGGTTGGATATCAAAGACAGTCTTTAAAGTATAATAAATGCCTACTTGATAACCGCCATGGGCGTGAATTATTCCTTTTGGCTTTCCGGTCGTCCCTGAAGTGTAAAGGATAAAGGCAGTATCGGTTGCTTCCATGATTTCGGTTGAGCAGATGGTATCCTGTTTATTTACTAACTCATGCCACCAAATATATTTTGACGTTTGACGTTGGAAATTGGAGGCTGGATTTTGAGGTTGGAAACTAGAAGGTTGATTTTCTAACTTCAAATCTCCAACTTCCTTATCTATTTTCAAACTTCCAACATCCAACGTCTGTTTTATTCTTTCTACCACAATCACGTTTTCAAAGGTTTTATTATCTTTTAAAGCCTGTTGAACATTTTTCAATGATTCAACAGTTTTCTTTCCGTAAGGATAGGCGTTTGAGCAGACGACTACCTTTGCTTGGGCGTCTTCAATTCTATTTTTTAAAGCCTCGGCGGAGAATCCCGAATAAACTACAGAGTGAACTGCGCCGATTTTTAAGCAGGCGAGCATGGCTATCAACTGCTCGGGGATTCTCGGCAGATAAATTGTTATTTTGTCGCCTTTTCTAACACCCAATGACTTTAGTCCGTTGGCGAATTTGCAAACCTCTTCGTTAAGTTGTTTGTAAGTATATTTTTCATCAGTACCATCTTGGGAAACCCAGATTAAAGCAGTTTTGTCAGCCACATCAGTTTTGAGCCAGCGGTCAAGGGCGTTATAAACAATATTTGTCTGACCACCAACAAACCAGCGGGCATAAGGGTACTGCCAGTCGAGGACTTTGTTCCATGGCTTAAACCATAAAAGCTCACGGGCGATATTTCCCCAAAATGTTTCCGGGTTTTCAATCGAGTCTTTATAAAGTTTTTCGTAATCCTTGGTGTAGGAATTTTCAAGTATGACGGATTTTGGATTAATTAGCATGTTTTTATTATGGAGAAAGTGAAGAAGAAAATCAACAAAAGTTATTATTGAGAAATTTCAGCGATTTCTGACATTCTAATTAGCTGGTTTTCGATGGCGAATAATATAGCATCAGCCTCTTTTCTTGTCATATCGGCAGCCGGAGCCAGCCTGATAGAATCGTCACCCGCCGGAAGAAAAATAATATGTTCTTTTTCCATCATTAGCTGTTTGAATAAATTTCTCATTTCTGATTGGTTAAAACTCCAAGCTAAATATGCAGTGTCTGATCTACCCCGGGCATTGGTTAATAAATGAGGATACCTGGTGACAATCTCCTGAAGATTTATCAAAATATGATTGGTTTGTATAAGTCCATTATTCCAAAGTTCTTTTTCAATGACAGTTCTCATAATTGCATATCCTGATGCCATTTGACTTAGATGTCCTGTCCAGGTTCCGCCCAATTTTTCAGGACCATTATTATCAACCCAGTTAGAAGTAAATCCCCGATCCAATTTAGTGAAATCCCTTATCATAGTTCCGTTAGCATGAAAAACTTTTCCAAAAGTAATGATGTCGGCGTATTCCAGAACTTCTTTTGTGAACGGACTGATAAAATTTTTGTTGATTGTCCAAGATCTACCACCCATCTGAACGTCATCAACAATCAGAACTTTGCCGTATTTCTGACATAGATCATGAAGTTTTTTTAACGCCTCTGGATTAACTAATCTTGCTCCTCCTTCAGCCTGGATAGGATATTCTATTATTACATAAGCATATTCGTCTCTAGCTAATTTTTCTTCAACTTCGGCTAATGATTTTTCAAACACCTTTCTTGTGTTGAGGTCGTGCGGAATACCAACGTCGTCAAATTGGACGATGGGTGCTGTAACGTGATCAACCTTGTCGGTATGTTTATGGCCAACCTTTCTCTTATTGGCCGTTCCATCGGCGCCTCTTCCGACACGACCGTGAAAAGCCCCCTCAAAGGCGATGCCTTTTAATTCTTGAGGCTTTTTACCGAGCTTGTCGCTGACCTGACCAATGGCGATTTCGATGGCATCGTCGGTAGCCAATGTTCCGGCGCTGACAGGAAGCACTTTATATGCTTCTGGCCAAAAACCCATCATCATATCTACAAAAGAAGCCTGAACAGCAGTAACAATTTCTGTCGGAGTTTGGTCTTCAAGCGCCACTCTTCCCAAAAAGTTAAGCAAAGCGGGCTTTTGCAGTTCCGGATGTTTTGCCGAGTCTACTATATTTGTCATCCAGCTGTAGCTGGCGTCAAAATATAGTCCTTTGTCTGTATATAAATAGGGACCATGAGATCTTTCCAGATTAACTACACCGATATCGTAACGGCCGCTGGGATGGGAGGTTTTTTCTAATTGACGGGGATTCTCTGAAAGTATTTGATTGCCGTGTTTGACAATATTTCTTATTAGCCAACTCTCATTAACACGTAAAGAAGGGTCGACATATTCTCTTTGAACTTGCTCAAAAAGACTTCTTACTGCTTCGCCTGGATTGGGCATAGATTATAAAATTTACAGACGTTTGGAATATTATAACATAAGAAATATGATTGTCAAACAGCTCTTTTTTGTATGAGTTACATCATTCTTAATCCTTAAAAAAATGATTGGAAAATTAAAAATTACAAGAAGATTTCCGCCAGCATGCAGCGGGCGCTACCGCCGCCGACCTTTTCAATCGTCGGAATGTCAACAACAACTAGTTCGCCAAACTTTTCTAGTTGGTTTTTTTGATCTGGTAAAAACGCTTCAAAAGCAGTCAGCGACAGGATGATTTTTCTATCTCCTTTAGTTGATTTGAGCTGAAGGATGTTTCCGCAAAAAGAATATTTCTGTTTTAGAGAAATCGGAATCAGTTTTCTTCCATCTGTTTCTAATCTTTCTTTGAGCATCTGTTTTTCCGAAGGATCTTTGATCGATTCTAAACAAGCAACTGAAAATCCGTCACCAACACTCATCACTACATTAGTATGATAGATAGGCAGGTTGTTTTTATCGTAGGCATGGAAAAAAACAGGTTGATAATCCATTTTTTTACACCATAAATCAAACATTATTTTAGTAGTTCTCGGCGATTCCATAGCGTAAGCAACTTTATTTTTTCTATCCAAAACCAAGCTACCAGTGCCTTCTAATATTTTTCCTTGATTTTCTTGGTTTGACATGTTAATGATTTTTAGATTATTTATCCCGGCTTGAGAAAGAACTTTTTTTAAAGCGTCCGGCTGGCGCTCGGCTCTTCTATTGACTGCCAACATAGGGTATAAAACAATTTTCCCTTTCCCATGAGAGGAAAACCAGTTATTGGGAAAGACGGCGTCTGGCGTAACCACGTCTTTTCTGCTTGGAAGAATCAATATATTAATGTCTTTTGATTTAAGAAGAGAAACCATATTCGTAAATTCCTGCAGGGCCTTTTTTTGTAATTCTTTTTCTTCAATATTGACTTTATTTTGAAAGACATTGGTGGTTGCTGTCTGGTGATTGAAACCAAATTGATCAGGAGAGATCATCACGACGGTATCGGTAAGTTGATTCATAGTTTAAAGTGAATACTACTTAAATTTATTAAAGTAGTCAAGCAGTTTCAAAATAAGTTATGATATAATAAATGCTATGACCGACCAAAAAAAACTTAAGATCTCTACGAGTATTTTAAAAGAAATTAACGATCTTTTACTCGATCCAAAAAGCCAAGTTGTCAAAAATTTTTTTAGGGTCGTTGGCAAATATGGAACTCCTCAACAAATCAACCAAAAAGCCCGATCTTCCGGAAAATTATCCAATCTCATTAAAAAGCTCAAAAAAGTAGAACCAAGCTATGTTAAAGACCTAGAATGGTTGATGGGTGAGCGTGATCGAAGGGCGTTTGTCAACGTTGACGACTATCGCTGGTCGATCCTCGGTCCAAAAGCAAAAAATCTTAAGTTTAAAGACGATTTGGCAGTTATTCTAGAAATAAGCGCACTTCAGTATTTTCCCTGGTTGATTGCCGAAGCTCGCCAGGCAATTACAAGACGAGAATTAATGCCGGGTCGATTCATCCAAGTGAGGAACATGAAAGAACAAGAAGAAGACGGCGATCTTTTGGCAATCCTAGCTGCGATGAAGATAATCGGCGCCAGTTTGGTTGAGACGCTTGATACAAAAGGGACTGACGGAAGCAATGTCCATTTAGGAGGACCGGCAACAATCACCGGATATTTTGGAGGTATTGGTCAGCCAAACGATCATGCTCTAAATTGGCTCGATGAGTTTTTATATTATTACACCAACTACGGTGTCTGTGAAGTCTTAAATATCAATCCAGGGACGATCCTTCTCGGTTATCTCCTTTACAAAATCGGAGTTGATATTAATTTTAAGATCTCGGTTTTTATGGGTAATGACAATCCTTATGCTGCCATGTGGACTCTGATTGGCGCCAAATTATTTTCCCGGCCAGACGGCAGCGTGCCTTTGATCGGTTTTAACTGGTCAAATTCCATAAATAATGAGACGATGGAAATCACTGCCCAGGTCAGGAAAAAATTCGATCTTGAACACATTGTTCGTTTTGAACACCATATAGTTGAAGCTTATAAAAGCATAGTCCGCCAGCCTTATGATAGGCGCGATGAACTGATGGAGGTCGCCAAAAAAGTTGCTAATATCTCGGCCAAGCATGAAGGCGGAGAGGTGGCGGTTGAGAAAAAAAGAGAACACCAGTCAGATATTCTTGATTATTTTATGGCGAAAAAAGACGTCGATGCCAAAAAGCTGATGCCGGCCCTGGAGCAGAATTATTTGGATAAACATCATTCAGTCAATATCACAGCCAAAGCACTGACAAAACACGGTCTGTCCTTCGTCGCTGCCAAAGCCTTGCATTATTAATTTTCTAGTGTATAATTATTTTTACATATGAAAAATTTGACCAACAAAAATCTTTATTTTTACTTTGACCCCAAGCCGGGCGGGGATTGTTGTTAATTGAAAAATAATAATTAATCAACCCCGCTAAAGGCGGGGTTTTTTAATGGATTAATAGATTTTATGTATTATGCCGTTTCGCAACCTCGGAGGTTGCCGATCGGCTTGACAAAAGGCTCCAAAATATATGAAAAACAAAGAGTTTTTAATAAAACAAACAAGTTTTTACTTTTATCAACTGCTTTACCGGCGGGAGATATTTTAATGTTTTAAAATATTAAAACGAACCCGCCGAAAGGCGGGGTTTTTTATTATCAATTTTTAAATATAACTATGGAAAAATTACCCAAAAAAATTATTACCAATGATGGATCACTCGACTACGCGACTTTTACCAATAGGCCAAAAACCTTGGGTTGTCTAGGAAGATTGGTGATAGCAGTGATAAGGTTGATTAAAAGTTTAATCAGATGATATGGGAGAGAGAATCAGGCAAATTCAAGTAGGAGATATTACTCTTAACACTAAGAGAAATATTTACATGGCTGGCGTCTGCGCGATTGAGACACAAGAGCAGACTTTTTCAACGGCGGCTCATGTCGTTAAAGAAGGCGCTCAAGTGCTGCGCGGCGGAGTCTTTAAGCCAAGAAAGGATCCTAAGACGTTCCGAGGACTGGGGGAAGATGGTTTGGAGATTGCCTTTGAAGCAGGAAGGCAAAATGGTATTCCAATAGTTACTGAAGTGATGACGATAGATCAAATTGGGATGATTAGACGGGCTTCTCGAGGCCACCCGTACATTTTACAAATCGGTTCAAGAAATGCACTGAATTACAGTCTATTGGAAGCGGTGGGAGAAACTGGCACACCAGTGTTATTAAAGCGTGGTATGGGAGCAAAGGTACAAGAAATGATTTTGGCGGCAGAGTATGTAACGAAAGGCGGCAGCCCGGTCATCATGTGTGAGCGGGGAATCGTCACCTTCAGCGATGTGGGTCGTTATACGGCTGATTTGTTGGCAGTGATTAAATTTCAACAAGAAGGATTTCTTACCGTGTTTGACCCCAGTCATCCGGCCGGACGAAATGATATGGTTATTCCACTGGCTTTAGCTGGTATCGGGATTGGCGCAAACGGTTTGATCGTCGAAGTAAAACCAACCGAATTTAAGGCTAAATGTGATAACGATCAAGCGTTGTCATTTGATCAATTTTCAGAATTGATGTTAAAAGCAAGGCAGATTGAAAAAGTGATAAAAGGAGGTATGGTTCGATGAGGCGATTAAATATTTTCAGAAAACAAATTGATGAAGTTGATGGCCAGATAGTTAATCTATTGGCAAAGAGAATGAAAACGGTGAAGAAAATTGGTCGGTTCAAAAAGGAAAATAATATTCCAGTTCTTGATAAATTACGATGGCAAGAAGTGATTAAATCAAAAAAAGGTTATGTCAAAAAAATTTGGAATATTATTCATGATGAGGCGTTAAAAATTGAAAAATCAATATGAATTTAGCAAAAAGATTAAATATATTTGGAGAGTACGCTTTTTTTACTCTAGCTAAAAAAAAGGCGGATGTAGAAAAAACATCAGGAAGGAAAGTCCTTGATTTATCAATTGGTTCGCCTGATTTTCCACCAAGTTCAATATATATTAATAAATTAAAAGAATTTTTTGCGGAAAAAAATTCACATATTTATCCAGGCTACGGACCCATTCTCGAATTTACCCAAGGGTTACGAAATTGGTATAAAAAAAGATTTGATGTTGATTTGGAAAAAAATGAACTTTTCCCTTTGTTGGGTGGCAAAGATGGCGTCAGTCATCTGGCTTTGACGCTTTTGGACACTGGCGATGAAGTTTTAGTCCCAGACCCTGGTTATCCGGCTTTTTCCGGCCCACCAACACTGATTGGTGCCACACCGGTTTTTTACAATTTAACCGAGACAAGCAATTTCAAAATAAATTTTAATGAGTTAAAAAAAAAGATATCTAACAAAACCAAGTTTATTTGGGTAAATTTTCCGGCCAATCCAACCGGCCAGGTAGTTGACATAAACGATCTGGAACAAATTATTAATTTTGTCAAAAAAAATAATATTTGGCTGGTTTATGATAATGCTTATTCAGAAATTACTTTTGATGAATTTGTAGCGCCGAGTATTTTACAGATTGAAGGAGCAAAAGACGTAGCGGTTGAAATTGGATCATTTTCCAAGACCTTTTCTTTCGCCGGGTATAGAATGGGCTGGATCGTTGGAAATAAAGAAATAATTTCAGCCCTGTCGAAAGTAAAATCCCAATTTGATTCAGGATTGTCACGTCCGTTACAAAAACTTGGGGCTTTTGCTTTGAATAATAATGACGAAAAATGGCATAGAACAATGATTACTAGTTACGAAAAAAGACGAAATATTATTATTAAAAATTTAAAGAAAATTGGTTTAACAGCAGAAAAAACTAAAGGAAGTTTGTACCTTTGGGTTAAAATACCTGATCATTTTAAGGATTCGCAAGAGTTTAGTTTCGAGCTCTTGGAAAAAAAACAAATATTGTTGGCGCCAGGGACAGTTTTTGGAAAAAATGGGAAAAGATACGTTCGAGTTAGCATTTGCGCTAATATAAATGGAATAGAAAGACACTTTAATTAATTAAAGTCAGTTATTATGAAAAAAGTTGCAATTATTGGTAATGGAAGATTTGGAAAGGTTCTCTTTAAATTATTAAAGGATGATTTTTTAGTGTCTGTTTTTGATAGTAAAAATTCCAAAACAGAAAACGATTTAAAAAAAATTTACGAAAATGAAGTGATTTTTTTTGCCGTACCGATTTCAACGTTTGAGTCGATCATAAAAAATCACAAAAAACATTTTAAAGATAATCACCTTTTGATTGATGTTTTATCCGTCAAAATGCACCCGAAAAAAGTCTTTGAAAAACATTTAAAAGGATTGAAAACGCAGGCTTTGTTGACTCATCCGATGTTTGGTCCTGACAGCAGCAAGAATGGTTTTGACGGCCTGCCAATGATTATGGATAGATTCAAAACTGATGATAAAAACTATGATTTTTGGAAAAAGTTTTTTATCAAAAAGGGATTAAAAGCAATTGAAATGCCGGCACAAACTCATGATCAACTGGCGGCTAATTCGCAAGGTTTGACACATTTTATCGGTAGATTACTGGAGAAATTTGGGTTTGAACAAACGGAAATCGACAGTCTGGGGGCAAAAAAGCTCCAGGAAGTGATGGGGCAGACCTGTAATGATACCTGGCAACTTTTTAAAGACCTGCAAAATTTTAATCCTTACACAAAAACTATGCGATTAAGATTGGGTCGAGTTTACGATAAACTTTATGACAAACTTTTGCCAAAAAGAGTCAATAGAAACCATTTAGTTTTTGGCATTCAAGGAGGAAGAGGAAGTTTTAATGAAGAAGCCTTGTTATTCTGGACAAGCCAGAATGACATTTCAATAAAATATTTATACACAACGGAAAAAGTTTTAAAAAATTTACATGAGGGGAATATTGACTCTGGTTTATTTGCCATTCAAAATGCCGTTGGGGGAGTAGTTGAGGAGTCAACTCATGCGATGGCTAAATATAAATTTAAGATTGTCAAGGAATTTGAAATCTTAATTAGACATTTTTTAATGAAACGAAAAGGTATTTCAATTGATAAAATTAGTTCAATTATGGCCCATCCGCAAAACTTCCGTCAGTGCAAAAATAATCTATCGATAAAATATCCATATCTAAAACTAGTCAGCGGTCAGGGGGATTTGCTTGATACAGCAAGGTGCGCTGAAGCTTTGGCCAAAAGTAAAATTGATAAAAATACAGCCATTTTGGGGCCAAAAATATTGGCTGAAATTTATAATCTGGAAATTATCGATGAAAATTTACAAGATAGCAAGAATAATCTGACAACATTTTTTCTGGTCAGTAGGTAGTATAATGAAAGCATGAAAAATAAAAAATCAAAGCAAAAAATTTACGCTTTTATTGATAGTCAAAACCTTAACCTAGGGGTAAAAAGCCAAGGTTGGAAGTTTGATTGGAGAAAATTTAGACAGTATTTACGTAATAAATACAACGTAAGTAAAGCCTATCTTTTTATTGGTCACGTTGCCGGAAATGAATTTTTGTATGCTTTTTTACAAGAGTGTGGATTTATTTTGATTTTTAAACCAACTTTAGAATATCGTCGGAATGGCAGAATCCAAGTGAAAGGTAATGTTGATGCCGAGTTAGTTCTGCATTCTATGATAGAGTATACTAATTATTCAAAAGCCATTATTGTTTCCGGTGATGGTGACTTTCACTGCCTCATAGAATATTTAGAGGAGAAAAATAAGCTTCTAAAAATCCTTGCTCCGACGAAACATTATTCAGGTTTATTACGCAAATTTAATGATAACAATTACATCGTTCGCATCGATCTTTTAAGAGAATCTTTAGAGCAAAAAAAGACTGGCATTCGCGGTCGGTCGAAACCTTAGGCTAGTCCAGTCATCGTGATGAAATATTATAACATGAACAATCAGACTTGTCAAAAGAATTTTTATCTGTTATAATCTATTCACAATTTGGAGAAAGCGTTATAGAGCGGAAATACCCCGCTCAAGCTGAAAAATTGAAAGAGAATAAAAGACTTAAGTAAATTTTTCCGGTTGTTCCCGTAATCAGACTAAAGCATCACTGCAAAGTTAGCAAGTGCTTAATGAGGTAAGATCCTTTTTAAGCCCGCACGCAGTCGCGGGTTTTTTAGTAGGGGATTTTACGAATCAAGGTGGTACCGTCTAATAATTAGACCCTTGTTAAATCATAATTTATTTTGTGATTTGGCAAGGGTTTTTTTTGTTTCCGTGGGTGGCAGATCGGCGATGCAACGCTCTGTAAAAGCGTATCAAGTAGGTTCAACTCCTACCCCACGGACTATGATAGGAACGATAATAAATACAATCTTGGTTTTTGTTGGTGGAGCTATAGGTCTTAAAGTGGGTAAAAAAATACCAGACAAGTTTCAACAGTCATTGATGGGTATTTTAGCCTTAATTGTTATTTTTTTGGGGATAAAAATGAGTTTAGAAACAAAAAATGCTTTAATAATAATATCGAGTTTGCTCCTTGGTGGTTGTTTAGGGGAATTGCTTGATTTAGATAATCGACTTAATCAAGGTTTAACGAATTTAGTAAACAGGTTTACATTTATAGAAAAAGATAAAAACTTTAGTCAAGCGCTAATTACAGCTAGTCTAATGTTTTGTGGTGGACCAATGATGATCTTTGGTTCAATTGAAGCCGGTGTGACAGGTAATAATCAAACTTTGATTATTAAAGCAATTCTTGACGGGATAACGGCCGTTCCGTTAGCCGCTTCTTTAGGAAATGGTGTCATATTTAGTACGATCGTTGTTTTTTTATTACAATCATCTTTAGTTATTTTAGCAGGATTGCTTAAAAATATTCTTACTCCAGCTTTAGTTATGGAGATGACCAGTGTGGGAGGAATTTTATTGCTGACAATTGGTATGAGTATGTTTGGAATTAATAAAAAAATTAAACCAATTAATTTAGTTCCGGCTGTTTTTATCGCACCAATTATTTTAAGTTTAATTAAGTTTTTTATATGAAAAACAATCTAGGCAATTATACCCATCAAGTGGAAAACCCAGATAAATTTACCCGTTTTGATCTAACGGAGGGTAACTGTTGGTTTGAAGAAAAGATCTCCGAATGGTTTAGAGAAATAAAGATAACCGACACAATTCATTATCCAGATGAAAAAATAATTAGTGTTAAAAAATTACTATCCCGTTGGCTACATGTTAAACAAGACAATATCGCCATTGGAAATGGTAGCGATGAATTAATAGAGATGATCCCAAATATTTTTATCAATAAAAGAAGTACAGTTTTAACGGTTGCTCCATCATTTTTTCGTTTTATAGAATCATCGGAGCGAGCAGGAGCAGAAATAGTTACGGTTAAGCTAGACAAAGATAGTCGTTTTGAATGGGGTAATTTAACAATTAAAAATTTTTTGAAAAAGGCAAAAGATAAAAAAATAAAGTTGATTTGGTTAACTAGTCCCAATAATCCAACTGGGACAGAAGTTCCAAAACAAATTTTGCTGGAAATAATTAAACTGGGGAAAATAGTTGTTATCGATAAAGTCTTAAATGGCTTTACTAAAGAGCTACGGGAAATATCTCAGCTAATTTGGGATAATCCAAACTTAATCGTTCTGTCAAGTTTTTCTAAAACATTTGGTCTGCCAGGTTTAAGATTCGGTTTTGCCATTTCATCTCACGATAAAATTGATTTATTGGAAAAAAGGAGACTACCTTTCAATGTGGCCGGACCTAGCCTATTTGTTGTAAAAAAATTATTACAATCATTATTAGCTGGTGAGATAAAAATGGAGGGAGCATTGACATTCTTTCAGGAACGAATATTTCTTGAAAAGGAAATCCAGAAATTAAAAAATATTAAATTAGCAAGCAATTCTAAAACGAATTTTGTTTTATTGCAACCAGTTGGTCGACTAAACTTATTTAAAAAATTAGTGGAAAAAAATATTTTGGTGACCGATCTAAATCAAACGATTGGAATTAAAAATAAAAATTTTGTTAGAGTCACCTTACGTGACAGACAGAATAATCAAATTTTATTAAAAATTTTAAAAGAGATTGATAATCATTTTCATTAATTAAAAGTTTTATCTATAATAAATCATATGAAAATAGAAGACAGAATGAAATTAATCAAACAAGTTGGGGAGGAGATTGTTCAGGAGGATGAGTTGAAAAAACTATTGGAGAGCGGGGAGGAGCTTATTGCTTATGATGGATTTGAGCCGTCGGGGCAGATTCATATTGCCCAGGGAATCGTTCGGGCTATCAACGTCAATAAGATGATTAAGGCGGGAATAAAGTTCAAGATGCTCGTTGCCGACTGGCATGCTTATACCAATAATAAAATGGGCGGTGATCTGGAAAAGTTGAAGATAGTTGGTCAATATTTTATAGAAGTTTGGCGAGCAAGTGGAATGGATCTGAAAAATGTTGAATTTGTCTGGGCATCAGACATGGTAAAGAATTCCGATTACTGGAAATTAGTTATAAAAGTTGGAACGACCAATAAATTAGCTAGGTTTATTAGAACGGCCGAATTTATGGGTCGAGAAGAGTCCGTAGAATCATTGACAGCGGCCCAGATGTTCTATCCTTGTATGCAGATTTCAGACATTTTTCTCCTTGGTGCAAAAATAACCCAATTGGGTATGGATCAAAGAAAAGTAAACATGTTGGCCAGGGAAGTTGGACCGCTGTTGGGTTTCTGGAAACCAGTAGTTGTTTCTCATCATATGTTAATGGGATTGGGCAAACCACCATCTGTCAGCGTAGACAGAAAAACCAGAACAGTTGAAAACAAAATGTCTAAATCTAATCCTGACAATGCTATTTTTATGACTGATACGACTGAAGATATAAAAAGAAAGATTAATAAAGCTTATTGTCTTGAAGGAGATATCAAAGAGAACCCGATATTAGAATATTATAAATATATCATATTTGAGTCATTTGATAAATTACGGATTAGCGAATTACGAATTGAAAGACCGGAGAAGTTCGGCGGCACTGTCATCCTGAACTCGTTTCAGGATCTCGAAACAAAATTTGCTAATAAAGAGATTCATCCGATGGATTTAAAAGCGACTTTGTCCAGACTTTTAGATCAGTTGATTGATCCGGTCAGACGCCATTTTGAAGAAAACATCGAGGCAAAAAAACTATTAGAGAAAGTCAAGAGTTTTCAAGTAACAAGATAATTTTTAGAACAAAATACATGATTTGTTTTAATAGACGTTCTTTTATTACATTATTTATTATAGTTGTGGTTTCATTTTCTTTATATTTTTTTGTTACTTTTTTTTCTAAAAATGCAGAAAAATCCAAAGCAGAAACAAATACAAATACACAAAGCTCAATAGAAAGCACTACTTTTACAATACATAAAGACAACTTTGAAGGAAAAAAATCTGAAGAAAGTTATATAGAAATTAAACCCGCAAAAAGCCTATCTGTAGGATCAAAAAAATCCGCGATTATCTTAATCAACTTTTTAGATAAACAACTAGACAAAAACATGGAAAAAAAATATGTGGATGATGAATTTAATAAAATTGCCTCAAATTATTTTTCAGAAAATTCTTTTGATAAATTGACAATCACAGCAAAAGTTTTTGGCCCGTATAACAGCACAATTAATAGTATTTGTGATCCTGACACGATATCTGATTTAGCCGTTAAAGCTGCTGACAAAGACATAAATTATAATGACTATGATTTTATCCAAATTATCTTACCAAATCTCAAATGTGATGATTTCGGAGGAATTACAACTTATATAAAAATAAAAACAAATGATGGAGAAATAGGAAAACCTGTAATAATTATTTTTGACCAAGATTATGTAAGTTCGAAAAAGTATCTTTTAACTGATACTTTACACGAAATTGGACATGTATTGGGACTTGGTCACGCAAATGGTTGGAATTGCGATTCTAGAAGTATAGATTATTATAATAAATGTAGGAATGTCGAATATTCAGACTATTACAGCATAATGGGTGGTACTGGAGAAATAGCACAATTATCAGCCTATTCAAAAAATCTATTAGGCTGGATACCCGATAGCAATGTAAAGACGGTAAATCAATCTGGAGACTATACTATTAGTCCAAGTGAGCTTAAAACGTCTGGAATTCAGTTATTAAGAATACCAATTCCTGATTCAGATGGATTTTATTACGTAGAAAATAGAGAAAAAATCGGAACAGATCAGTTTCTTTCTACAGATGTCACAAAAGGAGCTCCAATCTATATTATAAGATCTAATAACCATGGAACAAAAATAATTGATACAAAGCCAAAAACCAAAGGAGTTGATTATTATTCTGAATTTTATGACGCAGTCTTATCAGAAGGATTGGTATTTGAAGATAAAATCAGTGGTATAAGTATTAGACATTTAAAAAATGAAAACGGTAATTTAACTGTCAAAATTCTTTTTTTACCTTTAAGCGCCACCCCAACTCCAAAACGTTTTTCAAATTTAAAAGCATATCTTTATGAGCAAAGTTCGCATTTTTATTTTGACTATACGTATGGAATATTTGGCCAGAGGTTTATTATCGATATGTCAGTTGATAAGGATTTCAAAAAAGATACGGAACTAAATTTCAATTTTGGAAATCTGGATTACCTAAGCCCAATTATTTATAATTATCCTACTCTTTGGGAACAATATAAGTGCGGTAAAATTTTGTATTGGAGGGTAAGAACAGATGATGATAAAGTCATTAGTGAAGTAAACAAAGCTGTGGTTGATTGTACAAATTATAAAGATTCTAGAGAAAAGGATTAGTCGTTAAGCAAAAAAACTATTAGAACAAGTTAGGAGTTTTCAGGTTACTAGATAAGTCATCAGCGACGTCTACGTCTAAGACGCGTTCCTGCGCGTTGGACTTCTCGGCCAACAGGACGTTTATCACGTCCATCAGTTTGTGGTGATCCCATACTAACTGATGGTTCAGATGAATTATTGCTATTTTGATTACTATTACTACTGTGCCATAACCCTAGATTTTTTAAAATAACTTTTCCTGCAAAAAACATTGTAGCTAAACCAGCAACAGATCCAATAACAATTTCTGTAATTTTTAAAGCTTCATTTAGATTCATATCGATGATTTTACTTCTTCTTATTCTTCTTGTCAAGTCAAGCCAAAATAGGATTGACAACAATATATCCAAAAGAGTTATAATTGAGGTGATGGATTTTAAATACTTCTCCTACAACGGTCAGGTGCTACCTATTGATCAAGCAGTCATTCCTCTGACAAGCAAAGAATATACGTACGGCTTTGGCGTCTACGAGACGATTAGGATCAAAAATGGAATTCCCTATTTTCTTAAAGAACACGCCAAAAGACTAATTGAATCAGCCAGGATCATAGAGCTTGAGCACCCTTTCAGTCTTAGTTTTGTTGAAAATAGTGTCCTCGATTTGATAAAAAAAATCGGGCCGATGACGATAAATTTAAAAGTATTGCTTCTTGGAGCGCCTATAAAAGAGAAAGCCAGTCTATATCTCGTCTGCCTTAATCCGCTTTTTCCTGACAGAAAACTTTATAAGCACGGAGCAGACTTTATTACCTTTAACTACGAGAGAGTCCTACCCAACTCAAAGTCTTTGAATATGCTTTTTAGTTACATTGCCTATACCAAAGCGAGAAGGCTCGGTTCATACGACGCTTTATTAATAAACAGACACGGTTTCATAACAGAGGGGACGATGACCAATTTTTACTGTATAAAAGACAAAACCATCTATACGCCTTTTGAAAAAGATATTTTACTAGGAGTGACAATGGATGCCGTGTTTATGGTGGCGAGGAAAAACAGCTATAAAATTATTGAAAAAAATATCAGTCTTAAAGATGTGTCTTCCTATGATGGGGCTTTTATTACTAGTACTTCCTCCAAGATTATTCCTGTTCGATCGATCGATGGAAAAATTTATAACTATCCAGAAAAATTAAAAAAATTGATGAGTTTATTTGACGAATTTCTCAAAAATTGCGGCGGGAAAATGAGATAATAAATTATGTCACTGCTAAATTTATGCTAGGAGGTGATTCTTAATGTCAAAAAAGCTATACGTAGGCGATCTTTTGTATGAGGTGACTGATGAAGATCTAAAGACTCATTTTTCAACCGCAGGATCTGTCGTTTCCGCAACTGTCATTAGATTTAAAGACACAGGGAGATCAAAAGGATTTGGTTTTGTCGAAATGACAACTGTTGAAGAGGCCCAAAAAACCATAGATACTTTTAATGGTCAGGATTTTAAAGGTCGAAAACTAGTGGTTTCTGAAGCTCGACCGCCGAGAGAGGATAGAATTCAAGCAGAAGAAAAACAACCCGAAATGTAAAAAGATCACTGACTTGGTATATTAAAGTTAAGATGATTTTTTTCCAGGTATTTTTCTATTTCGTATCGTTCCTTATTCTTTGGTACTGTTCTGGCGTTATTATTACTTCGGTTGAACGGTTTGCCCAAAAGTTGAAGCTGTCCGCTTTTACCGTTTCTTTTTTTATCTTGGGGATTTTGACTTCGGTCCCAGAATTTAGCGTCGGCATAAATTCGATTATTGACAAGACTCCGGACGTCTTTGTTGGCAATTTGATCGGAGCGTCTTTAACACTTTTCATCTTTGTTATACCTATCTTAGCCGTGTTTGGTAAAGGAGTAAAAATGACTCATCAGATGACGGAGCATGATATGATCTTTGCTCTTTTGGTCGTGGCGGCGCCGATCTTTCTTATTGCGGATAATGTCTTGACAAGAACAGAAAGCGTATTTTTGATTCTGATCTATATAATTCTTGTCTATTTTATCGAAAAGAAAAAAGCTTTAGTAACGGCTATTAAGGAGATGAAGCATCTTGGAGAAAAATCCATGCTTATTAACTGGTTGGAGTTGATTTTAGCAGTAGTTATCATTTTTCTAACAAGCCGGTTTATTGTAAATCAAACGATATATTTTTCCGATTATTTTCATCTATCTTCGTTTATCATAAGTATAGTATTTCTTTCAATAGGCACCAATCTTCCGGAGATAAGTTTGGCTGTAAGATCGGTAATAGAAGGGAAAAAAGAAGTGGCGTTAGGCGACTATTTAGGTAGCGCTGCAGCCAATACTTTGCTTTTTGGAATTTTGACTTTTATTAATGGTGACAGAATTAATGTTTCAAATTATTCTTTACGGACGTTGATTTTAACTCTTTTTGGACTGGGAGTCTTCTATGTTTTTTCTCAATCCAAAAAAGAGATCTCGCAAAAAGAAGGTAAGGTCTTGCTTCTTATTTATCTTCTTTTTATTATTACCCAGATTTTGTTTCCTTGAGTAGTTGCAAGGGAGGTATTGGATTGATATAATAACTTTTCTATTATGCCTAGTGGAGAAGGAAGACCTGGTTATATCAATCCTCGAGGACAGATTATCTTTCGTTTAATATTGAATCAAAGCCATATTTATAATGATGGCATATGTTCATGGAATAATATGATCAACATACGAAGGTTTATTTCCGAAAATTCAGAAGAAAAAAAATTTACTGGATTTATGGAATTTATATCAAGCCAGGAGATGATGCCTGTTGTTGATTGTGTTGTCAAAATGCACCGTCATGATACAAGAAAGGCAACGGGTGATCCTTATCTTAAGCATCTTATTTATACTGCCTATCTTGGATTCCTATCACCTGAATTTAAGCAGATGAATGATAGTGAAAAAAGAATATATATTGCTAGCAATCTTCTTCATGATAGTATTGAGATGAAGAGGAAAAAAGAAAAGTACAAACCAAGAGAGTTATATAATCAATTAGTACAAGTAGGAATTAATTCCAATGAAGCAAGAAAAATTACAGTCATAAGTAGTCTTTTGACACCATTTAAACAAAAAAGGAAAAATATTAAAAAGGACCAATGGTTAAAAATAAAAATAAAAGATTTTAAAAGAATAATTAATTTAAAAGAAATTAATGTTGACTTGAGAGATACCGATATCTTTCCGGAACTTGAATTTAGAGATTTAAGCGAACAAGAAAAAGAAGTAATAATTAAGATGGTTCGATCTATAAAAATTACCGATGAAGCCGCTAACATCAGAGAAACGGTTGACGATGTTGTTATGGGTCGGGACGGAAGAAAAAAACACGAAAATCTTAAATCTTTGGATTGGCGGGTGACAGATTTTAAAGCAAGGTTAGAGATTATAAAGAAAATTTATCCAGAAAATCCGCTTTTAAATCAGATGGTAGCTGATCTTATTGGTCTAGATTCTTATATTTTATAAGGCACTTCTTGTTTGAATTGGTTATCTTTAACTCTCTTAATTATCTTTCCTACATTATTAAATAGAATTTTATCTAAGGGAAGTTTTTTATCATAATAGAGATAGAGAACCTGATCAGCCTCTTTGTAAGTGAATCCAAACTCGCCTTCGTCGCTCTGACCGGGCCAAAGTCCGGCCGTTGGTTTAGCGTCGATTATTTTTTGGGGAACTTTGAGATATTTTGCTATTTTGTAGACTTGAGTTTTGTAAAGATGGCTGATTGGCTCGATATCAGAAGCAGCGTCGCCGAAACGGGTAAAGTAGCCGAGTAATCTTTCCGATTTATTTTCCGTGCCGCAGACCAAGGCGTTATGTTTTTTAGCTAAGTCAAAAAGGATGATCATTCTTACGCGGGTCATAATATTACCTAAGCGAACTTTTTCAGAGAAGAGACGAGGTGGGAGGATTTTTTCACCGAGGCTTAATAACTGACTGGCTATTGGTTCAATAGTTAAGTAGGGTAGACTGACTCCAATAATATTTTCCGGCTTGTAGGCTTTTTGAAGAAGATAATAAACGGTTGTCGAGTCGATTCCGCCAGAAAGACCGATAACTACTTTATCAATTCCGGTCTTTTTTTGGACTGATTTTAGGAAATTAATGATTCTTTTAACCTCTTGTTCTGGATTAATATAAAGGGATATTTTCATAGATATAGTATACTATTAAAGTCAGAAAATTTCTAATTTCTAATTAATCTAATTGACCTAAAAATATCCAATAACCAATTTTTCCAATTTGGGACTTGGGAATTATTTAGATCAATTAGAAATTAGGTTAATTAGGTCAATTATTCATGAAATATCGTATTGCTTTACTCATCGGCCGTTTCCAACCCTTCCATTTTGGGCATCTTTATTTGCTGAAAAATGCTTTGAAAATTGCTGATCAGATAGTAGTCGGGGTAGGGAGCGCGAGTATTTTTGATGAAAACAACCCTTTAAGTTACGAAGAAAGAAAAAGGATGTTGGAAAAGATCATAGAGTTTGAAAGTTTAAAAGATAGAGTGATAAAGATTGTTCCTCTAGAGGACTTTTTTGACGACGAGAAATGGCTGAAGAACGTTGAGGAACAGGTAGGTAAATTTAATATTGCTGTAAGTAATAATGATTGGACGAATAAAATTATGGAACAATCTGGTTATACTGTCAAACGTTTTCCATATTATAAACGCGAGCTTTACGAGGGATGGAGGATTAGGAGATTAGTCAGGCAAGGCAAGAATTGGCAAGAGAGAATTCCTGATTATTTAATTTCTAATTTCGAATTTCTAATTTCTAAACTAGTCACGAGTCACCAACAACCAGTCACCAGTTTCAATTATATAGTCCTTGGCGGAACATTCGATCGTTTCCATAAAGGACATGAAGAATTAATAAAAGTAGCTCTTAAATATGGAAAAAAAGTCACCATAGGAATTGCTACAGAAGAGCTTTATAAAGATAAATTACTAAGTAAAACAATCGAATCTTACGCTGTAAGAAAGAAAAACGTTTTGGCTTATGTTTACGACAAGTTTTCCCACGATCGTGTTAAAACTTGTTCTTTTTCCGAGTTTACCGGCGGAGCTGATAAAAATAAAAACATCGACGCGATTATTGTTTCCCGTCTGACATATCCGAATGCCTTGAAGATAAATGATCTACGGGAAAAAAATAAATTAACTAGATTAAGAATAGTTATTGTTAAAGACGTTTTGGCAGAGGATGGAGAATTATTATCTTCGGAAAGAATCAGGGCTGGCGAAATTGACAGAAACGGTAGGCGTTATGAGTTAAATCATAAGCGGAATAAACGTCATTCTGGCTTGCTTGCGCAAGCAAGCTTGTCCAGAATCCGCAAAACAGAATTAATTTTACCCGAAGCAATGAGGGAAGAATTACGAAAACCTCTCGGAAAAGTTTACAAAAATACCAAAGAAATTGTAGGGGCGATTCTTGAATCGCCCAAAAAACCAACGATAATAATTGCCGTAGGAGATATCATTGTTGATTCGCTTTTGAGAAATAAAATAGATCCTGATGTAAAAGTGATTGATTTTCGATCTAGAAGGACACCACTTAAAAGGACAGAACCTTTTAAAAGTCTATCCCAAAAGGTTCTGTCCTTAAAAAACAAGCCGGGCACAATCAACCTCAAAACCGCAGAAAAACTAAGGACAATCATAAAAGGGACTGTCCCTAGTAGGGATAGTCCCTATAATTCGTGGTTAATTGTTGAGGGCGAAGAAGATCTTCTGACCTTGCCGGCCATATTATTTGCTCCGTTGGGAAGTTTGGTTTTGTACGGCCACTGGCAGTTAGGAATAGTGGCGGTTGAAGTGACAGAGGAAATGAAAGAAAAAGTTAGGAAAATTATTAGAAAGTTTAATTAAATAAGATTAGTTACTTCGGGATTACATTTAAGAGAATCAATAGTGTCTGCTGTTATAGGAGTGGGTGTGTTTAGTTCTGCTTGAGCAAGTATAATAGTACCTTTTTTGGCATCATGAATTTCGACCCCTCGTCGAGGTCCGAAACATGTCTTATTTTTTAACGCAGGACAAAGTAGTCCAACACAAACATTTTGATAAAATCTATTTCTATCTGTCTCGAAATCAGAAGGTGGAACTTCTTGACCAACTTCATATTTTCTTAGAAAAACTTCAATTACTGCTTGATTGCTGGTGACTAATCCCAATGTGTTTTCAGGCGCTCTTGCTGCCATATTTTTCTGAATTATACTTCTTCTTCTTCTTCTTCTTTGCAAATCAAAATGGTATTTTTTTCCAAGTCGATGTATCGCCTCCGAGTGGTACATGGGATTTTTTATCTCCTTGTCAATTTTAATTGATTTGTTTACAATATTAAAGATATGAAACCAAAATTCTTAGACGAGGCTTTTGAGATGATTACTAAAAGAGCTTTAGAGATGTTTTTGAAAAAACACAAAGACTATGGAAAAGATAACATTTTGGATATGGGTGAGTTGGGGATAGCTTTTCGGATTTCCGAAAAATTCAATAGAATAAAACACTTACTTATGAGCGGAAATAAACCTTCAAACGAGTCAGTCGAAGACTCCTGGATCGATATCGCCGTCTACGCGGTCATCGCCGTCCTTCTTAAAAGGGGGTGGTTTCAGAAGCTTAATGTGAAAAAATGAAAAACACACCTTATCAACCACAACAATTCGAAAAAAAATGGCAAGAGCAATGGAAAAAAGACAAAATAAATGTCTTTAACCCTGATTCGAATAAAAAGAAATACTATATTTTAGTCGAGTTGCCATATACATCTGGAGATCTTCATATTGGTCATTGGTTTACTTTTACTCACCCTGATGTTCTTTCCAGATTTAAGAAAATGAATGGCTATAATGTTTTTTTTCCAATGGGTTATGATGCTTTTGGTTTACCTGCGGAAAACGCTGCTATTAAAAGAAAGATTCATCCGAAAGATTGGACGATGAAAAATATCGAAACAATGACAAAACAGTTTCAACAAATGGGAACGATGATAGATTGGGATTGGATGACGATTACCTGTTTGCCGGAATATTATCGTTGGAATCAATGGATATTTCTAAAAATGTATGAAAAAGGCTTGGCTTTTCGCGGTAAAGCTTTATCTAATTGGTGCGAACGTGACCAAACCGTCTTAGCCAATGAAAATATAGAGAACGGTAAGTGTTGGCGTTGTGGCGAAACCGTAGTCCAAAAAGAAGTCGAACAATGGTTTTTGAAAATCACCGCTTATGCGGATAGATTGATTTGGGATGAAAATTCGAACAGCGTGGATTGGCCTAAACAGGTGCAGGCGGGACAAAATAACTGGATAGGAAAGAAGGAAGGAATCAACATAAAGTATAAAGTATCTAGTATAAAGTATGAAATAGAATGTTTTACGACCCGTCCGGATACAAATTTCGGCGCAACATTCATCGTTTTGGCTCCAGAGCACGAATTTATCCAGAAAATTTTAAAGGGCGAAATTAAATCCAAAGAAACAAACGTTTCTGCTATTAAAAAATACGTTGAAGCGGCAAAAGCAAAATCAGAGTTAGACCGTATGGCGGAAACCAAAAAAAAGACAGGAGTTTTCAGCGGATTTTATGCCATAAATGATTTGAATGACAGAAGGATGCCGGTTTGGATTTCTGATTTTGTACTAATCGGATTTGGCACCGGGGCAGTGGTTGGTGTGCCCGGCCACGACATTCGCGACTTCGAATTCGCGAAAGAATTTGGGATAGAAATAATTAGAGTCGTTGTTGGAAAGGATGGAAATACTTCGGCTATTACAAAAAAAGAACAAGTCCAGGAAAAAGAAGGAAAAATGATTAATTCCGGTTTTTTGGATGGAATAGATATTCTTGAAGCTACGAAAAAAATTATGAATTACATGGTTGAAAAAGGCTGGGGCAAAAGAACTGTTACTTATCATCTGCGCGACTGGTCTATTTCTCGTCAGCGATATTGGGGGACACCCGTGCCAATGATTCATTGTCCCGATGATGGCATTGTTCCTGTTCCAGAAAAAAATCTCCCAATAGAATTACCGTACGAAGTTGATTTTACCCCGCATGGTAAACCGCCTTTAGCTACTAATGAAAAATGGTTGAATGTTAGATGTCCTAAATGTGGAATACCTGCCAAAAGAGATGCGGAAACTCTCGATACTTTTTTTGACTCGGCTTGGTACTGGCTTAGATATTTAAATCCTCATCATAAAAATGGGCCATTTGATATCGGTCGAGCTAAAAAACTAACGCCCGTAGATATTTATTTTGGAGGAGCAGAGCACACTTTAGGTCATACTTTGTATGCTCGCTTCTTCACAAAAACGTTTAAGAATTGGGGAATGGTTGATCATGATGAATTTGCTTTAAAACGAATCCAACACGGGATAGTTCTTGGTCCAGACGGAAATAAAATGAGTAAGTCAAAGGGCAATGTCATCAATCCGGATAATGTTGTTGCCGAATACGGCTCTGATACGGTTCGACTTTATCTTTGTTTTATGATGCCGTATGAAGGGACTGGCCCTTGGTCTGACCAAACTATCGCTGGAGTTAATCGTTTTTTAACACGAGTCTGGGAGATTTTTCAAAATTTTATAAATGAAAAAACTACTCGATCTTTTGTGGAAAATAAACATTTAGTGATCAAATTACAAAAGACCATTAGAAAAGTTACAGAAGACATTGAAAACATTAAAATGAATACAGCAATTGCCGCGATGATGGAATTTTTGAATGATTGGGAACGCAATCCAGCGGGATTATCGAAGGAAAACGCCAAGAAATTCTTGCAGGTTTTATCCCCATTCGCACCGTTTTTGACAGAAGAGATCTGGCAGTCTATTTTTAAAGAAAAAAAATCAATTCATCTCTCAATTTGGCCAAAAGTAGAAGGGGATTTAGTTGAAGAAGAAGTCATTATTCCTGTTCAAGTCAACGGCAGACTTCGCTCCACCCTACGGGTGACGAGGCTAGAAATAGGAAAAGATAATGTTATTAGTAAAGCATTAAAAGATGAAAAAGTGAAAAAATATTTGGATGGGAAAAAATATAAAGTCATTTATGTTCCAGGAAAAATCCTGAATTTTGTTACTAATTAAACTATTATGACAGGCCGATCGGCAACCTCCGAGGTTGCGAAAGGCTTGATAAAGAATATGGATTACAAAGATCGACAGAAATATGTTGATGCGCTGAAAAAACAGTTGGAACTAAATATTTTTAATCACTCGCTTGCGCTTGAAGCTTGTATGGGGGGATTATTTGATTATTTTATTGCAAATGGCGGATTAACGGATTTAGAGCCAAAAAAAGAAGAATGGATGTTAGCAGGACTTTTACACGATATTGATTTCTCCGGAGAATTTAAACCAACCCACCCGCAAAAAACCCTTGAAGCTTTAGCCAAATACGGATTAACGATTTCCGAAACCGTTCATAATATCATTAAAGCCCACGCACCGGACTTAACGGGTCGGAAACCACAGAATAAAGCCGAATGGTCGATTTTTTGCGCTGATAGTTTGACTGGTCTTATCATGGCGGTTGCCTTTGTTTACCCTTCACGAAAATTAGCAGACGTTAAACTTTCATCAGTAGTAAAGAGATTGTTAAAAGAACCTAAATTTGCTGCCGGAACCAGAAGGGAAGAAATAAAAATGTGCGTTAATCCTGAAGGACTGAATTTACCCATCGAAAAATTCGTCGAAATCTGTCTAAACTCCATGAAGGAAACTTCAGAAAATATTGGGTTATAAAATATAAAAAATCTGATAAAATAATGATTTAGGGTCCGTAGCTCAACTGGTAGAGCAGTAGCCTTTTAAGCTATTGGTTTCGGGTTCGAGTCCCGACGGACTCACTTTTTTATGACCTGGTTTTATTTATCACTTGGCGCAGCTTTGGGTTTTGCCTCGATGAATATCCTTGCTCGCATTGTTTCCATAAAAAGCAAAAATCCACGCGCCATGTCAATTGTCATGGATATGATTGCAGCGATAATGGCGTTAATAATCTTTTTTGTAAGCGGCGGTTACAAAAAATTTTCTTTACCAACAGGTTTTCAGCCTTGGTTTTATCTGATGGTGGCGATGTTATTTTATGGTTTGTTTGACAGATTGAGATTTTATGCTACAGCTGCTCTTGAGGCGTCTCGTATGACAGTCGTCAACAATGTTTCTTTAATCGTTGCTGTTGTTCTTTCTTTTTTTCTATACGCCGAAAGTCTGACGACCAATAAGCTTTTTGGATTTATTTTAGTTTTATTCGCTTTGTTTTTAGTCAGTATTGACAAAGTATCCAAAATCAATTGGAAAGGAGTTTTTTTGGCAATTATCGTTAACATTTTTCTTGGTATTGCCTGGGCGCTTGACAAAAAAGGGGCACTTTTTTTCAACGTTGAGACTTATAATGTCTTGGCCTGGATTCTTCCGATGGTTTTTGTTTACTTTCCTTATATAAAATTTTCTGACATTAAAAAAGAAGTAAATCTGTCTTTTTGGAAGATAACGCTATTGGCTTTTTTTAATATGATTGCTTTATTTCTAAATCTTAAAGCGTTGTCTTTAGCCGATGCAACGAGAGTTATCCCAATCGTTCAGACTTCAACTTTGTTTACGGTAATTTTCGGGATCATTCTACTTAAGGAAAGAAAACATCTAATAAGAAAACTCATCGCTGGATTGATTGCTGTTTTTGGCGTCTACTTATTAGTCTGAATATGCTAAATATTTTTAAAAAAGAAATAACCCACTTTCAATCTTTGCCTGCCAAGATGCGCCAGCTTCTGATTTCATTTTTTTTGTATGCGACGGCATACCCGATTATCTCCATATTCATCAACGCCTATATTTGGAGAAATAATAACAATCTTTCTTCCTTGGTATTTTTTCGGATGGGACAGTTTATAATGGTACCGTTAATTTTTTTTGCAAACGGGATCTTTTTAAAAAGATACAAAATTAATAAACTATATTTTTTTGGTTCAGTGATAATATCGGTAAACATAGTTTTAATTGTTTTTTTAAGAAATAACACCCTTTTAAGTTTTTTAATAATGGGTGCATTGCTTGGTATAGGGTCTGGTTTTTACTGGGCGAATAGAAACTACCTTACTATAAAAGAAACGGACGAGAAAAATCGAAGCTATTTTCTAGGACTGCTTTTTTCTTATGCGACTTTAATCGGCCTTGTAGTGACTTTTTCCGTCGGCTGGCTGATAGTCTTTGGTTTGTCTTACCAAGTGCTTATTTCTATTGCCTTTATTTTAATTACGATGTCAGGTTTCATAGTTTTGAGAAATAAATATCAGACACCAAGAATCAATAAACTTTTTCTCACCCGGCCGGGGACAGCCTGGCAGAAAAAAAGATTGATTCACCTTGGGTTGGGACTAGTTGAGGGGCTTTCTTTTTTTGTCCCCAGCTTATTAATTTTAGCCATGCTTGGAAATGAAGGCATACTAGGAACTTTAACAGCCCTATCTTCAGTATTTTCCGGCGTTCTTATCTATTATTACGGCAGGAAATCAAACATCAATGATCACAGGCGATATTTTATTATCAGCGTTATTATGAACCTATTTTTGTCTTTGCTCTTGGCTCTATTTTTTCATAAATTGACTGTAATATTATTTACTTTGTTAAATGGATTGGTCATAAACTTTCTTTGGTTGACGCTCTCACCGCTGGTTATGAGAAATATCGATACGGATTCTTTGAGCCACGAAGAAATGAGATTTGGCTATATTTTTGACAGCGAAATATTTTTAAATATCGGCCGGGTTATTGGTTGCTTTTTGTGTCTTTTTATCGCCATGGCAGTCGGCGATCTGTTTTCTTTGCGCTATAGCCCGCTCATATTGGGCATCATGCAGCTTTTTTTATTTGTCTATTTGGAAAGAAGGAAAAAATCTCCTGTAAAAATTCTGATATAATTGTATACTCATCTTACTCCGGTTTGAAGTCCGATAGGGCAAAAAAGCGGATTAGATCACTGGAAATATAATTACTAAATTTCCAGTGTAAAGGGTTTATACTGTAAATTGCTTTGGCAATTTACATGTATGGATACTGAAACAACAATGCACAAACCTGAGTTGTTTTAGTATAAAAATATGTCGTGGATTTTTTACAGCCTTTTAGCAGTATTTGTTTTTTCTTTTGTCAATCTTTTTGATAAGTTCTTTGTTAGTAAAAAATTCAAAAGCGTTTACTCTTTTGTCTTTGTTTTAAATGTTGTTTATTTTATTTTTTATCTGGCTTATTTTTTTGTATTTTGGAAAACTTTCGTTTATAGTAATTCATTTCTCTGGGCTATCGCCTCAGGTTTTTTTTACTTTTTTATGTGGATTTTTTGGTTTAAGGCGCTATCAGGTGGAGAAGTATCAAGGTCAAGCGCAATTTTTTTCACCCAGCCTCTTTTTAACTCTGTTTTAGCAGTGATTTTTTTAGACGAGTCTTTGTCAACGATGAAATGGCTGGCGGTTGGGATGATTGTAATCGGGGCAATTTTCTCTTCGATTGAATCTAAAAAAACCAAATCAGGATTTAATACCGCTTATTTTTTTGCCCTTTTAGCTACGATATTTGCATCGGTTGGCAATACGATTGTTAAACACGCAACTGTAGTCTTACCCGCTTTGACAGTCGGCAGTATTGGTTATTTTTTTACTTTGCCTTTTTACTTTATTTTTCTAAAAGACAAGGGAGTTTCTTTAGAAGTAAAAGAAAAACTAACTAATCTTAAAGAATTGATTTTGATATTTTTCAGAGGGATGCTTGGTTTTACAGCGATTAATTTATTTATGTCAGCAATAGGATCAGGTCCTGTATCTTTGGTATCGGCCTTAAACGGCGGACAACCTCTGGTTGTTTTGATTTTGTCGATTTTAGCCAGCATTTTTTTTCCGAAACTAATCAAAGAAGAAATCACTGAAAAATCTCTTGCTTATAAAATAGTTTCAGTACTTTTGATTGTCACAGGCGCCGTCATCATCTCGCTTTTTTAGTTATTCTGGTTTGTGCTTACCGCTGGCATTTCTACAGCGATTATCTCTATCTCCACACTCATTGGCGCAGGTCGGGTCGTTGGGGTAGACTTTTGGACATTCGCTCAAAATAGGATCATCATAGGCTTCGCACTGGCCCTCGGGCATCGGTCCGGAAGCAGGAGAACAGGCGTAGAGGATTGGCGTCGGTCTCGGCGCGGCCGGCGTTGATGTTGGTTCGATGAAGGTTGGGGTTGGAGTGATATCAGGCAGACAGTAGTCAAGGCCGATATTTGGGCTCGAGACGCCAAAATTATACTGACATTCAGGTCCACAGCCATAACGACAGCCAACTATATCTATAATCTGGTCGTCGTCTCTTTCAAGATTAGCATAGAGCTTAAACCAAGCGCTTTGTTCATTTCCGTCAGAAAGATAGATATAATCAGTCTTTGTCTTTGGGTCGCAGGGGATAGAGTCGGATTGATTACAACTGGCAAGAGTTTGAGGATAATAGCCAATCGAGTCGTAGTCTTGCTCTAAATTTTTGGTAATCAGGTTAAAGTCTAATTTTCTTCTGGCATCGCGGGCTTTTGTTAATTGAGCTTTTATGGGAAGAGATAATAAAAAAGACAGTATTCCTAAGATGACAACAACTATCAAAATTTCGATTAGAGAAACTCCCTGTTCTGGTTTTTTGATTTTTCGCTTCACTATTTCAATATAACATATTAAAATATAAGGATGACTCCGCAAGTTTTTACTTTGAAAAACGGACTACAAGTGATTTTTGTCGATACTAAGTCGACCTCCTTGACAACTATTCTTCTTGTTGGAGCAGGGAGCCGATATGAAAACGAAAAAAACAACGGCATCGCCCATTTTTTCGAGCACATGGCTTTCAAAGGCAGTAAAAAATACCCAAACTCTTTTTTAATTTCATCGACGATTGAGGGAATCGGCGGTATATTTAATGCTTTTACTTCAAAAGATCACACGGGTTATTGGATAAAGTCAACGCTTGACCATTTTGAAACTGTGATTGATGTAATATCTGATATGGTTCTAAATCCGATTTTGTCAGGTGAGGAGATCGAAAGGGAAAAAGGAGTGATTGTTGAGGAAATTAATATGTATGAGGATATGCCGCAGCGCCGGGTAGGGGAGTTATTTGAAGGCTTATTATATAAAGGTAATCCTTTGGGATATGATATCGCCGGAACCAAAGAAACCGTTCAATCGTTTGATCGATTGACATTTGTTGAGTATATTAAGAATCTTTATCATCCAGAAAATGCGGTGTTGGTGGTAGCTGGTGGATTAGGAGATAAATCTCAAATCTCAAATCTCAAATCTCAAATAAATTCTAAATTCGAAAATTGGAAAAATGACAAACATTTATCATTTAAACCAATAATTGAGAGTCAAACAAAGCCCCAAATGTTAATTAAATACAAAAAAACCGAGCAGGCGCATTTTTCTTTAGGTTTTCGGGCATTTTCTTTTAAAGACAACAGAAAATACGCTTTAAACGTTTTATCAGCGATTTTGGGAGGAGGGATGTCGAGTCGGTTATTTATTCAGGTGAGGGAAAGGCGGGGACTGTGTTATTACATTTCAACAGGGAGTGAACTTTATTCTGATTGCGGCAATATTGTTACTCAAGCCGGTGTCACCAATGATTTAGGAAAAGTTAAAGAAGCCATTAAAATTATCCTCGAAGAACATCAAAAAATCGCCGATCGCGAGACGACAAAAAATGAATTAAAGCGGGCAAAAGAGTTAATCAAAGGCCGCTTTCTTTTATCGCTTGAGGATTCAGCCAACGTCGCCAGTTCTTTTGGCGTGAAAAAACTCCTGCAAAATAAAGTAGAAACCCCGGAGGAAATTATTAAAAAAATCGAGAATGTTACTGTTGATGAAATTACCAATCTGGCTAAAGAAGCTTTTACACAGGAAAAACTTAACTTCGCCATGATCGGGCCTTTTAAAGAAGGCGATCTTCAAATCGGAAAATAACAATATCTTTATTTTGGTAGATTTTTTTCAAAAATTTATAGTCAGCTAGTTTATCGACGGGATAATCTTCAACTGAAGTTAGAGTAACAAAGCTGATCTGGTTTTTTTCTAAAAATTCCTTCGCCTGGCGTTCATCCAGCAAACCCCAATAAAATTTCGCCGTTATATCGACTTTTTGGTCATATTTGTATAGACCGGGGCGATTCAAATAGACCGGTTTTCCCGAATATATTGCAGCAACCATTCCCAAAAACTGCGCGGGAGTTGTTAAGACGGTTTTTTTCCCGGGTAAAGTATCCAAATATTTGTATCCATCTATAATTCCTTTTGGCAGATAGCTGATCGGAGAGACAAGATTAGGATCGTTTATTTGCGATTTGATTCCTTCGATATTGCCAGGAATAAAAGTCAGTAAAAGGACTACGCAAATAACTAATAAAGATTTTGGTTTTTTGATTCCGATAACCGCCAAAACAGCCAGCAAAATATAGTTCAAAGGCGACAAAAATCTCGTATTGGTCGTTTTAAAATAAAAAGCTATTGGTGAAAAAAACATCAGGTAGCTCGAGAAAACAAAACTAAAAAACATTATTTTTATTGCTGTTAATTGACGAAAATAATTTTTTAACCCAAACCAAACAAAAAGCAAAATTGGACCGATTGTCAAAAGAACTAAAGTCAAAGGCGGGTGGATCTGCCAGCTGGATTCAAACAGGGAAATACTGTTGAAAAATTTGTCAATATAAAAAATTTTCATCAAAAAACTTAAAGGGAAAGTAATCAATAATAATGATCCTAAAAATTTTATTTTTGACGGGGATTGTTTGGAAAATAAGAACCAAATCAAGGTCAAAATAAGGGAGGCAATGGTTAATAAAAAAGGAGCCGGGGAAAAGCTTAAGAGAAAAACCAATAGTCCTATGATAACAACAGATCTGATAATAATATTTTTTTTTGACAAAGAAACGATTTTGTCTAAGCTGTCGGTAACGATCAGGATTATCGATAAAACAATTATCTGGTCGGTAATATGGTATGGAATGTTGCCGAAGCGGTTGAACATAGCCTGATCATTCCAGAATCGATAAGAGGCGATAGGACCGGCAGAAAGAGCCAAAACATAAGCTGCCAACTGCCAATAAAATGGTTTATTGAACAAAATTTTTTTAATTATGAAAAAAATTAGAGCGGAGAAGATAACTGAAAGGACAATATTCATTCCCCAATAAGTGGCAATGGGAGAAAGGTGAAATAACTGGCCGATTTTTCCGAAGATCAGATACTGCCACATTCCAAATACTGTCTTGATCTTGGCAGCAGTTATATAATCACTTTCCCAAAGCCATTGACCATGCTGGCCTTGACTTACGGCTTGAATATATTCAAAATAGTCCAGATAATAGTGCCCGGTTGCCAGATAAACCTGTCCAGGCAAAGTCTTCGCATAACCAATGATGACATGAAGGAAATTTATAACACTAGCAATCAGGCCGATGTTGATGACAAGAAATAATTGGCCAAAACTCATATTATTTCCCAAATAATTATTGACTCTTTATTATATATCGGCTTCAAAAATCGGTAACGGTTCATATTTCTGGCGTCATAATTATCAAACGAGGTAAGGATAACAAAGCCAAGACTATTTGTTTTTAAAAATTTTTTTGCTTGTCTGTCTGTCATTTTTCCTTGATAAAAAAGGTCAGCTAGAGCTTGTTTTTTTTGCAAATCGCGAGTTGCCCCCTCGGGTCCGGTGTAAATTCTGCGGTAAGAAAAAATTGGGACAAGTATTCCTATTCCTCCATAAGGATTCGTCAATACATTACCGGCGGGATGATTCCGTAGCGACTTTAAACCAGCTATTAATGAGTTGGGAACATAAGTCAATGCTGTTTCCGGCGTTCTCGGATCCAGTCCTAAAAGTCTTAACTTTAACGAATCGAAATTCAAAATCCAGGAATAGACGATCAAAAGCAGTGATAACAAAACAAATAGCTTGCCGGTCTTTTTTAAGGCAAAAACCGTCAGAATCCCGAAAAAAATATAGCTGACGGGTGAAAAAAACCGTAAATTATGAATACCGAGAAAAGTGGTAGCCGGCGAAAAAAATAAAAGATAACCAATTAAAGTAAAAATAAGCAATGTCCGGCTTAAAAAACTGTTTATTTTCAAATAGTCGGCTAATCCAAACGGGAAAAACAAGACGATGGGGCCAAGATTGAGGAGCAAAAACCAAAAGGGTACGCGCTCGATCCAGTTCATCTCAAAGCCGATCCCGCCATAGCCGGGGGTGTTTCTCAAATATAAGCCGACCGGTATGATCAAAACCAATATGATCAAATTTAACAAAAATATTTTGAAGCGGTTATTTTTTTCTCTGATGAAATCAATTGCGCTTACGACCAATAAAGCCGGCACAAAAGAAATCAGGGCGATCGGCGAAAAAGTCATCATGATATCCATCAGTCCGGCGACTCCGATGCCGATCACAAAAACAGTCCTTGTGGAAAGACTGGCTAATCTTCCCCAAATTTTGTTGATAATAATTATTATTAACAATAATAGGACGACTCCGAGAGCATGGTAGGGGATGAGTTCAAATCTTCTGATAAAAACGCTCGGGCCGTACCAAAAATCATATGGATTTAAAACAAAACGACCCCTATCGGTAATGATCTTATAAAACGGACCGCTAAAAATGACGATAAAGAAAGCGATTATTTTTAAATGAAAAGCTTGTTTTTTGAGGATCAAATCGATAATGAAATAAAATCCGATCAGGGTAAATATCGTTAGGAAAAAAACCGCCATCCAATATACCGTAACTGGAGAAAGACGGAATATCCAAGCGATTTTCCCCAGTATTATATAAGGAAAAAAACGGCTGTCAACGCCAAAATCATCGGTAGAAAAATAGTTAAGGGGCAGCCAGCGGCCGGACAGCCCTGACGCAATATGTTGCAAGTATTCAAAATAATCCAAGTAATAGTGGCCAGTGGCCAGATAAGTAAAACCGTCCGGTGTTTTGGCTAGACCGATTATCACATGGAAAATATTGATAGTCGCCACAATCAGGGAAATGGTTATAATCGTCAGCCACTGATATTTTTTATTTTTCATATTTTAACTTCATAGATAGTAACCAATGGTGATTGGTAACCTGCTTTTAAAAAAGTATAAGCGCTTATATCTTTAACGGCATTCTCTTTTTCCTGCGGGCCATAAAAAACATAATCTATGTTTTCCGTTTTTAGAAATTTGAACGCCTGCTCTTCCGTTAAATTTCCGGAGAAAAATTCATCGGCTTTTTTGACCCGATTATCAAAATTGGGAGTTTCCGCGATGTGTCCAAGATAGACAAAGTTACCCGAATAGGCGGGAATATAGTTACCGGCGGTGATTTTGGCAAGAACAACTGTCTGGCGGCCGGTATTTTTTTCCAACCATTTGAGCCCGTTATAAAAGTCGGTAAGTGGGTACATCACTTGAGGGGGATAAGGAACTAACGGCAGGGTAGCCAATGCTCGTTGGTTGATGAATTGAGTTTGGGCTTTTATGGAAAAATAAGTTTGGGCCAAACCATTAGTGATAATCGTTATAACAGTTATAACAATTATAGCTTTTATATAAAACCGGGCCGTTTTCCAAAGCTCATAAAATAAATAAGCTGAAAGAATTGCCAATGGGATATGGTTAGCCGTCTGGACGAATCGCAACGACTGATAAGGAAAAAATTTGAACAAAACCATGGTTACGGCAACGCCAATGACCCAAGTAACCAGTCCCAATAGCTCCTGTTTTTTTTTGCCGATAACCAAGATACCGCCGGCGACGCCGGTAAAAAAAATCGGGCCTAAGGCCAAAACATAGTCCTTAATATTGAAAACCAGTATGTTGTTTTCATGAAAATCCATGAGGGTTTTCCATGGATAAGTACTGGTAACTGATTTTATATATAACAAAGGAATAATAATACTGATAAATAACACGGCCGTTTGTTTTACTGGAAAGCCTCTTGACCAGATAGTTTTAATAAGATGGTACAAACACCAGGAGATAATAAATAGTATTGCCGCCGACGGCTGGACAAAAACGGAAAAGAAAAGCAAGACACAAAGGAGGATAAAATATTTTTTATTTTTATCAACAAGGCCAAGCAAGATCGTGAAAACGGAAATAAAAATATAATTTAGACTATCGTGAGGTATAAAACTGATCCTTTTTAGGATATCCAGTTCCTGCCACCAATCCATATATGATTTAATCCATAATTGATCTTGGAATTTATAGAAAACAGGAAAGCCGGCGGTCAGGAAGCTTAAGATTACCCCCAAATTCACTAAAGACGTTTTTTTCAAGAAATATATATTGAGAAAAATTATTGTTGATATCCAAAAAACGCTGGTGAAAACTCTAAGCAGATGATAAATAAGAGTCGGGGTTGAGTTAAAAATTGAACTGATTTTTCCGGCGAGCAAATAAACCATGACCAGAAATATTCCTTTTTGCTTTGGGTGATTATCATATTTGTCAACGACGCTTGAGCCCCCTTCCTGCCCCTGGCGGATTTTGCTTAGATAGACGTTATAGTCATACGTGTAGTTATATTCGCCCCAGATCATCGTCCGATCAGGGGGAAGAAGATTGACAACTGATGCTTCATAGATATTTGGCAAAAAACTAAGAAAAAGAAACGCAAAGGCAAAAATAAAAATAAAATATTTTTTTACCATTTTCATAATGATTATTTTACGGAGTTTTTTAAGTCTTGACAACTGTTGTATTAATTGTTATATTATTGTTATATAATTATGATAACTTTAAACAACATCAGCACCATTTCCGATTTGAGATTCAAAACAAAAAAGGTAATTAATAAGGCAAATACATCGCCAGTGTTTCTTTTTAATCGTAGTACTCCCACCAGTGTTATTATTTCTTTTGAAAAGTATCAGGAAATGACAGACACACTTGAAGATTATTACCTGTCCCTAAAGGCTGAAGACTACGAGAAAGAAAACAAAGACAAAGTTAAATGGATCTCACATAAAGAAATAAAAAAACATGTATAAATTGGTTTATCACCCCAGAGTCTTCAAGTTTTTAACAAAAATATCGAAAAAAGAAGCAAAAAGAATCGTGGAAAAGATTGAGATTTTGGATAAAAATCCTCTTTCAAAAGAATTAGATGTCAAAAAATTAGCTACTTCTAAAAGAAGCTTTCGTTTACGGATTGGGAACTTTAGAGTGATCTTTGAGGTTGATTTTGAAAAAAAGATTATCTATATCCACGAAGTTGGCTTCCGAGGGAGTATTTATTAATAATTCAGTATAATAAAATTAATGGATCCAACTCAAAATCCTATCCAAGTAGCCGTTCCTCAACCTAAACCAAATTATTTGTTAATAATTATTTCCTCAATTTTAGGAATGATTTTATTGGGGACGATATTTTTTCTTTATCTTCAAAATCAAAAACTGCAGAAACAAATCATAAATCAACAAACTAATTCGACTATTAAAGTTCCATCTCCAACCTCAATCGTTTCTTCAATCTCAATCCTACCCGATGAAACGGCTAATTGGAAAACTTACAGTTCAGAAATATTATCTTTTAAATATCCAAAAGAGTTCATAACCGATCCTATAAGTTCTGCTTTATTTTCCGCCTCAACAACTAATCAAAAAAAACTATCTCTTTCATTAATACCAGAAGTGTATGGGATGCCTTGTTTAACTAAAGTTGATACTCAGGAGTTTGTTTTAGATATATTAACAGCTTCAAAAACCTTCTATAAATTCTCTGATAATAAAGAGTGCGATCCTAACGAAGCAAATTTAAAAACAGTTGGGATAAAGTTTAATTACATGAATAAAAATTATGCTTTTTTTTATTACTATCCTCTTCAGGTAGACACAGAAGAAACGGTCTTATTTGACCAAATTCTCTCGACTTTTAAGTTTGCTGAAAATATAACTGAAGAAAAAGATAATTAAGATTTCGAATATATTTTCTGTTGACAGGGAAGTTTTTTTTATCTATCATAAATAAGTTATGGATACAAAAAATAAAGAGGAAGATTTTGTCGTTGAAGCCGGTAAAAAAAATTTAATAACGATAAATATAGTTATCTTGGTAATCTTTCTTTTAATCATCGGTGGAGTTTATTACTGGGTTTCCAAAACAAGCAAAGGACAGCAGGTATTTCCAGCCGGAATAAATTATCTTTTGCCAAAAGGTGAAGAAGCTAAAAAACCCGTATTACTTTATGACTTTGCAAAGCTATCAGAATCTTCCGACTGGGTGACATATAAAGGAAAAGCTTATTCATATTCTTTTCAGCATCCAAAGGCCCTTGCGCCACTATCTTTTCCAAACGACAAAAGCGACGCCGTCACTTTTAAAGTGAACGAACTGCCTCCGGAACAAAGTCTTCTTTTGACGGTCGAGATAGTTTCGAGCCGGGACAAAAATTTAGTCGGAAAGCCGGAAGAATTCGCCAAAAACTATTGGAAATTTTTTTCCGGCCTTAGCGGATTGAATAAAATTGAGCCGATCACCAATGAAAAAGGACTCAAAGGGTATAAGGCAGCATATTTAGTCAAAGGCAGTAAAACAGTTACCAGCGATAATTATTTTTTCCAAGTTGAAGGCAACGATGACATTCTACTTCATATTGGAGATATTTTCCCAACAGAAGGAAAAGCCGTGCTTAATCGACTGGTCAATAGCCTTGAATATCTAAAATAAGCTATGTTATGTACTTTTTACTTCTTTTCTTAGGATTTGTAACACGTTTATTTCTTGTTCCTATTCCCGGTTTTAAAGCTGATATTGCCTTTTGGAAAGGCTGGGGGTTGGCTGTTGCAGATCGCGGAATAATTTGGCTGATAAATAATACCAACTACAATTATCCGCCTGGTTTTGCCTATATCTTGGATTTTATAGGTAAAACATACAAGCTGTTTGCCGATCCATATAACATTGATCAATATTGGATGGATAACAATCTTCTTTATTTATTTCTTTTTAAGATACTAATAATTCTTTCAGATATCGGCATAGTCTTTCTTATTATTAAAATTTCCAAGAAGTTGAAGATGGAGTGGGGGTGGCTGCTGGCGTCGATTTTTTTCCTAAATCCTGCTGTCCTGTTTGACGGAGTCATCTGGGGCCAGGTCGATCAATTTGGTCTATTTTTGTTTCTTTGGGCGATCTATTTTTTTATTGATGAAAAACCAAAACTGGCTTCAATCATCTTTACCATCGCTTGGTTAATGAAGTGGCAAAACATTCTTTTTATTCCTATTTTTTATCTTTTTATCTACAAAAAATATTCTTTTAGTGATTTGATAAAATCCTTTGCCGTAAGCCTTGGAACTTTTGCCATAATTATATTTCCCTTCTGGTTTTATCGCGAGATGGCTAGTTTGCTTAATCTATTTACCGTCAATTCCAATTGGTTTCCCTGGTACTCTCTCAATGCTTTCAACGGTTGGTGGATTGCCTCTGGATTAAATGGCATGAAGATTTCTGACAAGACTCTTGTATTAGGAATTATCAACGCAAAACAGTTTGGACTGTTATTATTCAGCCTTTTTTATTTTATTGCCTCTTTAAATATTTTTTTGGCGAAAAAAGAAGAATCACTAAAACAATTCGTCTTATCATCAGCCTTGGTGATTTTATCTTTTTTTCATCTTTTAACACAAAGTCACGAACGTTATTTATTTCATCTTTTAGGCTTTGTGATAATCTTTTATTTCTTTAAAATTGAGAAAAAATTAACCCACACTATTGGTTTATTGTCAATTGTTAGTCTAGGAATATTTTTGAACATGTACGTCAGTATGGCTTTTAACTATCCCGATCAGGTCTATTGGCCGTTTTCGACAGAAACAACGCGTTCACTTACTTTATATATATCGATGTTCCAGATAGTAACCTTTATTTATATTTTTGTTCGATATTTTTCTTCGTTTATCAGAAAAAATTATTTATGGGTTGTGGCCGCCTCTGTTGTTTTTATGGGGTTTTTAATAACAAAAAATTACAGCTATTTCTTGGGCAAGCCAATCTCGTTAACAAAGATCACACCGGTTGGAATTCAGCAAGACTATTTGAAACCGATGATCAATATGACCGTTGAGTCAGCTAGGGGAGTCAAATATTGGAACAGACTTTCGAATAACTATTATTTCTATAATCAAGGAATCGGGGCTCATGCAAATTCCGAGATAAGTTATGGTTTGGGTAAAAGATTTTCCAAATTAATAACGGATTTTGGGATTGATACTGAAGCCGGGGATCAAAACAAAGCAGTTTTTATTATTCAAGGAGACGGACGTGAACTATATAGATCTAAACCTAAAGGGAAGTATGACCTGCCGGAATCAATCTCGGTTTCAATTTATGGAATTGATAAGTTGTCGTTAATTGTTCAAAAGACAGGCGAAAGCAACAACGGATTACACGCCGACTGGCTGAACCCGGTACTAATAAGATAATTTCAAACTATGAAAAAGTTAATAACAATAAAAAAGTATTTACCTCACATATTATTACTTGTTATTATTTTATTCAACTTCTTCCTTTATCGAGGTGAATTTAAGGTCTTGTCCGACCCAAATGACAATACTTTCCACTCTGCCCTAATTGATGAGGCAAAACAGATTTGGGGTCAAGTTTTTAGAGGAAAACTATCGCCAGCATATCTTTTGGACAGCTGGAATGAACGTTGGGCAGAGGGTTTTTCTCTTTCATATTACTACTCCCATCTACCTGAAGCGGCGATTTCTTTATTAAGTTTTATTATCCCCTTCCCGACTTTTAAACTGTTTGTTATTATTCGGACAATATTGCTGATTTTATTGCCGATAAGTTTTTTCCTGGGAGCAAGAATTCTGGGATTTTCTCCCGGCTTTGGGTTAATTTTTGCCTTTTTTTCCCAAGCAATTTTCACGGACGGACTTTATGGCTTAGATTCTCCCAGCTTCCTTTGGCGCGGTTGGGGGTTATTTTCTCAACTTTTAGCAGTATCCGTATTGCCGATCGCTTTTGCTTACGGTATCAGTTTTTTGAAGGATAAAAAAAATCTGGGCAAAGCAATATTATTTAATTTTTTACTGGCCCAATCGCATTTTGGCATGTTCTATCTATTGTTGTTTGCCTATCCGGTTTTTTGGATGTTTAATTTGGAAAAATGGAAGGAAACAGGAAAGAGAATCTTAGTGTTTTTATTTTTACTAATAATTTCATTGTCTTATTTTATTTTTCCGTTTTTCCTGACTTCCCAATATCGAAATTTTTCACTGTGGGATCCGATCTGGAAGTTTAACTCCTGGGGGTTGAACCAGATAATCATCTGGCTGGCTAACGGCGACCTTTTTGATTTCAACAGATTTCCTTTTTTGACGATTTTTGTCATTGGCGGAGTGCTTTGGGGCTTGGTATCAGGAAATAAATTTCATCGTTATTTAGTAACGATATTTGGTTTATATTTTATCTTGTTTCTTGGGCGTGATATTTTAGGCCCGTTGGTTAATCTAATCCCGGGCATGAGTGAATACCATCTCCACAGGGTGATTGTTATGGTTCAGTTTGTTGGTTTGTTGCTTGCCAGCGGTTGGCTATTTAATTTACTTAAATTATTGACAAAACGAAAAAATTTAATACTTATAGCATTAGTGATTGGCCTAGGTTTTTACTCTATTTATTTGATAGAGAAACCAATTATTAATTACGTCAAAGACAACGACGTCTGGATTACAAGATCAAACTTGGATTATCAAAAAAATATTAATGATTATCAGGTAATTACAAACAAGTTAAAAGAATTGCCTCCGGCCAGGGTCTATGCCGGCCGGCCGGGCAACTGGGGGCGAAATTTTAAGATAGGTGACACTCAAATTTACATGGCTTTGTCCAGCGATGGTTTTCCGATTATTGGTTTCTTACCTCAAAGCTGGTCGCCTAATTCCGATGCCGAACAGTTTTTTGATGAAGAAAATCCAAAGCACTATGATCTTTACAACGTCGGCTATCTGGTCCTGCCGACTGACAAAAAGCCGCCCCAGTTTGTCGAATTGATTATAAAAAAAGGCAGGTTTAGTTTATATGAAGTCAAATCAGAAGGTTGGTTTACATTGGGTAAAAGCAGTCTAGAAGTGATGACGGAAAAAACTAACTTGGTTAACATTGTCCATCTTTGGTTTTATAGCCCAATGTTTGAAAATAAAAACTACCCGGTAATCGCTTTGAATGACGAAAAATTTACGTTCGTTAATCAAACAATCAAAATGTACGGACAAAATAGTTTCAACGAAAATATCCCTATTTGGCGCGAAAATCCTATGTTTGGGAATCAGGAAAAATTTGAACAAAAGTTGGTAAATAAGATTGAAAAATATCTTCCTCAAAGTTATGGGGTTATTTTTCGAATTGACGGAAAATGCAACAACTGTGTCGTTGTTCTAAAACAAACTTTTCACCCAAACTGGGAAATAGCTGTTAATGGAAAAAAACAAAAAACTTTTCCGGTTTTTCCGTTTTTTATCGGGGTTCAATTAAATGGGCCAGGCGATTATCAAATAACCGCTTCTTATAAGCCGTCGGGTTTGAAGGTATTTTTGTTGATTTTGAGTATTTTAGTTTTTATAGTCGTTTGGCTTAATAAAAAATCGTGAAAAAAATCTCAATTATTGTCTTCTTGGGGTTATTGGTCTACGGTTTTGGCTTGTTCAACGGTTTTGTCTGGGACGACGAGGTGATGTTCCAGACGGGGATTTCGGCCCAGGCTGGCGCCTACTTTCGGCCGGTGATAACAGCTGTTTATTGGACGATCTATAATATTTTTGGAGCCCAACCGTTTGTTTTCCATTTTATTCAGCTGATTTTTCATACCGCCGCGGCGGTATTGGTTTACCATTTGTTTAAACGGTTCTTTAAAGAAACAATTTCTTTAGTTCTCGCGCTTATTTTTTTAGTTCATCCATCAAACGTCGAGGCGGTATCATTTGCCTCGGCTATGCAGGAAATTGGATTTACGCTGGTAGGAATAATCGGATTGTATTTGTTTACCCGTAGAGACGTGATTAATCACGTCTCTACAAAGATATTTATTGGAACATTTCTTTTATTAATAGCCCTTCTTATGAAAGAAACAGGGATAGTTTTTTTTGTTTTGGTTTTCTTTTATTTGATACTTTTTAAGAAAAATAATAAGGCCGTCTTGATAAGCTATTCCGTTTTTTCCGTAATTTTATTGGCTGGGTATCTGTTATTTCGATTGGCAGCTGGAAATAATTACGTTGCCGGCCAGGGGCTTTTTCCGATCATGAGAGTTTCTTTATCAACTCGCCTCATCAATATTCCCTCAATAATTTTTTATTACATAACTAAGTTTTTTTACCCGATAAATCTAGAGATCGCCCAGCATTGGGTGGTACGGGCTGTTGACATTAGGAATTTTTTTCTTCCTTTAATTTTTGAAATTGGGCTATTTTTAACAGCAGTTATTTATATTACAAAAAGTAAAAATAAACTTTTTTTGTTTTTCTTTCTTTGGTTTTTGATCGGGCTCATTCCTCATCTGCAGATTATTCCTTTGAATATGACGGTCGCCGAGCGCTGGCTGTATTTTCCGATGATTGGGTTATTAGGGGTGATAGGAGTCATACTAAGCGAATTTAGAATTAAGAATTTAGAATTAAGAATTATTCATATTGGAATAATCATTATTTTTATTTTTTCTGTCAGGAGTTTTATCAGGACTTTGGACTGGCGCAACGGTCTATCATTATTTAGTCGTGATATAAGAGAGGATAGCAGTTTTGATTTACAGAATAATATGGGAGTAGAGTTATTCAGGGTTGGCCGATACGCCGAGGCGAAGAAATATTTTGAAACTTCAGTTAAACTGGCGCCTTATTGGTGGGTGAATTGGAATAATTTGGGAGTCTCATACGAACGTGAAAAAAATTATCAAAAGGCCGCCGAATATTATCAAAGATCCGTTAATAACGGCCAATATTATTTAGCTTATGAAAACCTGGCAAGGATATTGGTAAAGTATGGGAAAGACAGAGAAAAAACCGCTGATTTTATCGATAAAGCTTTGAAAGTGTATCCGCGGGATGATAATTTAAAGCAGATTGAAAATTATTTTCAGCGCGAACGAAACTTTAATTGAGTGAAGCGATCCCGATCATTTTAAAAATATTTTAGACCTTTAGATAATAAGTAGATCGGCCTTTTCCAACCATCAAAATCAGATTCAAGTGAGTTAATTTCCCTAGATCGCGAGCAGCAGTAACAGGAGCGATTTTAAACTCTTTCATAACCACTTTATTAGTTATCTTAACATTTGGTTCTTCAAACATAAAAAGAATCTTTTTTTGCCTTTCATTGAGGTTAAAGGTTGTTGATCTCTCTACTTTTTTTAATTTTATTTCACTGATTGTATTTTCTAACTGTTTAATTAAACCGGACGTGAAATATTCTAGCCATTGAGTAAGATTTTGTTTTTTTATTGCCGAATATATAGTTTCTTGATAGTCTTTTTTATCCTTTAAAAAATACTCTTCATATGGGACTATCCGGCGGAAGTCATAACCGTATTTGTAAAGAAATAGGGTAAAAATAAGATCGGAAAATGGTTCATTATCTTTTGAAAATGCGTTGAGGCTAAAGAAAATTATCTTGGCTAGAGCAGCTTGAATAATCGGGTGTTCAGAACTAACTTGAATGTATTTTATACTTTCTTCAATTTCTTTTTGGGTAATAATTAATCGGCCGTCAAAAGTTTGAGAGTATAGTTTAACAACAGTTGAATAACTGATAGGTTCATCTGTTGCCATCCAGTTTTGATAGATGTAATTAAGACTATCTTTTATTCTACTAAATTCTTTATTGCTGTAGTCTCTATTTAAGAATTGAAAAAAAAGCTTAATTCTTTTATTTAGTATTTGCCAGCGAAGCTGATTTTTATACCGAGGTGAAAGTGGAGTTAAAAGAATTACTTTTCTTAATTCCTCTATTTGTTTAACATATTGATTTAGAGATTGGGATTTTGTGTAAAAGAAACTTTTCATTTAGAAATAATCATATCATAATCAAATCATTTGTCAAGCGTATTTTACTTCATTTACCCCTTGACAAACTATTTTCCTATCCTTATTATAATTGTATAGGACATGAAATGATAATGATATGATTTTTTATCAAATAACAAAGCCTTAAATATGAAAATCAAAGTAAAACAGCTAGTATTGTTTCTAAGTCTTGTTTATTTAGTGCTTTTTGGCGCCACTTATTCAATAAATGCAGCGGTACAGTATCAGAAATGCTACAAAGAAGACAACTGTACTGTGGGAGAATTTTTGTATGATGATTCTTATGTTCCGATTGCTACAGCAAGCTGTGTTTTAACAAGTAGATTCCCGGATAGTTCAATATTTTTAAATTCGGTAGACATGGATAGCGCCAGCGATGGTTGGTATTCATATAGTTTTACTGCAACCGGTTCAGCCGGCTTATATCGATCACAGATCTGTTGCACTGCAGGAACAGACTATCTTTGTTTAGACAAAACTTTTGAAGTAGAAGCATCTTCTTCTGCTTTGACTAAGCAGGATGTAGCCGATGCTGTCTGGGATGAATCAAGATCAGCTCATACCCAATTGGGAAGTTTTGGGGAAGCATTGCAAAACATTGTTCCGTCAACTTCGGATATTGCCTCTGCTGTTTGGGGATATTCGGGTCGAACTTTAAACAATTTTGGTTCTCTGCCGTCTGATGTCTGGAACTATTCGACAAAGACATTATCATCTTTCGGCAGTTTAGTATCAAGCATTTGGAGCAATAATGAAAGAACTTTGACTTCAAGCGGAGTTGATACGAGTTTACTGGCTAAGAAAACCGACGTTGACGACCTGAAAAAAGAAGTCGCTTACAGTCAATCGCTTCTTGAAAAAACAGTCAATAAACCAGTGATAAAAAATTTCTTGGAAGAGGAACAAAATGTTGATCTGGAATCTAAGTTAAACCAATCCCAGCTTTTACTGACAGAGCTTCTTGCTGACAGTTATTCAGTAGATAGTAAATTAGGAATGTTGGATCTAAAATGGAAAGAATTTGACGAAAAAAAACTGACCTTAGTTTTAAAAGAAATTAATAAATCGAACAGTTCAATATCCGACTCAACAAAAAAAATCAAAGAACTTTGGAATTTAGCTTTAGCTGACAGTCTAAATAGTCAAGTTGAATCTTTAAGAAGTCGAACCGCAGTTATCGAAAGCGATCTTAAAGTTGAAGGTAAATCAAAGATAGTTAAAGAAGATCTTTTGAGTCTTGGCGAATCTTTAAATAGTTTTATAGAAACTCTTGGAACTGCTTCAGACAAAGACGGTAAAGAGACTCTTTATGGGAAAATAAATGAAGTAAAGACCTTGGCTAATACTTTTGATTTGTATCTGTCAGACGTTGACAAGCTTCTGATCAATTGGAGAAAGATTGAGCTTTCAGAGATGCAGAAAAAAACCGACGTAATAGCTTCCGATCTGGCAAAAATTAACAAACTACCAAGATCAATGATAGTAATTTCTTCACGACCGGAAGACAGTCTTAGTAAAAAACTTAAAAACCGACTTTTATCAATTAAGGGAACAATCGAAGCGAACAAAAAATTACTAGCTAAAATAACAGATAAACCTTTTAGCAGCAGCTGGCTTGAGGAGGGGAGTGTTGTTTTTAAGACCCTTCTTACCAATCCGTCAACCAGAATCAGCCAAAGTGTTCCTTTAAAATATTACCTACCGGCTGAAACCAAAAAAGAGGATATTATTGAAGTTGATGACGGTCTAGAAGTCAACTATGATGTTGAGAAAAGACAGCTTTATGTTGAGGGTGAGTTTACATTGGCTCCAAGCGAATCAAAGGTCGTCTCGGTTCGCGTCCAGGATATTTGGTCAATCAGCGAGGAAATAATAGAGAGCCTTCGACAGCAAGCTGAAGAGTTGGTTAAACCTCTTGAAAAAACCTCGTATTTTGGTCAGGGCGTGACGATCAAAAGCAATATTAATGTTTCTCTCGACAAAATCCTAAATAACCAAAAATCAGCAGTGACGCCGGAAAACAAAATAAAAAATTATTTCGAAGCTCAGATAGAACTAAAAGGAATCAAAGATCAGATTAAAAATCTTCAGGATCTGGTTACTCAATCAGGGTCGTTTAGCTCAATGACTGGATTTGTTGGCGGCGCCCAAGCGGTTTCTGTCTGGGGACTAATCATTGTTATGGTTGCTGGTTTTGTTTTCTTGGTAATCTATATGAAGATATTAAGAGGCAGCGGCAGCACCGGTTCAAAACCCGTTTTCAAAGCAGTTGACAGCATCGGCCGCGAACAGATGATCAAATTTGCAGTCATCTTTTTTATCTTAGGTTCGACCATTTCTTTTTTAGCAAGTTTTGTTGTTTTGAAGGTTTTGAGTATCAGGCAGCCTAGTGTAAACTATGTTTCTGTTAAAACCGAACAACTACAAAGGCTGGATGAAGCTAAAATTGTCAGCCCGATACCAAACGAAACTGTTTTGGGTACTGAAACAAAACCAAAACAAGAGAACAAATATGTAATAGTTACAGACTTATCTGGTAGTTATTTGAGAATAAGAAAAACTCCAAATGGTGAAGTTATTGGTAAAGCATACAGTGGTGAAAAATATCCGATCTTAAAAGAAAAAGATGGTTGGACTCAAATTGAGCTTCAAGATAGTACTGGTTGGGTTTCTTCTGAATTTGTTCTACAACGCCAGTAAATTATAAAAATAATGAATTATCATTGCCAGAATTACTCCCAAAGGTAGAAGTTTTTTGTTGATAAAGTTTGATAAAATCATAACAACTATTGTTAAAGCGTGGAGGAGTGAGGTTAAAAATAGCCGCTCAATCAAAGGTATAATTGAAGTTAACATAAAGAAATTGAATGAATAAAGAACAGTTTCTGATACTGCAAAAAAAACTCCCAAACATATACCAATAAAAATTTGAATCTTTTTAGAAGGTAGTTTAACGACATTAATTATAAGGAGCGATTTAATAATCTCTTCGACTATATAAGGGTAAGGTAAGACCATCTCAATAGGAAAAACCAAAAATGGCGCAATCAACGCCATTAGTGGTAATAAAAAAATTGCAAATGTTTTATTATGAGAGTCGATGTTACTTTTTGTCATCGTCTTTGGCTGATTTTTTAAACTCTCTTATAGCCTCACCGATTCCTTTTGCTAACTCCGGTAGTTTTTTTCCGCCGAAGAATATCAAGACAACGACAAAAATTATGATTATTTCAGTTGTTCCAATATTGTTAAACATAAAGTTGATTTCACCTCCTATCGATATCTTCTATTTAATAATAGAGTAACTTCAAATAGAAAAGCAAGCGGAAAAAAGATAAGAAAATCAGTGAGAATATCAGTTGGTGGTAGACTCATCGTGAATATAAGAAGAGCCAAATAGATCATCGGTCTTAAGCTGACTAAAGACTGGTATTTGACAACATTTAACCTAATCAAAGGCGTGATGACAACCGGAAATTGGAAAATTACTGCTAGCCAGAGCGAAGTCATAAAGATATTTTTAATAAAAATCTCTATATCCCAGAGGTTTTGTACTCGTAATTGGCTTGACTGCTGGGAAAGGATATTGACAACGAACTTCATGATCCAGCCGCCAAAACTAAAGCCGATGATAAAAAGAATAAAACTAATAGGTATGGCAGTAATTATTGATATATATTCTTTTGATTTTAGAGCTGGCTTTAAAAAAGAAACCAACTGATAGATTATTAGAGGAAAAGCAATGATAAGGCCAAAGGTGATGCCTGAATTTACTGCCAGATTAATAAATTGAAAAGGCGAGGTAAAGACGATATTGGCGCTTTTTAAATTATAAAATTTTAAAATCAGCTTGATAAATGGTTCAAAGTAGATGAATCCAACTGCGGCAGCGATGAAAAAAACAGCTAAAACAAAAAACAATCGTTTACGAATTTCAATCAGATATGGCATGTATTGAGTAATAGCTGTTTGAAGAGTTGGAGAGGTTTTTTTCATAGTTAACGAATTTATTTTGAAGCTTTTTTAAACTCTTTAACAGCCTGGCCAATACCTCTTATAAGCTCTGGAATTTTTTTAGCTCCGAAAAGAACAATGATAATAAGGCTTATTACCGTCAATTCAGTCATACCGATATTTTGAAACATATATTTTCACCTCCCTTGCCCTCCATAGTTTTAACGAAGGAGGGTTTCACTTTTAATTATTAATCTTCCTGTAATTCCTTTTTTACTTTGCCAAACTCTTTTTTAGCCTCACCCAGTCCGCGGGCAAATTCGACTATCTTTTGACTACCGAAAAGAATCAGCAAGACAACTGCGATTAAGATTATTTCTTTTGCATCTAGTCCAAACATTTATTTTTTCACCTGCCTTTAGAATTTATTTTCGAATTTATAACGAGCAATACAATTAAATCATATAATACTTATTGAACAAATTGCAAGAGCAATGTTGTAGACTCATTATATGACGATATTGATTATAAAATATAAAAGATTATTAAAGACAATTTTTTTTATTATCTTTTATTCTCTTATTCCTATGGTTGCTCTTATCTTCTATATGAGCTTGGGGCAAAGAGAGATGTCCATGCAAACAGCCAAATCTGAAACATCCCATATTGTCAAACATATAAAATTGACAGAGGAGGAGTTTATGTCAAAGACAGAGTTGTTTTTGTTTGTTTTGTCAAAACTTGACATCTTGAAAGACAATAACCAACAAGAAAAGTGCAGTGAATTTTTGTCAAAACTTTTAGAGCAGTTGGAATTTTATAGCAACATCGCCGTTTCAGATCTTCAGGGAAATATATATTGCAGCGCGATTCCGCTTGAGAATCCTGTAAATGTTTCTGACAGAAAGTATTTTATCAATGTCATCAGCAACCGCAGATTCTCTTTAGGCGATTATCAGATAGGCAGGATTGTAAAAAAGCCTGTCTGGGTAGCTGGTCATCCGATTTTGACCGATGACGGAGTTCTTCAAGGAGTGGTTGGCGTTTCCATAGATCTTAAATGGTTAAATAAACTGCTTTCCGATCAGCCGCTGCCTCCCCAGTCGATCCTAAAAGTGTTTGACGGACACGGGGTTATCCTGGTTTCTTACCCAAACTCAAGTGAAGTCGGACAGAAAAAAAATCTTGACAGAGAGATCGCCTATGTTCTCCAAAACAAAAAATCACCTTTTGAACTTAAAGGTTCTGATGGAAAATTGAGAGTCTATACATACTCTAAATTTGATCCAACATCAACCAATGAAGAAAAATATGTCATAATAGGGCTAGATAAATCATTTATTGAGAGACCCGCAGACGAAACATTTAAAAAGAGCTTAGTTTTGGCTTTAATTATTGTTTTAGCAGTGTTTGTTATTGTCTTTATCAACTGGCAGTTATTTATATATCCGCAGTCAAAAACCTAGATCTTACTTAAGTGATGCCAGAGTGGCTTTTGCTTTTGCGTCTTTAAGAGTCTTACCCATTGAACCGGCAGTCGTGTGTCCGGAGATGACTTCATCCCAGACCGCATCGGCAATTTCCGAGGCAGATGCTCCACCAGCTTGAGTCTCAATATAGGTATCAGTACCTAGATCTTGAGTGTTGCCAGTTGTATTATTTACAATTGTATTGGCTCCTCTTACGTTAGTATTAACAACGCCGCTACCGATAGCTACTCCGTAAGCGCTGTTTTTATAGATTAAATTATTTTCCACTAAATTATCAGAAGTTCCTGTACCAGAAAGTAAGATTCCATCAGCATTATTGGAAATGATATTCTTAGAAATATTTAACTGAATAACAGAGTTATTTGTTTTAATTCCGTTTCCATCGCAGTTTTCAATAACACAACCTGTTATTTTTGAAAAAGCCGAAGAAATCATATTTATTCCTTGTCCGCGGACATTAGTTATCCAACAGTCTTTTATAAGATTACGATTTCCGGTAACGGAAATAGCATTGGCGCTACCAGTAACTGCTGTTTCAATGTAGATACCGCTGATTTCAACAGAATGGGCGCCGACTGAAATCGTATCATTACTGGTTGCTGTTGGTTTGAGTTGAAACGTGTGTCCTGGACCACGAACTTTAAGAGTGTTTTTGGTAATTGATAGAGTTTCTGTAACTGTGGTAATTCCTGAAGGGTGGCTGGAAAGGCAGTAGATAACGTCAAAATTAGAATCAGTAGTCAAGATTTGAGCTTGAGCAAAAGTAGCAACTGCTTTTGATGGGAGGGTGCCAGTGTTTGAATCATTACCGTTTACCGGATCCCAATAAAAAATATTACCAATACCACTGGCTTCGCTACCACGGAGAGACTCAATAAGATACTTAATATTTGTATTGTCATCAGGAGTAGCAATTGTTGGAGAAGAGGATTGGGCGATTGTTATTTGGGTGTAAGCTGATGGCGAAATTGGGTTACCTGATTCAGCAACAAGATTTCCGCCCGTGACAATACAGGCGATTGTATCTGGGCCGTTTCGTGCCTGAAAACGAAGCTTCCAATTATTTAAAAGCTGAACTGTCAGGCCAACAAATGTTCCTCCTCCTAAAGACTGTTTTCCAAAAGCATCGGCGATCTTTGAGTAAGACATAGCCGGATTCAGCTCATCTTCAGTATCACGGATTTGATTAATTAAGTATTGGAGATCAACCGATGTATCAGGAGAGGGGACTTCAATAATTGAGTTGTAAAAATCAAATGTTAAAGGCGAGGGCATATTATAATCATTATAACAATTATAAAGATTAAGTTAAGTTACGATCGTATCTGTTGTACGGATAGCAGAAGTAGAATAACCAGTAGAACTAAAAGTTCCGGTTGTTTCAAATGGTAGGATTGCTGTTGCGGCTTTTCTTCTCACTCTGACAAGGATATTCCGATCAGTCGAGTAGATGACTGTGACTGCTTCAGATGTAGCATCGGCTTCGGTATCAATATATGGTACATAAGCAGTGTCGTCTGTTGCCGTATAGGTTCTGTCAAGAGTTGGAGAGAGTCCGGTGAACTGTGAACTACCACTATTAGTCCAGCCGGTATATGTATAACGGGTCTCCCGAGTGGATCCTGTATCTGAAGTGTCAACAATTCTTATTGAGCCAGTTGACGGCGTATCAGATGGGATAGTTTCATTGACGGTAAAGGCGGAGTTGCCTGAAGTATTTCCAGAGGCTGACGTAAACATCGCTTTATTAATTGTAGTTCCTGATGTGGTTCTAAAAACAGCCACCCGGTCGCCTGATAGAAGATTAGAAATGGTAATTGACTGTTGATTAGGTGGAGTTCTGGTTGTTCCTCCGGAGTCAATCAGCTGATAGTTCTGGACGTCAGCTGCAGCCATATTTTCGATCCAGACTCCTTGGGCGCCGAAGAACTTACCTCCGGCGAATGTTCCAAAAGGCGAGGCTTTGACCGGTGAGAAAGTATTAGTTGGCGTGGTTTGATTGTCTTCATGGGCGCGGATATAGAGCTGTCCTTGTTTGGTAGTAAAGCTAATCGCTCCTCCTTGGGCAGTCGCCGTCGGATACATCGTGTAGGTTGATCCGATTCTTGTCACATATTTTAAATATTCATAGACTTGACTTAAGACTCTGGTGGCAGAGCCGATGACGACCGAGTAGTTATTGTCAGTGCCTTGAGTAAAAGCTTTTCCGACTGTATAAGCATTTGCCATATTGGCAGAAGCAGTTGCTGTCTTACCTGAAGAGCTTCCGGTAATGGTTTCTGTGTTTAAAGGCCCGGCGTCGCCGGTAACATTGCCGATCGTCATTGTTCCTGAACCGGTCGAGGTTGTTTGTTTGAGGAAAGTTCCTGATCCGCCAGTCCAGGTGACAGTCTCAAGATTTGTAAAGTCTCCACTGATTGCGCTATAAGTGACTGTTCCATTGACAAATACGATCTTAATATCACTATATCCGGAGACAGTCGCAGTCGCAGTCGTATTGTTCAAATCAGGTGAAGTAGCAAGAGGTACGGCGTTTCTACCACCTGAAGTTAGATCAATACCGAAGTGATCATAAAGATCAGCATTACCACCTGATGGATAATGGCGTAAAAAAACCGTGATCTGGGCGCCGTTAATTTCCGTACCTGCTTCTTTTACCTTGATAAGAACATCAATGTGGCGGGTGCCGGCTTCAGGCCACCATTCAGATCCGGAAAAAATACGAGAACCGTCTTGTTCAATATATATCTGTTGGGAATCGTCCTCCTCGATCGAACCTAGGGTGTAGATATTTGACCAAAGATTCTCGCCAGATGCGGAAGCCGCGGTAAAGACACCGCTGGCCGAGCTTGAGGCGACGGTATAAGCAGAGTTGACATCGGCAAAAGTGTCACTTCCTGACGTTGGCCTGATCCAGACATAACCGATTTCTGTAGCTGTTCTTTCGTCATAAAAGAGAATTGTTCCTGTTTGTCCAGTATCGGTTTCGGTGATGACTTTTCCAATATCTGATGAACCAAAAGCAGTGCCGGCACCGGTCGCGTCATATGGTTTGATTCTGATTCCGCCTGATGTCCAACCATTGGTCTGGACGGCACCGGTTTTTAGATATTTGAAAGAAACGTCGTCCATGAACCAGGCATTGATAAGAGTGTATTCGGTTGGCGTTTGAGCACTCATTGGGATGGTATCATCCATCTGGGTCAGCTCGTCAAAAGTATCCATTAAGTAAGAATAGAGCTCGTTGACGGTGTAAATCGTGGTTCCTGATGAATGGTAGACGCGCTTATTTACATAGTCAATCGTAAAATCACTCGATATTGGCATAGTTTTTTATATTTTTCTAAACTTTATCTCAGTATAATTTGTTACTTTATATATTGTCAAGAGCTTATAAGAAAAATTTTTATTTTGGCATCAAACTAGAGTTCAGATCAAGTAAATTCCCATGTTTATTATTTTTGCATCGGCATTCAGAAAGGGGATTTCGAGCTCTTGGACATCCTTGAGTTGGGCATTTCCCCATAATTTTAGAAACATATTTGCATCCGCCAGTACAGACAAAATGAGGAATTGGTAGGGAAAGTTTGTTTTTTTTCTCCATAAAATTAAATCATATAATTTATTGAAATTATAATCAATAGCTTCTATAATTAAAAATACTTTATGATTATTATTGACATTAACGGCAATAAAAGAGACTGTGTCAGCATCATTCCTGATAATAGTTGGCCAGGATACCTCAAGATAAAATACTTTTCTAAGTTCAGAAAAACCTCTCATGAAGAATGGTACCTGATTAAAGACTTTATTAAAAATAATCCTAAACTGGCTCATCTAACAAAAGGAGGCTCTGATCCCTGGAAAGAAGATCTCGGCGTAGTTTCACTTTCTTCCAACCAAACCTTGACTGATAAATCAAAAAAATGGAAGTCTAACGAGTTTGCCGGTTATCCTTTGTGGATTTCCCGAGGGAAAGGTGAAGGTCAAACAAGAGGAATTATTATGAATACTAACGATACTTTAATAATTGACAAGCCTTGGAAGATTATTCCAGACAAATCATCCCAATATGTCATTTCCCATAATGTTCATGATCCACAGATATTAGGAAATACTTTGCCGGTTGACTATAAAATTAAGAGAGTTAAAAAGAAGAAAAAGTCAAAACTTGACAACAGATAACATTTAAAAGATAATGAAATTATGGGAATCCTGCCAAACATCTTTTCTAAAAAAGAAGACGAAACAATCAAGAAACTGAAATATCAAATTAATTCAGTGAAAAAAACACCTAAAAAAAAGACAGCAAAAACATCGGATAAGAAAACAATAGCTCCATTGCCTAAAAAAATTTCTAAACCAAAAACTCTTTTAGCTCAAGGAGAGTCGGTTTTTTATGGATATAATATTAGGCGTCTATATGTTGATGATCATTGGTATTTTTTTCTTGAAGATGTCTTGGCAGTTGGTGGAAGACTCGGACTAGAAGAAATTTTAGCAAAATTAAAAGACAGTAAAGAATATAAGGATAGCTTTCAAAAATATGTCTTATCTTTAAAAACGGTTGTTGATAATGAAGTCAAGATTGTTGACTGTATAGATGCTGAAGGATTTTTATGGATTTTGCCCCAGGTCCGTAGTGATAAGAGGGTTTTTCCAGGTCCATTTCCTGATTGGTTGAAAGAAACCGAACAACTTCCACTTCCAACTCCTCCAGTTGAGAAAAATAATTAATTTATGTGACAATTGAGTCGGTGGTACGGATAGCAGAGACTGACATGCCGGAACTAGTTATCTGTTTTTTTTGAATAAAAGGTAAGATGCCTTTTTTTCTAACAACAACAACCACATAACGGTCAGAAGCATAGGTTATGCTTTTTGTTACGCTGGTTGTAGTTGCTTGTTCTTCAATATATGGAACATATGCTTTATCATCGGTTGCCGTATAGTTTCGATCAAGAGTGGGAGAGAGTCCGGAAAAAGTCGAACCACTCCAACCGGTGTAGGTATAGCTTGTTTCTCGGGAAGATGTAGCATCTGAAGTGTCTACAACACGAAGAGTGCCGGTTGATGGAGTGTCCGAAGGAATAGTAGTTGTAATATCAAAGGTTGTTTCTCCGGAATTATTATTAGCAGCACAGGTGAACATTTCTTTATCAACAATTGTATTGTCTCCGGTTGCCCTGTATACGCCGATTCGATCACCACTTTCAACTGAATCAACAACAAGAGCGACGGTTGACGGAGGCGTCTGGGTCGTATTGGTTGAATCAGTCAGCACATAGTTATTTGCGTCATTACTGTGCATATTATAGATTTTTACTCCTCGGGCGCCGAATAGTTTTCCACCAGCAAATGTTCCGAAAGGCGCTTGTTTTGATTGAGTGATTGTATCAGGAGTACCGTTTATTGTTGCTGTTGTTGAACCGCTTGTTAAAGTGTTGGTGTCGGAAAATGTTCCATGAGTGTTTCTAATAACCAATGTTCCAGTAGTGCCATTGTCAATTAAAGAAACTATGTAGCCAGTTCCTCCACTGTTTGAAGTAATAGTAGAACCTTGGACAAAAGGTCCGTTTGTTTCACCAGTATAGTTGAGTCTAATATCACCAACTGCAGTGTAATATTCACCGCTAACTCCGTTTAATGTTGTTGATGAGCCTGTACGTGTTACATATTTTAGATATTCATAAACTTGGGTAAGGATTCTTCCGGCGCAGTTGATTTGAACATCATACGGACGGGCACCATTTCCATTATTCAAATCATAAGAATAGTAACCAAATGTAATCGTAATATCGCTGTAGCCTGATACTGTTCCTTCGGCTGTTTGGTTATTAGTATCGTTAAATGCTGCCAGAGGTACAGGATTTCGACCGGTTGAGGCATCAATAACAGTATGATCGTAAAGAGTGGAGAATTTACGAGCTAAAATTGTTAAGTTTCCAGAATCGGTTTCTACACTAGCTTCTTTTACTTTTATTAAGACGTCTATATGACCACTTGACCAAAAAGGAGCAATTTGAGCATCATTTTGATAGACATCAAGAGTTGTGCCAGATACAAGAGTGCCCAGAGTGAATATATTTGACCAAATGGTTTCGCCAGTTACAGCGGTTGATCCGCCCATTGCTCCAGCTAAAGATCCATTGACATTTATATTTTCCGAAGTATTGTTAAAGTCATCATCTGTAGCATCAGTCCTTACCCATAATTTTTTAAGAGTAGTATTGTAGTCAACTAATTTTCCCGTATCTCCGGTTGTGACTCCAGCAACAGTTGTCCCAAGATCAGTATCGTCAACTCCGGAAATAGTAGCTAAGGTCAAAATTCTAATACCAGTTGTATTAGTTGGATGAGTCCAACCCGAAGTTTGGATAGCGCCTCCATTTATAAACTGCATGCTGGTATCATTCATAAACCAACCATTAACCAATGTAAATTCAGTTGGGGTTTGGGCTGTCATTGGAATTGAGTCATCCATGAGAGCGGAATCGTCAAAGTAGTTCATCAGCCAAGTATATAGATCTTTAGCTGTATAGACGACTGCGTCAGCCGTATGTCTGATAGTTTTTGTGGTTGTATTGATAGTAAAATCTCCGGCAATGGTTGTATTGGTCGTTACGTCAGCAATTGAATCTTCTGACATAGTCACATTGATTGTCAAATTACTGCCACCGACTGTTCCTGTTGCCTGTGTCGGTACGTATTTTGTGGCTCCATCTGATGATTTGCGTACTCGAATGGTAATACCTCCAGCTCCTGACACAGTGCTTCCAACAACATTTCCTGATGAATTTGTCAGCAGACCATTTATGATGACGCTTGAATCAGAATTTTTTGTGACATACACACGTGCATTTTCGATTGCAACTTGATTCGTATCTTCAATATGGATTGTTACATCGACGCTGGAGTTGACAACAGTTGAGGCTCCAGATCCGTTCCGAATACTTGGCGTATCACCTTCGCTGATATTTATTGTAACTGCTCCTCCGGAATTATTATAAATACATTCGTTGCCTGTTGATCCATCGGTTGCCGCATAACCGGTAAAAGTATTTCCGGCAAATGAATAAGAATTACCCGCGCACGCATTTGTTAATTCAATGGCATGTTTTGTTCCGCCTGAAATAAACGAACAGTTTGAAATGTTAGTCAAATTATTTGATAAAAGTGCTTTGACAGAATCATTAGTAGAATCAAACGTGCAACCCGTAAAATTTGCTGAGTTTTGAGTTATTAAATTACAGTTTCTGAAAGTTGAAGTTAAAATTGTTGAATTCGATTGAAAACCAAACGTGCCCATATTTGTGAAAGTACAGTTAGTTATATTTATATCGGCATTATCAGTTGTGATAAAATTACCGCGGGAGACTGTTCCAAGAGCCAGAAAAGTAATATTTGACCAATCTAAACGACTAGTTGCTTGACGAACTTCAAACGCATTAAAATTGGAAGAAACCTTCTTAGTATCAGCAATAACTATGGACGTATTATTATCTCGAAAATCAACGGCGCTTGTGTATCCTAATACAACAAGCCCTTGCACTTGATATCCACCAGAAACTGCCTGAATTAGACCCCAACGATTGGTAGTTGAATCGTTCTGTGTTGCATATCCAGCAAATGTTGCGTAGCCGTTTGCCAAATCGCCCCCGTTAATGCGGGCCTCACATCGACCATAGCGAATTACATCAAAACCGAACGGATTACCTTTGGCTACTGCATTAATAGAATTTACAATATAGCCAAAATACTGATAGGTGGTTGTTGGTGTCCCTGTTGTCACATCGGCTGTTACCGTTGGATCAACCGGTATACAGATCCATCCACCATAAGCATAAGTATCGTTTCCCCGTACGTACCACGATTTATAATCGCCTCCACCACTTCCAATAGATAGGCGCATGCCACCGTTTGCCTCAGTGGCTAAAGCATTAGGTGCAGAGTAGTAAATCCACGCAATATATGCGCCATCCGTCGGTATGGTAATACCACTACCATTGTTATAGTGTAAACCTCCAAGACCTGTTGCGTTGAATGTTTTACTAATACAACCTGTTCCTTGAATAAAATAGTCTACTTCGGCAACGGCGATACCACCGGCTGTAGCTCCTGTTGGTTCGGTATAACCAGTGGTTGCTTCGGCAGTATTAATAGTAGTTAGATCAGTTGTGTAATTAGGTGCGGTCATAGTTTTTTTATTTTAAAAATTTTTCTTTTTATCTAACTTCATTTTACGAAAAATAAATTTTTTTTAAAGCAGATGTAAAGAAAAGAATATTTAAAAAAAGTAATTATTCGATATCGTTATCACTAACTGGTTTTATTGTTTTATCGATAACCAAAAAAACTAAACCAAGCACAATGTAGATAAGTGATGGAATAATAAGTAAAAGACCAGTAGCAGTCAAAGTCATAGTCCAGACTACCGGGATAAGATTGGAGCCTGTTGCCAACTGTTGGATAGAGTAGAGCTCAAACATGGCGGCGATGAAAAACATCACTAATCCTTTGGTCAGCTGTTTTTTTTCAAACATAGAAAAGACAAGAAGAATTGAGGAAAAAAGAGCTATAGTTTTAATGACGATTGATACAGTCGTAAATGGATATCGGGATAAAAGATCACCTTGTAAAAATTCAAAGGGAGATTTTAAAACGAAAGAAACCGGACCAGCAATAGTATCGAAGATATAAGCTAAAAGAAAAAGCCCTAAAATAATAGCGGCGAGATATTCTTTTTTCATTTTAGATTAATTATATACCCTTTTTAAAATATTTCATCAAAGTATCCGTATGTTAAAGATGCGCGGTTGGTCCAATTTGAAGAAAAGTTGCTGTTACCTTTTACATATCTGTAAGCACCCGAGGAATCTTCTTTCATGACAAACCAAGCGCCGGTTTTGTCAACAAATCCATAATAGGCAGGTGATGAGGCGTCGTCAATTTCGCTGATTTTATATCCATCAGTTGGAGTTTTTATTGCCGGATCAATAACTGCTCCAGTTGAATCCTTAACAGCGATTGTTCCAGGTCCTGGGACGCTGCCGAAGAAGGCGGCGTGGGTTTTTTTAGTGAATACTGACATCATAAAAAGACCAGCACCAGCTGAAGCGATTATTTTTAAGAAAACTCTTCGGTCATTATCAACGTCTTCTTCAATGACCTCACCTGACTCGGTTTTATCTACTTTTGGTTTATTTTTCTTATCTTTTAAAACCAGTTCTTGTTTTCTAGTACTGTTTTTCACAGGTATAATAATGGCAATCGCTTTCTGTCTTTTGGGTGTGACAAGCTCCATGAAGTAGGCAAACAATGGAAAAAAAATCACTGCGCTTATCAATTGAGCAGAATTTTCTACTTTAAGAAAAGATATCAATGTCATAATAGAAACAATGATAAAACTGTAGTAGATTAAAAATTTTTTCATTTTTTTATTTCAACAAATTCTTCATTAACAAATCCATGAGTTTTTCCGTTAAATATTATTTCATACCACGAGTCCTTTTTTTTGAGAAAAAGATAGGGTTTGTTTTCCATTTGACCGATGATTTTTCCTTTTATTGAAGAAGAATCACGGACATTTACTTTATCGTTAATAAAATCATTTTTTAAAGTAACAAATGATGCTGGGGTTGGTTTAGGGCTTATAGTTAACACAATTTTTTTAGATACATTATTAACAGTCGTGCTTTTTTTACTAATTTTAAGGATACTATTTACAAGCAAGACTATAAAAAAAACTAACGTTAAAATTAAAGCTGATTTATTGTGTTCTTCTTTCTTTTTAGGAGATTTTTTTTTGCTAAAAAACGTTTCAATAGCCGTATAGCTAAAATATATTGCAATAGGAATAAATATCAGTTGAAAGAGAAGTTGTTGAGGATTTTGGCTAGATATAACTCCTGAAATTGTAATAAAAAGAGAGACAAGCAAGCAGTAGTAAAATAGTATTTTTTTTGTCATTTTAATATTCTTTGACAAACTGACTGTGAATCCAACCGGTTATATCGTCATTGAGATTGATAAAATAGTATCCATTCTCTTTTTCTGTGTAGGGATAGTATTTGCCATAGACTGCCTGACCAATGATCTTTGACGAACTGCTTTTGGTTTCATAGACTTCAACAGACTGCCATTTTCGATCAGAGATGGTAACAAAATTAATGCTAACTGATTTTGTTGGAGATAAAGACAGAATTGGAGTTAGGGAAGTTTCTGATAAACCTAAAATATCATCTTGCTCCTCAACCTGATCTTTTAATTTAGCTACCTCGGCTTTTAGTCTGCCTACTTCCTGAATCAAATCTGAAGAAGGAGATTGACCGGTTGAGGATATGGTAGTTGGTCTATTTTTTTTGAGTTCTTGTAGGATTTCCGCCTGTTTTTTTTCAATCTGATCAAAGCGGTTGAGAAGGAATTTTTTTGCAGAAGAATAACTGAATAGAACCGTCAAAAAAGCAATTATTATGACAATAATCTGTTTGGTAAACATATAAAATATCATAGCTTAATGTTATACTTAAAACAATGGAAATTTTCATAAAATTAATAATCTTTATTCTTGGGGCTTCAATAGGATCTTTCTTAAATGTTTTGATCGATCGATTACCTAAAGATGAATCAATTACCGGGCGCTCCCATTGTGATTTTTGCAAGGAAAAAATTACTTGGTATGATTTGATTCCGATATTGTCTTACTTTTTTTTGAAGGGAAAAAGCCGGTGCTGTCATAAAAAACTGTCTTTTCAGTATCCGCTTGTAGAAATATTAACTGGGGTAGCGTTTGTTTTTGTTTTTTTTCAAGGACAGAACCTACTAGGTTCTGTCCTTATAATGGGAATTTTATCTTGTTTGATAGTGGTATTTTTCTCCGACCTAAAATATCATTTAATTTCTGATTGGGTATTATTAGCTTTTTTTGCTTTTTCTGCTTTATATAAGTTTGTTTCAAACCCTCTTTGTCATTCTGGCTTGTCCAGAATCTTATCAAGCGGATTCTGGAGTCGCTGCGTTCCCCAGAATGACGTTATAGCGGCATTAATCGTTGGCCTTCCAATTTTTCTCATCTATTACATATCTCACGAACGAGCGATGGGTTTAGGAGATGTCTATCTATCTGCCATTATGGGGCTTCTCCTCGGTTGGAAAGCTGGTTTCCTGGCTCTATACATCGCATTTATCACGGGCGCAGTATTTGGAATAGTATTGCTCATCTTGCACAAAAAGAAAATCAAAAGCAAAATCCCTTTTGGGCCTTTTCTTGTAACAGGGACATTGACGATGTTATTTTATGGTGATAAGATATTGGAGATAATTAAGAGAATGTATGGATTTTAATTTTCAATTTTCATTTTTCAATTTACATTGAATTTTCAATGAATCAATTTTCAAACATTGATAATTGTAACATTGTAAATTTATTGAAAATTGTAAATTGATAATTGAAAATTGCTTTTATGTTAATTCTCGGCGTCGTTGGCCAGATTGCCTGTGGTAAAGGAGTTTTGGTAGATTATCTTATAAAAAAACTGAATTTTGTTTCTTTTTCACTTTCTTCAATTCTTCATGACGAATTAAATAAAAAAGGCACAAAAGAATTTACCAGAAAAACACTTCAAGACATGGGTGATGAGCTTCGAAAAAGATACGGCGACGACGTTTTGGCACGTCGAGCAATTTCTAAAATCAAAAATCTAAAATCTAAAATCCAAAGATATGTCATTGAAGGAATTCGTAATCCAGGCGAGATAGAGTTTTTGAAAAAAAACCCGGCTTTTATTTTGATCGGCGTTAAGGCGAGCAGGGAAATTAGATTCAAAAGATTATTACAACGGGCCAAGCCATGGGACCCAAAAACATGGAATGATTTTGTCAAAGTCGACAGACGTGATCTCGGCGTCGGCCAAAAAAAATCAGGACAACAAGTAGGGAAGTGTTTAGCCTATTGTGACTACGTGTTGACCAATAACAAAGACACGGCCGATTTTCATAAAAAAGTGAAAGAGTTAATGAAAAGGGTGTTCAAACTGAATGGCACTTCGTGAAAATTTTGCTGCTCCATCGATCTAAAATAGCAATTTGGTAGGTCATTGTCTATAGACAAAAGAGTTCATAAAGTCTATAAAGTTATAAAGTTCATAAAGATAATGAGCAGTTTTATTAAGACTGAAAGACAGTTAGTAGCGGAATTTTTTTCAAATATCGGTGTCGCTTGGTTTACAGCTGGAGTGATTGGAGTTTTTATAGATCAGAGAAGAAATATAAACGAGATTTTTTATTCTATTATTTGGGGGATTTTCTTTAGTTCCATTTTTTTGTTAGTTGGTGTAAAATTAATTAAAAGATAATTATGACATTTGAATATTTAGTTATAGTTTTTAGCGTAGCAGGTATCGCAAGTGCCGTTTTATTAGTAGTTGGTTATTTAATCGTTAAAAAAAATATATGAATCCAAATCCATACGTCTTAGCAATAATATCTCTAATTACTTTTTTAGCCGCTTTTATCTACGTCTACCGCGGTCTTTCGAAGAAATAAGGTTAAATTTGAGAGAAAGATCATTTTCTTTCTTCTGATCCGTCTTGATTGTGTATCACTAAAACAGACCTGGTGGTATTTATATTTCTTCTCCAAAAAGGAGTTTTTTCAGTCGTTTTTATATTAGTAATTTTTCCAGTGAAATCTATGTGAGTTTCTATTGAATCAACAGCCCGACCATCAATATAATGATTAGGTCGGTTTTTTAACGCTAAAGCTACGCCAACACTTATAACACCAATAGTGAGACATGCTATAGGAATTGCATATCCAATAACGGAGGTATAGAATTCAGGCGAAGCCCAACGACAAAGATATGGACTAGCAAGTAAGCCAAGTGAAACTATAATATTACGCAAAGCATGACTTTCCCTACGCATAATTTTTTAATTGTAACACACTATAAGATTAAAGTCTATTTTATTTCATGGAGTACATAAATTTCTCTCCGGCAGTTTCGTAGGAAAATAGTTCTTCCGGTTTAAACCAAAGGTTGACTTCCTTTTCTCCGTCTTCAACCGTGTCTGAAGCATGAATGATATTTCTTAAGGGTCTGTTTTGTTCATTAGCCAAGTCAATCGTGTCATGGCTAAAATCACCTCTGATTGTCCCAGGCGCAGCCAGGACAGGGATGGTATTGCCGGATAGTTTACGGACAATTTCTATGGCGTCGTAGCCTTCAACAACTGCTAAAAAAACAGGGGACTCTTGTAAATAGGTGATTAGCCAACCTTTAACGGTTTTTCCGATTGAAACAGCATCGTTTGTTTTAAACACGCTTCTTGCGTCCAGTCCCTTCTTCTCGTAATTTGTCAACGTCCGTTGTCCGACTTTAGCAAACCAAGCCTCGGTTTCCGGATAATGAGCAATGATTTTTTCTTTAGTTGCCCACTCGAATTTTAGTCCGATGATTTTTAGGCCAACAGTTTCAAAACGGCTGACAATTTTTCCAATAATTCCTCGCTGAACGCCGTCGGGCTTTATTATGAGTAATGCTTTTTGTTTATTCATATTTATTAGATTCTGGAGTCGCTTCGCTCCCCAGAATGACGTCATTCTGGTAAGGCCGGAGGCCGCATCCAGAATCGTTGTTATACTAAATACAAAGAATCAACTTCTCTTTCATAATTTTTAAATTCCATTTTTGGGAACCAGTATTTGATCTCTCTCTCGGCTTCTTCTTTACTGCCCGACGCGTGAACAAAAGTTTTGACGACGCGGTCTAGACTCGAAGACAGAGTAGAGGAATCAAAAGAATAGTCAGAATGCAGTGTGCCAGTTTGAGATAGTAATGGGATAGTATGACCTCTTAGTTTTCTGGCGATCTGAATGGCATCTGGTCCACTCCATATCATAACGATAATTGGTCCTTCCATCCAGTATTTGACTAGCCGGTCATAAACAAACTGGCCTAGTTTCTGTGGGTCGTCTGTGCCCATTTTTTCTTTGACATTTCCTCCACTTTGTTTAAAAGAAGCAATGGTTTTTTCTCCCATTTCCTTTATCCAAACAGGTGTTCCAGGGTAATGATTTTTAATGACGTCGGAACTTGGTCGGAGCATCTTGGCGGCCATTAGTTTGAGTCCGACGTTTTCAAAAGTTTCAATGACTTTACCAATCAAGCCACGCTTGACGGCGTCAGGCTTTATTATGATCAAAGTTCGCTCCATAAGTAAATACCAAATAACAAAACACAAATAACAATTGAATAACAAATTACCAATAATAAATATTCAAAAATTTGTTATTTATTATTTTATTATAAATGTCTTTTGTAATCTCTTCAATACATTTATTTCCATCAATATTAATCCACTTCGTCCAAACCTGGTTTTTCACGAGATAGTCATACTGTTTGTGTGTACGTCTTATAAACTCAAAGTCTTTTTCCCGGCGGTTTTTCTCTTTGTCTTCGCCGCCCTTTCTTTGGATTGCTATATCTGGGTCGACGTTTAGATAAAAAACCATATCAGGGATTTCTATTTTAAAGTTTTTAGCATAATCCAAGGCCATTTTCATGTCAACGCCTTCAAGAGTCTGATAACAGAGAGTAGTGGTAAAATAACGATCAGCAATGACAATTTCGTTTTTTCTTTTTTCAGCAATCATTTGGCTGTCCATGATAAACTGCATTGTGTAGAGGAGAAATTGCTGTTCGGCTGTCAAATCCTTGTTTTGATAGAGGAATTCTTTGATTAATTTACCGACGTTTCTGTCGTAGTCAGGGTATTTAATCAGGCTAACATTCGTCATTCTGGGGAGGAGCGGAGCGACGACTCCAGAATCGTTGTTTGCAGATTCTGGACGCGCTCCCTCGCTATCACTCGGTCGCTTGCCAGAATGACCAAGAAGCTCGGAAAGGTTTTTTGCCTGCGTCTCGCACCCGGCCCCATCAATTCCTTCGATGACGATGAACATATGGTTTACAAAAACATTATAATCTTTATAAAGATTATAAAAATTATAATTATTATAACACTTATGGATGGCCAAGGTTATAAGAGTTTGGCGTTTTATAAACAATCGGTGATCATTCATGATTTTACGGTAGAATTTGTCAAACTTTATATTGACTATCATTCACGGACTCGTGACCAAATGGAACAATCTGCCCGATCGGGCAAGCAAAACATTGCTGAGGGCTATACTCAAAAAAGTATTGAAAGCAAAATAAAATTAGTTGGAGTAGCACGTGGATCGCTAGAAGAATTGCTAAACGACTATCAGGATTATCTTCGACAGCACAATCTTAAACTTTGGGAAAAGGATTCACCGGAAGCACGGAAAGTGCGTGCCCTAGTTTATAACCGTTATAACAGTTATAAAAATTATAAAGATTATATTTCTTCGGGCGAATCTGCCGCCAATGCCATGATTTGTCTTATCAACCAAACTAATCAGCTTCTTGATCAAAAACTCCGATGGATGGAAGAGCAGTTCGTCAAAGAGGGTGGATTTAGAGAGAATCTTTTTAAAAAGCGAATGGACTACCGTAAGGGCAAAAAATAAGCGTTATAACTGTTATAATATTTATAAATTTTATATTAGCTTTGGCCAGTCCTCATAGCTCAACGGACAGAGCACAGGTTTCCTAAACCTGCGATGTAAGTTCAATTCTTACTGAGGACACAGTAAGAAATACCTGCCTGCCGGCAGGCAGGTCAAATATTAAAGATCAAATATCAAAAATGAAGAATGCTACAAAGCTTTCACGTAAACACATAATTCGTCATCATATCCATAAGGCCACTTCAAGTGAATATTTTAGGGTACTTGTGCTTAGGACGCTTGGGAATTTTTTACTGTTTTCGTCGCTTTTTATGATAGGAAAGACTCTATATTCTCCCGTCCGTGAAGAAATTAAATATTTTATTAATAGCAAGCTCAACAAGCAATATATTGTGGCTGATACAATTACAATTCCTCCTCCGGCTGTCGAAAGCAAAGGATTATTAGCCAGAGCCTTCAACTTTAAACAGGTTGAAGTTTTAGCTCCGAGCGATCCGGAATTTTCGATTGTCGTTCCCAAAATTGGTGCCAATGCAAAGATTTTTTCTAATACTAATGCCGGAAACGAAAAAGAGTACTTAGACGTTTTGGAAAAAGGCGTCGCCCATACTCTCGGGACGGCTTTTCCTGGAGAGGGTGGACACATCTTCCTTTTTGCCCATTCGACCGACTATTTCTGGAACGTCGGTAACTATAACGCGGTTTTTTATCTTCTTTACAAACTGGAGAAGGGTGACGAAGTCAATCTTTTTTATAAAGGGCAAAGATACGTCTATCGCATCATTGGCAATCAGGTCGTTGATCCGTCGCAAGTTGAGTATCTTACCCGAAAGACCAATCGTGAGTTTCTTACGCTCCAAACCTGCTGGCCTCCGGGAACTACGCTTAAGCGCTTACTCGTGTTTGCCGTTCGTGTTGCAGAGTAAAAGCTCGACACCGTATTTTTGAGTCGACTTCACCCCAAAGGGGCCCTAAGTCATTGACTCAAAAACAGGTGTCTTCGCTTTTTTCCAAAGACGAAGCGGGAGGATTTTTTTCACTTTCGAGGGGACCACGAAGTGGTGAGACTCTCGTGTGATAAAAAATACTACCGCTGAGTCTTAGCGAATTCCAACCAAATAAAGATCAGGGAGTTTATTGGCTTCTGGATTCAGATTTGCCAGAATTAGTATTTTTCCGTCAGAAGAAGTTGTGAAGAATTTAGCCTCGAAAGGACCGGAGTAAACCGGTTGACGATTGGTATTATCGTAGTCGGCAATCGAAATCTTTTTATCCTCTTCAATGACAAGGTGGCGCGAATCAAAATACCATTGGATATTAAAATTCGAAATTCGAAATTCGAAATTCGAAATAAAATAATTTTTATCTTCTTTTTTATCGTAGATATAAAATCCGCCTTTTTTCAAACTGCGGGTCTCTATGGCTTGATTGGTAGCGATCAAGGGCGGAGTGATCATCTGCGAAAGGCTAACATTGTCTAATGATTGATACAATACCTTTGTTTCATTTGGAGAGAAGGAAATAACCTTAAAAGAATCAGAGGCGATTTTAGAAAATTCAGGCGGGTAGGTTTCGAGAATTTTCAAAAAGTTGGCTTGTTTTTGTTCTTCCCAAGCCGTAATAAGCGCTTGTTTAGACTCCGCAGACAGTGATAGGTCGAGGATGGATTGATTCTCTTCCTCGAGAGAAATAAGATAGTTATCAACGATAGCCTGTTTTTGGTCTGGCGAAATCTCGACTTCGACGGTTGAGAAATCAATGGGAGTTGTAAAGAGTTCTTTTTTGACAATGGTTTTTAAGGGTGGGAAAAAAGATAGAGGTCTTCTGGCGGCTTCAAAAAGATAGACACCTTCCTCTGCAAAAACTACGATTTTATCAGTATCTTCCAAAGGAACTGCTTTGACAATGCCCAGATTAGTCAGAGGAGATAATGACGGGTTCGCCGGGTAGAGAACAGCGTCGATATTGACTACCAGTTCGCCTTTGAGATTGACTTTTTTACTCCAGCTGGTAAATCCTTCCTTTTTTATATCGATCTGATAGTCTCCTGGAGAAAGAGTAAGGTTGTTATCGGTGACGCCGTGAAGGAGGCCGTTGAGATAGATTTTGGCGGTTTTTGGATAAGAAGTGACAGCAATAATACCAGTTGAGCTCAAAGATTTATTTTTATAGTCAAATCGGTAACCGCGCGCATAAGCGATAACCGAGACTAATATCGTCAAAAACAGGAGAAAAAATATAAACTTAGAAAGAAATTTCATATTCAACTGTATTATACTATAGAATATTATGTTCTTCCGTAAAAAAATAGGAATCGACCTTGGAACAGCCAATACTCTTGTTTATGTTGAAGGCGAGGGAATAGTTTTGAATGAGCCAACCGTAGTCGCTTATTCTATTGAAGACAAGAGGATTTTGGCTGTTGGCGACGATGCCCGTGACATGCTTGGTCGGACACCGGGGTCAATTATTGCCAGCCGGCCGATGAAGGAAGGGGTAATTGCCGACTATACTACTACCTCGGCGATGATCACCTATTTTTTAAAAAAAGCCTTAAAAGGAGGTGTCTTTTGGCCCGAAGTAATGATCTCTATTCCAGGCGGTTCTTCCCAGGTGGAAAAAAGGGCCGTGGTGGCGGCTTGTAAACAGGCGGGAGCCTCCAATGTTTATTTGATCGAAGAGCCTTTGGCGGCCGCAATCGGCGCCAAAATTCCGATTTCCCAGGCCTCTGGTCACATGATTGTTAATTTGGGAGGCGGGACGACCGAAGTGGCGGTGATTTCACTAGGACAGCTAGTGGTTTATAAGACCGTCAGAGTGGCAGGGACAAAGCTTGATGAAGCGATTATCCAACACTTACGCAAAAATCACAATATCATTGTTGGAGAAAGAACCGCCGAAGATATAAAAATAAAGCTAGCTAATGCTTTTATCGAACCGACTCGATCAACCTCCGAGGTTGAGGAGCGAAGCGGGAAAACCTCGGAGGTTAGAAAAATGGAGGTCAAGGGGCGGGATTTTCAATCAGGATTGCCAAAGATCTTTGAAGTTGACGAAATATCGATTAACGAAGCTATTACTAAACCTTTAAAACTAATTCTTGAAGGCATTAAAGAAGTATTGTCTCAAACTCCGCCGGAGTTGGCTTCCGATATCGTTGATAAAGGCATAGTTTTGTCAGGTGGTACTTCGCTGTTGACTAATATCGATCGTTATATCACCTACTTTACTGGCGTTTCATCTTTTGTCGTTGATGATCCGTTGTTTTGTGTCATAAGAGGGGTCGGAATGGCGATTGAAAATTTGGATAGTTTTAAGGAAGCTATCCGATAGTAATTAATGAAATATTAAAAATTAAACATTAAATATTAAAAAAACTTTATAAATCTTAAAACATAAAACTTATAGTATAATTTATTGTTATAAAACAATTTTTTATATCAAATAGATTTTTACTTTGTTAAAATAATAAAAACGTTCAAAAAATAATTTGAACAAAATTCAATGAAAATTGAAAATTGAAAATTTAAAATTGAACCTATAACAAATAGATAAAATATGGATAAAAATAAGATATTAGGCATAACGATTCCATTACAGTCTAAACAGGATATCCTAGAGAAAATTATAAAGTACCTATCATCTCCTAAGGGTTTTTTTCATATCATCTCTCTTAACCCGGAGAATTTGGTGATTGCTCAAAAGAATCAAAAATTTAAAAAGATTGTTGAGACAGCCCAAATCAAGATTATTGATGGAGCGGGGATTGTTATGGCGGGCCGTTTATTAAATTTAAGCCTAAAAAGATTAACAGGAGTTGACCTTATGAAAGATTTAATAAATTTGGCTTCTAGTATGCGCTTAAGAGTGCTTCTAATTGGTGGTCAACCAAATTTAGCACTTGAACTTAGCGATTGCTATAATGAACAATTTCCCAAGGCTAAATTTAAAGGACTTTATGGTCTAAGAAATGTAAAAAATCCTGTGTTTGATGAAGAGGTAAGGATTTTTTCAATAGTGCGCTCTTTTAAGCCACAATTAACATTTGTTGCTTTTGGTTCGCCTGACCAGGAATTATGGATAGAGCGTCATAGAAAGGAATTGTCCGGATCCGTGGTAATGGGAGTGGGTGGAGCCTTTAATTATTTATCTAATAGTGTAAGGCGGGCGCCGTTATTTATGCAAAAGCTAGGACTAGAATGGTTGTTTCGCTTAATAAACCAACCTTGGCGATCAAAAAGACAATTGAGACTGCTTAAATTTATATACCTAGTTTTTAAGGAAAAATGGATAAAAAACTAGCTTCGATAATCAAATATTTCGCCGTTTTTGACTACTTTCCGCGCTTTGAGGAAGTTTATACCTTTTTTCCAAGAAAAATTTCAAAAAAAACGCTAAAAACGATGTATGAAGCTGTTTTAGATACTCCACCCCAGTATAGTATAATCCGTAATCCGAAATCCGCAATTAAACAATTAATTAATTACGAATTACGAATTACGAATTCAAAAAAGAAATTAAGGAATTGGAGGTTTAGATTATATATAAAGCTCGTTTTGTTATTTCCGCAAATAAAATTAGTCGGTCTATCTGGATCAATCTCGATGATGAATGCGGATTTGGACGATGATATAGATTTATTCATTATTACCAAAAAAAACCGTTTATTCACCGGAAGATTTTTAGCCACGATGATAGCTTTTATTATGGGGTTGAAAAGACCTCTAGGGCTAAAAAAAGCCTCGGATAAAGTCTGTCTCAATCTTTTCTTTGATGAAAGCAATCTAAAAGTCCCGAAATTCAAGCAAACTCTTTTTGTCGGCCACGAAGTCCTGCAGATGAAGCCGATTATTAATAAAGATTACGTTTACGAACGGTTCTTAGTAGCGAACGGTTGGATATTCAAGCTTTTTCCGAACGCCATAGAGAATTTAGAATCTAGAATTCAGAATTCAGAATTAAAAAATAAAATTTCAAATTCTAAGTTGATTCATAATTCTAAATTCATAATTCTAAATTTTGGTCGGATTCTTGAGTTATTTTTTAAAAAAATACAATTGTTATTGATCAATCGTCACAAAACTACTGAAATCATTACATCCTCCCAGCTTTGGTTTCACCCCGACGACTTCGAAAAGAAGATTAAGTTTCTTTAGTGTAGCATGTTCCTATTCCCGCAGCTTCCATCTGGTCCATGATGACTTCGGTGCGCTTGACGTCGATTTTTAGGCTATCAGACAACTGTTTTGAGGATATTTCATCGTATTTGTCCATCACTTCTAAAGCTTTTGAAAACAACGGGTCACGTTCCACCTTTTTTTCGCCACCATCCACCTCGGAGGTGGAATGAGGCTGATTTTTGGGATTTTCGATACTTTTTAATCTACTATCAATATCATCCAATTTTTTCAAAATTACTTTTACCGATTCATCCATAAACTTTATTATATCATTGCTTAGAAAAAATATGTTATAACTAAATTAGAAATTAATAATTCTAAAAAAATAATATGGAAATGATTCCAGGAAATAAACTTTTGGATATAACAGGAAAGACGGCGATTGTCACCGGAGCGGTCGGCATCGGTTATGGAATTGTTTATCGTCTGGCTGAAGCTGGCGCCAATGTTTTGGTCACAGGCCGTAATCAAGAAGAGATAGACAAAACTGTTAGCGATCTAACAGGAAAAGAATTTAAGGTTAAAGGCTTGAAAGCAGACGTATCGAGCGAGGCGGACGTGAAAAATATGCTCGACGTTGTAGTTAAAGAGTTTGGCGGGCTGGACATTCTGGTGAATAATGCCGGAATCTATCCGAATATTCCTGTTCATCAGATGACCTTGGATGATTTTGATAAAGTTTTAACAATCAATTTGAAAGGTGTTTTTCTTTGTTCAAAATACGCATCAGAGCAGATGATCAAGCAGGGTAGAGGCGGAAAAATAATCAACATTACCTCAATCGACGCTCTTCATCCGTCGATGGTTGGATTAGCTCATTATGACGCTTCAAAACACGGAGTCTGGGGATTCACAAAAAATTTAGCACTGGAGTTAGCACCTCACAAAATCTGGGTCAATGCCGTTGCTCCAGGCGGAATTGTTACTCCAGGTGTGCAAAAAATGCAGTCTGGCATGAAGGTCCCAGCAGGAGTGGATATGGCAAAAGTCCTTGAGGCTTTTATGGGAAAAATTCCCATGCACAGGATGGGCGAGCCCGACGACATCGGCAAAGTCGTCTTATTCTTAGCCAGCGAAATGTCATCCTACATGACCGGCACGCAGGTTGTCGTTGACGGAGGGGTGTTGTTGTCATAGTCTAGTTTTGGATATCTTAAGGGTGACCTGAGTTTTTTTACCTTTAACTAATAGGTATCCCAGGAATTCGTTTTTTTTGAACAAGTTCCTGCCTACCATTAATATGTTCAAAATAAACCTCATCCGTCTCAACGATAAATTCCCGTAATTTTTTTCCTTCAGAAGTAAAGGGCAAAAGAGTAGCTGGATTTAGTTCTTGAATCACAATCCCTGGCTTTATCGCAAAAACATTTTTTCCAACAACACTGCTAGACTTTGAATTACGTGAAAAAGGGGCAACAGCCCAACGCCATACCGTTTCTTTTTCCCATGTATTAATAACTCTTACGTGTTGTGGATTAGTTGGCAGATTTGGAGTTACTACTATTCCCTTAAAATCTTTAATAGCTCGACCTTGGTTTAAAACTTGACCCGTATCCACGGTAAAATTTGGATCAAAAAAATATGAAGGTGGGTAACCAGCTAGTTGTAACACATTTTTTAATGTTTTAACCAACAAAAGCACTTCATCTCTAATATATTCAGAGGCTTTACGATCATATTTTGATAATTCATCAACCTTTTTTTCTAAAATCTCTATAACTCCATTAACATCCTCCCATTTTGCATTAGGTAATAAATCATAAGATCTCAAACCCAGAGACTTTTTATACTTAATGAGCGAATTTAAAAAATATCTTTCCGAATCATTATAACCACTTCTTGGTCTTTTTTCGGTTTTAGGATAAAAAAATTTACCTTTAAAAGAACCATCTTCTTGAAAGTCAGGGTCTAGTGCATAATATTGTCCCTCAGAGTTTGATAATAGAAATAATTTTGATTCTTTAACTGTTCCGTCAAGATTTAAAGAATCTCCATTTGATAGAGAATGTACAGCACTACGTGCAACCTCTTTCCATTTATGCTTACCTGTTAAATTATCAGAAATAATTACAAAATAATCTAAACCAGGTTGATCAAAGACTAGTCCATCTCTTGAAAAAATTATTGATGTCTCTGGGGGTTTTTGTTTCTTTTTGCTGATTAACAGATATGGACCCGAATGGATAACATGAAATTCATCAATATAATTATCGTCTAATCCGTCTTCATAACTATTAACGAGTGGTTTAAATCTTAATGTTACGCAACCCGACTCTTTCCCTGTCCCAAGTGAATTTATTGCTGGTTGATAAGTTTTTAATGCGTTTGCCAAATCAGCAATATAATCCTCGGGGTTTGTTAGTTTTTGACCAAATCTTAACGCCCTTGTATAAGAGGTTAAAGAAAAACTGACAGCAGTAAGGGCATCAAGGTTTTTTTGATTAATACGTTCATGCATTTCTTGAAGTTGTTGATTATGTCTAGACCATCCAATTGTTGTCATCTTGGCTTTGATTCCGAAGTTTTGGCTAAGACGTTGTAAAAACTCCGAAAGAAAAGGGTAAGATCCAATATCATTGTCCAAATAAGGGAATATAGTATCAGGATGGCGTTCGCGTTTATAACCCAGTTTTATTGCAGATTCATCAGCCACGGTTGCTATAGATGTCATTAAATGGTTTAAACCTTCTGTTGTTAAACTCCAGATTGATGGATTAGCAAGTTGACTACAATCAGCGCAAACATTACCACAGCCGATTTCTGGTTGAAGGATTCTCATTCTTGTAAAGGCTTCTTCAGGGAGTAATCTTAATTGTTCGGTTAAACTTGGATTATTTGATGATTTTTCTGCCAGTTGACTAAGGTTTGTTAGAGTATTAACTTCTTTAGCCATCATTTAGTATCAGATTATATCATATCAGCAGGCTATGGCTATCTATGGCTATGCTTGTATATCTTATTACTTCAGCAAGGCCGTTTCATTTTTAGCCAGCGAAATGTCATCCTATATGACCGGCACGCAGGTTGTCGTTGACGGAGGAGTGTTGTTGTCTTGACGAGGCTCAATCTATCTTCCAAAAACATTAATAGGTTTGCCTTTTAGATAAGCTTCCAGATTATCGATCATCATGTCGTTACCAATCTTGTTGGTGACATCGGAAAATCCAGCGATGTGAGGTGTAGCAAATATCTTGGGGTGTTTTTGAAGTTTGATATAAAAAGGATTGTTGCTGTCAGCCGGTCGGGCGCTCATGACGTCATGGGCTATATAAGATAGTCTGCCCGTGTTGACAGCTTTAAGCATCGCTTCTATATCGATAATCTCGTCAGCCGTAACCGTAATAAAAACACTACCTTTTTTGAGAGAGTTAAAAAATTTCTTGTCGAGCAATCCTTTTGAATCAGGGTTTGAACTCAAAACATTGACAACAATATAAGCATTCTTGACAGCTTTTTTCAAGTCATCACCCCTTTTAAAATAGGTAACATTCATTTCAAAAGCGCTGCAGATCTGACCAACTCTCTTTCCGACATTACCTTTCCCTAGTATAGTTATATTCTTTCCGGCTAATCCAATTGTCGGATCGGACAATGGGAAACTAAGAGTTTCCTCTGTATTGGTATATTTTCCTAATTTTCTCATCGCCATCAAGATCATAAAAATAATCCATTCAGAGACAGCATGTCGGTTTGACCCAGGAGCATTGCAGAGAGTAATATTATTAGTTTTCAATACCGAAGGGTCGGCAAAACTACCTACTCCTACAAACGGAACCGTGATAAAAGCATCTTTTAATTGATGATATTTCTCACGAAGGCCAAACATCCAAGAACAAATAATTTTATAGCCCTGGCATCGTTTTAGCCATTCATCGGCTGTCTCCGGATGACTGTTGTGGAATTTTACCTTTCCTAGTTTTTTCAGACGCGCTATTTGCTCCTTTGAGAAACTCATCGGATTAGTGACAAGTATTTTAGGTTCGATTTTTTTCATAATATATCCTGTAGTATATATATGACCTTGACATCTGTCAAAATGTTGTCCATAATATTGGACAAGGTATGCCTATTGACAAAGATTTACAATTATTTGGTTTAAATGAAGCTGAACAGCTTCTTTACATTCTTTTAGCACGAAAAGGTTGGAGTACAGTATTACAAATATCAAAACATTGTCAAATTAAACGGACAACTTTGTACCGAATTATTGAGTCAATGGTAGATAAAGGATATCTTAATACTCAAATTGGTGAAAAAACGACTTTTTATAACATTGCTCCGCCGGTTAATTCTTTTAAGACGACAATTTTTGAGTTAGAAGAGAAAATCAAAAAAATGAAGCTATCAATTGAAAAAATAAATGAATATACTCAAAAATTAATAACAAGCAAACTTGACGAGACCTCTCTTTTTTATTACAAAGGGATCAGTGGATTAAAACAAGCAGAATGGATGATTAGAGCCAGTAAGACAAATATTGAACTCCTAGTGTTTGATTCTGAATTATGGGCCAATGTGGTTGGAAATAAATTTGCCGAAGAGCTACGGCAACAGGTTGTTGAAAAAAATAATAGGATAAGATCTATTTCGAATAATGAAGGTGTGATCATGCCTGATGGAACTACATCGTGGACAACGAATAAAGAATATACAACAAAACACTACCGCCATCGCATAATATCAGAGAAAATAATGAAGATGAAACAGGACATTTTTATCATGCCAGATTCCTTAATTTTCTGGGGTGTGGAAAAAAATGACGAGATGGCTATTGAAATTAAAAATAAAGACTATGCTGATATGATGAAACAAATCTTTGAATCGATATGGGATAAAGCAAAGGCGATCGACAATTTTGGTCAGAGGTTTAAAGCATAAGATTCATTTCCCATCCTACGATGTAATAAGGCCAAATTTAGTACTTGACATCTAATAATTGTATGTATAAGATATGTACAATGGGTGATACGGGGAAGTATAAAGCGTTCGAGTGGGATAAAGGAAATATTGATAAGAGTTATCAGAAGCACGGAATAACGCCGAATGAGGCCGAAGAGATATTTTTGGATGAGAATTTAAAAATATCAAGAGACGTCAAGCATTCACAGAAAGAAGAAAGACTAATTGCTTTAGGAGTAACATTGAACGGTAAAAAATTATTTATTGTTTATACGGTTCGAGCAGAGAAAATTAGAATAATTTCCGCTCGATTGATGAACAAAAAACAAAAAAACTATTATGAAAAAACTTAAAAAAATACCATATTTTAAGACGGAAAAAGAAGAAAGAAATTTTTGGCAGACAGTCGATGCGACTGAATATGTAGATTTTTCTAAATTACAGAGAGCCAGATTTCCTAACCTGAAATTGACCAGTAAGCCAATTACTATTCGATTGCCAATATCTTTATTAGAAAGGGTCAAAGTCAAAGCCAATCAAATGGATATTCCCTATCAATCTTACATAAAACAACTTATTGCTCAAGGACTTTAAAAGGTAAAAAAGCATTTTGGAAATTCTTTAATCTCTTAGTGTTTAAGATGTCAAATTTAATGTTGTGAACGAGCTTCCAGATCATTGTCCTTAATCGATAGATATTGATTTATTCTGATAGTTGTCCGGAAGTTTTTTGATTGAAGAATATCCTTCGAGCAACTTTTTTTCACGTTCGTACAATGTAGTCCAGGTAGGACACGATCCAAGGTCAAGTAGAGCGTCAGAGGAAACTGCCGACTCCCAGTCAAAAATCAATTGGAGATCAAATGTTTTTGGATCATATCTTAAGTTATGGTCAGCCAGATCATAGTGGACAAGGCAGCCTTTTTCTATATTAATTAAATCTTTTGATTGTTCAAAAACTTTCATTATCCGATCGGTTTGTTTGATAGACAAGTATCCAGATTCAGAGATAAATTTTAAATTATCAATTAATTCGACTACGATATAGTCGTAGTTTTGATTTTTTGTTCCGAAAAGCTTGTTTTCCAGAGCTGACTTTTCGTCAAATCGACCAAATTTTTCAAAGGTAATCTTAGACATTTTCGCAGTGGTTTGCCCCAATTGAAAAGATATCCGATCGTAGTCTTTTTGACTGCCTTTAAAGACAACTTCCGGATCAAGTCCTTCAAATTTTTCCTGGATTTGAAAATCAAAAGGATATTTTTTTCTTGAAATATCAACATAAATTATTTTATTTGTTTTTATACCTGCTTTAGAGGCTTTTTCAGTAATTAGTTTTTCACCTAAGAGGGAGATTTCTGGTTTTTTTGGCCCAAGATTGGCGCGTAATACTAAATCACGATGATTATTAAATTTAACAATGTAAATAACATGGGGAAGTCCCCAGCTTTTTGGTTTTTCAAAAGAAACTACTTCAAGATTCAAAACATCTTTGAAGATCTTAGGAATAACTGAAGTATCAAAAAGTTCGTATCTTTTTTTAGCCTTAATGACTTCGTCTTGAGAAAAATATGCTCCGCCTCCTCCGTAATGAATATCTGACATTAAAAAATTATACTACACCGTAATATTAGACAGTAGTTATGGTATTTTATTTCTTTTTTCCAGCAAGATACATAAGGGAAATAGCGATGATGAGGAGAATCAAGTACGTATAAGGAGAATTAACTATGGCGACTAGCTGATCGTTGCTCACGTTTTTTATCAATTATCATTAGCAAACTAATAATTATTACAAAAATGAGTCCCATTAAAATAAATAGCCTGTAAGATGTTTGATCCATATAAATCAAGTTAAAATTTTTCTAGAAAAGTACAAGAAAATAATAACATTAAATATGCCAATAGACAAGTCAATCAAATTCAAGTTGGCAGCTTTTTGAGTGACGAATAATGCTATAAAGTAAGCCTTGCTTATATCTAAGCAAAAATCTGAAATCAACGACCTTGTTCTTCTATTAAAAATCATGAGAATAATTTATTCAAAATCAAATCCTATTGTCAATAGGTTATAACCTACAAAACCATGCTTTCGTATCATAATGAAAAGATATTTTTTATGAAGTATCACTCTATTTTCTAAAGGCTGGTTTTTTAGGAAGATTTAGTTCCGTTCTCACTTTTTCTACTCTTTTTTTATAGTTTTTGAATAAAGTCTCTGATTTTATAAATCGATAACTAGATTCAGAATTTTTTAAGAGCGAACAGACGAAAACATCAACGTCCTTGACTAACTCGTTGTATGGTTTATCCGAAAAGATATCTTTTTCACTATGATGAAGAATTGCTTCACAGACTATATTCATTTCGTTTTTGGAAAATCCTCCAACTTCTTGAAGTAATTTTTTTGCAATTGGCCCACCGAGTTTAGCATGGTTTTTGTACGATCCTTTCAAAATTACATAAATGTCGTGTAGAACAGCTGCGACTTCAGCTATTTCAAGATTCAAACCCCTTTTTTGGGCTAATATCCGAGACATAAAAGCGCATTCGCTCGAATGCTTTAATTCAAAAACAATAGAACTATCTCTTTTATTATCCGGAATCTTTGATATTAATAATAGTTCCACAACCTTTCTTTCAACGTTTTCAGAGGGAGTGAGATTATTCCCTTTAAAATGATGATATCGTTTACTACTCATAAAAGATCATTGTTTAAGTATTCTTACGACTCCGTTATTTGCGTCAACTTCGATAAGGTCATCATCTTTAATTTTTTGGGTAGCGTTATTTGTTCCGACGATACAAGGAATATTAAATTCTCTGGCGACGATAGATGCATGACAAGTGATTCCGCCAAAATCAGTAACAATAGCGACACACCTTCGGATTGCCGGCATAATATCAGGTGAAGTCATTGGCGAAACAATGATATCCCCATGGTTAACTTTATACATTTCGTCAATGTTTTTGACAATTTTTGCACGTCCGACGCCTTTTCCTCCGCAAGCAACTGTTCCTCTTACTTCAATTTGACTGGTTTTACTAATGCCCTTAGGAAACATTTTTTGACCAGAAAAAACCTGTACGCCCTTTTTTAAACTAGTTATTACTGTGCAAGAACGCAGACGAAGAGATAGCTCTTCTTTTAATTTTGGCAAAATTTTTTTGTAATTAAGTACTTCACTTGGTACAGTTTGTTCCATAAGTAAAGGAGAGATCCCATATTCATTACCGATTGATTTTAGATGTTTATGGAGATAATAAGCAGCTTTCATCATATATTTTTTCCTAATATCTTGCATAAGAATCATATCTCTTCCGATCTGTATTAATTCAGATGATAGAGATATCGGACTAGGAATGATTACTGCTTTTTTTTTGACTTTATGCATTTTAGCCTTGATTTCAGTAATTATTTCCTCTTCAGTTAATTGATGGACACCGTAATAGCTGTTTCTGATCCAAAAATAATTTATTAAGATTGGCTCTACATCTATGTTTCTGATACCTTTTTTTTCGGCTTCCTTTGCATACTTCCATAAAAGATTTTCGTATTCATCTGTAAATGATTTCTCTTGAATAGTGATATGTTCTCCTGGTTTGAGCAAGCTGTCTATATAAAAAGATACGGGTTCAGTTATATAGGCAACTTTCCAGAACTCTATGTATTGTTCATAAAATGAAGAGTAATCTTTGCAGTGACTAAACGTTGCGGCGAATTTATGAAAATCATCCCAGACCTTCTTTTTATTTTTTAGATAGATAGGTATGAGCCGTTTTCCAACATCTCTAAATTCACTAATTTTTAAAAAAATTGTTACATTGTCGTAGTCAAATACGTTATATAGATTCGGAAGACAGATGCCATAGTAATCTTTCATCGGTTTTAATCCTGCCTCAAGAGTCATTATGAGGTGATGAATTCTTGAAGGGCGTTCCCATTCATGCCAATCATGGTCAGAAAAGATTTCTTTGAGAGGTTGAACGAGAAAAGACGACTGATTAATATGAAAGAAAACTGTTTTTCCGATTTTATTTGGTAAAACGATACCAATATCAACTAATTTTTTGAGTTCAGTCGAAGCCAGACGCTTATTCACCTTAGCTTTTCGCGCGACCTCATTGACGCGATATTGTTGTCTGTAATCAATCAAAAATAATTTAAGTATGGAGACGCGCGAACGACTTCCGAAGAGTTTGGCGATCACATCTGTTTGTGACATGATTACTTATTATATCCATTTGCTTACTAAAAGTCAACATAAGACTTCTCACCCTACGGGTGTAATGAGGTTAATTATTTAAAATAAAAATGTAAAAGTTAAGTAGAGATGCAAATGACACCCAGATAAAATTAATATATCAAAGTTTTTTATCTAAACCAATCTTTCCAGTTTTTTGGCCAGCCGATTATGAGAAGCAATGCTAGTGGTGCGCCCCAATTAGTCCAGCGCTCTACGAAATCCCAGATCGGTTCACCGACAATCAGCCGGAGGAGTGCCGTCCAAAATCCCCAGAACGTCATCCACAAAAGTGCTAGCCTGATTGGTTTTATAAGGACGATGATTGCTAAAGTAGTATCTATAAGACCAATAAGAAATAAGATTTTTATAGCTAAAGTAGGATCAGAAATACCGAAAGTAGCAAACCAATCAACCCATGCTTTTTTGCCTTGTAAAGCAAGGATTCCATGGCCGAAAAACTCGCCGGCAACGGCTATCCTCAAAACCCATTTTATAAGCTTTGTATTCATAAGTCGAAAATGAACAGGACAATACTAGTGAGAATTAACGTTTTTAATCATTTTATTTTTCCAACTGGCGGAGGGTACAGGATTTGAACCTGTGGACGACTATTCATCGTCACGGCTTAGCAAGCCGCTCCATTACCACTCTGGCAACCCTCCTTTTAAAATAACTTACCAAAAAAACTATAAATTCCCGTTATCTGTAATAGTAATTTTACATCATAATACTTGATTGTGCACGTGCCTCGATATTCTAAGCGTTTTCTCTTATTATTTGGATTTGTTATTGTTGACTTACTAAATTGATTTAAAGGGATATTTAACATTTTGCTCCAAAATAACTTCTCTTTTTTTTCATTATGGGTAGAATGTAACTGTAATCTAACTCTTATTTTTTCTTCATTTATATCAAAACCTTTCCTTAAAAATAAATTATACACTTTTTGTGCCGCAGAGAGGAGTTGAACCTCTATCTCTTGCGAGACACGGTTCTGAACCGTGCGCGTATGCCAATTCCGCCACTGCGGCAGCTTCTAAATTATATCATCAAATAATATAGAATTTTTGCTCTTGACATAGAATGAAAAATAGTCTTTAATCATTATTAATGAGGCGGTTTTTTATAGTTTTAGCCTTTTTGATCCTAACTACTTTTTTAAACCCTACAGTCTATGGATTGGAAAAACCCCATCAATACTTTGACTGGAACCGTTATCCGATTACCGATGACAGAGTCTTGGGCGAAACGACTGCTTCATCATCGCCTCGGGCAGACGGCGATTACAAAAATCTTACTCGGCCGACCTATTTCTTTGGTTTTTTCACCAACGTCGCTTCTGACAATCCTCTATATTTCCTAAAAAAGATGGAAGAGGGGATTAATGTTACTTTTACTTTCAATCCTGAAAGCCGTGAACAAAAAAGACTTGGTTATGCGGCCGAGCGCTTGGCCGAAATGCGCGTCTTGGCAGAAAAGGGAAAAACTAATTTGGTTTCCGGCCTGACAGACGACTATCAAGATTTACTCAACGAAGTTTCTCAAAATATCGTCAGTCTAAAAAAACAAGGCCGAGACGTCAACAAGCTCGTTTCGGTAGTTGACGTTGAGGCGGCTCGCCACAGTTTGATTTTGGAAGAGCTGGCTTTGAGACTTCCAGCGCAGGCTGAAGGCGGGATAAGGATTGCACTTTCTGCCAGCGAACAGGCGATGGATACGACTGCCGATGTTTTGGGCAAGCCGGCTGTTCCCGAAGAAGTTGTCCAGCGCCTCCAGTCATTAAAGGCTCAAGGGCTCTTGAGCCCCGAAGAGGTAGCCAAGTTAATTAACGTTGACTCACGGCAAAAGGCGCGTGAGGAAATGCGTAAATATACTCAAGCTGGTTTTATCCCCCAAGCCGATTTTAAGAAGATGGACGAAGCGGCCAGAAATTACTTTCCCTTTAATTACATGACCATCGTCGAGGTAAAAAAATTCAATGAATTGAGGCAACTCGAGACGCAAAAACCCGATACGGAAACAATAAAAAAACTGCAGGAGTTTGCGAGTAGTTACAAACCAGGGGAGATTGTTCCTACCGAGCTTCGCCGTTTTTGGGTGCCAATGGTTAGGTTGGAAGAACTGCAAAATACAGTTAGGCCGGATCTTATTTCGGAGGATTTTTTTAAATACCGACCAGAAGAAAAACAAAAATATCAAGAGGTGGTCGAGCGGATGAAGCCAAGAAAAGAAGACGTCGAATATATCAACCAACTCGTCCAGCAAAATCCCAATTTACTCAATGATCCTTCTTTTGCCAGGATCAAGGCGATCGGAGATAGGTTTGGGCCGGCTGACCCGTCAGCATATCAACCGCCAACAGCAAGAAATTGTTCGACTGGAAGCCACTGGGTAGGTATTCCTTTTATGCCTGAAGGCGGATACTGCGCTCCAAACTATAATTATTCAGTAAATACTGGTGGCGAGATTAAAGAGTCGTCTTGTCCGCCAGCCTATCATCGCGGTTATCCTGGCGGACCATGCATCCCTGATAATCCAAATGGATCTGGAATAAATAATTATTTGCCGGCGCCCGGTAGCTGTCCTGCCGGCTATAGCTGGAAGACAGAGTCGTCATCTTCCCGCGGCGGTTATTGTATGCCAGACTATACGACCTCAAGTAACGGCGGTTATCCGGGAGCTTTTTCTGTTCCTGCTTATTGCCCGCCCGGCCAGGTCTTTCGCGAAGGCAAATGCGAACAGTATAATCCGCCGCCAAAAGAAGGTTGTCAGGGAGGAAGTTTTTGGAACGGAGAAAAATGTATTACTCCTAAAAATTGCGGATCCGGATATTATCAGGATTCATCGGGCGAGTGTAGATCGAGCAGCCAAGATTATGAAAGATATAAAACAAAATGCGCTGACCGGCCAATGCCGCCTGGAGGCTGTGGAGGCGGGTATTGGGATATGGAAAGCTGCAGCTGTAAAACCAGCGACTTTAATAATCGGCCAGAATCTGGAGGTTCGGGAAATTACCAAGGGCCTTCTCTTCAAGAACAAGAAGCGGCCTGCCGTGCCGGAGGAGGAACTTGCGTCTCTTGGGTTAATAATGCTTGCGGTTGCGAAAGGCCTGGCGGGACAAATTACGGGAACTACTCCGGAGGAGGAAGCTGCGGATCCGGATATTACTGGACCGGTAGCTACTGTGCTCCTTCATCTTCTGGTTCTTCCTCTCCTTCTCCTAGTTCTCAACCGTCAGAACCATCTCCACCACCCTCTTCACCGCCACCAGAGTCACAACCGACGTCGCCTCCTCCTGAATCACAACCGCCACCGCCAACTTCAGCTCCACCATCAGAGCCACAACCGACGTCATCTCCTCCTCAATAAAGTGATAAAATAAGATTTGATGAAAAAATTCTGTACTTTATATCTTGTTCGTCACGGCGAAACAGACTGGAATGCGAGAAAACTAATCCAAGGACACAAGGATATTCCTTTGAATGAAAAAGGTAGGGTCCAGGCAAAAAAGCTGGCAGATGAGTTAAAAGGCATCGATTTTGATAAGATCTATTCGTCTGATTTAAAAAGAGCCAGCCAAACAGCAGAAATTATCGCCCAAGAAAGAAATCTAAAAGTGATTACATCTTCGAATTTGAGAGAAAGGGATTTTGGGATCTTTGTGGGCCGGACTTTTGTTGGTGAAAAAAATCTGATTAAATTAATTAAAACACTTCAAAAATCAACAAAAGAAGACAGCCGGATAGAAAACGACAAAAATTTATTAAAACGGTTTGCAGGTTATATAAAAAAAATATCTAAAAATAATCTAGGCAAAATAATTTTGGTAGCAACTCATGCCGGAACAATCAGGGCCTTGCTTGTAAGTCTTGGATGGGGGACGTATGAAAGCCTAATAGATGGCTGTATTGATAATCTCGCGTACGTGAAATTATTGTCAGACGGTAAAAAATTTACAATCAAGGAGACTTTTGGGGTAGCAAAGATTGGATAATTTCATCGGCCTCTTTGAGAAAGACACTTTTTTCTTTGTAGGAATTTTCGATCATTATTTTCGGAAAAGGGACTTTTTTGTAGCATTCGAGCCATAAAGGATAAAGGTCGTCAATGACTTTTCGATATTGTTCGAGATATTCGTCTATAATTTTTTTATCTGTAATACCTTTATCCATTATCCTTTTGAGGTATTTTTCTTTTCTTCTTTCCAAGCTGACTTCGGGAATGGTTTTAATAAAAATGACATGAGTATCTAATCCCTTATGAGCCTTCAGATATTCTTTAAAATAAAAATTCGCCTGTTCTCTATAAATAAAATGTCTCGCATACACATAGTGAAATATACCGCATTCTAGAACGACAATTTGATGATCTCGACTAATATTTCGAATATTATTTATATCTCTCTCGATAATTTTTTTCTCTAGTTCGGTTCCGGTATTAACAGCTCCAAAATCTTTTTTACCTGTAACGGTGGCGGGGTTAATCTCATCTATAAAGTGCCAATTTGAATATTTCTTTTTAAGATTATTGAGGAGACTGGTTTTTCCCGAAGACTGCGGACCGGCGATGACAATTAGTTTTGACATCTGTTAAAATTATAACATGAATTATCAATTATCGGCAAATTTATTAAAATCAGTAAAAACGGCAAAAAATATCTTAGTTAACACCCATAAAAACCCCGATTATGATTCGATCGCGAGCGCTCTGTCTTTGCAATATGTCCTTAAAACGCTTGGCAAAAATGTCAAGATAGTTTCCTGTCAGAAAATCAACGAGCATTTTTTCTTTTTAGAAGGAGCAGAGGAAATTAACTTTATAAACTTTAAGAGCTTTAAAAACTTTATAAACTATGATCTATTTATTATTCCAGATACGGGTAATTTCGACCGGGTGACAGGAAGTAAAGAGATAGCCCTGCCGGAAGCGATAGATTATATAGTGATTGATCACCATAAGACCAATAGTTTTTCTCACCCGCTCAAACTTATCGACGAGCAGGCAGGTTCAACGACAGAAGTCCTCTATAGTTTATTTTCCGACTGGAATATCAAGATTGATCAAAATTTAGCCACATTACTTTTGACGGGAATTTTGGGAGACACGGTGTTTTTACGATACTGCGAGAATCGGAAAAAAACAATGAAGGCGGTTACGGACTTAATCAATAATGGCGCGGACATGGATTTTATCAGCGAGAATTTTTACGAAAGATATGATTTTAGCTACATAAAATTAGTAGGGGAGTTTTTGGCAAGAATGCAAAAAGAAAAGGGATTCGTCTGGTCGGCAGTTGACTATAAAACTTACAAAAAATACAGTTTTCCTGAAGGGGCAAGAGAGATGGTGGCCGATCTTTTTTTTCGAGGAATCAGTGAGACAGATTTTGGCGTAGTTTTGCTTGAATCGAAAAAAGGATTAATAATTTTAAGTTTTCGAAGCAAAAAAAACACGGACGTGACAAAGTTTGCAAAATTATTCGGCGGAGGAGGGCACAAAAATGCCGCCGGCGCAACCGTTCATGGAAATATTGATCAAATAATAAAAAAAATAAAAGAAGTCATTGACAGAATATAAATTTTAATTTAATCCTAAATTTAGATTTTATCTTATCCTGTTTACCCACTGTAGTCTCTACGAAGGTGGGTCAATCAGTGTCTCAACCGCGGCGGTTAGGATAGAGTGGTAATGATTTAATAATGAAGTCATATATTAAGAATTTTAAATTGTTCTGGTAGTCTAAACTTCAATTTTTGTAGGTTATAACCTATTGACGAAACAAAAGAAAAAATATTATTCTTTGCTTGAAGAATGAAATTAACCAATTTACAGTTAAAATTATTTGCAGATTTCTATTCGAATATGGCAGTTCTTTGGTTTGGGGCAGCTTTTATTAATCCAATTGGGATAGTCTCAACCTTTAAGTTTTTAATATATGGGATTTTTTCATTAATATTTGCTATGATATCTGTTAAAGGGGTGAAAAAAATATGAATTGGAATTGGGAACAAATTGCGAATAATGCATCTTTATCTTGGAGTCTAATAATGATAATTAGTTTACTTCTTTTTATTGCCATGAAAGTGCAATCAAATAAACATTAATGTCTATTCAAATAGTGGAACTTGTTTCGGGTAGAGAAGGAATGGAGTCTGGTAGTATCCAGCCTTCTAATAAGCCTTGATCGATCAGTCTTTGAACTAATTCTATTTCTTCAGCTGACCAGGGATAGTTTTGCCATTTAGCAATAGTTTCATTAATTTTATCTTGATATTGTTGATCACCAGTTAATCTATACATTTCTCTATGATATTTTAACGATTCAATGCTGCTCACGTCATATAATAAAGGCCATAAGGGATTTTCAGGTGTGATACCGTTTTGATCTAGGAAATAGGCAATTGATGATAGATCTGTCCCATTGTTTTTCATTCCGATATCATCTTTTAATTGTTTATAATACTGATCGATTAATCCATATCTTTTTAACATCGCTATTTTTGCTATGTCACCATAAAATTCAGCTTGATATTCTTCTTGGCTATATAAACCCGTATATTTTGAATTAATATAAGGTTGATTATCTTTGAAAAATGTTCCGTAGTTTTTCCAGTCTTGGATGGCTTGTGCGCCATGAAACCACTCATGGAAATGCGTACTTATTGCTTCAATATTTTCTATGTCAATAATGGGAAAACCTTGTTTGTCAACTCTTATTTGAGGAAGATAAAGATGTTGTTCGGGCGATATAGAAATAGTTCCTGGAGTTTGATATGGTATTGCTGTTCTATTGTCAGGTGTTGTCGTTGCTCGTTGCCAGTTGTTAATTGTCGATCCGCCAGAAGCTTCTCTAAATAGCGACTCATTAGTAAAAAAATCAATCGCATTTGGATCATTATTCAAAAAATCAGTAATAGCATAGTAAAGAATGTTGGCGGAATTAAAAAGAGTACTAAATGAATTGTTTGACATTTGATCTTTACTTTCCAAAAGCATCTGTGAGGAATAGACAATTTGATTTAAAGTTGTTTCTAATGACATTGGTTGAACACAGTCGACTTCAGTGTGAAAATCCAAGCACGTTGACATATCATTTCTCGCACTTGTACCTGGTTTGGGGGTTCCGGAAATAGGTGTTGTCATAATTTCCGGATTAATTAAATGATTAAGTTCTCCTATTCCATATCCAGCTAAAAGTGCAAGAATACTCAGAGGGACTAACTTTGTTAGACTAATTCTATTTTTGTTTGGCAATTTCCTTCTAATTTCACATAATTATTATATATTGCTATAGGTTAATTTTCAAACGTAAAAAAAACTAATTCCCGAGTTATTTTAAGTTTCTCAGGATTTTCTCCACTTCCCGATCGTTGATCTCATGATACGGACCTCGGTGGGAGAGAAGAGCTCCTGAAAAAGTCTTCGGGATATGCATAAGTTCGTGAATTAATGTCTTTATTTTCTCCCGTTCGTTTAATTTATCAAAACGCCTAGCGTTTACCTCGATAATGTAATTCGGCTCAAGTCCGGCGACTTCCTTGAATAATTTTGCCATTCCCCATATTCTTGCATAAGCCCTGGTCTTGGCGTCAAAGCTGCGGATACAATGGACGTTATTAAGTTTGATGTGATTAAAATTCAGTTGTTTGACTAAGACTCGAATTTGTCTTTTGATTTCCGGAGCAGCTTTGTAATTCATATGATAAGCTCGATATCGAAATTTTTGGTATCTTCGCTTTCCAAATATGATACTATATTATTGATGAAAAAGATTTTAATTTGTCTTCTTTTGTTTTTTGCTTTAGTTTTTACAGTTAACGCCGAAGAAATAAAAAGTTTTGATTCGAGGGTTAAGATTAATAAAGACGGGACGATTGATGTCAAAGAAACAATTGAATATGATTTTGGAGAGCTTGATCGACATGGTATATTTAGAAACATACCTTACATAAAAACCAACAAGGATGGCAAAAAATTTAAATTAGACTTTTCGAATTTTTCTGTCACTGATGAAAATAATTTTGCTTACAAATATTCACGATCTACAGTTGATGAGAGTATTAAATTGAAGATCGGTGATCCAGACAGAACAATTTCCGGAATTCATACTTATATTATTCAATATAAAGTAAGAGGAGCCTTGACTTATTATTCAGATCACGATGAGCTCTATTGGAACGCGACAGGAAACGACTGGGAGGTACCAATCACCCAATCAACCGCGCAGGTTGTTTGGCCTCAAGAAATACAAGAATCAGAAATAAAAGTTGCTTGCTATACGGGAATTACTGGCAGTACGGAAACAGCGTGCAACTTTTTTCACGATCGTGATAAAGTTGGTATTAGTTCAACAAGAGAGTTAAGTTCGGGAGAAGGATTGACGGTCGTTGTTGGCTTTCCGATTGACATCGTTACCAGATTAGAACCAAAAGAAATTATTAGTTTTTGGGATACTTTTATTGGAAAACTAGTTGGATTACTACTTGGGTTATTGGCATTAAGTTGGTATGTTTTTTTACCCTTTTTCATAGTGTATAAGTGGTGGTCAGGAGGGCGAGATCCAAAAGGAACAACTGGGGTGACGACTGCATGGTACAATCCACCAAAGACGTCTGAAGGAAAAAGATTCTTAACTCCTGGTGAAGTCGGGGCATTGGGCGATGAAACAGTTGACCTAAAAGACATCTCGGCGACGATTATTGATTTAGCCAGACGGGGATATTTGAAAATAGAGGAGAGGAAGAAAGGAGATTTTTGGTTGATAAAACTGGATTCCCAGAAAGCAGATTCTGGACCCTTACAGGGTAAACAAGCCAGAATGACGTCATTCTGGCAAGTCCCGCTTAGCGGGACGCGTCCAGAATCGTTGTTAGAATATGAAAAATTATTGCTTGATAAATTTTTTAAATCAAAAAAAGAAATCAGACTAAAAGACGAGTATCTTTATGAAGAAGTGGAAAAAATCAAGACAAGTCTTTATGAACAAATTGTTGCTGGGGGATTGTTTCCGAAAAATCCACAAAGTATACGGACGGGATATTATGTTTTGGCAGGAATCGCTTTGTTTACCTTTAATTTATTTTTGGCGTTTATTACTTTTGTTTTTGGCCGGGTCATGCCGAGAAAAACCATAGAAGGCGTTAATGCCTTTAATGAAGCTAAGTCCCTTAAAAATTTCCTGACATCGCAGGAAAGGCAGTTAAAATTCCAAGCTGATAAACAGATGATGTTTGAACGCCTTTTGCCGTTTGCAGTCGCATTTGGCGTTGAAAAGATTTGGGCGAGGCGATTTGAAGATTTAAACTTAAAACAGCCGGATTGGTATCAAGGGTATTCGAGCGGCTACTTCAACAGTTATCTGTTTGTCAACTCTCTTAACTCTTCGATGAAGAGTTTCCGGTCGGCGGCAACGCCAACCAGGAGTTCTTCTGGCTTTTCTTCAGGCTTCAGCGGTGGTTCATCAGGTGGGGGTGGCGGCGGGGGAGGGGGGGGGGGGGGGGGGGGGGGGGAGTTGGTGAGAAAAATTCCGAGGTCTTAGCAAATTTTATATTTCATCCCAAACTTTATGAAGTTCTTTTTCTGCATATTCTTTGGAGACTGGCCATAGATAAACATAACTTGAGAGAAACTTTGCTTTTTTTTCAAAATCAAAAGCTATCTTCATTGACTTTAGGTATCTCATGGCTTCTTTTACGGCTAACAATTCTTCTTGGAAACGGAACTTAGAATCAAAAAGATATTTATAGGCAAACTTCAAATATCCTATTTTCTTTTGCCTTTTTCTGTGTGTTTCTTCGTGTATAAGAAGGGCAATATGTCTTGGATTTGGTTTTTCTGATTTCAAGTCACGATATATATTATCTGGGATTAAAATTATTGGTCCTAAGCTCTGCGCAGTTGATTTACCAATTAATGGCAAGTGATGTAATAGCGATCCTTTAGAAATAACATACCATGGAAGTTTCATTCTGAAATTATAACAAGAGTTAAGGAGAGTTTAGTTAGAATTGGCAGGCTCTCGTGGACGACTTCCGAACTGTTAATTGGTTAGAAATTGTCCCGTATCCAAAATTAGTATATCAAAAATCAATGATGTTTTTGAATCTTAACGAACAAATAACTAAATAAACTCCTGTCCGTTCGGTTAGACATTGTTTAATAATCAGAAGCAGTCTCGTGTTCTGTTTTAAACAATAAAACTCTAGGTAGAGGTTTCCCTTTTTTATTAACATCTCCAACTTCTTCAAATTGTTTTAAAGTAGTAATATCTTGGTTTATCAAACATATATGATTAACAATAACTATATCAATCGGCTTTCTTCCCTCAGATTGTGGTTCAAGTCTTACTATTCCTTTTTGTCTAACTCCGACCTTACTATATTGATTTGGTATTTTTTTTACTAGTATAACTTTATAACCTTCAGTTGAGAATCTGTCTCGCAATGTCCCTGCTACCCAATCTCCACTAAAAGCATTATTGTCTCTACTTAGATAAGTATTCCAATCTTCAGCGATATGTCCCTGACTCCACCTGGCATTAGTTACAATAAGTAAATCTACGTCTGGTCTTTCTCCAGATTTGGAGATATTTCCTGCTATACCATAAACAGCAAAAAATACCCTTCCTTGAGATTCGTTTATCTTGTGTTGATTGGCAAGTATCCTAATATTTTTTATCACTGCTCCAACAGTAATTGCATCTGGCCGATTAAGTCTTGTAATAAAATCTTTTGGGGTTTTTATTTCTTCTCGTCTTATGGGTCTTGGGTCAGGCATGATAATAGTATACAAAAACGTTCTATAAATTCAAGTTGATATAGCAATCTAAACAAACACAACCCAACCCCATAAGGATAGACATTGTTTAAGAATTTTGTTTATTTTTTTTCTTGGTAATATGCTTTACATCCACCTTCTTCATTACCTGGTTTAGCTTTACAATAAGCACAAACTTGAGCAATAATTCCAATTGGATGAAGAAATTCAGCATCAGAATATTTTATTTCAACAACGTCAGGACTACTTATGGAACATTTTTAAATACCTGTTTCTATTACTACTTGTTTTTGTTCACCTTTATCTTGAAAACAATATACTTTTTTACCATCAGGTATTCCTTGAACTCTCGCTACTACTTTTTTCTTACTATACATATTGTTCCAATTTTAATTGTTCTGTTTTTCCTTGTCAAGAAGCGAAGGAAGTTAAATATATAATTTCAGAAACGTCTCCTCACCCCTTCGATAAGTTTATCCTGAGCAAAGCCGAAAGATTCAGGGTAAGCCAACCCTATGTGGATAAATATTGTTTTGAAGCTCTAAGCAGGGATGCCAGGACTTGAACCTGGAAAATTAGTTTTGGAGACTAATGTGATACCATTTCACCACATCCCCTATTTATTTTGCCAATTTTTCCGCAAACCAATTATAGACAAAACTGAGCTCTAAAGCAATTTTATAATGTAAAAATCTGTTAGAATAGTTATTAGCTCCTGTAGTTTAACGGATAGAATAGAGGTTTGCGGAACCTCTGATGGCAGTTCAATTCTGCCCGGGAGCACAACATGAAACTAACCTCAATACTTCTTGCGATTTTTGTTGGTCTAATATTTTTTGTTCTTTTTCCTTATCTTTTTATTCTTTTAAACGATTATTTTTCCTTGCCGGTCTTTGCCAATGATACGGCTATGGTTATGGGGGGAATTTTAGGGTTGCTGGGATTGGGATTAGTGGCCTATTGTTCGGGATTGTTTTTAATCGTTGGTAAAGGTACACCAGCGCCGATTGAGCCGCCGAAGAAATTGGTTGTTTCAGGGCTTTACAAGTATACAAGAAACCCGATTTACATAGGCTATTTTATGATTTTATTGGGTGAGTTTATGTATTTCGGTCGTTTATTCCAACTCTTTTATCTTTTTTTGATAATTACCGCTATAAATACTTTAATCATTTATCACGAAGAGCCGGTTTTAAAAAAACGGTTCGGAAAAAGCTACAAAAAATATTTAAAAGAAATACCGAGATGGTTCTAGTTTAATCTATCCGTCACCCGTAGGGTGACGAGGCTAAAATTAAGCAGTCACTTTGGTGTCTCCGGTTGGAAAATCGGGAACGGAAGGAGAACTAGTTGGAGGAGGCGTTGTTGGTGGTGTTTCGGTTTTTTCTTCGAGTTTGTCCAAGACGGAGTTGAGTTTTTCATCCGCTGGAGTTGGAGTGATTTGGGCGGGTGGAGGAGCTGTTGGAGTTTCTGCAGGAGTAGCTTCTACTGGTTTTACTGGTTCTTCTGACGGTTTGACTTCGGTGCTTGTTGGTTCAGTCAGTTTAGTCTCTTCTGTTTTTGGAGTTTCACTGGTAAATCCGAACGTCGTGTCGAATTCTGCAGGTGTAAATCCTTTTAAGACTGCGATTGTGCCATCATCTTTTTCGACTCTTGTTACAGGAGTTCCGGCAAAGTTGTTAGAAACGGCGAGCATTTCCGTTAAGAAATCCTTGTTGGTTTCCAGATTCTTTTCTTCGTAAGTAAGATTATGGTTTGTGAGATATTCCCGTTCCTGTTTTGAGAACTGACAATCGGTAGTTGTGTAAACTGTAATTTTCATGAACTTATTTTCATTATCAACAATAAAAAAACAAAAGTCAATAACAATTTAGTTTATAAAGTTCATAAAGTTATAAAGTTTTTAAAGTTATTATTCTTTATGAACTTTAGGAACTTTAAGAACTTTTGGACTAGAAAAAGCGTTTAGCTTTTTCAGTTTCCACATAAAAAGAGCCGCCTTGTTCCTGGCGTTTGAATCGATGACGTAGCGTAAAGCTTCCTCGAGTACCGGGCGGGGAATGGTCTTTGACAGTTTAATATAGAGGCTTTTTCGCCGTTCATCTTGAAGTTTTTTCGTTAAGTGAACGCCAAACGCCTGAAATTCACGGGAAACATAGCGGTCTTCGAGGGGGTTGAATTTTTTTAAGATGTCTTTTACTGACTGCATTTTGTCACTGGGAAACTATTTGTTGATAAACTTTTTTATACTCATTTACCATTTTACCAACGGAAAAATTTTTTTCTATATGATTTCGACAGGAAGAACGCATTTTTTGATATTCAACTTCACTCATTGAATAAATTTTATCAATGGCTTCTTTAATACCTTCAACACCGGTTTTTTTGACGATCCAATTACCTCTAATATCGTTTTGAGAGTTGTTAATCAAAAAACCGGTTTTTCCATCTTCAACTACTTCAGGGATAGATCCGCGAGCATATGCAACGACAGGCGTGCCGCAGGCCATCGCCTCAAGCATTACCAGTCCAAACGGTTCTTCCCAACAGATTGGGAAAAGAAACAGTTTGGATTTTTTATATTGATCGATGACCTCGTTTCTTGGAGCGTTATAGTAATGGATTTGAGCTAGGTCAGGCTTTTTACTGAGAAGATCGTTGAGCCAAATTTCGTGGCTAAGCCTTGGTGAAATAAAGAATGTCGCCGGTTTTTTACAACTTTTCACGGCTTCAAAAGCGACGTCCAGGCCTTTTTCCGGGATTCCTCTGCCGATCCAGAATATTTCCTCGTTTTGTTCCTGGCTGAATTCATATTCGTCTAGATTAATTCCGTGATAGATGGTCTGAACATAGTTTAAACCTTTAAATGAGTTTTTTTGGTAGTTGCTGATAGGGACGAAATAAATATTTTTATTTTTAAAAAGCGATAAATATTTTTTGGTTTTGCTATCGTCTAATCTGCTATGAAGGGTAATAAGAATCGGTTTTTTGACAAAGTTAGCAAAAGGCAGAGCGATTTCTCCGTTACCGATATTAACGTGATATAAATCAAAATTATCCGGCTTCGAAAAAGCTTTTGAAAGCAGGGAAAATTCATAAAGCTTGTGCCAATTTTCGCCGATATCTTTATCTTCCATCGAAGATATTTCGTTGATGCTTTCGATTTTAACCGGCAGGTCAGAATCGCCGGAAGCAAAGACAGTCAGTTGGTAGCCGTCGCTTCTTGACAGAAATTTATTGACAAAAGTATAGATAAAGGTTTCCGGCCCGGCTGCCACATTTTGGCTGATTTTTAACTTGTTTGACCCTAAAATGGCAATTCTCATAAAAGGGGAATGAATTTTTCTTTAAGTATAGTCTTTAAGTCGTATTGAGTCCGGCTGCGGTAGTTCAACTTTACTCTCAAGCTTTGTTCGATAAAGTTTTTTACTATTTCGGCGGCTTTTTCCGGGCTGACAGTTCTGTAATCCAGATATTTGACAAATTCACCGCCTACTTCTCGAAAAACTTTTAGGTCGGAAACGAGAATGGCAGTTTTGGTTAGAGCCGCCTCAAGTAAAGGCAGGCCAAAGTTTTCGCTTTTGGACAAGAAAAAAACTATATCAGAGATCTGGTAGAGGTCGTGTATTTCCGACCGCATCAGCGCCCGGTTGAGAAAATCGTTGAAAAACATGACGTTGTCTTTTAATCCAAGGTCGTCAATCTTTTTTTTCAGGCGATCATAGTATTCGACTGTAGAACGATGGCTTGAAGGTTTGCCAGTAATAACATAACCGATTTCCGGATAGGTTTTTTTCAATTCATGGATAATATCAAGGCAGTAGTCAATATTTTTTCGCTCCAGTATATTTACAGGAGAGAGAATAAGTGGGAATTTTTTTAGTAATTGGTATTTATCTATGATCCCCCAGATCAAATCGTCAATTTCCAAAAAATGGTTAATGTCGATGCCGTTGGGGATGACGACAGTCTCACCGTCATGAAGCCCCATTAACTGTATGAAAGGTTCTCTAAAACTTTCGGAAATAAGAATATATTTAAGATTTTTTATCGGAGTTGTTAATAATTCTCTTTCAAACTTTGAGTTGACAATTTTATCGAGATCTTTGATTTGAAACTCATTGATATATGAATGATCATGAATCCAGCCAAAGTACTTTTTTTTCGGGTATTTTTTGACAAAATTTTTGAAAACATAGACAAAAGGAAGATTCCTTACAATCGTTATCATATTATGCACGATAATAACGTCAGTTTTCTCGAGAGCCCTTTCCAATCCTTGGTCAATTGTGTCTGCCAGTTTATAAAAATCATCGTCAATTACACCCTTATCTAAAATTTTCTCTTGTAAAAACGGATTAAAACTTAATACCGATTGGAGTTCGGGGATGACAACCAGTTTAATTGCCGGATTTTTTTCCTCGCCCGACCCGGTAATAATCGTCACGTCATAACCTAGGTTAGTGAGAATTTCAGCGTGCTCTTTAACCATTCCTTCGACTCCACCGATATTTGGAGGATAGGCAAAATGCATTAAAGCAATTTTTTTCATAGTTTTAAAATTTCTAAATAGGTTTTTTCGTAGTTGTTAACCATGGTTTCGGTTGAAAAATTGGCAACGGCGTGATCGCGGCAGTCTTGTGGTTTAATTGTATCAATTTTTTTTAATGCTTCTTTTAATCCTTCAATTCCTTTATCAGGCGAAACAACAAATCCGGTTTTCCCATTAATAACTAATTCCTTGACTGATCCGCGGTCAAATCCGATGACCGGTGTTCCGCAACTCATTGCTTCAGCCATCACAAGGCCAAACGGCTCATACCAATTTATTGTCATAAGAAATGCTTTAGCTTTTTGCATAAGGGTGGCAATTTCAGGTTTAGTTAAAGTTAACTCTGCTGAAACCGGTCCGATCCATTTTATTTTATCAGACAGATGAGGTTTGACATCGCGGTTATAAAACTCCATATCCTCGACGTTGCCGCCTAGCATAAGGCGCGAACCTGTTTCCTGCGCCAGTTTTATTGCCCATTTGATTCCTTTTGGATCCATAAAACTCCCGTCAGGATTTTTTGCTTTTGACAGCCGGCCGAGCCATAGGAGATAGTCGTCTTTTTTTTGACTGAAAGAGTAAATATTTGTATCAACTCCGTTATAAACCACCTTATAAATTTTTGCTTTTTTAAATAATTTTTTATGAGCTTCCGAAATTGAAATATGGTAGCATTCGGGGAAAAGACTAAGAGCTTCGTCATATTCGGGAAAAGCCTGGGCATGGATAGTTGAAATGATTGGCGTTTTGATATTTTTAGCGGAAAAAAGATTAATGAATTCAGGATAAGTATGATTATGGATGATGTCAAAATTGTTCCCGATCTCCTCAATTTTTTTTGCCAACTTTACTAAATAGGCGGTCTCGGCATAAAAAGGATTTTCAAAAGCCGGCATATCGACAAAACTTTTCTCAATGACAGGGATAATTTCCACACCAGGAATATAACTATCGGCTGTACCTAATAAGCTTACTTGGTGGCCTTTCTTTACCAATCCTTGAGAGATTTCGAAAATGATACGTGGTCTGGCCGCAGGAATTTCCGGAGTGACCTTCCTTTTTAAAAGAGAAACCACTAAGATCTTCATAAATTCATTTTACATGATTTTTTCCGTTAGGCCTTGGTTTTTGCAGAGATTTTTCGTAAAGGTGATAAAATTTGGCGGCAATTTTTGTCCAGTTGAATTTTTCCATTACTGTTTTGTAGGCCTTGTTTCCCATTTTCCACCTTAACTTATCGTCGTTCAAAAGTAAATTGACTTTTTCGACGATAAGAGCCGGAGAGCGGGGTCTGATTAAAAAACCATTGATGCCGTCTTTGACAATTGTCGTCACTCCGCCTTTTCTGGAGACGACGACAGGAGTATTATGAGACATGGCCTCAAGTATTACCAGTCCTAACGGTTCATTCCAGACTGAAGGGGCGACGTAGACATCGGCACGTAGATAAAAGTCATTGATCGTTTCTAGGCGGGAAGAAAAGTAACCGACCATGTGGACATTGACGAGTTTATATTTGACAATCAGACTTTCCAGATATTTTTTTTCCGGTCCGTCGCCGGCAATGACGACTTCGGCTTTTATTTGGCGGGCGGCCTTAATAAGGTACTCAACGCCTTTGTGTTGGGTCAGTCTTCCGGTAAAGAGAACCATCTTATCGTATTTAAAATTATATTTTTTATCAATCCAGGAGACGTCTTTGTTGAAGTCGGTTTTATAACCGATACCAGAGGGAATAGTTTTCATTTTTTTATAAAGATCGTGACCGAACATATCCAAGTACCACTCGCGGGTGAAGTTGGAATTAGCGGTGATATATTTTGCCCGGACAGAGGCGTCGCGGACATTGGCTTTCCAACGGTTATCTTCTTTGAAATAATAAAGATCGCTGCCGTGGGTTGTAATAATGAATGGGATTTTATATAAGTTGGCAAGCGAACGGGCCACGGGAGGTAAAAAAGCCGTATGAAAAACGTGGATTAAATTTGGTTTGAACTTTTCGATTACTTTGGCTGTTTGAAGGAGATAGTAGTTAAATATTTTTACATGGTCTAGATTGGACATTTTTGAATATCTTCTTTCGTTGGGAAGTTCTGGGTTACCGACAAAGACTCCCATCATCGGAGGTTTGAGAGTTCTTATTTTTGCTCCCGGGACTTTTCTTCGCTCCGGCGCGACGATCATCGCTTCAAAATCTTGACCATAGTGTTCATCAAGGCGGTAGACGAGTCTTCTCAACCAGTTACCCGATCCATTGCCCCAAAGCGGAAACATGTAAAGATAAAGAACTTTCATCGTAAATGAATTATATCATTAAATTAAAAAAGTGAAGTTTACAAATCTTTTAGAAGGTCGCCGACTTTTATTTTTAGAATTTTTGCAATTCGAAGGAGAAATTTTACCGACGGATTAGCCTTACCTTCTTCAACTTCGGCGAGATAACTGCGATCAATATCAGATAAAGTTGCCACTTTGTATTGGGAAAGCTTAATTTTTTTACGGGCGCTAACAATATTTTCCCCGAGTCTTTTGTAATAAAAATTACCCCTCATATAAGGGGTATAATATTCTAATAATTCTTTCTAGTCAGTCGGTTATAACCTACAAAATGATTATTTTGGACTTTTATAAGGCTATTTTTACCTCGATATACTACATTGACTATATCCCAAAAATTATTACATGCCTCCGCAACCTCGGAGGTTGCCGATCGGCCTGTGGCAAAGACCTAAAATCTACTCTAAAATGAGCCTTTTTATCATTCTTAATTTTTTTTGGTAATCAATTCTATTTTCAACAAATTTCCTGTAAATTTCAGGATCTTTAATAGAAATTTCTGTGATAATTTCTTTTAGAATCTTTGGATTGTTAATAAAATCGCGGTAAGAAGATAATTCCCAATCCTCAGGTTTATTAACTAAATTATTTGTAGTGGGATTAAGATGTATATAGCGAGAAACGTGCAGCAATTGTTCATTATTTTTGACCTTGACTGCTTTGAAACTTGATTGCCATAACGGTCCTTTTCGTTCATATTTAGTATTGAAAAACTTACTAAAACTATTTTCTGAATCGCTCATATATTTAGATAAAATATTATCTTTAAAAATTTTTATTAAAAGATGATAGTGATCGGGCATAATATTAAAAGCTAAAAATTTTATGTAAGAACATTCTGTTGGCAAAAGCAAATTCTCACAAGTAAAATCATCATTTTTTTCTAAGAATTTTGAAAAAGCTTCTAGTTCTAAACTGCTATTGTAATAAAAAAGTCGATTAATAAATTGTTGGCCGTTATCAATCTTGCTAAAAATTCCGTAATTAGCGATGCTTTTATTGAAGACGTGATAAATTTCTCCTTGACAAAATTTTTCTTTTCTTTTCATAAAGAAATTATTCTCTGTTTTTTTAGTTTTGTCTATAGACTATACGCTACATCAATAATAATTTAGAAGATCAAAACAATTAAATTTGTTCGATATCTATCGAATCATTGCCTCCGCAACCTCGGAGGTTGCCGATCGGCCTGATAAAAGGCTCTAAAGAGATAGAAAAAACTGGGTTTTTAGGAAGGTTTGCAGTTGGGTGTAGAGCTTGGGAAAAACTTCTTTTTCTAACTGGATTTTTTCTTCAGGGAGAAAATCGTGGAGTACGTATTTAATGCCGTCGGTCCACCTTTCGAGAGTCCCGCCTTCGTCAAGACTACGGCGGGCAGGTCTATTGTCGACGCCGATTCTAATCCGCCAAAAGTCTTTTGATTTCAAGTTTTGTTCGATAGACTCGAGGCCGTTGTGAAGCTTGGGTCCGACGCCCTGTTGAATATGGAATTTACCAAATGGTATGTCTAAATCATCATGCGCAATTATTGAATTATTAATTTCTGATTTCTGATTTCTGATTAATTTACTAACAAATAATCCAGAATTATTCATAAAACAATCTGTTCTAATCAATTTTAATCCGTAATCCGTAATCCGTAATTCTTTAATCGAGTAATCAACAAACATGTGTCCGACATTATGGCGATTGTTCTGATATTTTTTTCCCGGATTTCCGAGGCCTACGATTAAGATCATAAGGAAATTATAATAGATTTTTGCTATTATGAAACTGTTAAGTACTAAACTGTTAAAACCTAAAAAAACTTTTTAAACATTAAATTATTAAACATAAGAAGTTTAATCTTTAACAGTTTAATAGTTTTTTTAACTGTTTAAGTTTTAACCGTTTAACTGTTTAATAATTATGCCTAATTACATTTCTGACGTTACCAAAAATCGTTGGATGGTGAGTAACCCCAAACGCTTAGTCCGTACAGGAATGGATGGCAAACCATTCCGTTGTCCTTTTTGCGAAGGAAATGAAGGGGATACCCCGCCTGAAGTCTATCGAATAGGCGGAGGAGAAGTCGATAAACCAGGTTGGCAAGTTCGCGTAGTTCCCAATCTTTATCCTATTACAGATATTCACGAAGTGATAATCCATTCGCCTGATCATGAAAAAAACATCGAAGATTTTTCATTGGAACAGTTAGAAAATATAATAAAAACATACATTGACCGATTTAATGTATTAAAAGAAAAAGGCAAAGTTTTCATCTTTCATAACTATTCTTTATCAAGCGGGGCTTCATTAATACATCCTCACTCACAGATTTCCGTCGTTCCAAACGATATCCCAACGAATACTTTAGCAGTTCAACCGATAGTCAATATAGTTGAACAAAAGGGAGAGTTTGTCAGTTATTGTCCAGAATATAGTGAGTGGAGTTATGAGATGTGGATTGCAGAAAATCCGAAATCCGAAATCCGAAATCCGAAACAAATTCTAAATTTCAAATTCGAAAATTTAAACGAAACGCAAATAAAAAATCTGGCGGGAATTCTTCAGTCTTCGATTCAGAAACTTAAAAAAATCCACAACGAAAATCCTCATTATTCAAAAAAACCCTTCGGCTATAATTATTACATCTTCCAGCCTCGTCACCCTACGGGTGTCCAGGCACAAGATTGGTATCTACGAATCATTCCCAGATTCATGGAGAGGGCGGGGTTTGAACTCTCAACCGGGATTATGGTCAATTCCGTTGACCCGGAAAAAGCAGCAGAAGAGCTGAAAAATATAAAGTGAGACTTCGCAAATTTTATGCTTTTGTAATCTTCTGAAACTATAGTTTTGTAGCGTATTGTCTATAGACAATGTAGGGACAGGATATTATCCTGTCCTTAAAGTTCATAAAATAATATGGACTTGACTTTATGTATTACATTGTATTACAATATGAAAAAGCTAATTTGGAATGAATGGAACATAGACCATATCAGAAAACACAATGTGACAGTTAATGAGGTTGAGGAAGCTTATAAAAATAAGAAATTTGAGATAGATTCTTATTCGGATAGAAAAAAATTGTATGGTTTAACTAATAAGGGCAGAATGATGATTGTAATTGTTTCTAAAGAAAATAACAAAAATTTATATGTTTTTTCGGCTCGTGACATGAGTCGAAAAGAAAGGAGAGAATATTATGTACAAACCAAAACCAATGCCACCATTTAAAACGCTAGACGAGGAAGCTGATTTCTGGGATACTCACGACACATCTCCGTTAATGAGAGGTGAAAAGGTTGCTCTGGAAGACTTAGAGTTAATTGAAAAAGAAAAAAAAGAAGTACTTGTAATTAGGATTCAAAAGTCAATAAAGAAAAAGATTGAAGAAATCGCCAAAGCCAAAGGAATTAATCCGACGACTCTTTCTCGAATGTGGTTGATTGAAAAACTTACACAAACTAAGGCAAATTTATAGTAATTACTGTTAAAAATCTACTGTCGTAAATTTTTCTCCTACGATTGCCCTTGATTTTATGTTTTTATTATTGATATAATGAAAAGTATGGATGAGAAAAAGAAGCATATTATAAATAAAGTCACAGGTATTCTATTAGACGAAATGTCGAGAAAAAATGTTAGTCCGGAGCTTGGTCAGGAAATCGCTGCTTATATTCTAGATCAAAGCAAAAATATTAAAGAAGATAAAGATATAAACAATTTTTTAAAATCATTAGCAGATAAATATTCTATTTTCAAACCTTATTATGTCAATAAAACGCTTGAAAAACATATAGAACAAACTGATGCAGAAAAAATAAACTCAATAAAAGATCAACTTTCTGAATTAGCAAATTTTAAAACCAAATAATGGCAGGAGAACAGCAATTTACACCAGAAGCAGCAAAAGCAGTAGTTGGAGTTATGGCTCATCCGGAAACTGCTGTGACTGGAACGACGACAGCAGATAAAATATTAGAAGCGGCTAGATCAAGATATCAAGTAGGTCAATCAGAAGCTTCTCTAGAAGTGATTGCTAGAAAAACCCTACCTCATAAGAAAGAAGATGTTGATCGGGTTGCTCTTTGGAATCTTAGTTCAGCAAGAGATTTAACTACTCAAGAAAAAACTAACCCCACTAATACTGATGAAAGTAGAAGATTTGATGAAAGTAAAAGTGAGGATGAAGCGGTGAGGTCTTTAGTTGAAGAGGGAACAATTGATGCTGCATTTAGAACAAAAATAACCACTTTTTTAGAAACAAATAGTCCAATTGTAGGAAAAGTAATTGAAGAAATGAGAGCATCTGGAGGCAATGTTGATAATTTTGTTGATGGACTTATGAAGATGCCTGGTTTTAAAAAACTTGCTATGGAATTTCATACTGCGCGATGGGATCCAACTAAAAGATTAACCCAAGAAGCAGCAGTTCAAAATCTAGAATTAGAAATGGCTAAATTATCAGCCCAATTAGGAACTGAAGTAACTCAAATCCAAATTGACGCAGCAGAAACAGAATTAGATAACGCTAATACAGCATTAACGCCAAAAACTGCCGAACTTATAAAAATAAAAAGT
>Ga0209211_10000262_pt1 | contig 116993 bp, 123 predicted proteins | sample RifGroA2_FD_183992 | JGI IMG/M metagenome (GOLD analysis project Ga0209211, IMG submission 183992) | Groundwater microbial communities from Rifle, Colorado, USA - Groundwater A2 (SPAdes) (version 2) | ecosystem: Environmental > Aquatic > Deep subsurface > Groundwater | place: Rifle, Colorado...
TCAAGTAGATGGTACTTTTATCGCTCCACCACCTGCTCCTTCTGAACCAAATATACTTCCAAACAAATCTTCTTCAGAAAAGAAATCATTTATACAAAAGATACTTGACATATTTAAATCTCCGCAACAAGAACAACTGCTATCTGCAAACTTACAACCTTCTGCACAATCAAAATCTTCTGCGCAATTACAAGATTCTACAAAACAGCAATCTACTCTACAATATGATAAGAAAACTTCTTCTGATTCAAGAGATGACTCAAATAAAGACACAACTGATTCACAAAATGCAGTACAAGACAAAGACACTGGAAAGGATGAGCTTACAGTCACTGAACTGATAACCTACAACCTGATGTTCCTTATACCGATAGGCATTGCAGTATTCTTGTCAAACATCCTTGGAAAAGGATTATCTCAGGTGCTCCAAGCATCTCCTGGAGTTATCAGCGATATCTTGATGCTACCTTTTACAATTGCTATATTTGCGATCAACGTTCCATTTATCAGGAACAGGGAAAATGTAAAAGGAGTCAGGTATGCATTGATAGGATTTTTAATTGTCGCAGTCTCGATGACCTTGCCAGCAATGTTTGTGAGAAATGATTTTAGCTTACTTCTTAACAACATGCTATATCTTGCTGGCTACATACTTGTAACATTCATCTACTGCCCAGAAGTTCTTGGAATAGAAGGCGACCTAAGGACATGGTTCAGGCAGAACAAGCAGCTTTTTGTTATTATGGTCTATGCTGCAATATTATTCTGTTATATATTTGGGTTTGCGCAGATTTATTATGAGATTGGGACAGATAAAGCACAGCCAAAAGCATTTGTTTATGGTCCAGATATTAAGCCAACTTATTGGACATTTTTGTATTACAGCACAGTCACTTTCATGACGATTGGCTATGGCGATATTACTCCACTCAGCCCTGCAGCAAGATTTGCATTCATATTCCAGGCATTTGTAGGCAATATCTTTGCTACTATGTTCTTATCTATCCTGCTGCTTTACGTCTCAAATTCCCAAGCATGGTCGCAGAGAGAAGAGGAAAAGAAAGTGCAGCAGGAGGAAGAGAAAGTCCATGAAGAGGCAAAGGAGATAAGAAAGGAAGAAGAACTTATCCAAAAGGAAGAAAAGCAGATACTTGCTGCAGAAAGACGTGAGGAAAAACGATATACTGGGAAATCCTCTAAGAAAAGTAAGCTTACAAAATCATCTCCTAAACATAAGAAGAAAAGAAGATAAATGAAAATAAAGTATAGAATTTATTATCAAATAAACAAGATAATTTTTTGATTCATCTTGATCTCTTTCTCATGAGTTTTCTGTGCGCATCCATAAGGGCATAATGCTCTTTCATTAGATTATGGAACAATCCGATGACATGGTGATGCTCATGTATCATCTTATGGTGAGATTTCATCAGTTGATGATGCTCTTTCAATCCAAGCATCCCAGAGATTATTCCCAAGATTGGACCAATCCATAATCCGATGCTTAATACCATACCTATTGAGCTGATAATCAATATGAGTATGCTTCCTGCAAGAGCATTCTCTTCATGCCTTATCATGAAGCTTGCTGCTACCATTATTATCGCGCAGACAATATTAGCTATCAAAAAAAATACAACAAACATATACATATCAAAAAAAGCGTCCTTAAGAAAGCTAGCCATCGGCGTTGCATGAAAGATAAGAAAATATAAGAGAGCTGTCGTTATCAGGGTTACAATACCAGAAGCTAGCCCAAACTCAAAGCCAGGGATAAATATTTTCTGCAGCGGTTCAGGGTTGGTACTATTGATATTGCTAGGTGTAAGTTCATTATCTTTATCTGTCTGCTCAGCGATAGGGTAAATCGGATCTGCTATATTTCCACCTCTTTTGATCCAAGAAAACTATTTTAGGATATAAACCTTACGGATTCTTAAGTTAAAAATTATTTAGGATAATAATTTGATATCTACTGGTTTCTTAATATCTCCCTTGCAATAACCAGTCTCTGTATCTCAGATGTGCCTTCATAGATCTCTGTGACTTTGGCATCTCTCATCAGCCTTTCAACAGGGTAATCTCTTAGATATCCTTTACCACCATGCAATTGTATTGCTTCAGTCGTTATCTTGCTTGCTAGTTCAGATGCGAATAGTTTTGCCTGAGCAGCTTCTTTTGTAAATCTCTTGCCTGCATTTCCATGTTTATTATTTGCCAACTCATCCTTGAGTGCAGCTGCCTTATATATCAACATACGTGCAGCTTCCAACACAGTTGTCATATCTGCCAGCTTAAACTGCGTTGCCTGAAACTCGCTTATGTTTTTGCCGAACTGCATCCTATTTTTGCAGTGATTGATTGATAAATCTAAAGCTTGCTGCGCAATTCCAATAGCTTGCGCTGCAATTAGTATTCTGCTCTCGTCTAGTGCTTGCATAATTATCTTAAAGCCTTCTCCCTCATTTCCAATCAGATTGTCAGATGGTACTTTTGCGTTTTCAAAGAATAGTTCACAGTTGTCTGTTGCTCTTAAGCCAAGCTTGTCTGCACTCTTCCCTATCTTGAGACCTTGTGTGTTTTTCTCAATCAAAAATAGAGTAACTCCCTTATGCTTTAGCTCAGGATTAACTGTAGCAGCTAATGTTATCAGATCTGCATCTCTTCCATTTGTTGCAAAGATTTTATGGCCGTTTATTAGATAACTGAAATTTTTATCGTTAGTATTTGCACTATTTTCTTTTCTAGCAGTTGTCTCTATATTTGCAGCATCACTGCCTGCATTTGGCTCTGTCAATGAAAAGCATGCAATCATCTCTCCACTAGCTAATCTTGGTAGATATTCCTGTTTTTGTGCACTAGTGCCGTAATTTCTTAATGCAAATGTGCCAATAGAAGCATGCGCAGCCAAACAGCAAGCAGTTGATGCGCAGGCTTTTGATATCTCTTCAATAACAATGCACTGGCTGATTGAATCTAACTCTAATCCATTATATTCTTTAGAGATGCACATGCCTAAATATCCTTGTGCAGCTAATTTCTTCAATATATCTGCAGGAAATTTTGCTTCTCTGTCTAATTGTGCAGCATACGGAGCTACTTCCTTCTGTGCAAATGCTCTAATTCTTGCTTGCAGTTCTAGCTGTTCTTTTGTAAGATTGAAGTTCATTGCTACCCCTCGAATAGATAAAATTAATCTTAATATAAAAATTAATCTGTAGTTCTTAGGGTAAAACGAAATTAGGTGCATAGTTTTACAAATATAAATCTTAATTAGCAACATTTATATACGTGTAAGATATTCCTACTGGTATGACTGAACTAATCACTATAGGAGAAAAAGGCCAGATAGTTATCCCCAAAAAGTTTAGGGATGACTTGAAGCTTCATAAGGGTGCGAGAATATTGGCTACAGAGGAGAATAATAAGATAATACTTAATCCAGTAAAGCTCGATGAGAAGCATCTGATGATGTTATTGAGCGAATCTTCTTTAAAAAAGGTTTGGAATAATAAATATGATGATAGGTGGGATGATGTACTCTAAGGGTGATATTGTTATTATTGAATTTCCTTTTTCTAATCTAACCAATGCTAAAAAACGTCCTATGTTAGTTATTGCAGAAAGAGGAGATGATATTATAGGCTGTGCTATAACTAGTAACCTTGATACAGACGGGTTTCTTATAGATGACTTTGAAGAAGGCAGTCTGCCATTAAAAAGCAAAGTCAAATATTGGCAGATACATACCTTTTTGAAAAGCCTTGTGCTAAAAAAAATTGCTAGGATGTCAAAAAAAAGCTACAAAGAGCTGGTTAGTAAGATAGATGAGCTTATTTCAAAGTAATGATATTCTTAACAAAGAAATAGGGATTACTTCTTCTCAATCTCCTCAATAACCTTACTTACTTTCCTTAATTTAGCCTCATCTTTCTGCCCGGCATAGATTGCAGCCAGATTCTTCAATAATATGATGTTTTTACACCCTAGATGTGATGCCTTCTCAAGTATGATCAAGCCGCGATTGAAATCAGCTTTATTTTTATCAGCATTGCTCTTTGCGAAATACAACCCAGCAAGATTATTGTATGCCTCAAAATTATACGGCATCAATTTAATTGCTTTCTCAAGCAATTTTATTGCCTCATCAAAATTCTTTTGTTTAATGTAATTATCAGCTAGTATGTTATATGGCCTTGGATTCAGTCTTTCAGTTTTTCCTTGTTTTAACTCTTCCTTATTGTTCTTTTCATCTAGGGTTATTGCTTGCTCAAGTATTTTTTTGGCATCTTCAAACTTTGCAGGATCATGCTCACCGAGCTTTGAATAAAGCAATCCAAGATTGATATACCCTCTGATGTCATGGCTTCTTAATTCAATGCTTTTCTTATAGCATTCAGCAGTTTTCTCAAAGTTTTTCTGTTCTCTATAACAATTCCCCAATTCAAGCAACACAAGCTCATATCTTGGTTCAATATCTGCGCATTTCTGGAATAATTCAAGAGCCCTAGTTAAATTATTTTCAGCTCTTGCTATCAATGCAAGCTCATAATTTGGCTTAGGGTCATTAGGGGTTAACTCAAGCTGTTTCTCCTCTAACTTTTTATAGAAAGCTGTCTTCTTTTTATTGTTCTCTTCGTCTGTCTTATACCCATAATGGTGTAGTACAATATTTGTCGGCAGGATCTTTCCATTCAGCTCAAAAATACTCTTATCTACTTTCTCATGTACTGTATATCTATACCTTATTGCTTTATTGTTCCTGAAAACTCTTACAACATTTGTCTCGATATAGCCAAGATAGTTTTCTGCATGCAAGCAAGTATCATCGCAATACCTAAATCCAGGTAATTTTGTGTCATTTACATAATGCCTTTGGATTAAATTCAATCCAAGAACCTCTTTAACCTCTTTTTGTGCATCTTCACTTCCAATCTCATCGATCAATTTCCTAAGATTTAGCAGACCTTCATCGCTTATCACTTCATCCGCATCTAATACTAAAATCCATTCGCTAGAAGCATGCCCTAATGAAAAATTTCTTGCAGCAGAGAAATCATCATTCCATTTGAACAGATCCAATCTAATCTTTCTTGCTTGAGTTAGATTCACAAAATGATTCACCTTTTCTAAAGTGTCATCTTTGCTGCCTGTATCTATCAAGATAAGCTCATCAACCCAATCATAGATATTGTTGAGAAAGAAATCTATCTTATCCTCTTCATCCTTTGCTATCGTGCAACATGTCAGTCTCTGTTTGAAGCGTTGTTTTAGTCTCATTGTTATATCTGTATGGTTTATTCTTAACATTATATATTGTTTTATACTCAGAATAGCTTAGTTAATTATAAATTTTTTTAAAAATTAGTTACTGGCGCTACCTCTTCTATTGGCACTGTCCTTAACTGGACTGTTATTCTTATTTCTCTTGCATCAGCTTTAGCGTATCTTACCAAAGGTGTCTCAAGAACTCTTGCAAACTCAGCTGAATACTCTCTTTCTTCATCCGGGGTGGTTGCCCATTTTACTGCTTCTGCATATTTTTGGAGTGCCCTATCCAAAAATTGGTGCGCAGCTGATTGGTGGAATTTTCGTTCAGGTGCAGAAAAAGTCAAATCATCTCTCAAATGTGTATAAGCAACTAATATAAAATAGGCTCTTGCCAACAGATATGCAGTTTTTGCCCTGTAAGCATTATACCATATTCTGTGTTCTTCTGGCTGATCAGTTGTTACATTCTTATGGTCAGGAACAGAATAAAGTATTTGCGCACGTTTTAGCTCCATCAACAATGTACTTTTCTTATTTTTCTGCACATCTTCATCAGATATTAATTCTATGATTCTTTTTTCAACACTATTGTACAACTCATCTAACTTATCTTTATTTTCTACATCATCTATATTATGTCTTTCTATATCATGCCTCTTCTCATTTACCAAAAAATCACCAAGCTCTGTTTCAGAGAATTCAGGTTCAATCTTAAGCATTTTACCCTTATAATTCACTATATCCATTAGATTAGGTGTTGTAGCTGCAGCATTTACCATATTCCATTAATAATACCATGTCGCTTTAAAAAGATTACTCTCAAAAAACACATCAAAACTAAAAAATATACTCTTCAAGCTTCTATTCAACAGAAATAATTTTTCCAGTTTCACTGCCTGTAATCACTTCAATAATTTTCTTCGCGACCTCTTCTGGTTTTTTTGCTCTAACGCCAGCAAACAATCCGCGTAGAATCAGATTCTTTGTCAGGTCTGTCTCAACCAAACCCGGAATGATTGCATTGACTGTTATGTTTCTTTTGGAAAGTTCAAGCGCAAGCGCCTTAGTGAATGCTATTACTCCTCCTTTAGATGCACAATAATTTGTCTGACCATAATTGCCTACTGTCCCAAGGATAGAAGCAATGTTTATTATCCTGCCATTGTCGTTCATAATACTGGAGTTGCCATTAATCGTACTCTTTTCATTATTGCTTTCACCGATCGCTTCCTTGCAGCAATAGAACACACCATTCAAATTTGTATTAATTACAGAATGCCATTCTTCTATTGTCATATTCTTTAATGTTTTATCCCTTAATATACCTGCATTATTAACAAGAATATCTATATTACCAAAATTCTCAGCTACAATCGCAAACATCTCTTTTACCTGGTTATAATCAGAAACATCTGCATGCAAAGCAATAGCTTGTATATTATTTACTCCATCCTCTGCATTGTCTGCTTTTTTACTAATCTCAATTATCTCTTCAACAACCTCTCTAGCTTCTTTTTTAGATTTGTTATAATTCACAATCACTTTAGCTCCTTCTGCAGCAAGAGCTAGCACAATTGCTCTTCCTATTCCTCTAGATGCGCCTGTTACTAACGCAACCTTGTCTTTTAATTGTGTTTTGTTTTTTAGTAGCATATTAATTCAATTAGTTATCCTCTTCTTGTTTTTTATTATGATTCAAATTAATTATTATTTCAGCTTAATAAGTGTTATTATTTCTTATTATTCTTCAGCACATGCACAGTAACTGAGCCACCAGCTCCGCCAATGTTCTGCGCAATTGCATACTTCATCTTATTATCAGAAAAATTCTGGATATTTCTCATGTTATTTATCCCTGCTTCTTCCCTGAACTGCTCGACAATCTCAACAATCTGTGAAACGCCTGTTGCCGAAAGAGGATGACCTTTTGCTTTCAAGCCGCCAGATGTATTGATAGGAAGTTTCCCGTATAAATTCGCTGCACTGCTTCTGATAAACTCTCCTCCTTTGCCTTCTGCGCAAAATCCTAAGTCTTCATAGCTGACAAGCTCTGTTATAGTGAATGCATCATGGAGCTCTGCAAAATTAACTTCAGCAGATGTAATTCCTGCTTCATTATATGCTTTTTCTGCAGCAATTCTTGTTGCTTTAAAGTTAGTCAAACTTTCTCTTTCAAACAATGGAAGGGCATCTGTTGCAAATGCGCTTCCTATAATCTCAATATCTGTCTTATCATTTGTTAATATTGCCGCAGCTGCACCATCAACATTTACACTGCAGTCTAATAACTTCAGCGGAGAAGCAATCATCGGATTTTTTGCATCACTCTTAAAATCATCTTTATTCAGCTTCTTCTCAAAGAATCTTGCATTTGGATTTAGGTTTGCATTGTTGTGGTTCTTCAATGCGATCAGTGCAAGGTCTTCCTGTGTTGTGCCATATTTCAACATATGCTGCTGCGCAAGCAAAGCATTTTGTGCAGGAAAAATAAGCCCCTCAGACTGCTCCCAAATCATGTCTGCACCCATCAATATCTCATCTGTGATTGCTGCATTTGAAGTTGAAGTTAATTTCTCTGCGCCAACTACAAGGATATTATTAACGTCAGAACACTTATTTTTCTCTGAAACCATTTTATCGGCAACATTATCATTTACAGCAATTCCTCTATCTGCATTATTTCCAATCTTGTTTGCAGTAAATAACGCAACTCCCCCAGAACAGCATGCATTTGGTGTGCAGATTATTGGTACATTTGTCTTTAGCATCGAGGAAAGCATTGCGCTGAAATGCCTATTTCTTTCTCCCGTTCTTGTAAAATCAATATACCCAGATACTATCAGATCAATCTCTTTTATTTTCATCTCTGCTTTCTGGAGCGCAGAAACTACTGCTTCATAAGCTAGTTCATGCGCGCTCTTCAAGCTTGTCCCAAACTTAGTCATCGATGCTGATTTAATATACATAGTTATGTCCTCATTTCTTCTTCCTACTGTTGATTTTCTAAATCTCTCTAATATTCGCTTCTAATTCATCCCCGGAAACTTTGCCTTTAAATTCTCCTTTACCAACTAATGCATTAAAAACTTGATTTACCTTATTGCTTTCTCTGCCTGCAATTAACATGTTCATGTGCGTTGGCTCATCTTTATTTGGTGCAAAAATAGCATTTGCGATAGTCAATTTGCTATTACTTATTTTTAACGCATCTTGGTTAACTCTCAAAAATGGCACATCAATAATTAGGTCATATTCTGCAGCGTCACTATTTTTTCCGTTAACATCAACTATGCTTCCTGCATCTTTTTCAAATATTTGTTTTATCGCATCAACCATCTGAAGCTGTGATTTTTTTTCCAGCGTGTCTTTTTTATCATCGAGAAGTTCTGCGTGAAGAAGTATACGCTTGTTTTTGTATTCATTTATTTCAAAATTATCTAACAGCGAAAGCGCATTCAAGATTGCAGCATAATAATCATATTTGACTTTTATCAGCGAAACATCTCCTTTTTCAAACACAAACTCTTTATTGATATCTGCATCACTAAATCTCTTCATTGTCTTTTTCGGCATTAAATTTCCATGCTCATCTTTAAGCAGCAGAACAGTATAAGGCAATTTAGGATGTAAAGTAGAAGGGACAGTTATTTCACTAAAACCTGCAATAGTAAATCTTGAATTTGCAAGTATTGTAATCTGCTTCTCGATTTTAGAGTTGCAATTGATGCAGACATCCACAGGATGGATCCATTTCAAGTTACAGTTCTTGCATAGCCAGCGTATCATGTTCTTGCCTCACTTCTTACTTTAGTTTCAAGTATCTCAGGAAAGTAAACTGGAGAGAATGGAGTTTCAAGAATCTTACTTTTATCTGCTCTTTGCATATTTGCAGTTAAGCACAATATATAAGCTTCATTGCCTTTTTTATTATAACTATAAGTGCATGTCTGCTCTTCTTTCATAAAGCTAAACGCTGCACCGCCTTTACGATAATACTTCTGTCCAGCATCCTGTTTTCTTACTACCTCAGCAGTATTAAAGCCATTACCTTCATCTTTTACTATTATCAAAAAACCTTTCGGAGCAAAATAACATTCTAACTCTATTTTTTTAGACTTATCTCTACGATTGCCCCACATAAAAGCGTTCTCAATCAGATACATTAAAGGATTTTTAGTAAGAACTAAATAAGTTTCTATGAACATGGCAACATCGTATTTTGTTCCTATGAATTGTGCAAAATGCATTGTCTTCATTGCGATGCCTTTAGTTCCTATAAAAAAGTTAAAATGCCCATATTCATTAACTCTCAATGCAGCTACGTCTCCAAATTTAATTTCAACAGCTTCTTCTTTATCCCATTCCAGCTCTCTTAATAAATCATCCAGTGATTTTGATATGTCTATTGGCATTTTAATCCTTTTGTAACCCGTTGCAATTATAAAATTTATTGCTTTATTTGCCAAAAAGCCAAAGATTATATATTAAATCTAATATCTACAATTTAAGATGGTACTCGCATATACAACGAAAACAAGCACTAATATGATTATTGATAAGGTTAAGGATAAGATAACCCTAGAGCTTTTAAAGAAAGATTCACTTAAAGAAATATTTAGCGGCATAGACCAAGAGATTAAAAAAAAGAATATAAAATTCACGAGAGTTGAAGCTGTAAAAGATGACCTCTATTATTAAAAATTAATTATTTATTGCTCTAGCTCTAAATTCCTTCCTATTTACAATCCCAAAAACTAATTTTATCTGCCCGATCTCTTCATCAATAAACTGTTCTTTTTCGGATACAATTGTCTTTCTTTCTTTGATTATCCTTCCGAACAAAGTTGCCCTTCTCTCATCTATCTCAACAAGATTTATCTCATAACGCAAAGTATCGCCAGGAAAGCTTGGCTTATTTAGCACAAGATCATTTGCCTTGTGCGCAAGAATCTCTAATTCGTTATGGCTCTGTACATTGTGCGCAAGAACATATTTTGGCAGATTCTGCTCAATAGTATACCTTATCAATAATGTTGCTGCCTGCCCTAACCCTTCAATCATCATGCTTACGGGCATTATTGGAAAATCTGTAAAATGACCATTAAAAAAGAAATCATCTTTTTTCAATTGCTTTACTGCAGTTAATTTATTTCTGTCCAAAAACAATATCTTATCTACAAGTAGAAAAGGCCTGTGATATGGAATTATCTGCTCAATCTTGTCTGCATCTATGCTTCCGTCCAAATTACGCAATTTATCTATACTCATGGTATGCACCTAAAGTTATCATTACACTTTATTATTCTTTTATTCCTGCATTTCTTAATATTTTACTGCCATTTCTTGTGTCCTCTACTCTTTTGACCAATGCTTCAATAAGTTCGGTTTTTTCTATATCATAAGCGGTTATCCGTGCATATATCGCTGCTGCTAAAATTCTTCTTTTATCATCAAAAGTCTCATTTGCTGCATCATCTAGCAATCTGCCATAAATTTTTCTATTTCTTCCGTGCATTGAGGCTTCTGTATCACCACCAAATGCTTTGTTAGCTATTGTATCTGAGAGCAAGTCATAAATTTTGTTAATTAGAACAAGATTGTATTGAGTTCTATCTAGAATGCCAAATAATTTTTCAAGGCAATTATCAACTGCTTCATGATCAATTCCATAATCCATTGCATTGTATAATTTGTCTAATGCAGTCATCCTTATTTCAAGATCTTCATTTTGACCGAATGCAAAACTTAGACTAACGTGCATTTCCCTTTTCTTTGTTTCAATAAATTGCTTATTTCTTACAGTTCCTAATCTCCCATAGGGTAACATCTTATCTAAAGTTGCAGATGAATAAGGATCTCTATTTATTAGGACATGGTATAATTTTTCAAATGCCATTAGTTTTTCAGTTGAATTAGCCCATGGCCATCTAAGTTGCGTAGAATAAAGTTGTTCATAAACTGCTCTTTTAACTCTTCCAGGATTCTCAACACCTGCTTTAACACTATAGCTTGCGCCAGTTAAAAGACATGCAGCTAATACCCCTAGTGAAATATTTCTGATTCTCCCCATACATCGCTTTAATGCTGCACATTATTAAAATATTGCGGATATTTATAGAAGATAGTTTATATTTTTGCATTTCAGTCAAGTTTATATATTTTGATGTTTTTATTAGGCAAATGAAAATAAAAAAGAGCGTGCTAAAATCAACTGTCTCAATTATCTTGTTAGCTGCTCTGCTTTATTATGGATACGATTATTTTCTCAGATATGAAGAATCAACTAACTATTCTCTGACTGAAGAAGGATTTGTAAATTACAAAGTAAGAACCCCTAGCTTCACTCGCACAGTGACTTATCAAGATAGCTCATACACCAAAGAAATACTCACATTTGCAAGCAAAGGAACCAAAATCTACGCTGATTTATATCTATCTCGCCATGCAACAAAAAATACTCCTGTCAACGGCATTGTCTTTATGCCAGCTGCAGAAAAGACAAGGACAGATACTGCAGCAAGAGGCATATTCCTTGCAAAATCAGGCTATGTTGTACTGATTCCAGATGTTCGTGGCATAGGAGATACTGGCAAAAATGGAGGCTCAGCTAACAGATTGAACAGCATCCAGGATGACTATTACCTCTTCTTGCAGGGCAAAGAGCCGGTTAATCATCTGAACTTCTATGACACTCTGCTTGCAGCAAAAATCCTTGAGAAGATGCCTGAAGTAAGGGATGTCATATTTGCAGGTGAAAGTCTTGGAGGCAGAACTGCGATAATTGCAGGAGCTATTTATGATAAGAAAGATACAAGAATTAAAGGCATTTTAGGCATAAGCACTGCAGGCTATGGCTTACAAAAGACTCCGGATTATGATGCGCAAAGATACTTAAATTCAATAGATCCAGATTTCTATGCCGGCAATATTGCGCCTAGAAAAGCATATTTCATCCATGCAACTAAAGATGGCACAATACCCATCGCTGCTGGAAAAGATACATTCCACAAAGCAGCAGAGCCAAAGAAATTTATTGTTATGGAAAATAGCAGCTGCCATGGATACTGCAGTGAGATGGATAGTGTATTGGCAGATGCGTTGAAAGGATTGTTTGACGATAAATAATTTGGATTAAACTACTAATTTCTAAATTCAGGGAACATTCCCTAAAAACAGGGAATAAGCCTATGGAATAAAAAAGATTTAAATATAAATGATACAATCTTCCCTGAAATAACAAAAAAGGTGTTTAAGCGATGGCAAATAAAACAACAGGCAAGAAAGCTAAAACTGCCCAAAGTTCTGATCAAAAGAATACTGAGCCTTACCTATTTGACTTTTATGGTGAAGAATGCCCACCTTGCAGGCATATGCACCCATTGGTAGATCAGCTTGAGAAAGAGCACAAAGTCAAAGTTGCAAGATTAGAAGTCTGGCATAATGAAGAGAATCTTGAGCTATTGCAGTCTGTTGACAAAGGAATGTGTGGTGGCGTTCCATTTTTTTTCAATAAAAAAACAAGCAAATGGATTTGCGGAGCAACAAGCTATGAGAATCTGGTTGCATGGGCAAAAGGAGAATGAAATATTATTAACATAAGAAATAAATATAGTTAGTGTATTTTTATAAAAACGAGTGATTATTATGCTATACGAACAATTCAATCCATTAAGGGAACAGCAATTGCAGGTTATGGATAAAGATGGCAGAGTAATCAGGAAAGATTTGATGCCAAAATTATCAAACGATGACTTGAAAAAAATCTATTATTATATGGTACTAGGCAGAGCAGCTGACCAGAAAGCAATGAATCTCCAGCGCCAGGGAAGGATCGGCACATTTGCTCCTGTCTATGGTCAGGAAGCTCAGGTAGCAAGCGCATATGCTCTGCAGCAAGGAGATTGGGTAGTTCCTGCATTCAGGGAACATGCACTGGCATTAGTGCGCGGCATGCCATTAAAAAATTTCTATCTCTATTATATGGGACATGAAACTGGCAGTGTAGTGCCAAAAGACGCAAGAATCTTGCCTGTCTCTGTTCCTGTAGGCAGCCATCCTTTGCATGCAGTCGGCATTGCCTGGGCATCGAAGATAAGAAAGGAGAAAAATGTTGCAATAACCTATTTTGGCGACGGAGCAACAAGCGAGGGTGAATTTCACGAAGCGATGAATTTCGCTGGAGTACTAAAAGTGCCAGTCATTTTCTACTGCCAAAATAACCAATGGGCAATCTCTGTTCCTAGAAAGATACAGACAGCATCAAGGACAATTGCGCAGAAGGCAGTTGCATATGGGATGCCAGGAATCCAGATAGACGGCAATGACATATTTGCAGTCTATGCAGCAACAAAAGAAGCAGTTGATAGGGCAAGACGAGGAGAAGGCCCATATTTCATCGAAGCAGTCACTTATCGTTTTGGACCGCATACTACTGCAGATGATCCTACCAAATACAGAGATGAAAAGGAAGTAGAATTTTGGAAACAACGCTGCCCTGTCATGAGATTAAAAAAATACATGACAAATCTTGGGATATGGGATGACAGCCAAGAGAAAAAATTGCTTGAAGCTGTTGACAAAGAGATAGAAACTGCAGTTGCAGATGCAGAGAAAACTCCTATTGCAACAGTTGATGAGATATTTGATAATACGTTTGCGCAGCTCACACCGCAATTAGCTGAGCAGAAAGCATATTTGAAAAAAGTTATGGAAGAAAAGAAAACAAGAACACAGAAGTAAGTTAAAATAATAATTTTTTATAATCAAAAAACAAAGACAATTTACCATGGTCAAGATAACTATATTGGAAGCGATAAATAAAGCACTCAATTATGAGATGAATAGAGACAGCTCTGTTGTTGTGCTTGGAGAAGATGTCGGAAAAGAAGGCGGAGTATTTAGAGCAACTGAAGGTTTACAGCAGAAATATGGAGCAGAGAGAGTTGTTGATACTCCATTGGCAGAAGCTGGAATAGTAGGCAGCGCAATCGGCATGGCAATAAATGGATTAAAGCCTGTCTGCGAAATACAGTTCTTTGGTTTTATCTATCCTGCAATCAACCAGATAATAAACCATGCATCAAGGATGCGTACAAGAAGCCGTGGCTTATACACTTGTCCATTAGTCATCAGGACTCCGTATGGCATTGGCATAAAAGCATTAGAGCATCACAGCGAAAGCACAGAAGCTTACTTCATCCATACTCCAGGATTAAAAGTTGTGATTCCTTCAACTGCAGCAGATGCATATGGTTTACTGTTATCAGCAATTAGGGATCCAGATCCGGTTTTATTTTTAGAGCCTACAAAACTCTATCGCGCATTTAAAGAGGAAGTGCCTATAGATGAGGGAGATAAAAAAGCGTTAGATAAAAAAGAATCAGATAAAAGTGGTAATATAACTAAAACTGTTAAAGCAGGAGAATATACTGTGCCGATAGGCAAAGCAAGAATAGTGCAAGAAGGCATGGACTGCACTCTTATCAGCTGGGGCGCAATGGTAAAGGAATGCGAAAAAGCAGCTGAGCTGCTTGCTAAAGAGGAGATTTTCCCAGAGATAATTGACCTTAGGACTGTTTCGCCGATGGATAAAGAGGCAATTTTAGCATCTGTCAAAAAGACAGGCAGAGCAGTTATTGTACAGGAAGCCCCTAGAACTTTGGGTTTGAGCTCAGAAATTTCTTCAATCATAACTGAGAATTCAATGGCAGACTTGCAGGCTCCTGTAATCAGAGTAACAAGCTTTGATATAATCCCTCCACTTCCAAAAGCAGAGCATTATTATGCTCCAGATCCTTATAGGATTTATAGAGGAGTAAAGAAAGTACTAAGTTATTAAGTCAACTCAATTCCAGCAGTGGTGTCCGCAGCCAATTTTGGCGAGCACAATTCTAATAAACTATTTCAAGTTGCGACGGGCAATGAGAGCTAATTACATCTCAATTAACATATCACGCAATGAATTTCCAAAATCACATTTAGTAACTGATTGTAGAGGAGGAGCAACTCTTCCTATAAAATAAGATAGTGCTCGCCGGCGCGGACACCACTGCGTTTAGTTGAATTAAATCTAATGGCTTGAAAATTTACAATATATATTTTAGAATTTCCCTCAAATCCTTCTTCTCAATCACTATATCAGCTATCTGCGCCAACCTCTCAGATTTGCAGTTGAATGCAATGCTCAGCCCAGCGATCTCTGCAACATGGATATCATTGTCATGGTCGCCGATAAAAACGCATTCGCCCAATGGAATATTTTCTCTCGCAACAATTTCTTTTAATGCATCTGCTTTGTTCTCAAAGTCAAATGCAGTTGTTTTTATGCCTACAAGATTCTCACCATCTTTGCCGTCAAAGATAAGATGGTTGATATAAACATCATCGAAATAGTCTTTGTAGTTAGGAAGGACTTTCTCTAATGCAATATTTAGGCTGCCAGAGATGATTGCAAGCTTAAAGAAATTTCCTTCTTTCTTTGCTTTTTCCTTTAATCTCTTTAACTCATTCAATGTCTCAAGCGCACCAGGCATTAATATCAATCCTTTGGTTGCATCGAGCATCTTTGATCTTGTTGCACCGACTTCTCTCCACAATTCTAAGTCATGCTCTGCCCACTGCCTGTAGGTTATCTTTTTGTCAACAAAATCCTGCGCATACTTCTTTCTTCTTACCTTGTCGCTGCCAAGCGCATCATGCAATGTCTGCCAGATAAAGATAGTCTCGTCTATTATTGTTCCATCTAAGTCAAAGCAGATTAGCTTGTATTTTAGATTGTTTTTCATCAGGTAAACGGATAAAATCCATGTAGTATAAAAATTAAACTAAACCTTTAAATATAATTGACTTAATCTTATCATTTAGGTTATGGTTCATATGCTTGGGCCATATTACTAAAAACAAAAGGTGATTATATGCCAATCGTAGGATGCAATTACAGGAAGATAACATTAGAAAGAAAAGACAATGTCACAGGCAATATCAACATCAAGAACAATATCGCTATCAAGGATGTTGAAGAGAAGGAATTTGCACTTGGAAAAGCAAAGCAGCAAGGGCTAAAATTCAATTTTGAGTTTACCACCGAGTATGAGCCAAATATTGGCACTATAAACATTCTTGGCGAAGTCTTATTCTTAGATGAGCCTAAAAAGGTCAAAGAGCTGGCAGCAAGCTGGAAAAAGAACAAGAAATTAGAGCCAGAAATCATGCAGCAAGTCCTTAATACAGCATTGAACAAATGCAATGTAAAAGCACTTATACTGTCTGAAGACATCAACTTGCCTCCTCCAATACCTTTACCAAGAGTCAATATCGAGAAGAAAGGCGATAAAAGCGAAGGCTCAGGCAAGCAGGATAAGTCCCAGGCAAATTCTGCTGCGCAGAGTTATATCGGATAGATATTTGCATATTTTTGCTATTTTTTCTTTAAATCCAAACTGTAAGATTAATGCTATTTGAGAATTTATCTAAAATTATAATCTTATTAAGAATAAACCTACTCTCTGAAGAAAATAACCTGAAGACAGAATAAAACACTTAATGCTTTAACAATTTTCTAAGCTTCATCTTCTTCTCTTTGGCTCTTATTACTGCGAGCTTTCGTCTGCAGTCAACGCACCACTTTCTCATCGGAGATAAGCTTGGTACATCTATTTGGCACATTTGGCATGTTTTCATATGACAAAGTAATGCTTAGCTCTTTTTAAAGGTTGTGTTTTTATTAGTACTTGGAAGTAGTTAAGCTAATTAGGAAATTGTAGTTTATGGCGCAGCAGGAGGACTAATATATCCTTGTTTTTTAAAAAGGTCAAGAGTTGATCTTGTCTGTGTGACATAGGAATAGATTGCATTTATCATGGCACCTATAGCATTTAGTGACTTTTGCCTATCTGCATTTCTGATGCTGATACAATATAAAATCCTGCTCTGGTTGATGTACATTATTCCGCAGTCAGAAAGCAAACTGATACCATCAACATCATAATAACCGTATTTTTGCGAAATTGTGATAGATTGAGGAAGATGTGATATGCTATGTATATCAAAGCTGGTATTTGTCAATAACGAAAGAAGGTATTCTGAATTCTTAGGCTCAAGTACTGTAGAGAAATATAAGCTGGAGAATATGTTTGCCAAAAGCCTTGGGCTTAGTTTAGGGTTATTGAGCCATTTTTCCTTGTTCCATGAATATATACCTTCTCCATCAAGCCCATAATAAGTCGTCAATAATCTTAAGTCTTGTTCATCGATATTATTCGAGAGCTGATAGTAAGCAGTGTTATCTGATTCACTAAGCATCCTTTCAAGCAGATCCTTTAACGGAAGATAAGAATTTTCTCTATAGATCTGGTCTGATGTTTCTGTGATGAGAGATGCTTCAATTAGAATAGGGGTAGTAAAATTAAGCTTTCCTTTTTCAACATCCTGCAGTACCAATATAGCAATAGGAAGTTTGTTTATGCTCGCTGGAAAAACCCCTTCTCTTTGATTTATCCCAAAGGCTGCGCCATTCCTGAGATTCTGGACATACACCGAAGCGCTAATATTGTTATCATTAATATACTTCTGTATTGCATCCTGTAAATTAGAAAAATGAGATATCATGAAGCTTTTTGGTTCAAGAATGCCTGCATAGATCCTTGGAGATAATAATCCTGAAGAATTATTTAATAAATTTAGCTGATCAGGTGTATTTTCATCATTAAATTCATTCTTTAACTCATTTGCTTCTACCGCAGGCTTACCATAAAAACTTATGCTCAACAAGATGATAAGAACTATAATGACAACTAATTCAAATACAGCAATCCATCTTAGCTTCAATCTCATCTCTTACTCATCATTATTTGCTTTCTTTCAGCACAGCATGCGCAGCTGCAAGCCTTGCGATAGGAACTCTATATGGAGAACAGCTCACATAATCCAATCCTAGCTTATGGCAGAACTCAACAGAACTTGGCTCTCCGCCATGCTCTCCGCATATACCTATCTTTAATCCTGGCTTTGTCTTCCTGCCTTTCTCAACTGCAATCTTTATCAGCTGCCCAACACCTGTTTGGTCTAAAACTTCAAATGGGTCTTTCTCAAGTAGATTCTTCTCTATGTACTCAGGGATAAATTTGCCTACATCATCCCTTGAAAATCCAAATGTCATCTGTGTCAAATCATTTGTCCCAAAACTGAAGAAATCAGCATGCTCTGCAACTTCATCTGCAGTCAATGCTCCTCGAGGAACTTCTATCATAGTTCCTATCTTGTATTCCATATCAACTTTTTCTCTTGCTACAATCTCTATCGCTTTTTTCTCAACAACTTCTCTCATATACTTAAGCTCATTTACATGTCCGACTAAAGGTATCATTATCTCTGGGATTATGCTCTGGCCTTCCTTGATAACTTTTGCAGCAGCGCTTATGATGGCTTCTGTCTGCATCTCTGCAATCTCTGGATATGAGATTGTCAACCTGCATCCTCTATGACCTAACATAGGATTTGTCTCATGCAATGAAGAGATTTTTTCCTTTAATTTTGCAATGCTTACGTCAAGCTCTCCTGCGATCGCTTTTATCTCTTCTTCATCCTGCGGCAAAAACTCATGCAATGGTGGATCAATCAGTCTTATGGTAACTGGATATCCTTTCATCACCCTAAATAAACCTACAAAATCAGAAGTCTGCATCGGCAGTAATTTTGCAAGAGCTTTTTTTCTTCCTTCAAGGTTATCAGCTAAGATCATCTCTCTCATCGCCCTTATCCTGTCTGCTTCAAAAAACATGTGCTCTGTTCTGCATAAGCCGATGCCTTCTGCGCCAAATTTTCTTGCAACTTCACTATCTCTTGGGATGTCTGCATTTGTCCTAACTTTCAATCTTCTTATCTTATCTGCAGATTCCATAAGTTTTGCAAAGTGGCTGGTTAATTCAGGCTCTACAACATTTAATTTACCAACAAATACTTCACCAGTTGCTCCATCTAATGTGATAAAATCTCCTTCTTTGATAGTATGTTGTGAAGGTTGTTTGCTTCCAATTGCAGGAATAGTTACAGTAAATAAGCATTGAGCTTCATTGACTTTAACCTCATTGCAGCCAACTACGCAGCATTTTCCCATCCCTCTACCTACTACTGCAGCATGAGATGTCATGCCGCCTCTGCTTGTTAGAATGCCTTGTGATGCATGCATCCCTTCAATATCTTCAGGAGATGTTTCTGTCCTTACAAGAATTACTTTCTTGCCTTCCTTTGCCCATGCATGTGCTTTTGCTGCATCAAATACTGCCTGCCCAACTGCTGCTCCTGGCGATGCTGGAAGTCCTTTAGCAATGAGTTTGCCTGTCTTTTGTGCATCTTTTTTTGCTGCTGGATCAAGCTGTTTATGTAATAATTGGTCTAATTGCTGAGGTTGCACTCTCATCACTGCAGTTTTCTCATCTATCAATTTCTCATCGACCATCTCAACTGCTATCCTTATTGCTGCCTGCGCAGTCCTTTTTCCGTTTCTTGTCTGCAATAAATATAATTTGCCTCTTTGGATCGTAAATTCAATGTCCTGCATATCTTTGTAATGGCTCTCCAGAGTTTTATATACTGCAACCAGTTGCTTGTACACATCAGGCCATGCATTTGCTAATTCCTTAATTGGTTGCGGTGTCCTGATGCCAGCAACCACATCTTCGCCCTGTGCATTTTTTAGAAATTCGCCATAAAAAACTTTCTCTCCAGTGCTTGGATCTCTTGTAAAAGCAACTCCTGTGCCAGAATCTTCGCCCATGTTCCCAAATACCATTGCCTGAACATTGACAGCAGTTCCAATCAATCCCTTGATATCATTTATCTTTCTATATGCATTTGCTCTTGGATTTTGCCAGCTTCCAAATACTGCATTTATTGATAATTGAAGCTGCTCATGCACATCAGTTGGAAACTCTTTTCCAGTCTCTTCTTTGACTATCTTTTTATAATCTGAAACTAATTGTTTTAAGTCATTTGCATCTAAGTCAGTATCATTTATGGCTTGATTTTTTAGTATTTTTGATTTAACATCTTTTCTATTTTGCAATGCCTGCTCAAACTTATTGTGTTCAACTTCTAGCACAACATCACCAAACATCTGGATGAATCTTCTGTATGCATCATAAGCAAATCTCTCATTGTTTGTGTTTTTAATTATGCCGCGGACAGTTTCGTCATTCAATCCTAGATTCAACACAGTATCCATCATGCCTGGCATTGAAACTGCAGCACCAGATCTTACAGAAACTAGTAACGGATTGTCTTTGTTTCCAAATTTTGCTCCTACCTTGCTTTCTAGTTGCGCAAGTTTCTCTCTCACTTGTGAATCTACTTCACTTGGATATTTTTTGTTGTTTTTATTATAAAGCTCACATACTTCTGTAGTGATAGTAAAGCCTGGAGGGACAGGTATTCCAATTCTTGTCATCTCTGCCAAGCCAGCACCTTTGCCGCCTAGAAGCATCTTCATCTCTTTGTTGCCTTCATCAAACGAATAGACATATTTATTAGAACCGGATTTTGTAATAATAGTAGCTTGTTGTATAGAACTTTGTTGAGTTTTTTTCATGCAAATCCCCCTTTTGGCAAATTAATAGTTATATTAAGCTTAAATAAGATTTATTTTACTTTATTTAGGGATATAAGATTTGGTATAAAAAGGTTGCGATGAAGTGAATATATTTGAATAAAATTAAATTACTCTATCCTCTAATCAAGGCACTAGAATCTTATTTGCAGCATTTAATGTAATTGGGCCTATCTCAGAACTTACTCTTCTATATGCTGCCATACCCTCCTCAAAAGTCGAAAATCTAGAAAAAATTCTTTCCACTACTCTGTTTGCAACTCCATAAAATGGTCTGTAAAACATTATTTTGTTTATAATATCTTGATTTACTATGCCTCTTGCCAATTTTGTTGCGCTTTCTTGATCCATTCCATATTTTAGATGAACTGCTTCCATCTCTCTAAATACTTCTTCAGGATCAGCATGCCCATGGAATAATCTTTGATACCCTAATCTACATGTGTAATGCACTGCAGCTTTTCTTAGCCTGTCTGCTGTAACTATTATGTCTAATAACTCTTTGTCATTGCCAAGCGCCTGCATCACTACTGGCTTATATATCATATGGCCCATATCTGCTTGACCTTCAATGAATGCTACACTAGATGTACACATTGTGCCAGCAGCAGCAAACATGTCTCCTGTCCTCTTAAAATAGGTTTCAATCAGCAGATGCTGAAGACAATGCACCATCTCATGCGCACTGACATACACAGTCCTGGCTAATGTAGTTGTTCTGCTTTCTCTCATAGAAGTTACTGCTCTACCATTGCCTTCATATTCAAATGATCCTGTCTTATTCTCTGATTCTGGCAGAGCTTTTACAACTAATACTAAATCTTTGTCATCTATGCCAAGCAATTGCACAGCAGCGATTCTTAATTTTTCTATGAGGCTTTTGTATTCAGGAACTACTCGCTCTATCCGCAAATATGTGCTAGCTTCCATCCCAATCATCTGCTCCTGCAACAAATTGCCAGCAAATCCTCTTCTTGAAAGTTTATCTGACAATTCAGCAGCTAACCTATCCAAAGAATCTTCTGTCTCAATATGGTAATCACCTGTAATTACAAACTGTGATTGCATAAATGAGGGAACAGAGTGAGATAAGCCTAGAGTAAATCCCGTAAGATCATAATTAGCTTTTACAGATTCAAGCTCACTAATCCTGATATCTCTTACCAACTGATTATTGATTCTAGTAGCTGCTTCGGATGCTCGATAATAAAGATTGCTGAATCTGTTCCACACTTCTCTTCTAATTGCAGCATAGTCCTGTTCAAATTTGCCGTGCCTCTCACTCTTGGGAGTCTTCGCAAGCTGGCGTGCTAATACTATTCCACTATCTCTCCAGATATCAGGGAGCTCATCTTCTTTTTTCACAAATGAATCAAAAATCAAAACATTTTGAAAGTCATTTTCTCCTAGAAATTTAGCAGGTCCTGTGCCTCTAGAAACCATTTCTGCAGCTATCAGATACTCTAGGAATCTCTCACCAAATTCCGATACTGCTGGATCCATCTCCTGTGTTGCCATTCTATCTTAAAATAGTAATCTATTTTTAAATTAGACGACAAAATCAAGAAAAAAAGGCATAAATACTAGCTAAAACAAAATTAAGATAACTAAAGTTGAGTTATCCCTTAAAGCTGCCTTCCCATGCGATCTCTGTTAATGGTTTTCTGTCACTTGGCTCTTCCTTGTCCTGTAGCTCTTTTGGCAGCATAGATTTATCTGCTTGCCTTCCGATAGCTAGCATAGCTTCCACATTGTAATCATCTGGCACATTAAGAACTTTCTTTGCTTTGTCATAATCAAATCCCTGCATGCCATGCGTGATTAATCCTTGTTTTGTTGCTTGTAATGCAAGGCTCATCCATGCTGCGCCTGTGTCAAATGAATGCGTTGCGCAAGGCTGACCATTAAAATCAAAAGTTTTCTTTGAGACAACAACTACTAACGCAGAAGCATCCTTTGTCCATGACTGGTTGAACTCGACCATCAATCCAAAAAAGTCATCCCATTGTTTTGTGTTTCTTTTTGCATATAAAAAGCGCCAAGGCTGGTTGTTATATGATGAAGGCGCCCATCTCGCAGCTTCAAATAACGACAATAATTCGTTATCTGTCAGCTCTTCACCAGTCATTGCCCTTGGTGACCATCTGCTTGTAAACTGCTCATCAATTAGATATGTTGTTTTTCTTTCTGCCATTTCTTACTCCTCCCTAAAAAATAAATTAATTAAATAATCAACCGAAAAATACCGAAACAAAAAATAAAAATCCTTATCCAGCAACAAACTTCCCATCTACAACGCTCAGCACTTCATAATCCTTGCTGACATCACCGTTGCTATCAAAGCTTATCTTGCCTGCTGCTCCACTATAATCTTTCAATGTATACAGCTGGCTCTTGATGCTTTCTCTGCTTCCATCGCTTTTTCCAATCGCCCATGCAAGTACTTTGACTGCATCATAGGTTTCTGGAACATATAGCTGTGGGTCTTTGTTATACTTTGCCTTGAATGAAGCTGCAAACTTTAATGCATTCTCATCTTTGTTTGTCTTTGGAACAGTTATAACAACACCTTCAGCTGCTGCTCCTGCAACATCCAAAACTTCTTTTGCATTTATGCCTTCAGACGCTACAATCAGTACATTCAAGCCTAGCTCTTTTACCTGCTTTAATGCCTGGCCTGCGCTTGATGGATATGCTACAAAATAAAGCACATCAACATTCTGTGCTTTCAATTTAGTCAGCTGTGTCCTGAAATCTGTCGCATCCTGCTCATATGTCTCTGAAACAAAAACTTTTCCGCCTAAGCTTTCAAACTCTGCCTTGAAAACTTTTTCTAAGCCAACTCCATAATCATTGTTCAAATATAATATGCCTGCATTCTTCTTGCCTTTGTCTGCTGCAAGCTTTGCTCCAACTTTTCCCTGGAATGCATCGCTTGGTACGACCCTGAAGAAATAATCTCCGCCTTTTGCAGTCAAATCAGGAGATGTTGCAGAGCTGCTTACAGTAATTGTCTTTGTTTCTGCTGAGATTGGAGAAACTGCAAGAGCTTCACCTGAGCATGTTGGTCCTATAATTCCAACAACATTATCATTGCTTGTCAATTTTTGGTAGGCTGCTGTTGCATCTTTTGGTGCGCATTTGCCATCTTCCAATACAAATTCAAGCTTCATGCCATTAATGCCGCCTGCTGCATTTATCTCATCGACTGCAAGCTGAGCGCCTTTTGCCATGTCTTGACCAATAGAAGCAACGGGACCTGTCTGGTCTATGATTGCACCGATCTTGATGGTTGAATCTTTTCCAGTTGCTGGAGCTTTAACAGGCTCTGATGATGCAGTTTCTGATACTGTTGCTGATTCTGATGCTGCAGAAGTTCCTACATCACCTAATTTCTCAACCTGTGTCCCAGAGCATGCTACAATCAAGATGCTCGCAAATAGAGCTAATACAACAAATATCACTAGAAATTGTTTTCTCATAAAAATCCCCCCCTCATTTAAGTTATCAGATTAAATGTTTAGGGAATATTATCTTATTCGTTTATTTAAAGGTTATTATTTTTAAATGCATAGCAGCTGCCTCCACAGCCAATTTAGTTGGCACATATCCAGAACCCATGCCAAGTTGCGACGGGCAATGCTATTTCATTATACAGCTATCAATACAACACACAATGCTTTCCTAATATCACATCTACTTTCTAATTGTAGAGGAGAAGCAACTCTCCCATAAATCTTATCTAGTGCCAACGGCGTGGAGGCAGCTGCATCGTAAATATTTACTATGCACACACTATTTTTAATTTTTATAAATACTCTATTTTGACTGATTTTAGTGGTGCTCAACATAATATTTATATATAACCCTATGAATTTAACTGATTATGGCAGAAAAACAAGTAGAACAGGTGCACTACAGCAAATATGAGAAAGCAAGGATTCTAGGCAGCAGAGCATTACAATTATCAATGGGCGCTCCAAGTTTGTTAAAGCTCACAGAGGAAGATTACAAGCGAATAAGATACAATCCTATAGAGATTGCAAAGCTAGAGTTCAGTGACAATCTTATTCCAATAACTGTAAGAAGATTATTGCCAAAGGACAGGATTTGAGTAATTGTCCAGTATCATTTATTCTTCTATAACTTATTTTTTAAAAGAAATAAATTTAGAGATATTCTCTAATTATATGCAGCAAGTGCATTGAAATCTCTGCCTATCTCATTCCTAAGCAATCTTGCCTGATCACCTATCTCATTAAGTATGTCTTGGTAATGTCTTTGAGATTTAATCAGATCTTTTTCTATCTGCTGAAGTATTTTCTCACCAGATTCGATGGAATGGTCTTGCTTTAATGCGCGAACGCTTCTTTCAACAAATTCAAACATCCTATTTAAGCGATAGATGATTATCTTATCTCTTTCAATGAGATGATATGCTGTCTGGACATCTACTGTGTATAATTTAGCAAGCTCAATAAAATCATTCTCAAATTCCTCGTAATTTTTTGCATGCTTTATCCTTGATTTTAGCCTGCTTTCTTTGCCTAATATCTCACCAATATCTTTACCTTCTATTTTAATGACACGCAATAACTGGTCATTTGCGCTGCTTCTGGCAGCTGTTATAGGCTCTGCCCTGTGTGTTGCCTGAGCTTTTGCCTCTTCTCTCAAGCCTTGTAAGATTGGCTGTGTGATCGCATTGACTTTCTTAAATGTATTATGGACCAATTCCTGAAGCTTTTCATACGCTGACTGATTTTGAGCAATGCGAGTTTTTACTGCAGTTATATCCTGAGTAAAATCTTTCCTGTTCTCTTCCCTGTATTTCTCTCTCTTCTCTCTTTTCAACAGCCTTTGAAGCTCTTTCTCAAGCCTTTGCTTTTCTGCAGTATAGATCCTTACCAATGCAGATAATGCTCTGGCTTTTGTTGCCTGCAATATCTTTGCTCCTCTGTAGATCATAGCATCTCCTGAATACTCGATAAGCTCTGAGCTTTTGAAGCAGGTCTTTAGTTCTGCAAGAAACTGTGTCAAACTATATCTTAGCTGATTAAGGGTATAGGTGAATCTTCCTTCAAGCTGCTGCATCTCTTTCTCAATATCTTGCATATCTCTCTTTATACCTGCATCGTCATGACCTACTTTTTTTGCCATATTTAACTTTAGAAGGACTCTGTTGTATTCTCTCAAATTAGCGGATAATGCATTTATTGAACCTAAATCTGCCTCAAGCCTGGGCATATGATCTTTTAATCTCCAGACATTCCTTCTTATCTCGCGAGAAAAGAAAAATGCAGCAAACGGAAGATTCTTGTATCTTTTAAATACATTGAACCCAAAATTAGTAAAGTTTACCATATTTGCCTCTTTTTTATAAATTTAAAATAATAATAAAATAACATCACTAATAAAATTAAGAAATATATAAAGGTATATGCAAAATAAATCCATAAAAACCTTAACTTTTCACTTAAACCTTAACCTTCTCAGCCTTTCAGCTGCAACCTTGCATTCAGCAATTGTAGGAACTAAAGCAAACCTTACATACCCTTCGCCTGGATTAACTCCATTAATTTCTTTAGAAATCCAGCTTCCTGGGGTTGTTACAATTGCAACATCTTTTTGCAATAGTTTCTTGGCAAACTCGACTGAAGACATGCCTTTAGGAGTTTTTTGCCAGATATAGATAGTACCTTTTGGCGCGCAATTTTCTAATCCAGCTGAAGTCAATGCACGGATTATCAGATCTCTTTTTATCTTATAATCTCTTCTGAACTGGTCAACATGGACTTCATCGCTTAATGCTGCGATAGCAGAATCCTGGATGAATGTACATGTGCCTGAGTCAATATTGGTTTTGACTTTTTTAAAAACACTGATTATGTTTTCATCCCCTGCAACCCAACCTACTCTATAGCAAGTCATATTGCTTCTTTTTGAAAGAGACTGGAATACGACAACGCCTTCCTTAGATATATTGAGCGCAGACAATGGCTTATTTTTTTCGTCGTAATAATTCTCTGTGTATGGCTCATCGCTTGCAAGAATTATGTTATTGTCATGGCAGAAATCAACTGCTTCTTTATAAAATTCCTTTGTAGCAACTGCAGTTGTCGGATTATTAGGGTAATTGAGCCAGAGAATCTTTGCTTTTTTTACTATCTCTGCAGGGATCACATCTAATTTTGGCAAGAAGTTATTTTCTGCAAGAAGATTCATGAAATGCGCTTTTCCGCCAGCAAAAGTTGTTCCTCTCTCATAAGGAGGATAGCCTGGATTTGGCATTAACACATAATCTCCTGGATTTACAAATCCCAGAGGAAAATGAAATACTGCTTCCTTTGCGCCGATGTTTGAGCAGACCTCTTTGTTTGGATCTAACTCAACCTCAAATCTTTTTTTTGTCCATGCAGCTACTTCCTCTCTAAATTCTTGGCTGCCGATATAGCTTGGATATCCGGAAGATTTTCTCTTATCAAGCGCTCTTTTAGTATAGTTTCTTATGATTGCAGGCGTTGGGTCTTTTGGATCTCCTACACCAAAGTCTATAGGAGTAATGCCTGCAGCCTTTAGTTTAGCGACCTCATTATCTACGTCTGCAAACGCATAGCTTCCAAGCTCTTTTACACGCTGTGATGCTTCGAGTTTCATTTTAATTAGTTTAATCCTAAAGTTTTCTAAAACAGCCATCCGCTTTTCAATCTCCTAGGCACAACCATATCTTTGCTTAGGTCTTCAAATCCCTGCCGTTTTCTTATCAGCTCATGTGTGCTTTTAGTGATGCCATGATTGACCAAGACTTCTGCGCACATTGGTCTGTTGTTATATTGGCTACCCATCGCAAATCCATATGAGCCAGCGTTTAATAAAACTAGCAAGTCACCTTCTTCGATATGCGGCAGGAATTTATCTTTTGCAAACTGGTCTGTGTTCTCGCAAATCTGTCCACAAATATTTACTTTCTCCCAGCCTAATTTTTGCTTTTCCTTGTCACTCATCATGACAGGAGATTTTTTTGATGTTTCATTAGTAAGCAAATGATCATTCAATTTATTTGCAACATAGATCTCATGATATGCATTATACAATGCAGGTCTAAGAAGAGTGTTCATGCCTGCATCCACACCAACAAATCTCTTGTATCCGTTTTTGATAGAATGGACTCGTGTCAAAAGAATCCCAGATTCGCAAGTTATATATCTGCCTGGCTCAATCTTCAGTTCTGGGTCTCCCAAATCATATTTGACAACTTTCTCAGCAAATACTTTTGCAACCTTTTGCACAACATAATCTAAATCTAGATCTTTCTCCCCTGGGAGATAAGCTACTCCAAATCCACCGCCAATATCAACAAATTCAAACTTAATACCTAGCTCTTTTCTTATTGCTCCACAAATGTCAAGCAACTTAGAAGTTACTGCTTCAAAATAAGTCGAATCAAGAACGCAGCTTCCTGTCATCATATGTATGCCAAATTTTTTGAAACCTGCTTCCTGAGCTTTTTTAAATGCTAAAACTGCTTGATCTTCAATAACTCCAAATTTAGCGTCTTTGCCGCCAAATACATTGCCAGCAACACTGCCTTTTCCCATGCCTGGATTGATTCTAAAGCTAAGCACTTCAGGCCATTTATTTAATCTCTTGCAAACAGCTACTAGCCTATCCATCTGGCTTACATCCTCCAGATTCAATGTGATTCCTGCTTTTACTCCAAACTCAAGCTCAGCATTTGTGTGATAGACACCAGAATAAAGCATCTTATCTTTTGAAAATCCTGCTTTTTCTGCCAAATAGATTTCTGCAGGGCAGCTGCAGTCTAATCCAGCGCCTTCTTCCTTAAGAATCTTTAAGACTGCAAGATTATTGTTTGCCTTGACTGCATAAAAGCACTTGAATTTAGGGTAATATTTTAAGAATGTGCTAACTAATTTTCTGTATCTGTTCCTTATCGTCTGCTCGTCATAGACATACAATGGAGTGCCGTATTTTTCAGCAAGCTCCAGTGTGCTGACTCCGCCTATATACAATACACCATTTCCCTTGCCATCATTCCTGTTTTCAAGATGCTCTTTGATTTCGTACATGGTAGGATAGAAATTCCCTATTTTTTATATAAATGTTGCGGTTGCAATGAGGGTAATCCAGAAAATAAAAAATAAAGGCATAAAAAGAAAAAATCAAACAAGCTTAGCCATTGCAGCTTGTACTTCTTCAGGCTTAGTTTTACCATCAACTGCCAGGAAATATACTGCCATGATGCCATCAATGCCTGTTGATTTGCCTCGTGTAGTTCCATATCTAACTTGTGATTCATCACCAACTTCAAGACCAACTCTTCCTGCGCCGCCTCTTGTAGCACCACCGCCTTTAGAACCACCGCCTAACGTTGGACCGCCTCGCATCATGCCGCTTCCACCTAAACTAAGCCCATCTCCTTTACTTAAATATGAAAGATCAAATTGACGTTCTTCTTGAAATCCGCCTGCTAAGAATAAAAGACCTGGGTATACTCCATCTGCTTCTAATTTTCTTACTTCGCCATCTGAAAGCACATCACTGATCTTAAGAAGCCTCTCCTTGCCGCTTTTATCTGGAAACATTACTGGGACTAGCCTATTCCCATTAACACTAACAATTCTTCTTTCCAACATATAGCCATTTACACCCATAGCATAATATGAGTTTCCAAAACTAGATAATCCTTGTCCAGCAACGTATAGTTGATCCCCTAAATCTTCTGATCTTGGAACCAAAGCTACTGCAAAAACCCTATTGGTGCATGGTGTAACAGCGACTCCGTAATCTTCCCTAACTAATTCAGTAAGCATTCTTGGGGTTGGAAATTTTTTAGCTTCTCCTTTGGCATCAATAGTGCCAGATACCCTAGCATCTATGCCTGTAGCTGCTTGAATTAAAGGCACTTGAAAAAAACCTGTCCCAGGATTACCCACTACAAGATGTAAAAGATGACTAGGTGACAATGCGACATCAGAAATTCCATATATCTTAACACCTTGTTCTGGTTCTTTTTGTATAAAATTAGAACCTCTATTAAGCAGTGGATTTGTACCACTAGAAACCTGTTCTGCTAACGTAAAAGCATTGCCCACTTCAGCAAGCCTTGCAAATAAATCAGCATAATTAGCTGCTACAACTTTTTTTGCGCCTTCTCCTACTAATGCCATATTAAATCGCCCCCATCTGTTTGGTTAAATTATTGTTACCTAAGCTTGATTATACCTTTTATTTTATAGGTGATGAATTGATGTATTTATAAATTTATCGACGGAAATAATGATAAAAGAGGTTATAAAAATAATAAATGAAAGATAACTCAAATCAGCTTCAATTCTTTCAGCACAGCTCTTAGCTTCTCCTTGTTCTCTGGCTTCATCTCGCATAATGGCAATCTGAATGCTTCAGTGCATTTGCCCATCATTGCTAAAGCTGTCTTTACAGGGATAGGATTTGTCTCAATGAAGATTATCTTCAATAAAGGCAATAATTCATAATGTATCCTTTGCGCAGTCTCATAATCCCCTTTCAATGCAGCATCTACCATCTCAACCATCTGCTTAGGTGCAATATTTGATGCAACAGAAATAACTCCAGTGCCGCCTAGTGAGATTAATGGTAAAGTCAAGTTATCATCTCCTGACAATACATCAAAGCTTCTGCCTGTCTGTTGCGATAATTTTCTGCTCTCAGTTATGACATCCATCATCTGTGACATATTCCCAGATGCTTCTTTGACAGAAACAATGTTTTTGCAATCCTTTGCCAGTCTCATCAAAGTTAGTGTTTCAATATTGATACCTGTCCTTCCCTGGATATTGTAGATGACTAAAGGCAAATCAGCTTCATCCCCTATTTTCTTAAAATGCCGGTATAATCCTTCCTGTGTTGGCTTATTGTAATATGGAGAGACCTGCAAACTTGCATCTGCTCCAGCTTCTTTAGCATGCTTTGTCATGGAAACTGCTTCGCTTGTTGCATTTGAGCCAGTGCCGGCAATCACCTGGACAGATTTGTTTTTTTGTTTGACATACTTTGTCACAAACTCAACAACATGATTATGTTCTGCATGATTCAGTGTAGGACATTCCCCTGTCGTGCCAACTGGAACAATTCCAGCTACCCCATTTTCGATCTGGAAATCTATCAGATTCCTTAATGCAGCTTCATCTACTGAGCCATCTTCCTTCATAGGTGTTATGATCGCTGTGTATACGCCTTTGAATCTTATTTGTGACATAGTTTTCATCCTCCATTTAATTAGTAAAGATTATTGACTTATTTAAAGTCTTTGCCTGAGTCAAAACATCATAACATGCACTAACTGCATCATACGCACTAGGAATTTGGTTTCTACCTCGTGTTACTTCTTCTCTTCCTTCTAATCTTCTTCTCTCATTTTCAAACTGAGCTATCACAGTAATATATATCTCCGGTCCAACGGTACAAGTACTTCCTCCACAGTCTAAAGCAAGTAAATCTTTTATGGCCGGACTTTCATCTCTAAGTGCATCTGCAATACTGTCTTGCCAATGAATAAATGATTTTTCTTGATTAACCGTTCCGTTTTCATCAGCTATACCTATCCGTAATGCCATACTTCTCACCTTTATATTTTTTTATTTAACAACATCCTTTATCATATCCTTGATCTCAAAAAAGCCTTTCTTTCCAAAAACCCAGTCTGCTGCCATAATGCTGCCTAATGCAAACCCTTCCCTATTTCTTGCAGTGTGCTTTAATTCAATTGTATCTGCTGTCGAGTCAAAGCCAATTACATGAGTACCTGGAATATCTCCTCCTCTTATGCTTGCAAAATGCAGCTCATCTCCTGAGATTTTTCTGTCAATCTTGTCATAAATAATTTTCTTTTTTCTGTCAACATTTGCAACTATCAATTCTGCAAGTGTCTTTGCTGTGCCGCTAGGGCTGTCTGCTTTCCTGTTGTGGTGCAGCTCATATCCAAAAATATCATAATCAGGCAGATTATTTATTATTTTAGCAGCATCCTCAACTAATCTAAAGAATACATTTACGCCAATAGAGAAATTTGTTGAGTAGATAAAGCCAGTATTTGGAATATTTGAATTCTCTATTATTTTTCTTACCTCTGCTAACTTATCATACCATCCTGTTGTCGCTAGTACGTGAGCTTTACCTAATGCAGCTATCTTCTTCACGTTATCAACTACAGCATTTGCTGAAGAAAACTCTATGCACACATCAACATCTTTCAATGCAGCTAAGGTAATCTCCTTGTGCGTTGCATTTCCATCGCTTGGATCAATGATTGCATTTACTTCATAGCCTTTTTCAATAGCAAGCTTTCTGACTAAAGCTCCCATCTTTCCATATCCTATTATTGCTAATCTTGATTTGGTCATTTTATAAAGGAAAACTACATCCTAATTTATAAATATTGTTGAGAAAAGCTAGATAATGTTTAAAAATGTTTTTGAGGAAATTTGGTTGATAGCTTAATTCGCAGAGTATCCTCTCAAATTGGCTATTGTTGTACAATACAATAAAGAATGTTAATAAATACCTATTCGTTGTATAGTAAGAATATAAGTAGCCGTAGAAAGCCTTAAATAAATAAGCACCATTATATCTGCCATGGAAAAAACATTATTCACATTAAGGCCGCCAACTTACTACATAGCAATCATGTCTTTTATTCCTCTTACCATGTTTCTTGCTGCATTGGTTGCATTCAAAGATAGAAACACCATTCCAAACGGCAGCATTATTTCATTGATAGCATTATTGCTTGGGTTGTTCTTTGTATTTGCGCTTGGCAGATCATTCAAGGTAATAACTCTTACGGACAAAAGATTGATTGTTTCTGGGTTCTTGCATTCTGGCAACAAAGCATTTGCTTTAAAGGATGTTAAGAGATGCATACTAAAGCGCGCATTAGCATACTTCCCTTATACAACAGTATTGCTTGAGATACATACAAAAGAAAGAATAAATAGCAAGATAAGAGAAAATAAGGAAGACAAAGTGCATTATGTTGATGTAAGGATGAACTACGGATATAAGGAATTTCTTAACTTCACTAAGCACCTGAAAAAGCAGCTTGGAAAAAGGTTTGCTGGATAAGGTCAGCATTTGCTGATTATTTTAAACTAAAGAGATTCTGTTAAGAATGAAGTATGTAATTTATGGCGAAAGCTTTATATTATTCCATCCCTTACATTCATTCAGGTGAGGGAATTGAGGTGTTTAGATAATAAATTTAGCAGATTAATTCTTGTACTGGTGATTATAATAATAGTATTTATATCTCTTTTTACATTTGTCATTGCAGCAGGCGGTGGCGGGGGTAGTCCACCTAGTTCACCTCCGAGCAGTCCACCAAGCTCACCTGGCTCATCTCCCAGTTCGTCTAGTAGTTCTTCTGGCTCAGGAGTTTACTTTTATGGTTTGACATGCGATTCTCGTGGAGTTATTGCTTTCAACAAAAAACCTAGATTTGAAAGTATAGATGTGGTAAGTGCTGATGATGGCAGTGTTCTTAAGGATATAAAAGGCTCATGGGATAGCTTTAAGTTTACTAGCGACGAAGCAGTTATGCTGAAAGCTGGCAAATATACAATCAAAGATCCGCAGACAAACGATTTAACTGTAAACTGTCCTGGCTTAAAGTTTAGCTGTAAATTAGTGGATCTGTTTATAGATGAATGTTTTTACACTGAAAACAAAGATGATTCTAAATTAAGCAAAATTTCTGCAAAATTCACTCTAAGCAATTCTCCTGTTGAAGATCTGAAGATCGAATTTGAGAAGAATGATGGGAAAACTATCGGACATTCAAAAACATCTAAATCAAGTGAGTTAAAAGAGCTTAAAGTTACTTCTCTTGGAGAGAATAAATACTCATTAGAGCTTGAAAATGCACAAGAAGTAAAGCTTCTGCAGATATCTCATCCTGACTGTGTAGGAGAATATTATGTCTATTCTAAGATAGGGTGCATTAAAAAGAATAGTGATAAGAAAATTGCGACATCAGCAGATAAAGATGTAGATGATGCGGAAAATGCAAACCAGAAAAAAGAAACTGAAGCAGCAAAAGAAGAGCCTGGCAAAAAACTAAAATGTGGTGGATATCTTGATATAAATGACAGAGTCAAATGCAGAGTTAGCTTAAGAGAAGAGCAGGAAGGAGAATGGGAAAACTTCTTTCCGGAAGAATGCAAAGCATGGAAGCCAGAGACACAGCCTAAATGTCTGGAATTTTACACTTCTGTAAGAGAATGCTGGAAATTCAAGAACGGGATTGCGCGGATAAACTGCGTAAAAAGGCAGGTTAAGCTAACAGATATTTTAACAGAGAAGGCTAACTGCAATAAATTAAGCGATGATAATAAGAATCAAGAAAATGACACTAAAGACCAATGCCTTAAAGACCTAAAATACAAAGTCAATTCTGTTGTCAAATTCAGATTATATAATCTAGAGGAAGAAGCTGAACTATTTTATGAAGAAGGCAAGATCACTAAAAATGAGCTTGTTGATTTTGTTGTGTTCCTTGAAAAAAGCAAGCTAAAATATAATAAAACGCAGAACAAAGAGGAGAAGAAAGCTATAATCCTGAAAGCAAGAAAGCAGTGGATCGAATTAGTCAAGAAGATAAAGGTGTGAAACATGAAAAAGATCACTATTTTTATAATATGTGCAATTTTAGTTTCATTGATTATTCTAGGCTGTACTGCAACTGAAGTCAGCAAAGTTCCACCTGCTGATGCTGTAAAACAGACAACTGATGAAAGTGTAAAAACTGAAACAACAGAAAATTCTCAGTTAACAGACGACCAGATTCTCAATAAATACGATGACGGACTGGATGAAGCTATGAAAGAGCTTGATAGTTTAGAGTAATGCCTATTTCTAAAAACACAAATAACTTTAAAAATACAAGTACTTTTTGCAAATAAAATGACACCTACTAGTGCACCACCTTCAGTGCCAGCAAAAGAACCTGCTATACTAGAAGTTAGATTAAATGTTAAATCAATACAAGAAACTGCAGCAGAAAGATTAGAATATCCTAGCGTAGAACAGCAAGGTAATAAGCCTAGGCAACAACAAAAATATGTAGCTACAGATGGTTTTGTTTATGCTGTAAAAGAAGGAAGAACATTATTATATGTCACTTTAGCTGCTTATAACCCAATTTTGCAACCTGAATTAACTAAAATTCTTCGCACATTTGAACATAAAAATGCACTTCCTGTCAGTTCTGAGACCTTAAGCAAGTTGGAACAAGCTGCTGCATCTGATCAAGACAAACCTTATTCGGAAAGAAGCGTTGCTGTATTTGATTATGATCAATTAAGATTAGTACCTCATGGTTTTGCATATACAGCATTAAAAGTAGACCCCACAAAAATAGCTGAAAAAGAGTATGGGACTGCAAGAATAGATGCAGATGGCAAGCCTACAGATATAAATGATTCTGAATTAGGTCTTTTGAGGATGCTTTTCAAAGACCAGCTAGAACCTTACACGGCATTATTGCGAGACCTTAACATAAAAGAATTTGACATATTTTTATTAGACAAAGAAACAGTGCATAGAAAAGCAAAGGAACTTGGAACAGGATTTGCAATGGCTGGAAAAATAAATGCCCATGTGCGTGATGCAAAGCTTGCTGAAATCTATTGCACACAATGTTATTTTATTAGAGATGATTTTATTAAGCCTGCATCTGCAGGAAACGGAAGATAGCCCAATACATTAGTTAGATGTATTTTCAACATAATTTAGTTGATTACTCATTTCTGTTAAGCGTAACATTTATAAGTAACAACCTTTTTTATTGGCTTATGGCAAAAATCAATGAGGGGAATGTTAGTAAGATTAGTGTCGACAGTAAACAAAATAACCATAATGATGCAGACCTAAATCTGTTAGCTTACATTGCGCAGAAATCAGGATTGTTTAATGTCTGGAACACTAATACAAGTATTATTGCAAAAGATTTGAACATTAGCCAGCAAAGTGTCAGCAGGGTATTAAGAGACTTAGAAGATAGCAGATTGATCGTTCGAGAAGCATCAACTTCAGGCATAAAGATAAGCCTGGCTGATTCCGGAAGAGATACATTAAGAAAGCATTATGAACTGTTGAAAAGCGTTTTTTCCTCAGACATCAAATCACTAAGCTGTAGGATCACTTCTGGCTTAGGTGAAGGCAAATATTATATGTCTTTACCAGGATATAAAAAGCAATTTGCCCAGAAATTAGGCTTTGAGCCATTTGAAGGTACATTAAATCTAGAAATAGATGCAGCTAAAGTAAATAATTTCCTACTGAATGCAGAATGCATATATGTCGAAGGGTTTAAAACCAAAGAGAGAACATTTGGAGGCCTAAAAGCGTTTGGTGTCAAAGTAAGTGCAAATACAAATAAAAAAACAGGTAATAATAAAAAGAATAGTAAAATAAATGCTGCATTGATCATTCCAGACAGGACGCATCACCACAAAAATGTTGTTGAAGTTATTGCTGACAAGAATTTAAGAAATGTGCTGAAATTAAAAGATAATGATGAATTGGAGATAAGTTTAGGATAAGATGGAAGAAGATAATAATGATTTCGAAGAAAGCCACTTTTTGCAGCTAGTCTATAGCTTACAGAGCAGCGCATGGTTTTTATTAGGCAAAGTCATGAATCCTATGACTGGCAAAGCAGAGAAAGATCTAGGAGGAGCAAAAGCAGTTATTGACACATTATTGATGCTCAAAAATAAGACAAAAGGCAATTTGTCAGCCAATGAGCAGAAATTGCTTGATACAGCAATCTCCAACTTAGAGCTTAATTATGTTGAGGAGATAGAAAAGGAAGAAAAAGAAGCTAAAGAAAAAGAAAGTGTAGATGCAAAAGAACAGGAATATAAATCACATGATACTATCATAAATAATGAAAAAAGTAATCAAGAAAAACCAGAAAATTCATAAATAAACTACAGAAAAGCTTTAATATGATAAAATAAATTTAATCGTTGAGTAAAACTATACCCACTTACAATAATCTTTATTTATAATAGTTATAACCGCAAAAGAGGAGGAGTTATCATGGCATCAACAACAGCATACAAAGTTGGAATAGCAGACACGACTTTTGCCACTGTCAACATGGCAGAGTTTGTGATTGACACGATAAAAGAATCTGGTGAGAGTGTCAAGATAGAGCGCTATACTGTACCTGGCATCAAGGATCTTCCTGTTGCATGCAAAAGGTTGATTGAATATTATAATTGCGATATAGTGATTGCTTTAGGCATGCCTGGCCCAAAAGAAATTGATAAGCAGTGCGCGCATGAAGCAAGCACAGGAATACAGAGGACTCAGCTTCTTACAAACAAGCACATATTGGAAGTTTTTGTGCATGCAGATGAAGCTATAAAAAAGAGAGAGCTGTATGAGATTGCAAAAGACAGGGCAATAAAGCACACTCACAATGCTGTCATGATGCTAAGAAGCAAGGAAGCGCTCACTAAATACGCAGGCACAGGCAGAAGGCAGGGAAAGCCAGATGAAGGACCGCTAAAGATGTGAATTGTATGGAATTTAATTCATTTTAATTTACCATCTATTTAATTAACATGTTTAAAAGTGCTTTTAGGGGGTAGAAATGACACCAGAAAAACTCGCAATCGTCGTCAGTGAAACATATCCAGAGATAACTTCAAAGATGCTTGAAGCAGCACAAGCTCATGCCAAATTCTTGGGCGCAGAAATTGTTGATGTAATAAAAGTTCCAGGTTGTTTTGACATGCCTCTTGCTGTAAAGAAATTATTGCAGAGAAATGGTGCTGAGAGTTCTGTTGATTGCAGTGTTAACGGAGTTGTCACACTTGGTGCAATCATCCAAGGAGATACAGACCATGACGCATTGATTGCATATACAGTTGCAGAAAAGATTGCAGAGCTTTCCTTAGAATTCAACAAGCCAGTAACTTTAGGAATCTCTGGTCCAAAGATGACAATGCAGCAGGCTATCGACAGGATAGAATTTTTCGGCAAGAACGCAGTCGAAGCTTGCGTTAAGATGATACAGAGATTGAAATAAAATATTATATTTTTGAATTATTGCACCAGATAAAATGGAAACAAACATCAGCAATTTCAACACAATACAGGAAGCATTGGAAGACTTCAGGCTAGGCAAACCTCTGATAGTTGTTGATGATGAAGACAGAGAAAACGAAGGCGACTTGATAATAGCAGCAGAGAAAGCTAGTCCGCAAGCGATTAATTTCATGATTAAGTTTGCACGCGGCTTGGTTTGTGTACCTATGGAAGCTGAAAGATTAGAGCAATTGAACATAAAGCCCATGGTGCAAAGAAATACAGAAAAGCATAGAACACAATTTACTATTTCTGTTGATGGCAAAGATAAAGCTGTTACAACAGGGATTTCTGCATTTGACAGAGCATTGACAATAAAACATCTTATCGACGAGAAAAAGACAGGCGATGATTTTGTGATGCCTGGGCATGTCTTCCCTTTGAAAGCAGAGAAAGGCGGTGTATTGCGTAGAGTAGGACATACAGAGGCAGCAGTTGACCTTGCTAAATTAGCTGGCTTGTATCCTGCAGGAGTAATTTGCGAAATTATAAATGATGATGGCACGATGAGCAGAGTCCCTGAGCTGATGCAATTCAAAGAAGCACATGGATTAAAGATAATCAAGATTGCAGATTTAGTAAGTTATCGTTTGCAAAAAGAAAAACTTGTCAAGAGAGAGATTGAAGTTCCTCTTCCTACAGAGTTTGGAAGCTTTGATATGATTGCGTATTCAAATAAAATTGATAATGCCACCCATGTTGCTTTAGTGATGGGTGATGTTGAAGCTAAAGAAAATGTTCTTGTCAGAGTCCACAGCCAGTGCTTTACTGGTGATGTTTTGCATTCTATGAGATGCGACTGTAACAAGCAGTTGCATGATTCACTGAAGATAATTGCACAAGAAGGATGTGGTGTCTTATTATATTTGCAGCAAGAAGGCAGAGGTATCGGTTTATTGAATAAATTGCGCGCGTATAAACTGCAGGATGAAGGCTATGACACAGTGCAAGCAAATGAGATGCTTGGCTTCAAGGCAGACCTTCGTGATTATGGGATAGGAGCGCAAATTCTTGTTGATCTTGGATTGAGCAAGATAAGATTGCTCACAAATAATCCAAAGAAGATTGTTGGATTGGAAGGCTATGGATTGAATGTTGTTGAACGAGTTCCAATCAATTCTCCTGCCAATCTACATAATGAAAAATACCTGCAGACAAAAAAAGAGAAGATGGGCCATCTGATGGAGTAGAGAGAAAGAAATGAAGCTTTAAATCTGTAGATAATCGAAGAAGAGCAAAAACCCCTAGAAGCTATTGTTCTGATAGAATGCAACGATACAGAAGTTGCCGATACAAAGATGAAAGAGAATGTATATGTCGCAAATTAACTTCCTAAGCTTTCATTAATTTGTGTCATTAGTTTTTTAAATTAGCAATAATTCTCAGATAAAAAAGAGTTCTGTTTAGAATTATTAGAAGGAGATATTTTTTAGAGTGAGATATTAAATTGGAATTAACAGCTAGACTACAATTGACCAGAAGTCCAGAAGAAAGATACAGGTTAGCGGTAGCTGAAAGAAATAGATTTCCTGTAAAACAACCGTCTGAGGAAGAAGTTAGAGAGTATAAACAAAGATTGGATGTCTTAGGCAGATTGCTACATGAAGCTGCTTTTAAATGGTATGTTGAGGGAGGTTATGTACTGCCATTAAGAACAGGTCATTTTTCCAGGCAACATGCAGATATTGATATAGGAGTTTTTGTATTAGATATAAATCTGCTGGAACAATTGTTAGCGGATAAAAGCTATGGGCTATTTTATAGAAATCCTTATTTCAAGCATTTTGAATACACTCCATTTGACTTATGGCAAAGAATCAGTTCACAAGACGTACATTCTGGAAGAGTAAAGCGGCTATATGCTGTAAAAATTACATCTGAAGGAAGCATAGACAAAGAAGACCAGGTTTTAAGAGAGATTGATATCCATTGCCATACTGCATTAGATGGAAATGTTCAGACAGGAAGACAAAAAGGAAAGAAGAGATATGTATTGCCCTATGAATGGTTTACTGCTTCTCAGCATTATAGGACTAAAAGCGACGATATTTTGCAAGTAGGCACATTACAATTATTTTATTTTTTTAAGTTAGGTGGAAGAAGGCCACGCCATGTATTTGATAGAAAAATGATTGAAGAACAAAACTTGCTTTCAAGAGAAGAAATTGACACCATAAAGAGAATAAGGCAAAATTATGATTTGTGTCATTAATTTTATAAACAAAACACAAATTCTTGCAATAGATAGCTATGGCACAACCTTTAGAATTAATAGTCGAACCTGAAGTTTCTGACCCTAAGAAGAATAATAGAATAGAGTTAACTCTGGCCCAATTAACCCTGCCTAGAGATCATATCATTAATCTTAGGTTAGAAGAAGCTTTGGCACTATACACTGGCAAGCCTTTTGCACAGCAAAGAACAAAGAATGGCAAGACGATTAAATATCTTAGCAGAGGAGTTGTAAGGCATCTTGATACTGTATTAAAATTTACAAGCCCTTTTCGCCTGCCTTATGGCCCTGTAAGAATTGAAGAGCAAAATGGGAGTGCCAGATTGACACTGTCTTATGGCAAAATATTAGCGCTGCCGCTTGCAAACCCTCTTCAAAATTATTTGCTTCTTGAATACATAGCAATGACAGCCCCTGTTCGTGAAGAATCATTGGAATTATATAAAAGAATAGTAGATATTAGGTATCAGGTAGGGATGCTAAAAGAAGCTGAATATGGAGAGCTTAAAAGAAAAATATCTTTGGCTGACTTGCAGACGAATGATAGAGACAGAAATGGAATATGCTTGGAAGTTTATGCAAGATTAGTTGAAACATTTTGTGATAATGCCAGAGATAGAAATCTTCCATTGCGAAGCTTGAAAAGAGTGCTTAATAGCGCAGTAACAATAGCAGAACGGCATTCTGATTTTGAGCAAGAAAGGATATTAAGGAAAGGAATTACAAGACTAAATGCAAGATACAGTGTGTAAAAATATAGGTGCACTTAAAACTTAATATCTTATGAAAAGTGCATTTTAAATAAATCACCCTAAAAACAGAATTATTTCTCAAATAATTTATATTCTTGCAGCGAGATATATTTTCTAGCCATATGCATTTTCAATTAGCAAACTATTTATGTAATGAGAAATTAATTGGCAATAACATGGGAGACAAAGACTCGATTTTCATGGAACAGGCATTTGAGCTGGCTAAGAAAGCAGTAGGAAGAACTTCCCCAAATCCGGCTGTTGGCTGCGTTATTGTAAAAGATGATCAAGTTATTGGCTCTGGTTATCATAAGAAAGCAGGAAGCTTGCATGCAGAGATTGAGGCAATAAATTCAATAATTACAAAATACGAAAAGAACTCAAATGTTGTGCTTGCTAACTCTATAATGTATGTTACATTAGAGCCATGCTGCCATTCAGACAAGAAAACTCCACCGTGCACAGATGCAATAATAAGCAGCGGAATAAAGAAGATAGTTGCTGGCACAATTGACCCTAATCCTGCAGTTAATCATCACGGCATCGAGGCATTGAGAAAGAAAGGTGTTGATGTAAAGCTGCTTGAAAATCTTGAGCTGGCTGAAAAGATAGTAAAATTGAACGAAGGCTATAATAAATATATAAAACATAAGATGCCTTTTGTTGCCCTAAAAGCTGCAATAACAATTGATGGAAAAATTGCAACATATTCTGGTGAGAGCAAATGGATCTCCAACGAAGCATCAAGAAAGTTTGCAAACGAACTGAGAAACGTCTATGATGCCGTCTTAGTGAGTAGCAATACAATAATTGCAGACAATCCTTTGCTGACTTGCAGGATTGAAGATGGCTCTGGAAGAAATCCTGTCAGGATAATCCTTGATTCAGAATTCAAAGTTCCTGCAGATGCAAATGTATTTAACGACACAAACTTTTTGCTTGCAATTACAGAAAAAGCCCAAAAAAATCCAGAGAAGATCACTGAAGCGATAAAGAAAGGATGGAATCTTGTTACAGTCAAGCAGAACAAAGAAGGCAATGTTGACTTAAATGACCTATTTGCAAGATTAGCTGAGCAAAATATCACAAGCATCCTGATAGAAGGAGGAAATAAGTTAGCTGCTTCATTATTCAAGAATAAGCTAGTAGATAAATGCATCTATGTGATCGCCCCAACTATAATTGGCAATGACGGAAAGCCTTCTGTTGCAGAGCTAGGCATCGATCATCTAAAAAACGCGATACATTTAAAAAACACGACGGTAAAAGTGCTTGATAATAATGTAATTATTGAGGGGTATGTTGAGCATAAAGATTAATGTTAATAATAAAACTATAATAAATATGATAAAAACAAATACCACTAATAATCCTTCAACAAATACCACTACTACTAATTTGCAACAGGTTTACTAACTATGCCAACCATCAACAAAAAGCAAATTGGGCAATCAAGATAAACTAATCAAAATGACAAAAGAAATTACCACAAAAGATCTACCCTCAGAATTTTTGCTATATACCTCTCCAAATGGCGAGATTAAAATAGATGTCTTTTTTCATAACGAAAGCATCTGGCTAACCCAAAAAAGAATGGCTGACTTGTTTGACGTTGAGGTTAATACAGTCAATTATCACTTAAAAGAGATATTTAAATCAGGCGAATTAGATGAATCTCCAACTATTCGAAAATTTCGAATAGTTCAAAAAGAAGGAGCAAGAGACATTGAGAGGAAAACCGATTTTTATAATCTTGATGCTATCATCTCTGTCGGATATAGGGTTAACTCTGCTAAAGCAACCCAATTTAGAATCTGGGCAACCCAGAAACTTAGGGAATTTATCCTAAAAGGATTTGTGTTAGATGATGAAAGGTTAAAGAACGGCAATTATTTCGGCAAGGATTATTTTAAAGAGCTGCTGGAAAGAATCCGTTCAATCCGTACAAGTGAAAGAAGGATCTACCAGCAAATAACTGATATATTTGCAGAATGCAGCATTGATTATGATAAAAACTCAGAGATAACTAAAGAATTTTATGCAATGGTGCAAAACAAATTTCATTATGCAATATCTGGAAAGACCGCAGCAGAAATAATCTATCAAAAAGCCGATTCAAAAAAAGAAAACATGGGGTTGACTGCATGGAAATATTCCCCCAAAGGAAGGATATTAAAATCTGACACAATTATTGCTAAAAATTATTTGGCAGAACAAGAGATTAAGAAGCTAGAAAGAGCCGTCTCAAGCTTCTTTGATTATATTGAAAGGATAATTGAGAACAGGATTGTGATGAAAATGAAAGATTTGGCTAAAAGTGTCAACAAATTTCTAGAATTTAATGAATATAAAATACTCGAAAACAAAGGGAATATTTCTTTCAAAGAAACTGAGCTAAAAGCATTTAAAGAATATGAAATATTCAATAAAAAACAAAAGATAGAATCTGACTTTGACAAGATAACGAAGAAGATGTTAAGGAATGATAAAATACAAATAATTAAGTAAATGTAAATATAAAATGCTAACCATCAACAAAAAACAGATTGCGCAATCAATTAAGCAAATAATTGCAGCAATAGGCGAAAATCCGAACAGGGAAGGCCTTAAAGAGACTCCTGAAAGGATTGCGCAGATGTATGAAGAATTATTTGCAGGAATTGGAGAAGACCCTAGAGAGATCTTACGAAAGCATCTGACTGAAGACCAGCATAAGGAGATGATAATTCTCAAAGACATCCCTTTTTACTCGATGTGCGAGCACCATCTTCTTCCATTCATCGGAAAAGCCCATATTGCATACATACCAAACGGAAAGATTGTTGGATTAAGCAGATTAGCTCATGCAGTTGAAATAATCTCTAAAAAGCCCCAGATACAGGAAAGATTAACTAGCGAGATTGCAGACACCATAGATTCTGCAGTAAAGCCATATGGTGTTCTTGTTGTTGTTGAGTGTGAGCATCTTTGTATTTCAATGCGCGGCACAAAAAAGCCAGGCACCACCACAGTAACGTCTGCAATCAGAGGGTATTTCTTGAAAAACGATGCAACAAGGCAGGAAGCATTCTCGCTGATAAATAAGAGATAGAAAATAAGAATAATAATAATAATAATAATAATAATATGTATAGGAGATATTTAGAGATATAATATTCTTTTTACTTGCCTTTGACATTAAACCTGACTTTTGCTTCTAATGCAGGCAAACCTTGTACAGTATCTGAAGAGAGCCTGAAATCAGATTCACCAGCAAGAAGCTTATAGAAATCAACTCCGTCAATCATTGCATTAATCCTGCCTACAACATTTCCATTCTCATACAGCAAGCCTGTAGCAGATAAATTCATCTCCCCTTGTGAAGCGCTTTTTTTTGTGTGCATTGGATATAAAGAAGTTATTAAGACTACCTTACCTTGTTGGCTAAGCATTGCATCATAACTTGGAGATGCCTTTTCAGGCTCAACACGCAAGTTTCTAACGCCATCAGCTTCACCTAAAGATTCTAAACCTAATTGACCTGTATATTTTTTATGTCCCCAAAACCCGATTATTCCATCCTTAACAAGGAATCTTCTTCCTGTTGGTGTTCCTTCTGAATCAAAAGGTGCAGATTCAACTCCCATGTCCAAAGCTCCATCAGCATATACAGTTAATCTTTCTGAATAACTTGGTTTTCCTTGGTCTTCTCTATTGAATCTTGAACTGCCATCAACAACATTCTTAGCATCATGGCTATAGAGTAAAAAATTGGTTATCATCTCTTCAAATACTTCTGGTGCAAATACTGCAGTATAGGTGCCTTCTTCAAAACCTTCAGCCTTTTGCAATGAGCCTAATGCAAAATCCCTGACTTTTTTTGCATATGATTCTAAATCAAATTCTTTAAATGCTCTTGCATGAAATGATTTATCATAGTCTAGCTTTCTAGATGAAACACTTACATTGAAATAAGTCTCATCATAAGTTTCTCTTAGGCCTTTTGAAGAGAAAACTGTTGTGCTAGCAATATTTTTTCTTACTGCAATAATCATTGTCTGATCTTTTAATCTCTCATCAGCAAGTATAGCATTAATCCTTTTGCCAACATCAACTAAATCCTGCCTAGATAATCTAGCTGTTTCTTCATCATAAAGATTTAGTTTAGGATATTGCTGTGGCTCCATTGGAACTTCATTGCTTGGCAGCATCATGCCTTTAGCCTGCTCCAAAAGCCTGTCTAGATCAGAAGCATCATTAATATGTGTTGCAGAGATGCTAGTTGCTCTCCCTTCCTTAAATAATTTTAGGGTGATTGAATCTAAAGTGTATTGGTTTGGAGGCAGAACTCCGTTGTCTGGGTTACCCTCAATAAAATGTATGCTATCTCTATCTATTGTCGTAACACTTACAACATAATCAATTCCCTCAACTGTTAGACTAATTAATCTAGCTGAAAGCTGCTGCACTATTTGATTATGTTCCATATTACTATGTCCTATTCCTGAACCTGAGTTATCAGCCATCATTTATCACCTGAAATTACCATTTTCTTTGGATCATATCTTATCACAATAGCATACTCCCCAAAAGTCACGCTTGGGTTATTTTGTCCGTATTTTCCGCACATCCCTTTAAATGGATCAAGCTTGCACGCAATAACATATTCAATATTATCTTTCAAAAATTCTGTTGAATTGCCTTTAAATGTGAAAGGCTTAACCCTGACTGGAGCTTCACCATATCTAATCACATAAGTGTCACGTGAATTAAGGGCGAATTCACCTGTTGCAGTTGAAACAGCTCCGCCTCCTGTCCGATCTATGAAGAATAAAGTTTTAGCATGGTCTTTTCCAAAGAATCTATCTGGGTCTTTTTCTGTAATCTTATAAAACTCTTCAATTGTCATCTCTTTTTCTGTAGAGCCATAACAGGGAATTTTACTCTCATCTATCTCCCATCTCATAACAGATTGTCTTGGAACTGGAGTCTGCCAGCCTTTTTCTGAGACACAAGTTCCTTTAGGTGTGCCACCTAGCGTAGCTGCAGTATGCCTTGAATGAAGCAGTTCTGTGCCATTGCCTATCTTACCATCTTTTATCACATAAATTTTCTCAACATGTGTTCCCTCATCATCCACTGCCCTGTAACCGTGGCATAAAAATCCACCTGAGTCAAATGCTGCATGAAATCCAGGCACAGCAACTTGCATTGGATTTAGTTTACCATTATCACTTACAACAGAATCACCTATCATAATCAATTCTGCTTCACTCACCGGATGTCCGATCGCTTCATGCAAAACAACTGCAAAAAATATTGGAGCTAAAACAAAATTTGAATTTTGAAGGACAGCTGACTGAATTAAGCCTCTTTGAGCACAATAATCCGCAAATGAAATCTCCTCATAAGATTCTCTTAATCTTCCTTTAATTGTTTCTATGCCATCGTACAATGTTTTATTCTCAAGTGCAACTTCAAGGCCGCCAACTCCTTTCCAAAGGTCATGGCGAGTTTTTTTTCCTTGTCCATCTTTATCTGAAGTTATACTCACCCTGATTTCAGGCAATGGCCTGACATCTTTGACCAATGTCCCATTTGAACCAATGATTATTCTAGTGTCTGTGACTTCTCTATACAAAATATTGCCTTTGAAGGTTATCCCCTCTTGTGTAACATCAGTATGCGCTAAGATATGTTCAAGTTTTGTTATTTTATCACCAAAGCTGAGAGAGTTAGGATCAATTTCAGGCTTAATTGAGTAAGTTCTTACATTAGGCACTGAAGAAGCTAATAAGATTGGTTCTGTTGTACCATAATCTACTTTTGCAGTATTTTCTAAGCAAGAAATCACCATTGCCTCGATAGCATCTTTGGTCAGCACATCAGTTGCTGCTCTTTCGATGCGACCTGCCGCTATCAACTGCTGACTATCTTCAGCTGTTACAATGCCAACAGAAACAGTCTCTTCCAATGACTGAGATGATTCTGATGTTTCTCTGGAATAATCTACCCTTAATGTTTCTACTCTCTGATATTTAAGAACAATATCATGACCATAACGCTCTTTTATATCAGTGGTAATCTGTTCCAGGATACAGGTTATATCCTGCTCTCTAGCAGTCAAGCTAGAATAGAATGCCTGCTTGCCTTCTTCAATTACTGTAGTTGTCACTATTTTTTCCTCGTAACATAAAAAACATGAAGGATTTAAAAAGTTTATGTCGCAAATTACCTAAATACCATCAACAGATTTTTAAACTTAATTTAGATTTTAAGCGATATGTTTACAAAAACCTTGCGCGCAAAAGTTTCTTTATTGCAAATCTACGATCTTCTTAGAGCAAACAATATAGGAGAAAGCGTTTTCCTAGACAGCTGCGGAAAAGGCAAGTATAGTTATCTTGCATTGTTCCCTTACTGCACATTCAAGAGTAAGAATAATAAGATAACTATTACCACAAATGATAAAGCAAGAACTACCCAAGGTAATCCATTCGATGAATTGAAAAAACTAATAACTAAATTCAAAAATATATATTCTGCACAACACAACAATCTATTCCCACTACTCAACTCTGGCTGCTTTGGCTACCTTGGCTATGATTTAGTAAGATTTCTAGAGAAGATTCCTGCAAAAGCAAAAGATGACTTGAAATTGCCAGATAGCTATTTTATTTTCCCGAGAATAATTTTAACAAAAGACCATGAGAAGAGTTTGCTCTATATTTTTAGCCCAAATAATGATAAGAAAGGATTTGAATTTATAACCAATATAATAAAAGCAATTGAGAATATAAGTCCCAATGCTAATCTTAAAAATCCAGATAAAAGTAGAATTAACAAAAAACTGGATTACTATATTCTAAAAAAGTATAAGATAAAATCATCATTGACTTGGCTGCAATACAAGAAGATCGCATTGAAAGCAAGAGAGTATGTGCATGCAGGAGATAGCTTTCAGGTAAAAATAAGCCAAAGATTAGAATTTGATATTGATGAAGAGCCTTGGCAGATTTATAAAAAATTAAGAGAGATTAATCCAAGCCCTTATGCTGCGTTTGTGGATTTCAAAGATGTCAAATTAATTAGTTGTTCTCCTGAGCATTTGCTAAAAGTTCAAAAAGTTGGCTCTGAGTATCTGGCAGAGACTAGGCCGATAGGCGGCACATATCCTCGAGGAAAAAATTCAAAAGAAGACAAAAAGATTGCGCAAAAGTTCTTCAATGATGAAAAAGAATTAGCTGAGCACACAATGCTTATTGATCTTGAAAGAAACGACCTAGGAAGAGTCTGCAAGTACGGCACAGTTAAAGTAACTGAAATGATGAAACTAGAAAAGTATTCTCATTTAATGCATATTGTCACAAATATACAAGGAATTTTAGATACTGGAAAGAAAGGCAATCATGGAAAAGATTGTTTTGACGCAATAAAAGCAATGTTTCCAGGCGGCACAATAACTGGCTGCCCTAAAGTAAGAACAATGGAAATAATCGATGAGCTAGAGCCAGTTGCCCGCGGTCCATATACTGGCTGCATCGGTGGATTTAATTTCAAAGGAGAGTGTGATTTTAACCTGATAATAAGGACATTGATATTGAAAGCAGACAAAAGCAATGTTGGTAATAAAAATAAATGCAGAAATAAGTTCAAAGGCTATCTAAACGTCGGCGGCGGCATTGTTGCTGATTCAAAGCCAAGAAGAGAATATGAAGAGACAATTGAGAAAGGATTGGCTGTGGTTGAGGCGATAAAAAGTTGAATGATGATAGGAGTTAATGTCAATATCTCCAATTTGTAGCCCCTAAATCAAAACATTTAAATACCTGTAGCCCCTAAGAGTTCTTGTGGTATTTCATGTATGTAGAAAAGAAAAAGATAGGCAATAAGGAATACAATTACCTTAGGACATCTGTGAGGATAGGAAATACCGTTAGGTCTAAGACCTTAGCATATCTTGGTGCAGGCAATCTCACAAAAAGCCAGCTTAAAAAAAAGATTGCAAAAATAACTAAGATAGCATCTAATAAGATACAAGGCGCAAAATTTGAATTAAGGCAAAATGCTGCAAATGAATTAGACAAACTAAATGAAGAATTCTTAAGCAAAGAGCAGCTATCCAAGATAACAGAAATAAAAAGGGATTTTGCAAAAAAACTTAAGCAGGTAGATAAGAGAGTAATAGAAGATATGTTCAGGGATTTCAAGACATTCTACATTTATAACACTAATTCCATCGAAGGCAATACTCTGACATTGGAAGAGACAAACATGCTGTTGAATGAAGGCAAAACTCCGGAGGGAAAAGAGTTAAGGGAGATTTATGACCATATTAATGAGAAAGAGACATTTGATTTATTGCTTAAAGAAAAGCCAGAGATAACTTCTGAATTGATAATAAATATCCATGCAATGCTTCTCAAGAATGTTGACAACAGAGTTGGCAATTTCAGGGACGGAAATGTAAGGGTAGCTGGCGCTGCTTTTGACACAACAGATGCAAGATATGTCTTGACAGATATTAGATTATTGATGAAGTGGTATGAAGCAAATAAAAAAACTATCCATCCCTTAATCTTTGCTGCAATCTTCCACGAGAAATTTGAGAGAATCCATCCATTTTTTGACGGCAACGGCAGGACAGGCAGGACGCTGATAAATTTAATCTTATTGAGAGCTAATTTACCACCATTGATAGTAAAAAACAAAGAAAGAAAAGAATATTATCATGTGCTGAATCTTGGGCATAAGGCAGCATTGACAAAAACTGAGCCTGAACATTATAAGCCGATAGTCGAGTTTTGCTATCAAAAACTTTTGGAAACATATCAAGAGATATTTGCTAAATGGGGATAATCTGTAGTAATTATAACTAAATGTAGCCCCTAAGCTAAAAACTGCTCAAAAATGTAGCCCCTAAGTTCAGTTTGCTTCTTTTTGATTAAAATTATATATCTGCAGTTTATTTATAGCATAAAATGATACTCATAATAGACAACTACGACAGCTTCACTTATAACTTAGCCCAAAGGCTCGGTGAGTTAGGCGCAAAAAGCACAGTAATAAGAAATGATAAGATAAAAGAAAACAAAGTAAAAGATTTTGTTGGAAAACTTTTACCTTCTCACATCGTGATCTCTCCAGGCCCTTGCACACCAAATGAAGCAGGCATATCCAATGCAATTATCCAAGAATTTGCTGGCAAAATCCCAATTTTAAGCGTCTGCTTAGGTCATCAGTGCATCGGAAAAATATTTGGCGGCAGAATTGTAAAAGAAGTTCCTGCGCACGGCAAAACTGCACAAATATTTCACGATGGAAAAACAATATTCAAGAATGTAAAGAATCCATTTACTGCAACCAGATACCATAGCTTGGTTGTTGAGAAAAAAAGCCTGCCTGAATGCCTTGAGGTTTCTGCGTGGAACAAAGACAAAACTATTATTATGGGTTTGCGGCATAAGTATCTGCCTGGTGTTGAAGGCATACAGGTGCATCCAGAAAGCATCATGACGACAGAAGGCTACAAAATATTGAGAAATTTTTTAAACGCAAAAATTTAATAAGGTAAATAGATTCTTTAACACAAGAGATAAGAATAATTCAGTAATTATTAACATTTCCGGATCAAAAAATGCTCACCTACCTCAACGGCAAATTAGTCAAGAAAGAAGAAGCAAAGATTTCTGTATTTGACCACGCATTCCTGTATGGAGATGGAGTTTTTGACACACTAAGAACATACAACAAAAAGATCTTTAAGCTGGATATGCACATCAACAGGCTCTATAAGTCTGCAAGGATCATCGGATTTAACATTCCCATTACAAAAGATGAGATGAAGGATGCCATAAAGCAGACAGTTGAAGCAAATTACACTCACAACAACAATAATCATGCTCAGAATACTTCAGCTGAATATAGGGTCAGAGTCACTGTTTCCAGAGGTGAAGGAGATATCGCATTGGTGACAGAGTGTAAGCCAAATATTGTGATACAGGTTACTGAACTAAAAAAGTCTGCACCTGAAATTTACGAGCGAGGTGTTAGCGTAATCACAGTAAAGCTTGAAAGGCCATTACCAGAAGCAAAAACCACAAACTGCATGATGCAGGTAGTAGCAAAAGAAAAAGCTAATCTTGTCAATGCATACGAAGCTTTGCTTGTCAACAATGAGAATGAAGTCACTGAAGGCGCAACTACTAATGTATTTATCGTAAAATACGCAGATGAGAAAGAGAATAATATTAAAAATAACGGCAATAATATAAAAAACAGCGAAAACATAAAAATTAAAGTTATCACGCCAAATAAAGATGTGCTAGAAGGAGTCACAAGGTATATTGTCGTTGAATTGATAAAGGATCTTCAGAAGGATAACATTGAAAATATTGAACTCGAGCTTAGGCCTATCAAGAAAGACGAGCTTTATTCTGCAGATGAAGTTTTTATCACGAGCACAACTCCTGAATTAGTGCCTGTTGTTATAGTTGATGACAAAGTTATCGGCAACAAAAAGCCTGGCAAAGTCTGGAAGTTATTGAGCGAAGAGTTCAGCAAGTACAGGGATAAGTACGATTAATCCAATAATTTTTTAAATAAGGCAGTGTTCTGATTATTATTCAATATCCGTCGGTAAAAAAGAGGCTGTACCAGCATGAATGCTAGTGCCTAACAGCTGCTGGTTCTAAGATAAATAAGTTAAAGTGATATTATTTAGTTGAAATTATTTAACTAAGTTTAATAAAAATGTACTCCATAAAACAGATAAGAAACTTCGAAGAAGCAAAACAAGAGATGCTTGCAATTGATGTAGATGGTGGTGGCATACCAATAATGGCTCCAAAGTCTGTATTCAAAGTTATAAAGATCACAGATGTAAACAGAGTGGCTGCTACAGTCATAAAACAGGAGATGCTCTCTATCGGTGGAGATGTTGCAGTTGCAAAAGGAACGATAAATGCAGCTATTGACAAGACAGATGTTCTTATTTTTGGAACAGTTGCACTGATCAGGGAGTTTATCCACAAGATAAGCTTGCAACCATTTGGATTGAAGAAGATTGCAAAAGATCTGGACATTTTGCTGACTAACTATCACAAAAAGTTAGAATCTTGGGAATTAGGCAAATATTCTGCAAAAAAATACAATCTAAATTTTGACAGGCCATTGATAATGGGCATCGTAAATGTAACTCCAGATTCATTCTTTGATGGCAGCAAATATGCAAGTACAGATGCTGCTGTTAAGCATGCAAAGGAATTGGTAAAGCAAGGCACGCATATTCTTGATATTGGAGGAGAGAGCTCTCGCCCAGGAAGTGAAAGCGTAAGCGCTCAAAAAGAATTAAGTAGAGTTTTGCCTGTTGTAAAAAAACTGATTGCAGACAAAACAATCAATATTCCTATTTCTATTGACACATACAAGCCAGAGGTTGCAGAAGCTTGCTTAAAAGCTGGTGCGCATATTATAAACGATATTTCTGGCTTCAAGAATCCGAAAATGATCTCAGTATGCAAAAGATATGGTGCAGGTGTAATAGCTATGCACATGCAAGGCAATCCAAAATCAATGCAGCAAAATCCCAGTTATGATGATGTAGTAAGAGAAGTGTTTGAGTATTTGGAAGATACTATTGTAAATGCCCGTAATTTAGGAATAAAAAATATTGCCGTTGACCCAGGCATTGGGTTTGGAAAATCACTTGAGCACAATCTTTTGTTGCTAAAAAATTTAGCAGAATTCAAATCACTAGGCTGCCCAATCTTAATCGGCGTATCTAGAAAATCCTTCATCGGCAAAATCAGCAATGTTGAAGTTGATAAAAGATTGCCAGGCACAATTGCAGCAAATTCATATGCCTTACTAAATGGCACAAATATATTAAGAGTACATGATGTTGAAGAGACTAAGCTGGCTGCTGAAGTGATTGAAGCGATTAGAAAAGCGTAGTAAAATAGAGGGAACTGCTTTTATTGCACACCTACTAATTACCGATTAGATTGCACCTAATTTTTCTCCAAGAGTCATGCCTTTATCATCTGGAGTTTCCAAAGAAAAAGTTTTTCTTGTCTTTCTTCCCTTATCATCTCTAATTAAATGCTGAATTTTACCTTTTATATGTCTTTTAGCATACCCTCGCATTCTATCATCAGGTTCAACTACACGCATTATTGCTACCCAAAGACCATAAATGCCTCTTGCAATTTTCGATTCAATGTCATTATTTGATCCAGTATAATAAGCTGTTTTTGTTATATACGGCATGTATGTTTGGATGAGCAGCTTAAATGCATCTTCATTGCCTTGCTTAACTAATAACCATAACTTTCGTTCATTTTCAAGACTAGATCTATCTTCCAGTGTGGGATGAGGCAAAGCTAGTACAGTTGTATCTAATTTGGATAATCTTACTCTGATGTTATATTCAATTATTGTTTTATTTTTCGCAATAAATGCCAGATCATCTGAATTTGCTAATATGTATTTCACTATTTTGCCAATATCATCTCTACTGATTCTTGCTTTTCTTGTTGGCGCATTAACTTTACCAATACCCAGTGCAGGAAATATATCATATAAGAAATACTGACGAGAGAACCTCCTGCCTTCCACTTCAAAGACTTCCAAAACTTTCCCGATGTTTATCAATTGCCCTACTTGTCTTGCACGCTCCATCTCAGGTGATGGAATTCGATAGGTATGCTCATCTTTAGTAACTAACATTGCCTCTCTTCTTGTAATCTTATCTGCTTCAATACGACCCATCCTGATTAATTCTCTTACCCACATAGGAGAAAGCCCTATTGCAACTGCATATTCTTTTACAGTATGCCAATTCTCAAGATGAGAATGTGCTTCTTTATATCTAGCAACAAATGCATTATAAGAAGCAGGCTCAATGACCCATCCGCCATTTCTTCCTTTTAATCTTACTTTAGTACCTTTTAGGTAACCTAAATCTAAATATCTCCATATTGCAAACTTATTTTTGCCTATCTCTTTACTCATTTCCTCTACAATACGCCAGCCTTCATACTCAACAGGCAAGACAAATCCACGAGTATTATATGAATTTACTATCCTGTCAAATTCTTCTTGCGACACATAAAATCTATCATCTTGTTTAATGATATTTATTAAGCCTTTCTTTGCATGAGAACGCACTGTTGGTTCAGGAATATCTACCGCTCTTACTATATCTGCAAGTGTTTTATATTCTTCTGTTGATGGCTTATACGCACTCATTTTAAAATGTAAATAATCTATCAATTCTTAAATATTTGGGAGAAATTCTCTTCTCCAGAATAGTAAAAATCACAATATTTTAAAAGGGCATGATATTAACTGATTTATTCATTAGATAACCATTACTATTGCGGTTAGATAACAACTAGTTTTGTGTATTACAATTACGCAGGAGAGAGGAGGTGTTTTAGATGATGCAGTTAGGACAGGATTTTATGTTTTCTGCAGCGAGAAAGCTGCCAAGCGCAAAAGGAACGCCGTTGCATGGCCACAAATATAGGTTGAGAGTTGTAGTTAAAGGCAATCTTAATGAAGACGGAATGATTACTGAGTCTGCCACAGTTAGGAAGATAGTGAAAGACATAGTCCTTAAGAAACTAGACGGCTCATGCCTGAATGATTACTTCAAAGTCCCGACATTGGAAAATGTCACTAAGTGGATCTGGGATGAGCTTTATGACCTTAACCTGATGGAAGTTGTCCTTTGGGAAAATCCTGAACTGTTTGTAAGGATTACTCCAGATGAGAAGAGGATGAAATAAGTTTTAAATCCGGCTTGTTTTAGCAAATATTATATATTCTGCTTTTATTTCTTGCTGTCATGACAAGAATCTATCTTAGCTTAGGCTCAAACATAGGAGAAAAAGAAAAGAACATCCATAAAGCGATTGAGCTGTTGAAATACAAAAATATTCTCACAATTAAAAAGATTTCTTCTCTCTATAAGACAGAGCCTGTCAATTACGAACAACAGGACTGGTTTCTTAATTGTATAGTTGAAGCAGAGACTAGCCTTGACCTTGAAGGATTGTTCAAGTTCACTTTAGAGGTCGAGAAAAAGCTTGGCAAAGACGTCAAGATAAGATTTGGGCCGAGGATAATTGACATTGACATTTTATTTTTTGGAAATGAAATAATAAATGCTGAGTTTAAAATAGGTAAAGAGGATAAACATTCAACAAATAAATATCTGGTGCAAGTGCCTCATCCGAGATTACATACTCGCAAATTCGTGCTTGTGCCGTTAAATGAGATTGCAAGCAAATATATGCATCCATTATTAAATAAGACAATAAAACAACTTCTTGCATGTTTAGATGAGCAGAATGCAGCTAAAAAGGTAGAGCTATGGGAATAGTAGAAATTAAAAAAGCAGAAGAAAGAAGACAATTATTACATTTACTTTCTAAGAAAAAGCTAATAATCTTGGATATAGACGACACATTAATTAAAAGCTGCCCTGCAATTATTCAACACCATATTGACACAGCTAAGAAGATTGGCATTAGAGTGCCTACAAAAAGAGAAATCCTGAATCTGATCAGCAATCCCTGGACAAAAATTCTCGTAAAAGTTTGGCCAGAGATGAAAGATAAGAAAAAAATTGCAGAATTCAAAAAAGTCTACAGGAGCTTTCCTAAATGGTTGCCTATAACTGTTATTCCAGGTGCAATAAATACCCTAAAAAAATTAAAAAAGAACTATTTGCTGACAATAATCACAGGAAGAGATGAATATAGCCTAAAAAAACTATTACCAGAGCTTGGGATTGATTTGTCTCAATTTACTGTAATTTGCCATGGAGATGATAAGATCACTAAGCCAGACCCTAAGGTTTTTGAGTTTGCATTAAAAAGAATAAATTATAAATTAAGAATTAATCAAGATAATAATACTAATAACAAACTAAGAAATATAAAAAAATTAACTAAAAAAAACGTTGTTTATATCGGAGACACATTATTAGATGCCAACTGTGCAAAAAAAGCAAATGTTGATTTCATCGCTGTTCTTACTGGACATTTTAAGAGAAGGGATTTTAGAAGGTATAATTGTGCAGTTGTAGATTCTGTAAAAGAATTAATTTGAAAATCATTATCGCTTTCTTTTGATTATTACTGCTTCTTCACTAGTTAAATCAACAATCGTGCTAGGCTTTCCATCTTTTTTGCCAGCGTAGATGATGAAATCAACGCCGTCAACTATTCTCTTATTCTCTAGATGATTTAGTTCATTTAATGAAGCAATATTTTTCTTGCCTGTTAGATTAACTGATGTAGTCACTATCGGAACATTAAGCTCTGCTGTAATCTTGCTGATGAAATGTGCAGGAATCCTGACACCGAGTGTTTGAACATTATTTTTTGGATTTATGCCAGTTATATTAACATATCTAGATACAGCATTTTTCTTCTTTAATCTAAAAATCAGAGTATATCTCCCAGGCAGCTTGTCAAGGAATTTCTTATGCGCAGATTTGACAATGCAATTTGCGAAAATCCACTTTTTGCTTGGCGCAATGACCGAGAATGGCTTGCTGTCGCGCATCTTTATCAACCTAATCTTCTGCACAGATTTATCTTTTAGCGCATTGCAGCCTATGCCGTAGATTGTATCAGTAGGATAGATAAATACAGCACCGTATCTGATAAAAGCGATTAACCGTTTGTATTCTGGATGCTTCTTTAGATCATCAAATGACTTTGTTTCGATTATCCTCATAACCTAGAGAAATAAAACAATAGTATTTATATTTTTGTCTTGTAACCATTTTTGAGGTTCTCATATTAGCCCGTGCACACAAAACATTTAAATAGAAATCAGGGTTTTTCTTATGCATGGCAAAAATAAGAATAGAAGACCTTCCAAAGAATTACGATGCAAAAACTACAGAAAAGAAATGGCAGAAATACTGGGAAGACAACAACATATATAGTTTCAGCTTTTCTCAAAAATCTAAACCTAAAAAGATCTACTCCATAGACACTCCTCCTCCAACTGTTTCCGGACAGATGCATATTGGTCATGCGTTCTCCTATTCTCAAGGCGATTTTATAGCAAGATATCATCGGATGAAGCAGGAAGCAGTTTTTTATCCGTTTGGTACAGATGATAATGGACTGCCAACAGAGCGTTTGGTTGAAAAAGTAAAGAAAGTAAAATCCACAAAGATGCAGCGCAGTGAATTTGTAGACCTTTGCTTGAAGACAATCAACGAACTAAAAGCAGAGTTTGTAAGGCCTTGGAAAGAGTTAGGCATAAGCGCAGACTTCAACAATAGTTATTCAACAATTGACCCTCATTGTGTATTGACAAGCCAAAAAAGTTTTATTGATCTCTACAATAAAAATCTAGTCTATCAAAAAGAATCTCCAATCTCATGGTGCACTCACTGCCAGACTGCAATTGCGCAGGCAGAGCTTGAAGACAGTGAACGTCAGACTAATTTTATACATATTGAAGTAAAAGTAGAAAATGGCAAGCATTTGGTTTTTGCCACCACAAGGCCTGAGTTATATCCTTCTTGCGCAGGAATCTCTGTAAATCCTAATGATGAAAGATACAAAGATTGCATAGGAAAAAAAGTCATCATGCCACTTACAGGCGCTAAGATAGAAGTTACGACAGATGAGATGGTTGATCCTGCATTTGGTACAGGTGTAGTTTACTTCTGCAGCAGCGGAGATGTCCAATTTTTGCAATGGGAAAAAAGGCATCCTGTAAAAAATAAATTATATATTGTTGATCCAGACGGAAAGATGAATGAAAAATCTGGCAAATACAAAGGTCTTACAGTTATGGAGACAAGAAAACAGATAGTTGAAGATCTGCAAGCACTTGGTGTTGTTAAAAAGATCGAGCCTATGATGCATACTGTTAATGTACATGAAAGATGCAGCACAGATATTGAATACATCAATTCAGAGCAATGGTTCATCAAGATTCTCGATAAGAAAGAAGAGCTTATTGATGCAGGCAACAAGATAACTTGGTTCCCAGAACATATGAAAGTGCGTTATACCCACTGGGTTGAGAATCTGCAGTGGGATTGGTGCATCTCAAGGCAGAGGCATTTTGGAGTTCCATTCCCTGTCTGGTACTGCAAGAAATGCGGAGAAATAAAAATTGCAGATGAAAAGCAATTGCCTGTTGACCCTATGAAGGATACTCCTAAAGTAAGTGCGACTGTGAAAGGCATAAAAGGCAAAGAAAAACAAGATGATAGATTAATTGATGCAGTATGCGACTGCGGCAGCAAAGAATTTTTACCAGAGACAGATGTCATGGACACTTGGGCAACAAGCAGCGTTACACCGCAAATTGCATTGAACTGGGTTGAAGATAAAAATGATGAGAAATATAAAAATATTCAAGTGGTCTTTGATTCAATGTTCCCGATGACAGTCAGGTTGCAGGCTCATGACATCATAAGAACCTGGGCATTCTACACGATTGTAAAAGGAATCTACAACAACAATCAAATCCCTTGGAAAGAGATTATGATATCTGGGCATGCTCTTGACCATAAAGGTGAGAAGATGTCAAAGAGCAAAGGAAATGTAGTTGATCCTATCAAAATCATCGAGAAATACAATGCTGATGCTTTAAGGTTCTGGGCAGCTGGCAGCACTTTAGGAGATGACCTTCCTTTCTTAGAAAAGGATCTAGTCACTGGTCAGAAAATCATAACTAAACTCTGGAATGCAAGCAAATTTGCAGTTATGAATCTTATCGGCAAAGAGGGGGAAAAAGATTATGATGAAAGCGCTGCACCAAAGAAATTTGCAGTCATTGACTTATGGTTATTAGCACAGTTGAATGAATTGATAAAAGACTGCACAGAAAGCTTTGACAATTATGAATATGCAAAGCCAAAATTGGCTGTTGAAAAATTCTTTTGGCACACTTTCTGTGATAATTACCTTGAGATTGTGAAAGACAGATTCTTCAATAAAGATAGATACACAGAAGATGAAGTTTTAAGTGCGCAATACACACTTTATAATACCATCCTTGCAATATTAAAAATAATTGCGCCGATCATGCCACACATTACTGAGGAGATCTATCACATCTACTTTTCAGATATAGAAAATCAGAAAAGCATCCATGTTTCTGAATGGCCTACTGCCGATACCTCTTGGCAAGGCAAGGAAGCTGATGAGGCATTGAAAGCAGGCAACCTTGCAGTTGAAGTGATAGCTACAGTAAGACGATATAAGACAGAGAACAAGATGGCGATGAACTTTGAAGTAGCTAGTGCAGTAATCAAGTGTAAAAAAGAAAACAAGAAACAGCTTGAACTAGTTCTTAACGACTTAAAGAATACACTAAAGATTAAAGATTTAAGTGTTAGCACAGCAGATAAGATTGATGATTCTGATTTGAAGACGAATGTGGACGGATTACATATTAGTGTTATTAAATAGTAGTGAATAATCAAAAACTTTATAAAGTCTTCTTACATCATTTCAATTATAATGGTAAATATTACTAACGACAATGCTGGAAATAAAGGATTACCAGGTCCAAATTCTCAAGGTAAAACAGGTAGCTCTACAGGTCCAGTCTATGAATTTGTACAAGTGAATGAAGCTAGAGAGAAAGCTTACCAAAATTTAATTACAGGGTACAGATCATTATCTCATAAGTTTGAGGCATGCATTGCAGTAGCATTAGTTGCAGGAAGCATTGCTGGATTTTTTGGTCGCCCATATATTGAAAAATTAATAGATAAGGTATTTAATCAAACACCTATATCTGTTGAAGGAGCTTCTGGCATAGATGAAAAGATCCAAAAACTTTTGCTAGAAATTGAAAAGCACACGCAAAATCCTGAAATTTTAGACAGAAATAATCCAACGCCATTATTTAGTGCTGCAAGGCATTACGAAGAACTAGCAGAGGCATATAGAGCTGCCAGTAGACCTAAAGATGCTGAGTCATCTAGACAAAGAGCAAAGGAATTAACAGTAACTGCAACCAGAATGCAGGATCAGAATCGATCACAGCAACCTTCTCAAGCTAACTATCCTCTTTCAATTTCACTACAATCATCTGCACCTATGCAAACTCAGCCATTAGATTACAGGTCACAGTTTGATGGCCTAATGCAACAAGGAAGATCTGCCAATAAAGATTATAATTACAACGGATCAGTTGCCTGTTTTGAAAAAGCAGTTAGATTAGCGTATGATAAACAAGATTTAGATAATTTAATTAAAGCACACATGTCATTAGCAGGAGCGCATGCTAGCTTTGCTGGAAGTCCAGAACCTCAAGCACACTTAGATATGGCAATAAGATCTTATGAAGAAGCAGCATCTTTTGCGCAAAAAGCAGCAGATGATACAAGAAATAGAGGAGATGAGGCAAAAGCAGGATATTATGATAGGCTTGCATCACAGTCTAAAGCAGCAGGAAAGAGCATGACAGGATTATTTAGGCAATCTCCTTCACAGAACGAAGAAAATACATTTGAACTTATTGCTCCCAAATCTAAATAATCTGCCCGTAATTCTCTCTAGTAAATTCTTCTCTCAGAAAGATTTAAATGTAATAAAGCATTCTATAAGGATATTATCCATAATTGTGAAAAGAGGGTGTATGATGCCAAATCAAGCTTTAGTTAATTATATTGTTCAGCAGCTGAATAATAGTTTTAAGCAGGAGGCTATCTCTCAGCATCTTATCAATAATGGTTATAAGCAGCAGGATGTTCTTGAAGCATTAAATGCAGCAAATTCAACAATCGTACAACAAAAATCTGCTTCTGGTACCTCTAACGCAACACAGCAACCTCAGTCACTCCAGACTACAACTTTTCAACAGTCAAGCTCTCAAAAACCTCAGATACCTCAGACAAATATACTACAGGCAAATCCTCAATTAGTCTCATACATAACACAGCAGCGCAACATGGGGTTTTCTCAGGAGCAGATCAGATCATATTTATTGAAATATGGCTACCAACAGCAGCAAATAGAGCCTGCACTTGATTCAGTATTTCATCCAAATGCAATGAATGCAGCTGCTAATAGCAGTCATATCACTCATCTAGGCGCAATTGTTGTAAGTATAATCGTACTTGTCTCAGTCTTCTCAGGTGCAGGCATATTTTTCTTCTTTAATAATGCAGGCGAAGTTCCAGAACTATTGGATTATCGCCTTGATGTTGCAAAAAAACTATTCAGTCCTGGCGAGACATTGATCTTCGAGGCAAGGATGGATAAGGCTGCAGGAGATGATTTTGATGTCAAGCTTACCCATACAGTATATGATCAAGAAGATAATGAGATAGAATCTATTGATGAGACAGCAGAAGCACAGCCTAGGATAGCAAGCAGGATGGAATTGCCTGACAACCTAAAGCCAGGTAAATACACTCTTGTTTCAATAGGGACTTATGGTGAAGATGATAGCCAAGAAGTTAAGGCTAGCTTTAATTTTGAAGTACAAGCAAAAGATGAACCCTCAACAAAGACTGATGAAGAGAAGAAGGATAAGATAGAAACACCTCCAACAACACAAAAGCCATCACAATTGCCTGACAAAAAGCCTGCGCAACAAACTACTAAACCTGATACGCCTGCACAACCCTCATCACAAGCTCCTTCATCTCAACAAGCAGCAACACCATCTTCTTCTAATAAATCAAGTGACCAGCAATCATCACAACCTAATGCTCCTGCACAACCTTCTCCTCAGCCAGATGAAGATGGGCAAAAGCTAAACTTAGACAGCATAGAAGCAGATGTAAGGACATTTGCCTCAGATACAAATAAGATCAGCCAAGCTGAATCATTATGCAAGACGCTGACTACCTCAAGAGAAAGGGATTTCTGCTATGCAGATATTGTTGAAGTGAGCAAGCAAAAGCAATTCTGCGATAAGATAGATGACTCCTACAGCAGAGATGTCTGCTATTTAAATAATTTTATGGGGCAGGGAGATTATTCTGTATGCGACATAATAAATGATTATGAATTAAATCTTGCATGCAAAGATCTTGCTAAACGCAATCCACCTATTGCACAAGCTGTTTCTCAGTCAAGCGCAGCATCACAGAGTTCTGGAGCAGCAACGAACAGCAATAATAGTAGTAGTAATGATATAGCAGGTGAAAATACAGGCAATATTACAACCCCTGAAAATAATTCAACAATAGATAATATTAATAATTCAAGTCAAGTTAATACAAATGAAGTATAAGATAGTCTGTTAAAAAAGAGGTAAATATGGCAAATTTTGTCTTGGAATTAAGCGCGCTAATCATACTAGCAACTTCTTTTGGGTTTATTGCCAAAGTTCTAAAGCAGCCTTTGATCCCAGGGTATATACTTGCAGGCATAATCATCGGACCTGTTCTTGGGTTGGTGACAAACTCAGAAATAATTGCAGGCATGAGCGAGATAGGCATTGCATTTTTTTTATTTGTAATTGGCTTAGAATTGACAGTCACAAAGCTTAAAGATGTACTTTCTGTCTCATTGCTTGGAGGCACATTGCAGATCCTCACTTTATTTCTGTTTGGCTTATGGACAGCTTATTTTCTCGGCTTCAGCAACATAGAGATGATATACCTTGCGCTTGTAGTTACATTCTCATCTACAATGGTCGTTGTAAAATTATTATCAGACAAAAAAGAGCTTGATACATTGCATGCCAGGATAATAATAGGCATACTTTTGCTTGAGGACGTTTTTGCAGTGTTTGCATTATCCACCATGTCAATCATCGAGAATATCAATCCTGCGATATTCCTTATTGCTTTATTCAAAGGTGCAATATTCCTGTTAGGCACAATAGTTATAATTGTATATGTGATGCAGCATCTGTTTAAGTTTGCAGCAAAATCCCAGGAGCTTTTGTTATTGCTTTCATTATCAACCTGTTTTTTTTTCTCTCTAATGGCAGTGAACATAGGGCAGATAATTGCTTACCTGATAACATCATTTAATTTTGATTTTCTTGGGTTATCCAGCTCACCCCAGCTTCTTACAAGCTTAAGGTCAGGATTTTCCATAGCTATAGGTGCATTTGTTGCAGGCGTAGGATTGGCAAATTTGCCGTATAACATCGAGATAATAAGCAAAGTAAGGCCATTGAAGGATTTTTTTTCAACAATATTTTATGTCTCATTGGGATTAAGCATAGGTGTCAAATTCGGTGAAAATGTCCTGGTGCCTTTAATCGTCTTGACTCTTTTTGTTGTCTTGCTTAAGCCATTTGTAATCATGTTCATATGCACCTTATTTGGATATGCAAAAAAGCCAAGCTTCCAGACAGCTATTTCCCTTACGCAGATTAGTGAATTTTCCTTGATAATAATTGCCCAAGGCATTATTTTAGGGCAGATAAAAAATGATGTGTTAGTAATAGCAATCGCTTTGTCTATCATAACCATCTCATCTACCTCTTACCTGAGCAAATATGAAGACTGGATATATAACAAACTGTTCAGGCGCATTATGCTGTTTGATAAACTCAGCCCTTCAAAGAACTTAGAATATTTTCCTGAAAAGATAAAAAGCAACATCATTGTAATAGGATATAACAGGATAGGCTATAGTGTAGTTGACAAGCTCAAGAAGCTTAGAAAAAAGATTTTAGTTGTAGATTTCAATCCTGAAGCGATAAGAGCATTGATTGCCCAGAAGATACCTTGCATCTATGGAGATATCTCTGACTTAGAGATAATTGAAAGGCTAGAGCTTAAAGGAGTCAAGACAATAATCTCAACTGTATCTGACCTGGCAGACAATAAATTATTGATAACCAAGCTTAAGCATGAGAACAATAAAGCTGTTGCAATAGTTACTGCATTGGATGTTCCTGAAGCATTGGAATTATACGATGCTGGAGCTGATTATGTCATATTGCCGCATTTCATAGGCGGAGAGCATGTCTCATTATTACTGGAAGATTTTTCGAAAAATATAAAAAATCTGTTAAAGACAAAAACTGCGCACATAGATGAGCTGCAGAGAAGGCACAGCTTTGGAAACCATCATCACATGAACAAGAACATAGGATAATTTTAAATACGAAAACCTGCATAACTTTAAATACCAAACATTTATTATTAACAACAGATTAAAATATTATCTAAAGAGGCTGCACATGAGAAAACACAAAACGGGTTCAAAAACTGATCCAAAAACACAAACAACGACTAAATTTGAGCTGAAGAACCATGAGCTCAGCATCAGCAATATCCTGGCTTTGTCATTAAGGCTTTTAAGTAATAACTATAAGCTTCTGCTTCCCATATTTCTAATAATCTATCTGCCATTAGACATCATCCCTTTATTCTTTCCGCAGCTTGACAGCTTTCAGGCATATAAAACTGCACAGCTAAACTCATCTTCAATAAGTTATGGTTATACTGCATACGGCATAATCAAAGGCTTGCTAGGAATGCTTGCCACGATAGCTGTAATATATGCTGTTAATTCAATACGGGCACACAGGAAAATTACATTGAAGCAATGTTTTCTTGCTGCAAAAGAGAGATGGCTGGATCTGCTTTTAACATCACTGTTATCTGCAGTGATATTATTAGGACTGACATTGCTATTGATAGTGCCCGGCATCATCTATTACATCTATTATCTCTTTTTTTCAGTAATTGTTGTGCTGAAAGATTTGAAATACAAAGAAGCCTTGGACTACAGCAAAAATCTTGTCAAAGGCAGATGGTGGAAAATATTTGGATTCTTCTTAGTCCTCTTTGCATTATCTTTTGTGATAGGCATAAGCATCAGCACCCTGATATCTTTTACAAAGTATAGCACGGTTTTGGGAGCAGCAGGAAATCTCATCCTTGATCTCTATGCATTGTTTGCAGTCATCTGTGTTACTGTGTACTTTATCAATCTGGATTCATTACCACACAGAAAGTCAGAGTCATAACATTTAAGGTAATAGAATGAAACTGCTTGATAATCCGATAATTAGAAGCATAGCAGGATATTCTCTGATCTTGTTGGGCATCATAGGGCTTTTCCTGCCAGCTTTACAAGGAATACTTTTAATATTGGCAGGCATATATGTACTTCAGCACCATAAAATAAAGCATACGTTTGCAAAGATTTATCATGTTGTTAGAAAAAAATAAAAAGATGGCAACCATTAACACAAAGGAATTAAAAAAACAGGCAAAAGCATTGCAGGCAATAGTCAGGATAGGCAAAAACGGAATAACTGACAATCTTATTGAGGAGATAAAGAAGATAATCAAGCTGAGAAAGCTTGTCAAGGTAAAGTTTTTGCCTTCATTCAGCGATGAGCAAGATAGGCATGAAGCAGCTAAAGAGATTGCTGAGAAGACAGAAAGCTTGCTGGTGCAGGTAATCGGCAATAATATCGTGCTGTACAAAAGATAGCCTAATTGCTTCATATAGAGAATGTATCTGTTTAGCAACATCAAAAGCTACGGCGACTGCCAATATATTACGAACATAAATCAAAGTAACTATGCTAAGTTGCGACGGGAAATGCCAATCATTGACACGACAAAATAACTAATAAAATAATTTACCAACTAACACAAATGCTTAACACAACGTAGAGGAGGAGCAACTCTTTAATGAAATAAGCTAATGTTCGTCGGCAATCGCCACCGCTTTTAGAGAGCTAAAATTTAAGGCGACTGGTAAGTTGCATTATGTAAGAAATAGTTTTTATGGTGTTTTATAATGAAACTTGAACAGGAATTTTTCAAAAAGCCAGCTAAGCCAAGCAAGATAAATGTAAATTATTTTTTCATGTGGATGCTTGTGTTCATACCTATTTCCATTGCCCTAAAATTTCTAAACTATAACAGCACTTTAATTTTTGTAACTTCTATCTTATCTCTTGTCCCTATAGCAAGGTACCTTGGCAAAGCGACTGAACAGATCTCTATCCAGACAAATAATACTATCGGCGCTTTGCTCAACGCGACATTTGGCAACATCATTGAGCTCATAATTGCAATACTTGCTATCTCTAGGGGATATATAGAGCTTGTCCAGGCATCCATAGTTGGCTCTATCATGGGCAATATCTTATTGCTTGTCGGTCTAAGCATCTTCTTTGGCGGCTTAAAATTTACAGAGCAGAGATTCAACAAGCAGGCAGCAGGAGTAAGTTCCACAATGCTAATAATTGCAGTTGTCGGATTAAGCGTGCCGACATTGTTTGCATATCTGCCAACAATACGTGGATTTGCTGCAAGGACAGATTCTATGCTCATATTAAGCCTGCTTGTTTCAGGAATACTTGCATTAGTCTATCTTGCAGGTTTACTGTTTACACTATTCACTCATAAGCATCTGTTTGACATCACTGATGAATATGCAGAAGAACGCATCAAGCCTACATGGACAAGGCGTTTTGCAGCTATTGTCTTATTTGTATTTACAATATTTGCTGCTATTGAATCAGAGTTTCTTGTCAGCACAGTCAGCCATGTATCTGAATCAATAGGTCTTTCACAGACATTCATAGGAATTGTCATAGTTGCAATCATCACTAATATTGCTGAAAAATCTGCTGCAATCACAATGGCATTAAGAAATAAAATCTCTTTGTCAATCGAGATAGGCACAAGCTCTGCAATCCAGATCGCTTTATTCGTAGTTCCTATACTTGTGTTTGTAAGCACATTCATCCTGCACAAGCCATTTCCTGTATTATTCTCATTCTTTCAGATAATCGCGATGATATTCTCAGTTATGATAATCAATTATCTTTCAAGTGACGGAAGATGCAATTGGTTAGAAGGATTACAGCTATGCAGCGTTTATTTTATACTTGCAGTTGCGTTTTATTTTGTGTAAGAAAAATTAGTTAGAAAATATCCAATTAAAAACAGAAACATTTATATAATCTATTATTATAATTTATTATAAAACATAATGAATCGTAATAAACATAGATAATCAACTAAAATAATGCACAAAGTGGTAATATGGTACAAGCAATCATAACATTGAACGAGCACGAAGACCGCATCTTAAATATTGTAAAAGGCAAATTCGGGCTTAAGAATAAGTCAGATGCTGTCAGCTTGATAATAGACAAGTTTGAGGAAGAGTTTATTGAGCCTGAGCTAAGGCCTGAGTATGTGGAAAAGATTAGGAATATTGAGAAGAAAGGCAAATTCACAAGCTATAAAAGCTTAGCTGCATTCAGAAAAGAGATTGAAGAAAATGCGTGATTTTTCTATAGAAGACCTGCTTAAGAAAATTATAAGCAAGCTGCTCAAGAAAGACAGAAATACTTATGCTGCTCTTATGAATAAGATTGATGAGATCTTAAGTGTGCAGATGTCAATCATTACAAAAATCTCCATGCGCCTTTGCAGCATCTGAAAAGAGTCCATATTAAAGGTCCGTTTGTCATGACTTTTAAGTACCTTCCAGCTGAGGATAAGGTAGTATTTTACGATTTTGATCATCATGATAATATTTATGGATAACTAAAGCACAATGCCATACTTATTCAAACTAATCGGCGCAGTTGGCCTGATCCTTATAGCTCTTGGAGTAATTACAAAACAAAGAAAAACCCAAGATAAATATTATTTGCTAGGTGGCTTGTTTCTGACTATCTACAGCATCTACATCAAAGATATGGTTTTCATAGTTCTGCAGCTAATATTTTTGGTTGCTGCGGGGTATGATTTAATTAAGAGTGATGGATAATTATAAACTCAATAATAAATCTAATTCTAGAAAAATTAAAAATCCTTCTAAATCTAAAAAAAATAACTGGACTAGAAATTAATTCTTATTGTTGTGGTTTCTTAATATGATCAGGCCTGTTGAAGCTCTTAATCAGAAACTTACCTGGCGTCTTGTCCATATCAACAAAATTGTCTGTGACATCTTTTATCCTCGAAGAAGCGCTTTTGCCGAACGCAATTACTTCAGTCCTGCAGCCAAGAGCAGTTACATGCTCTAACAGATCCTTGAAATCTCCGTCTCCAGAAACCAATACAACACAATCCAATTTATTTGCCATCCTCATTATATCCATCGCAATGCCAACATCCCAGTCGCCTTTTTTAGCTCCACCATAGAAGACTTGAAGGTCTTTTGCCCTTATCTCTATGCCCATGGCTTCCAGTGCATCAAAGAAATTCTGCTCATCCTTGACATCTGCCTTGATGACATATGCAAATGCACGAATCAGCTTTCTTCCATTGACTGCTGTCTTCAGGATTGCATTAAAATTAACTTTTGCATTATACAAATTTCTGCCAGAATAATACATGTTCTGTACATCTATAAAAACCCCTACTCTCTGATCCTTGTGCTGTGCCGTTACCATTTGTTCACCTTTTTTGTAAATTTTTCAGTATAAATCTGTTATCTTATGTGCTAGCATTGTAATAGTATTTAATAATTATTCGTTTTATTTGCCTTGTAATTGAATAGTGTTATCTCATCACAGGAAACTCTTCCTTAAATCCGCAGTTTATGCAGAGGATCCTGCCATTTGCAGCATCAATCTCCAATGTGTTTTTCCCGCATTTAGGGCATGTTTGCATGGTTTTTCTCTGGAGATCTTCTTCTGAAAGGATGTCATCTACATTGTCTTCGTGGATGATGTCATTCTGAGATTGTTTTTTTAATCTTATCATCTTCTTAAATCGAAAGAATTATCTTATTCATCTCTTCTATCCTTTCAAAATCCTTATCTAATGTAACTAGTATTAGATTATTTTCTATCACTTGGCTTGCAATCATTAAATCAGCTAACGGAATTATATTTCCAAGTTTTTCATACTTTCTTTTTAAGCCACTAAGTGTCTCGCCTGTTTTTTTTATGATATTAATCATATTAAAATTGTTAATAAATGCCAAAGCTTTCTCTTTATTATGCAGTTGTTTACCTTGTATTCCATCATAAAATTCAAAATAATTCATAAAAGTAATCTGTGGAGCCGCAGGGTATAATTCCATGTATTCCTTGAGCTTTTCAATTACCGCTTTATTTCTTTTCTCTATCTCTATCAACAATGAAGTATCAAATACAAGTGTCATCTTCTGAATCCATATTCTTTCCTTAATTTTGCAACATGTTCGTGCATTTCCTTAGCTTCTTTATCGTTCAACAGCTTTTCACCATAAAGAATCTGGTTCCACAATTCTTTTGATCTGCTATCATAATTATCCACCATATTTGAGAGCAATGCCCCCATATTAATCCTATTTCTAACTGCCAAGTTCTTGAACTTATACCAGGTTTTCTCATCAACATTCTTAAGCGTTTTAAGTGCCATATTAAGTATTAAAGTAATACTAGTATTTAAATATTACTATTTCCATCTGCGACATTTCGCTCATACTTCTATGACTTTTTTGTCCCATAAACTTCTGCTGTACTATACGAGTGTTTATTAATAGTCTGTTACTACTAACATGTTTATTGACGATAAAGTGTCAATGATAGTAATTGATAATAATATTAATAATTTAAAAATAAAATTAGGGGGCATAACCATGAGCAAAGAAAGCAAAGAACCTAAAGATTATAAAGAAAAAAACCAGAAAGAAACAGCTGAAAAATCAGACCATAAGCAATCAGATCAGAAAACAGATCAAAAAGCTGTTACTCCAGCTGTTCCAGATCCATTAGCTAATCTCCCTAAAGAAGCCCAGGAGAAATTAAAAGCGATCAAATCCAAATTAGAGAAATTTCAGAAGAATTTGCTGGACAAGTTTGACAAATATATAATGGGCATTGCATTATTGCCTCCGCAGAAAGAGCAAGGCACAGAAAAAGTTGACAAAGACAAAATTAATGTCGTAATCCTGATCGATGATTCTGACTCAAAGAAAATGAGCAAGTTTGAGCTTAAGGACAAGCTTGGTTCAATTATTGCTCAGATGGGAACTGAAATTGACAAAAACATGATTACCCAGACAATAATTTGCAGTGAGCTATGGCAGAGCTGTTATGATGCCAAATATGATCTTCTGCAAACAGTTGCATTAGCAGCGCCTATCTTTGATACAGGCATGTTAGCTGCAGTCAAGATTGCAGAAATCCATAAGTCAATGGTATTAAAGAAGTTTGAGAAATATATAGTCAGCTATGTTTTGGCAGGAAGCTTAGTGCAGGGAAGAGCAACATCTTCATCTGATATTGATGTCTGGATTGTTATTGATGACACAGATGTCAAAAAAATGACAAGAGCAGAGTTAAAAGATAAGCTGCGTGCAATTATAATTGGTATGGGCATAGAAGCTGGTGAAGTAACAGGCATCAGAAACAAGCTTAACATCCAAGTTTACATCCTGACAGATTTCTGGGATAGCTTGAAGGAAGCAAATCCAATAATCTTTACTTTGTTGAGAGACGGAGTCCCATTCTATGATAGAGGTGTGTTTATGCCTTGGAAACAGTTGCTTAAGATGGGCAAGATCAAGCCAAGCAGAGAAGCAATTGATATGTTCATGGGTTCAGGCGACCAAATGCTTAGAAGAGTCAGAGATAAATTAAGAGACATGGGTATGGAAGATATCTATTATGCGCTTTTAACACCAAGCCAGGCAGCTATAATGATGTTTGGGATTGCACCACCTTCTCCAAAAGAAACTCCAGAAGTTATGAGAGATATTTTCGTAAAAAAAGAGAAATTACTTGAAGACAAATTTGTAGAGATCCTTGAGCGTACTATAAAAGTAAGAAAAGATATCGAGCATGGCGAGAAAAAAGAGCTTACAGGCAAAGAGCTTGATGAGCTTTTAACAGATGCAGACAAATTCCTGAAGAGGATCAATCGCTTGTTTACACAGATAGAAAAGATCAAGGAAGAGGAATCAATGCTCCATACTTACGAGACAATTGTTACTCTAGTCAGAGATGTGCTTAAATTAGAAGGCATCGAAAAAGTTTCTGAGAAAGAGATGGTTGAGCTGTTTGAAAAACAATTAGTTTTAGCAGGTAAGATTCCTGACAAGTATCTGAGGATATTGGTAAGCATAGTCAAAGCTAAGAAAGACTTTGATGACAAGAAACTTACCAAGCAGGAAGTTGAGCAAGCTCATAAAGACAGCAATGAGCTCATCAGGTTCATCCTTGAATATACACAAAGGAAGCGCGGCAGAGAATTAGAGAGGACAAAGCTCAGGATAAAGCACGGTAGCAAATTTGGTGAAGTGATTTTGCTTGACAAGGTTGCATACATCATAAATGACATTGATGCTGAGCAGAAAGAGATCTCTAAAGCTGCAATCAATGAAAATGGCAGCTTAGGAACAACAGAGCCTGCTACAATGGAAGAGCTTGAGCATGCGATCTCAAAAGTAGAGATTCCTCCAAAAGTGTTCATCAAAGAACTTTTGTTCGAAAACCTAAGGAACATATTCGGCAAGGATGTTGAAGTGCTGGTTAATTATTAATAATTAAGGTTTTTTCTTTTTCAATTATCTTTTTATTTTTTCCCCCAGTTATAAACATAATTTTATAGTTTATAATTTACATTAAGCATTTTGTGTCATAATATTTATAAGATAGCAGCAATTTGCTTCTCATTTATGGAAGATCCAGCAGCAACATTAGAAACAAGAGTTGGTTTAGCACAACCAGATGCACCAAAAAGTTCTAAAGTATTTGCATACTGTATAATTGAAGAGAAGATACGTAAGATAGGTGGATATCATTTTGAAGGCGTTGATCAAGCAGGGTTAGATAGATATTATCGCAAAAATCTTGTTGCTGGACGCGCTTTCAATTTTGCTATCGTTACAACTGAAGTCAATGGCATTTGTTTAGAAGATGCTCTTTTTAATCTAGTGAATAGGGTTACTGCTAAGTATGAGAGTGTTTATAATCATATGTCTGCAAGAAAAAAGAGGAAATTTAACCTTGACAGATTTGTATTGATTTTAAGAGATCAAGGATACACCGTTTCTTATTCTTCTGCACCAAAAGGTAAAGTGGATAGTCCAGTTACAACAGCTGATCCTTTAGTGCCTGTAGTCAAATAATTCTTCTAATTTCAGAAACATTTAATAACTTCTTAGGTTTAACGTACATTTAATTATTTATTATACAAATTAATTCAAGTAAAAAATCTTGAGGTGAAATCATGAAACAGCATGTGGAAAAATTAGGGGTATACGCATTTTTGGTTGGGACAGTTGTTGCAATATTGCTAGGCGCTTTTCCACTTCCTGTCCAGTGGTTAGGCATAAAAGTCTTAGTTCTGGCAGCATTAGGTATAGTAGTCGGTTATCTGAATGTCCAGGACCATGAGCTGCAGCTATTCTTGATTGCAACATTGACATTGATAGGCGTCTCAAATGTATTTACTCTTGTGCTGACAGATGTGCCAGTTATAGGTGCAACTCTAGTAAACATTTTCCAGAATCTGCTTGTATTCTTCGCATCAGGGGCAGGAGTGCTTGCTATAAAGGCAGTGCTTGATGTGGCAAGCGAGAAGTAGATAATTATAAATAAATAATTTTTTGTTTTATATCTTTTTATTTTCTTTTTTTATTCATTATATATACTTTCTCACTTTTTCATTAGCAATGTTTTTATATAACATTTGCATTTAGCTTAGTATTATGTTGCATGTAAGAAGATGCGGAAACTGTTTTGCATACCTTGGCATAGAGACAGCTAGCTGTCCAGGCTGCGGCTCAAGCCTGCTTGATGTAGGGGTTACTATCGAGCACACAAACCGCTGCCCATTTTGCAAGGACATACTACATGGCTCAAACACCCAATGCAGAAAATGTGGTGCACATTTCATGATAGAAAGGGCGCACTGGTATAGCTCATAGAAATTGGGTAATCAACTTTTAGTTGCGCTAATAAACACAATCGTCTTCTTATCAACATCCTTCACATCAATTTGTGTCTTAAACCCAAGCTCGTTGAGAATTGTCCTTAATATCAAAGTCAGTTCTTTTGCAGGATGTTTTTCTAGCAGAGAATGATAATTATCAACTTCAGCAAAAGATTGCACTATCACTATTTTCCCCTCGTCTTTTAGCACACGCATGCATTCTGCCAGCATGACATCAATCCGTTCAATATAATTGCATAAGAACACAGCGACTATTGCATCAACACAATTATCTTTTATAGGCAATGAATGTTCAACGTTTGCCTGGATTCGTTTGATTGTATTATTCTCATAACCATCATGATTATCAATTTTAGCTATCTCTACTCTCTCAGACACACCTATTGTTGCTAGCATATCATGTGAGATGTCTAGATTAATTGCTTCTTTGAGGTAAGGGGTATTTCCTGTGCCTAGCTCTAAAATCGATCTTTTTGCAGATTCATTAATTCTAGTTATTATTTCTTTTAAAATAAATTCCCTATATCTCTGCTCAACCCTCTGTTTCCAGAAAAATGCTTCCTTGTCCCAGAACACTCTTGCATTGTACGGCCATCCTTTAAGCACAGAAACATTATTTGCAATCGCTTGCATCTCTTTAAAGATCTGAAGCTGCTTATTGATATCAGTTTCTTTATTTAACAGATCCATCTTCTGATCAAACTCATCCAAAGCACGATCTTCATCAAAAAGTTTCATAACAGTATTTTTCCTGAGAGTATTTGTCTGTTGCATTAATGAGAAGGAATCATCAGGGGATTATAAATTTTTACTTCGCAAAGTTTATATATACTGGTTTTCTTATATGTGATATTGTTATTTATCAGTATCAGAGAAAAATAGTGTATTATTGAAGATTATGTTAGTAAAGAGGGTGTTGAAATGGTAAAGGGTGGAGATCCAAGTGCAGCAGGAGTTACTTATGGCTTAAGGACAGTTGTTACTAGGTATTCTGGGATTTTTGATTTTGAAGGACTGCAGCGTATCATGGTCCAGTGGCTTAAGGCAAGAAGGTTCTGGTTTCATGAATCTACATACAAGCACAAGCCAGGCACAGAGTTCGGAAGGGAAGAGGAGATGTACTGGATTGCGCAGCGAAATGTGGATTCTTATGTCCAGTATAATATTGAGATATACTTTCATCTGTTTGACATAAACATGGTGGAAGTAATACAAGACGGAGAGAAAAAAAAGCTCACTAAAGCAAGGATGGAGATCTGGTTTTCTGGAAGAGTAGTGTTTGATTACCAAGGCCATTGGGACAAGAGCAAGTTCCATAGGATCCTGCGCGGTATTTACAATAAGTATGTACTTGTTCCAGAGGGTGTCTTATCGAGTATCTATTGGGATGAACTTTATTACAGGATGCTGAAACTTAGGGATTTGGCAAAAGACTACTTAAATATGAAAACAAAAGGATATGAGTATAGAAGATATTTAAGAGATAATATTTAAAAGATAAATTTATATTTTGATTCAACATATGCTTATTAATACTATAAAAAAAGGAGGATTCGCAAAAATTTAGTCAAAGAGTTGTAATATCGAGCGAAGCGAGATATTCGATGGTTTGATTAAACTTTAGTGAAACTAAAGTTTATGGTTGAAAAATACATCGTAGTCGATCAACTGAAGACAGAGTATGAAGGATTGCTAGATATCAATGGCTTGTTTAATCTCATAGACTCATGGTTTTTTGAGAAAGGATATGATAAAAACGAAAAGAAGAACCAGGAGATAATTCTTGATGACGGCTCAAGGTCGATGTATTTTGAGATGAGACCATGGAAAAAGCATACTGAATATGCAAAGAACACCATGAAAGTCCAGGTCTATGTCACAAAGCTAAAAGATGTCGAGATTGAGCAGAACGGCACAAAGATAAAGACAAACCAAGGGCATCTGCTTATAATCATGAACGGATACCTTCAGACAGACTGGCAGTCAAGATGGAATGATAAGCCTTTCCTGTATTTCATGAACATCATGATGGATAAGTATATATTCAGCTATTACACTGCAAAATTTCGCTCAAACTGCATGGCTGATGTCAATGATGTCCACACAAAGATCAAGAATTTCCTGAACATGTATAAGTATAGTGGCGAGTTTATGCCGCAGTGGACAGCGTAAATATTATAATTAATAACTATAAATATATTAAAAAATAAACAAAACAAATAATATTACAAAAGAGGAGGATTCGCAAAAGTTTATCTAAAGAGTTGTAATATCGAGCGAAGCGAGATATTACGATGATTTGATTAAACTTTAGTGAAACTAAAGTTTATGGTTGAGAAAAAGATACTTGTCGATGATTTGCGCATGCAATACACTGGATTGTTTGACGTAACAGAGTTGTATAGATTATTCGATGAGCTTATCCATGAAAGAGGTTATGTCAAACTTGAGAAAAAGAGCGATCAGTTCATGACAAAGCACGGCAGGCAGATCTACCTTGAGATCAGGCCAGTAAAAGAATTTGAGCAGGACTTCCTCAGCACAATAAAGATCAGGATAAAGATGAATGATGTCAAGGATGTTGTACTAGAAGTAAATGGTGCTAAAAAACAGTATAATCAAGGCAACCTCCTGCTGATCTTTGACGGCTGGACAACCACATTCTATGAATTTGCTTGGGAGACTAAACCTGTATTTGTTTTTTTACGGATGTTAGTCGATAAATATATCTATAAGGTCAGCTTTGGAAAATATGAAGGCGAGATAATCAATGATGTGCATTATATATATGACAGAGTAAAAGCACATCTAAACTTGCACAGGTATGCAGGCGACACTAGCCAAGGCAATAAAGCAAATAAGGAGATGGTTGGCACAGACTCTAGTGTATATGGTACTTCAGCCAATCCCAACACTGAGACTGAAGTGATCCAAGGTTCACAAGAGAATAAAGACAATGAAAGACAAGAGGGCAACAAACATGTGGCAACTGCTTAAGGATTTTTTAAAGACATGGCATCCTAGCTCGTATTGGCATCTAGCCCATAAGCCGATGCTTGATGCATATAAGTATTTCTTATTCATCATCCTAGTTGGATTTATCGGCATGATCCTTGTCGGATTGCCTAAATTCATACTTATCCCTGATTATCTGCAGGCAAAGATGCAGAATTTTGATGAGCTTAACGTAGATTTAGATGTTAAGATGAATAACCCTATTGTCCTAACTTCACGTGAGCCTGAGATAGTCATTGATACGACAGGCCAGCTTAATAATGTCAGCAAGGTAATGAAGTATACCCATCTCTTTATAACTAATGACACGCTTTATTACAAGATCTTCCTAAAACCTAAAAAACTAGAGCTTTCTAGATATAAAGATGTTTTAAAAGAAAAAAAACAGTATGCAACTGCAGTATATTATCTGATAATATTCTCTTTGCCGTCAATCTTATTCGTGATGTTGATTATCATACTTATCCGATATCTAGTCATAACCCATGTAACTGCACTGCTCGGATTTGTTCTGACTAGGCTAGCAGGCTATGCTATCGATTTTAAGACTATTTTCAACAGTGCGCTTTATGCCTCTACAGTCATGATATTGCCAGAGCTGATCTTATTTCCATTGTTAAAGCCATTGTTTAATGTGCCTATCGCATTGTTTGTCATCCTCTATATTATAGTCATCGTCATAGAATGCCAGAAATTGAAGCACAGGGTACATTGGGGGAATATGTAGTGCATTTAAATGGTTTAAATCAATTAAATCCTTCTAATTCCGAAAAGAATATAAATGAGTAATATTATTCTATTAGAAATATTCCAGATGTAATAAATAATTGTAATTTTATTCCGTAAATTAAGAGGAGGAGGAGGCAAACACATGTCATACACAATTCAGGAGATAAAAGAGCTCAGGAAAAGGCACAACCTGACGCAAAACCAGCTAGCTAAAAGAGCGAGTGTAAGCCAGAGCCTGATCGCAAAGATAGAATCTGGAAGGATAGATCCAACCTATTCAAAAGTCCAGAAAATATTTGAAGCATTAAGCAGCTTAGAGAACAAAAACGAGGTTGATATTTCTCAGATTATGAACAAAAAAATAATTCCTGCGCTTCCTAAGGAAGATGTGCATTCTGTAATCAAAAAGATGCAGAAATATGAGATTTCACAGATGCCAGTGCTAGATGGTGACAAGCCTATTGGTCTAGTGACTGATACAAATCTGCTAAAAAAAATTGCAGAAGTGGATGACCCAAGCAAACTTAGCTCTATCCATATAAAAGAGGTCATGGAAGACTGCCCACCGATTGTCACAAAAAACGCAACATTAAAAGTTGTTCAGAGCTTATTATTGCATTATCCTGTCGTGCTTGTAACTGAAGCAGGACAGCTGATCGGCTTGATAACAAAGGCAGATATACTTGGTAAAGTGTATAAATAAGTAGGTATATTTTTTTATATGTCCTTTCTTCTCTAATTACCAGATTATCCTATCAAAAACCAATAGCTTTAAAAAACAATTAACTATTGTTAATAAATGGCAACTGAAACACGAAATTATAACCATAACAACTCAATAGAATCAGCTATCGAAAGAATAAGGCTTCCTATCTCACAACCAAAAAAAACAGTGTTTGTCTGCAACGGATGCTGCTGCGGCCATGAGGAGAAAGGAAATCCTAAAGTGAATAATCTTCTCTTTATGCAGCTATTGAACGGAGAAAAGAATCTAACAATAGAGCAGCCATACTGCTTAGGCCCTTGCAGAGAGGCAAATGTCATCAAGGTAAATGTCAAGGATAAGAACGCAGGAAATAATCCTAGAGATCGTGATAAAAATTACTGGTTCAGAAGAATCAATACCGAGCAAGACGTAAAAGATGTAGCTGAGTTTGTCAAAAATCCTAGAAATATCTCTTCTAATCTAAGAGACAAACAGATGTGGTTCAGGTGAATAAAAACGCCAGCACCAGGATTTGAACCTGGAAGTCCTTGCGGACAGCTGATTTCGAGTCAGCCGTAATACCGGATTATACGATGCTGGCAAAAATAGGTTATTAAATAAAGCAATACTATTAAAAGTATTCTTAAAAATTTATAAATCTCTATTATTTCAGGCAGGGTAATACTACTATTAATAATTATACCTACCAACTATTAAAATAATAACCTCTAAATAGAAAAATAATTCTTCTTACTTATGCTTAATCACAAATGCCCCAACCAATAATATCCCCATGCCTGTCAGCAATATTAGTGCAATTATTATCAGAGTTGTCTGGAATGAAGTATCAACAGGCTCTTCTATTGTGTCATACACTGCAAATCCAGGAACTGATGCCAATATTTCTTCAGCAGTTTTCTCAACCACAACAACCTGCTCTTCTACTTCAGAAGGCTTTTCCATGACTTCCTGTTTCACTTCAGCTTCTTTCTGCTCTAAGCAATCTTCAACAACCAGCTGCACACTCTTTTCTTTGCTCAGATGAGTCTTGTCATAATAAGTAGATAATCTGAGGTCATAAGTACCAGCTTCCACCTCCTTACTTAACTTGATAGGATAGAATTTTGAGAATATGCTCTCATCATCGCTGTCTCCTGTGCCTTCCTGAAGATCAAGCATCTCCCTTATGCTAAGGTTAAGCAAGGAATTTTCAATAACCAATAATCCATCATCCTCTTGGTCTTTGCCTAGATTGTTAACGACTACTTGCAGTACGCTTTCATATTCACAGCTTACTTTAGGTGGAGTTAATGCTGCTTTTGTTATAGCAAGCTCATGGTTCTTTTTCTCAACAACTAAAAACACAGTTGCATTATCCTTGTAATCAATCCCATCTGTTCCGCGTCCAGAAGCAGTCACTATAAGCTTATATTCCCCTTTATCAGCATACACAGGAATCTCAAAATTAAGCTTTGCTTTTTCCTCATCTCCTGCGTCAAGGTCAATATCCTCATCTTCATCATCCAAATCATCATCATCGTCAACATCTTTTAATACACCGTCTACATCAACGTCATTTATCTCAAAATCCGAGCTTGTAAATAAGTTCTCAATTTTCACAGTGACTTCTACATTCTGCCCTGGCTTTATGTCGCGCGATTTTGCGCCATCTACCAGCGTATCTTTCTTATCTCCTTCTTCATCATTTATTTTGAGCTTTATCTCTGTGATAGAAAGCCTGCTTGCAGCAGAGATTGTCAGATTATAGCTCTGGTTTACGCTTAAGTTGCCGTCGCTTACCCTCAAAGTTATGCTGTATGTCCCATTCTGTCCAAATACAGGCAGCCAGCTTATTGAGCCAGTTGCATTGTTGAGTGACATTCCCTGAGGTATGACAGATGAATTTGCAATAGCTAATAATGAATAGCTTAGTGTATCATTGTTAGGGTCAACAGCAACAACATTATAAGTATATTGAGACCTTTCCTTGCCTGTCAATATAGGAGTTGAAACTATCACAGGAGCAACATTTGTTGTATTAGGAGATGCCAAATAAGAAGTGAAATGCGCAACTTCAAAGCTTAAAGCACCAGAACCGTCTTTAGTCAGATTTACAATATAGCTTACGTTTGTGCATAAAGTATCAGGGCAGTTTACAAATCCATTGCCATCTTCCAGATCAACTTTTATTATTGGTTGTGATTTAAAATCAAGTGTCTGCATACTTAATTTTGCAGATTTATTTAACTGTGGCAATTGCTTTGAATCAATTCTCACAAATCCTTTTGAGATATTTACAAAATTATCCAAGTCAACTACGTCGCTTAAATCCAGATTCTGTTTAAAGCTAACTAAACCAAGAACCTGTGTTGGCTGTCCACTAACTGATTTTCCAAGTGTAACATTAGCAACGTCACTTAAGTTAGCAACTGTGCTAAAGTTTGTCGTCAAACTACTATCAAATGTGCTTGCTACTGGCTTGTCTGCAACTGTTAATGTCCATGTTTTTGTTGCAGTTGCATTGCTAAGATCTTTCACACTAACTTTTACCACAAAGTTTCCTGTTGTGCCATTTGCTGTGAAGTTTACTTTTTTATTATCACTTGCATCTACACTTAATAAACTATTGAATGAATTATTATTACCATCTTTTGCTTCCCAAGTAAATGCTAAGTTATCGTTTAAATCTACATCTGATACACTGACATTAAACATCTGCATACCAAGCTCGCTTATCTTAGGATTGTCAAATACAGGATAGAATGCAGTAATTACTGGTGCGTCATTTGAGTTTGTCACATTTATCTGCACAGTCTGTGTTGAAGTTGTATTATTTTTATCTGTTACTGTAAACTTAACGCTTGTTGTTGGCACATCACTGTTCACTGGCAAAAATGTCACATTAGCAAGAGTATTATTTACTTTTGTAACTGTAAACCTGCTATCGTTTACAGTATAAGTCAAACTTTCTCCAACAGAACTTCCGTGGAGTAAATCATCATCATTTGCTGTCAATGTAAATGCAACAATAGAATCTTCAGTTGCCTGTACTACATTGTTTGTTCCGACTGTATTAAGTACAGGCGCATCGTTTGAATTAGTTACAGTGACTAATACATTTAGTGATGCGCTTACATTGCTTAAATCATTTACACTAAACTTAATTGCAAACTTTCCGACATCATTATTTGTTGGCAGGAAAGTTATGTTTGCTAATGTATTATTTACTTTTGTTATTGTGAATCGTGTATCATTCACAAAATATTCAATGTTCTCCTGATTCTTGGTGTCATCATCACTGACACTTAATAAGAATACCAAGAACAAATCTTCAACTGCTTCAACAGTATTATTACTGCCAACAGTATTTAAGCTAGGCGCATCGTTTGTATTTGCTACAGTAATAGTGATTGCCTGTGAAGCATTTAGTTGCCCATCGCTGCAGATAAAATTGACATTATGGTTTCCTACATCATCATTAGTTGGTGTCCATGTGAAGTTGCCGCTTACAGAGTTAATTGTAAATTGAGTTGCGTTCTCATAATAAGTTAGGCTTGTAGTTTCTTCATCTGTGCAATTGATGTCATAATATAGTGAGCTATCTTCATTCACTATTAGATTTACAAGTGTTTGCGCAAACACAGGCGCATCATTTACTGCAGTGACATTTATTGTAAATTGCTGCTCAGATATTGCATTTAAACTATCGTTTACTCTGGCAGTTACATTATTATTACCTGTCTGTATATTGGAAGGAGTCCATGTTATTAAACCAGTAGTTGAGTTTAGTGTCATGCCACTAGGCATTGTAACAAGAGAAAATACAAAGGTAGATGAATCTCCAGGATCAGCATCTGCTGCATCAACATCATATTGATACAAACTATCTTCAGTTGCTGTTGTTATAGCTATGCTAGTTATGGTTGGCGCCAGATTTACATTATTCACCTGCACAACTATCTCTGTGCTGTTTGAGTTTCCTGCTGTATCAAATACAACTGCTTTTAATGTATGGTTGCCATCGCTAACTTCTGAGCTGTTCCATGATAAAGAATATACCCCGAATAAAGGCAAGATTAAGGTTTGTTTTTCAATACCATCAACATAAAATGAGACATTATTTAGAGCAGCATTATCGGTTACAGAAACGTTAAATTCAACTATGCCTTCTACAATGGCATTATCTGATGGCGAAGTTATTTGAACATTAGACTTGATTTGCTCTAATGAAAGAGTAAAGACATATTCGCCTGAATAGTCAACCTCTCTGCTTTCCTGCAATAATAAGTGTTTAGGATCTGTAGAATTTATCACAAAAGTATGGTTGTTGAATGATAAAGTATTAGTTGCATTTTGGATATATTCTGTCAAAACTGTTCCATCGCTTGTCTTACCAAAGCCGTCTGTTGTATCTGACATTACAAGATTTCCAAAAGTATCAGTTGCTGAGACTGAAGCAAGGCCTACTGCACCATTCGTATCAGTAACGCTTGCAACAACATAATGCTTGACTGTTGCGTTTGCATCTGACTCATCTACAAAGTTAAGTGTTGAGAATGAAGCATTTAATATGTCAAGATTTGTTTTGTGCTTCAAGAAGATGTCATCATCTAAACTAGCTATAAACTTAGTGTCTAATATAAGAGCATCAGAAGAATAATTTAAGACTACGCCATTCTCATTCTCCTCAAAAATACTGCTTAAAATAAAGAGATCTTTTAATCCAAATCCAGTTATGCCTTTAAAGCTGTTTTTGAAATAGGTATTTTTCACAAAGGTATTGTTTGAATTCTGAAGCTCAAGCGCCAGAGTATTATTCTCAAACATGCTTGATTTAATTTCAATGCCTGCAGTGTTTGTAGCTTCGATTGCAGTTCCAAAATTCATGATTTTTGCATTTATTATTGCGACATTCCTTGAATCAATCTTGAACAGGTCAAGGTTGTCTTTGAGCAATACTGCAATGCCCTGCCATACCTGAGCGATATCATCATAATCTGTGCCTATTAATATTGAGCCATTAAAATCCAAAGTAAGGTTATCTGAAAATATAACTAAAAATCCGTCAGAATTTGCATCGCTTGCATAATATGTTCCGTTGCATAATGTCGTGTTTCTGACTAAGTAGAGGTCATCTTTAGGCACTGTGCAATCACCATTTTTTGCTAATTCAACTGAGCCATCTGTCGTTCTTCCAAATGCTAAATCATTTCCAGGATTGCTAGCATAACTCATGCTGTCAATTAACATCGAATTATTATCATACAAAGATAATGTGTCGCCATTATTATTGAGCTCTATCTGTGTTGCATACGTATTGCTTTTTTTGTTTTTATAAATCACAAAAAAGTCGTTTGCTGCCAAGATAGGTGTTGCGTTGCTAGGGATGATGAATGTCTTTCCGCTGCTGTCATTCAACATCCATCCTGTCAAATTAATAGTTACATTGCCCTTATTATAAAGCTCAATCCACTCATCTCCACTTGTAGAGCTGCCATCTAAATCCCAGTCAACATTATTAGGAGAAGGCATCAGCTCATTGATAAATACATTAGCAGATACGCTAATAGAAAAGAGTGTTAATGCAAATATGGAGAATACCACCGTGCAAAAAAAATCTCTCAAAGCTAATTTATCAGATTTATTCCTAAACGCCAATCTATTCCCCCCACAAATGTAAAAACTATATAGAAAAATACTTTACTCCTATTTAAAGGTTATGAAAATTAGCACTTTAGAGTAGAGAATTTATTTTCTATTGCTCATCTCTTGCCAATTCCTGCGTGCATCCTCAATTCCTTTATCGTCTCATTGATGCTAGTATGCCTTATGCTGATGCAGTCTATGCAAACGCCTTCTATCAGCCCAAATACAGTCTCAAGGTTCTTTACGATTGCTTTAGTCTTCCATGAAATCTTTCTCTCATTCAATGCAGTAATAAGCTCTTCAATCTTTTCCATGGAATTGCGTAGATTGTCTAAGATTATATTGACCTTAAAGTCTGAAAGATTGCTTCTAATCCCTTCTATTCCTCTGCTGCTTAATTTTCCTTGCAACTTAGCTTCCTTTTGCATCAGGATCTTGTTTATGTCAATCAGATAACTAGTGAATGCATGAAGATTACCCTCAATATAGTCAAGCTGGTCTTCTATCTCATGCTTTGTCAATTGTTTTTGACCAGACAGCCTCTCATTAAGCTTATGTATCACGCTGTCAATCTCTGCCCTGAAATTATACAATCCGCTGATAATTCTTGTAATTCTCTCCTGAAAAGAAAAATCATATAATTCACTCAATATCCTTTCCTGCTTTACTGAGAATATTTTTGAGATTGCAATGCCGAATATGAACAAGCTCAACACTACCTCAATTACTGAAAAAATTCTTGAAATTCCTAATGGCCTGATATCTCCATAACCCAAGCTTGTCGATGTTACAAAACTGAAGTATATTGCATCTAAGTATCCTGTGAAATCTGTTGAAATTCTACTAGTATTACTGTAAATGCCATGATCAGCTGTAAATGAGAGCAAGAAAAAAATGCTTCCAAATAATGTTATGAACAGAAAATAGAATATGATAATCAGGTCAAAATCAACCTTTCTGATAAATCTGTCTACGTGAAAAGATAGTTTCATTGTTCCCCCAATAAACTTAACTAATTCAAAATACAATTAAGTCTAAGTAAGCTAATAGAATTTAAAAAATTTGTGACGAATAACTAAAAAATAATAAATAACTAGTAATAATAAAATAAAAGTAATAATCCTAACACATCTAATGCTTAGGCATTATCAGCATGCTTACAAGCACAGTCACTGCGCCTAATCCCAGCAAGAAGCTAACTACCAATACTGGCACAAAATAGTCGCTGTCTTTGAATGAAACATTTTCATCATCTACAAATACTGGCTCTTTGCCATCTTCTGCCTGAGCTCCTGGCTGTTTTTGTCCAGACTGTTGCTGTCCTGCCTGTGCATTCTGTCCTGATTGTGTAGTTTGTGTTTGCCCTGTTTGTGTAGTTTGAGTATTCTGTGTTTGTGTAGTTTGCTGTGCACTCTGGTTCTGCGGATTGCATTCTTGCACAACAAGTTGGACATCTCTTATATCATCTAATATTGTATCGCTGAATAATAACTTTGCTCTTATTGGGTATGTTCCTGCTTTCAAAGTATCCTTTAAAGCAATCGGAACAGAAAATCTTGCCCTGCTATCTGCTTCTTTGTAATCATTGGTCAATTCAATATCTGTTCTCTTATAATTCAGGCCTAGCTCTGCGCTTGTGACTTCAAGAGCTGCCTCTTCTTCTTCCTTTGAGCCGATGTTTGCAATCTCTATGTCTAATAGAGTATTTCTTTTGCATGAAAGCTGGCCATCTAATAAATTCATCTTTCTTATCTCTAATTCATGATCCTTTCTATCAACTTCAAGTGTAAACTTAAACACAACCTTATGCCTTGCTTTTGTGCTTTCATCTCTGCCTTCTGCTTCTATCGTAACATCATAATTATCTTTTTCAGCATCTACAGGAACAACAAAATTCAGATCAACTGACTCAGTGTTTTCTGCATTTACATCGATATCTGTAACTTCTTCATCTAGGTCATCTTCATCATCTATATTCTCAATTGTTACAGTAACATCGATATCTTGTATCTCAATATCCTCAGCATCTGTAAAATCATTCTTTAATTTGACTTTTATCCTTAATGGCTTTCCAGCTTGAACATCATTAATCCTGTCTCCTGTCAATTCCATGGATTCAGTCTTCTCTCTGTTTTGGATGTCTGTAAATGTGACTTCGACTTCTTCTACACTTAATTTTGAAACAGTCTGCACATAAAAGTCTGTGATTGAAACATTGCCAGTCAGATTAGGGCTTGTGATGATAAGATCTCCTATGTCTGTTTTTACTCCTGCAGTCAAGTCTGTAGAAATAACGCCCTTAACTATGAAAGATTTTATCTCTCCTGGATTTATTGCATCAAAAGCTTGTGTACTCGTAAAATTAACATTGTTCGTAGAAAACAAGATTTTGTATTTAACATCTGCAGTTGAAGAAACTACCACATTACTCAACACAGTATCTCCTGTATTTTGTAAAGTCAAATTTGTAGTTGCATTACTTCCTAAGCTTTGAATATCTGTACCCAGCCTTAAGCTTGTCGGCAAAGTTAATTGTGTAACTGCATCTCTGACATTCAATGCCAAATTTAGAGATTCAGTCTTGTTTGCCGAAGAGCTGTTATAAGTGACATTTACTTTGCTTGTATAATTTGCTGTCTTCTGTAAATTTAAAATTCCTGATAAGGTCAATGATACAGCTTTAGATTCACCTATTCCTAATGCAAAGCTTGTTGTGTTTAAAGCCGCTACTGAATTAGAAATTGTGTTGCTTACATTTGCAGCATCAACAAAATTCTCGACTTGCAAATTAACTGATAATGCGACATTTCCATTGTTTGTTACAATAAAACTATTTGATATTGAGCTTGAAAGATTCTTAAGCCAAAGCAAGTTTGATGCAGTGCTTAAAGAAACGTCTGCATTATGCGCAGCGACTGCTATGCTTACTAGTTGAGATGCACTGTCAGTACCATTACTTGCTGTAATATTACATACGCTTGTGCCTACAAAACTAACTGCAGGATGGAATGAGAAGTTTGTCAGATGACCAGAGCCAACTAAGCTTCCAACAATCTCAGTTGCATTACAATCTAATGTGTATCCTGTTGTATCATTTGTTGCGAAATTTGAAAGAACAATTAATTTATCTTCAGTAGTATTCTGGATATGTGTCTGTGAAGGAATTGCGCTGAATGTCAGTGCGTTGACTGTAGTCACTAATGCCAGTGCCAAGAATATCCCTAAGATTATAGTTTTTAATAGTCTCTTCATTTAAATCCCCCTTCAAATTATTGCAATAAAGTATAAATTTGCTGATTTTAATGTCTGTTATCACTCTGGAGTAATGGACCATATATAAATATTATGGTAGTAGGAAATATAGGTTGGAGTAGGTATGTTTTAATAGGAAGAATGTGCGTTTATTCGGTTAGATAAGTTAGAGATAGAAATCCTTATTAACAAGAACAATATACCAATAATATAGCTTTAATGATTTATCATTGCAGACAGGTTAAGATTATTTTAAAAGAGCGTGGTCAGTTTGAAAAAGAATCTAAAGACATTTGCAGTTGTTCTATTAGTAGCATTGGCTATTATCCTAGTAGGCTGCTCAAACTTTTTAAGCCCTGCAAAATATTTCAAAGCAAATCCTGAAGTAAAAAAATTTCTTGACCAGTATCCAGATGCAGATTTTCAATTGACGCATTTCTCAGCAGAAGAATCAACAAGTGAATTTGCCAATATCAAGAAAATTTGCGGCAAAAACCTTAAGGCAGGCAAAGAGCTCTACAAAGCAGAGATAAATGATAAGGCCTCTGGCTTAAGTGTTGTGGCTTACTTAGATATGGAAACGCAGTTGATAGAGTGCGTAAGGAAGTTTGGAACAGAATCTAATCAAGACAATAAATTTAATCATGATGGTAAAACAAATAAAGACAATGACGTTAGCCAAGATGATAAAGTTAGTCAAAACGACTTAACATTCTGCAAAAAACTAAGCGCTTGCGAGCAAACAAGCATTGAGATAAAAGGCAAAGGCAGTAATAATAGTTCGCAAGATATTTATGGGTTCTCTGTTTTGGGAAAAGATGGCAACTCATGTTTAGTCCAACTTTCAGCAAAAAACATAGAAAGTGAAGACCTGAAATCATTTGAAAAAACTAGTGTAACCTGCAAACAAGAATGGAGTAGTAAGTTTGAGAAGATTGCCAGCTTCAATGAAAACGCCTGCAAAAAATATATTGACACGTTAATAACCAGTACTTTAAATCATGCAGCAGATGAAAAAAGCACGCTCTGCACAGGAACGTTAAGAGAGAAATTGTTGAAAAGATAATATTTGTAAAAACTAAATCAATTAACTAAATGAGTCAAATCATAAAAAATAAACGAAGATTAAGAAATTAAAATGAAAAAAACCAAAAAGCTATCCCTAATTTTTGTAATCTTCCTGTTAATCTTGCCTGCAATAAATGCAACACCTGAAGAAGATCAGCTGGATAACATAATAAGGAATATAAGAACAAGCATCTCGACAGGCTCTGTTAGTGTGAGAAACTGGAAATGCCTTAACGGCGCTCTTGGTCTTCTTGATGAAAGGATGGGCGAAATGGTCGGCATAGAGGGATTTCTCAACTCACTCACCAATCCAATTAATTGGGCAAGACAGCTTCTTTCTTTTAAGATAGATTTTGCGATAAGCGCAGTTGAAAAACTAATCAATGACCTTAATGGATATATGGCAGAGGGAAATCCGATAGTGACTGCAGACTATAAGCCAGGATGGATAAGGAGAAGTAAAGGAGATGATTGCAAAAGCTTCAATATGAAATTTATCTGGCTTAAAAATGATAACATTGTAAGGGTTGTCGCTGCAGGCGATTGCGCATGCTATAGAGATGTAAAGGATTTCTACATACAGTTTGATGTCAGAGTAAGATCAAGGTCGAATGTAGATGATGATGAAGTCCATAAATATGAGGTTGTTGGTTTTAGCAACTCAGACTATGAGTATCTTATAGATCCTGATGATGATGCAAATTCAGTCATAAAAGTAAACTGCTGCAAGGAATGCGGAAAAGAAGTTAACTGGGTTTATGAAGAAGAGACTGGACAAAGTAGAAAAAAAGTTAGTTTTTCATCACCTAAAAAAGATCTATTTGTAGACCCAGATGAGTTTTTAGCTGCGTTAGAAAGCGGCTCATTTAAGCTAACTGCAAAAGAAAGAGAAGAGTTCTTAAGAGGGACTTTGTGCACAAAAATAGCTGATACGATTCCTAAGCAAATTTATGATGATAACCTACCAAAAACAGATGATTCAACAAGTAAGAAATCAAATGATACGACAGGAAAACAAACAAGTGACCCAATTCCTCCATTAATATACAATGATTCGCTTACCAATCCAGATACAGATAAGGTAACACCTTCCACAAATCCTGGCTCAGGCAATATTGCTGTGGAAGATGGTTACTGCGAAAACCTTTATCTAAAGCCAGATGACCCTGATCCAGACTGCAAGGTCTGTCAGGATAAGATAAACAAGGCAAAGGAAGACAGCAAAAAACAAAATCCGCAATATGCTGAATGTCCTTTTATCAATACTAAAGCCTGCAAGTCATGCTATTTCAAAGCAGTACTTGACCATACTGTTGCAAACTGCGGTGGAGATTGGAAGCTGACAACAACAGACCCTTGCGGAAGCTGATAATTTAGATTATATTATGCTTTTATTTTCATTCTGACTTTTTTGTCGCAGTCATAGATATAGCTGCCAAGAAAAGGATATATACTGAAAAATGTATCAGATGTTATATGACATAATGTACCAAACTACAATTTTACTCCTAATAAGTGACTAATTATCGAAAGGTTTAAATATAAGCTTTGCTTTACTACCTAAAATATGGGTGGTAGAAATGTATAAAGAAGGACCAGCGATACAATTAATGAATCTGTTATCTCTTATTATAGATGGAAAAGCAGATAATCTAAATGGCACAGCCAGAAGCTTATATCGGAAACTAGAAAGATTGGGAAGAAAAGTTCACGTTAACAAACTAGCGATAGAAACAGGGATATTAGATGCATATTTAATGGCAGATGAGAAGGCAGAAAAAACTTGTGATCAACCGACAGTTAGTGATGGAACAGATGTACCACCACCTGCAGCATTAGAGCAAAGAGTTGGGACAGTTGAATATGCAAGATAACAACAAATAATAATAAGTTCATATTTATATTATATAAAAAAGAATTGGAGACTAAAAAAATGGCAATTGACAAGGAATTGAGTGATTTGATAGCAGGTATGAAAAAGGAATTAGGCGACAGTAATCCTCTTCCTCCTGTTGCTCAACGCCCATTGCCTTATGTTGATGACGTAGGTGTATTCACAGCATTAAGGGTATTAGGAAGAGTCCCTAGAGATGCTGATCCAGTAAGCAATGGGTCATTTAACTATAAAAGGCTTGAAGATCCTGAAGTAAGGAAACAATTTCTACAAGAAGTGATCAAAACTTATGCAAATGAATTTAGTGCATATAAGCTAGCTACAGAGCCAAGGACAGTAGACCCTGGTGTAGGATTAGAGAAAATAATTGAGGAAGCGAGGAGTGGACCTGATGGAACCTCTGTAAGATTAATGCAGTTTTTAGATCGTGCTAAAGCTGTTAGAGGAGCAGATGGGAAGCTTCCTGATGACCTAGTATTATATGCAGCTGAAGTATTGAAAGATGGAAATGGACAGATAGATTATACAAAGCTAAAAGATCCTGCATTAAGAAAAAGTTTCGCAGGCAGATTAAATGAGGCTATTGTAGGCTATGTCACTCAGAAAACACCTCTTAATAAGCCTATCGATCCTAACCTTAGTGCAGCATATGTTGCAATTGTTAGATACACTGCATTCAATGGAAATTTCAGGCATACTCCTGGAAGTGCTGGAGAGGGTGCAGTTCCTGGATATAAAAGTCAAGCACAGGATGTTAGCAAACCTGCAGAGCCAATGCCTCAATAAGTAAAATAATCATCAAATCAAATATTATAATCATTAAAAGATAGCAAAAGATTTATATAAAACCAAAAAATATATAAACGAGAGAGGATTACAAAATGTCAAGCAAGATTTCACAATTACCATTGGAAGGGAGAGTACGTAACATGAGCGCAAAAAAAGGTGGACATACTTCTAGAAACATTATTCCTTTGCATAGTTCTGAGCAGGAAGAAGAACATGGCGGAGAAGAGCATGGTGGCAGTCATGGCGGTAAAAGTGGAGAACATGGCGGTCCTTCTACAATAGATGAATTTCTTGAAGATGGTAATAAAAAGGCGCAGTATGTTGTGGAACACACAGCAAAAGTAGAAACAGTAATCGAAAGTTATAGAGGATTAAAACCTGCAAGTAGTGTTGAGAAAGCACAACAAGAAGTAACAAAATCACTTGCGCCGGATATAGCTGAAAATTATTTGCAAGCTGAGAAAGACGAGAAAGGACAATATAGTGCCCAATTATTGAAGACTACACATGATAATATGCTAACAGCAACAGAGGCTAGAGAAGCAGTAGCTGAATTTATGCCAAAAGGAAAAATCAGGTGGAATAAAGCATCAAGAGAAGCCTATGTGGGAACACATCAAAATAAATTAGGTCAGGCTTTAGCAGATCAATTATACACTCAATTTACAAACAAATATTCAGATGATACTATAGTTGATGCTAAAAACTTATATATTGCAATGGCAAAAGAAGCAGGCGTAGATGAAGAAACTGCTAGAGATAGAATTGATGGCAAAAAAACAATCAATGATGTTGCAACAGCATTTAGGAATATGGTAGTTAGAGAGTATATGCCTAAGAGGATTCAATTGTATGCGAAAAAGCATGAAGAGAAAGCTGAAGAAGAGCACGGTCATGCTGAACAGGCTTACAACAAAAAAGCAGCTTAATTTTATTTTTTCTTGATATTTTTTATTTCATTAATTTCTTAATATCATTAGTTTATTCTCTATTATTTCAACAAATTTTTTATATTTGTCGTCTTTTTCTCTAATTTATGGCAATTTTAGGGTTAGAAGAAAGGATAGTTGATAGAATTGTAACAACAGGAGCAAATTATAATACCTATACTTTCAATTACAATTCTGATAATCTCACACATACTTCTAATGATAGTTCTGACTATTTCTCGCACAGAGTTAATTTTAGAAATCAAGAAGTTAATGCGACCATTACTCAAGCTACTGAAACCCAAACAGACAATATACTTGCAAGCCTTGAAAACATTGTAATAGCTTATTCTCCTGTCTATGATGTTGAGACAAAGCACCAAGTTCCTGATGTTAGCTCTAGTTACAATGGCGATGAGGTTTACATCTTTCCAGAGCAGTGCGGCAATGGAACAAATTATATGATCTTCAGACCAACAGAGAATGTTGGTGAGCCATTGGAGCTGGAAGAAGGGTTTTATTATGCGCATGTAGATGAGCTTGATGGGATTGAACAAGCTTTGCAGAGCATGCAAGGTATCAAAACAGAGATGATCAAATATGAAGCATCTGGCGATCTGGAAAGACTCATAGAATTTGCCAAAGAGAATGGCACTAACACATATATCTTAAGGCAGCCAGATTACTATGGCGCAACAAGTGAAGGTCTTGCTATTGCATACACCTATTACCATAAGCATATTCCTGGAGAATTGTTTTTATTAGGCGCAGGCAAGAACTTTTACGATTCAACCTATAATCATGGATTAAATTTTGGAGTCCATCCTGATTATGGCATAGTTGATGCTATTACAGAGGAATTATTGCACCAAGTACAACCAGAATGGATGTATGATATGGTTCATGAGCATGGCTATGTGGAATTGCTTGAAGGCCATGTTAAGGCATTGAAATCAAAATACTTTTTTGAAAGAGCGCATGAAGCAGATGATGAGAATACAAGTAATTCTTATTCAGTGCTTTCTGCAGTTAATTATGCATGGTATAAGCAGTTGATGGAAAAGCATATCGAACTATACGGCATTGAGATGGATGAAGATACTCTAGAAGAGATGCTTGATACCTATTCGCCTGAAGATGTTGTCAAAGCATTAAGCGAAGGAGCAACAAGAGAGCCTGATAGATGTGTAGATGGCGGTTATGGCTATGCTGCAAAATCAGGAAATAAAAACAATAGGCGAAATAATGACAGCAAAGCAAATAGCAAGATAGGAAGAGCAGCATTAATGGTTGAAAGAGTAGGTGATTATTTTAAGGATGATGCAGCAGATGATGCAGAGGGTAATGAAGATGGTGATGCCAATAAAAGAGATGCTGAGAACGATGGGGAAGGAAATGGAGAGCAAGGCTCTTCAGACGGAGAAAGCAGTGAAAGCTGTGGAGACAGTGAATAATAATTTCTATTACCAAAATATTTAACTACTAATGGTTATTTTATTAACAATGTTGTTCAAAATCGAACGATAGATAATAAACTGAATTATTGACTAACAATGCAATGCAAAAACTAATCTCTCAAGGCGCAGAAGCAAGAATCTTCGAGAAGAAAGATGGAACTAGAGTGGTCATAATCAAAGACCGCTTTAGAAAAACCTATCGCCATGAAGCATTAGACAAACAGCTTCGCTCTTTTCGCGCAAGAAGGGAAGCTAAAGTTCTTGAGAGATTAACAGCATTAAATTTTACTGTGCCAAAAGTGATTGATCTTGATGATAAAAACTCAATTTTAAAGATTGAAAAGATAGACGGCAGGTTAGTCAAAGAAGTAATTGACATTAATGAAAAAGATAAAAAACAGATAACAAAATTAGGTACACAAATAGGAGAGAAGATCGCTTTCCTGCATTTGCATGATATAATACATTCTGATTTAACTACATCAAACATGATCTTATTAGATAAATGGATTTACTTCATTGATTTTGGCTTGAGCTTTTTCTCTGCAAAGATTGAAGACAAGGCTGTTGACCTTCATTTAATCGAGCGCGCACTTGAAAGCAAACATTATAAGATCTTCAAGGAATGCATGAAAGCAGTCATTATTGGTTATCTGAATGCTTATGCAACTGCAGGAAAAAAAGAAACAGGAAAGCAAATCCTTGCAAGGCTTGAATCAGTCAAAGAAAGAGGAAGAAATAAGGCAAAAAATGTAGGAAGCTAGGCTAAAACAATTAAATTTGTACATGTAAATCTCGCTTTGACTCAGGCACAAGAAGCACTTCCTCACCTTTCTTTAAGTGCAGAAATTCACTTATCTCTTTTGGAATCCTTATTGCTATGCTGTTGCCTAGCTCAGCAATCTTGACTTTTCTGGCAAGTCCAAATAATCCCAATTCCTTTGACTTTTTCTGAATTTCTTCAACAATTTCCTCGCTGTAGTAAGTTTCTTCACATTTTTCACATATCTCTGCAGGAAATCTGCCTACTAAAACACCAAATTCCTTGTGCTCTACAAGCTTTTTTGCGGTTTTTCCATTACAAATTACGCATTTCATTTTTCCCTCCCTGCGAGATAGGTCGTAATTATGACAAACATTTCTTCATTTTTCATGAAAACTACTTCAATCCCTGCCATCTGCGCATGCCATTTATCACTCTGCTGCTGTTTCCATTTCATGCCTTTAAGCACAGTGTTTTGAACTTCTTGCTTACTGATGCCTAACGCATCCATCTTCTCAACTGAATGTTTAGTATAAAAAAACACTTAAAATCACCTAGATATCCTAAGATATCTTCGGAATATATAAATCTTTCTGATTCAAAACCGCCATATTTATAAACTCGTAATGTTTTCTGATGTATCTGAGTGAGAAAAAAAGGAAAAATTAAATTTTCTCAGTTAATGAAAACTGTTTGATGCGCCTAAGAATTTGGGTGCAGAAGGTTAAATATGTTAAATAAGATACATGCTGTAAATTCAGCAAATAAACAATCAGCAACAAAAGCTACTAGAATGAAGGCTTTGATGCCGACATTGCGCGAAAAAAAAAGATATGTTGCATTTAAGATAATGTCAGAAAATAAAATACTTAATTTTGATGCTGTTTCTAATGCAATATCTGAATCAGGAAAAAGATTATATGGGGAGATAGGCATGGCTGAAGTTGGTTTGATTCCTGTCAAGGAAAGATGGAATCCAGAGAAGCAGCTTGGATTAGTAAGGGTTTCTCATAAGCATGTCAACCATATAAAAGCAGCATTTGCACTGATAACAAAGATAGACAATCATAAGGCAATAGTAAGCAGCATAGGCACTTCAGGCATAATGAAGAAAGCTGTTGAAAGATATATGGCAGGGTAATATTTAATTAAAAGAAGATTTTTAGGTAGTTAATAAAGAGGAGGAGCAATAAAATGGAACCAACAATGTCACATCAGATGATGGGTTATGATAGAGCAATTACCATGTTCAGCCCAGACGGAAGATTACTTCAGGTCGAATATGCAAAGAAAACTGTAAGACAGGGCAGCACAGCAATTGGCATGGTCTGTAAAGATGGGATTTTATTATTGAGCGACAAAAGAATAGTAGATCCTTTAATCGTACCAGAAAGCGTTGAAAAAATCTGGAAGATAGATGACCACATGGGAGCAACAGCATCTGGCATAATAAGCGATGCGCGTGTTCTTATCGAAAGAGCTCAGTTAAGGGCACAGCAGCACAGAGTTACTTATGATACAGAAATTGACACTTTAACTATTGTTAAGGACATGTGCAATGTCAAGCAAATCTGCACTCAATCAGGTGGATTAAGACCATTTGGTGTTTCTATCTTGGTTGCTGGCATCGATGATGACGGTCCAAAACTGTTTGAGACAGATCCGACAGGCATTTATTTTAGGTATAAGGCAACTGCTATCGGTGAAGGAGAGACAGAAGCAGAAGAGATTCTGCACAAAAACTACACTGAAAACTTAGACCTTGAAGATGGATTGAAGCTTGCGATAAAAGCATTGACCAAATCAATAGGCACAGATTTTGATGTTGACAGGATAGATGTCGCTTACATAAAGACTGCTGACAAGAGATTCAGCAAGGTTGACAGGAGCAAGGTTGAAAAATTGATTGCTGAGATCAAGAAGCAGAAGGATAAGAAGTAAGGAATTTTTTATTTAGATTTTGATTAATAATAAAATAATAGGACAATAAGCAAAGAAATAATGAATAATAATTAACTAGGTGGTTAATATGAGCAGAGAACATGCAATATCTTCGGGAAAGATTCATCTGAATCTTGCAAGGCTAAAGAAAGCAGGCAAAAACTTTGAGGTAGATGTTGACCCTGACTTAGCATTGAATTATAGAGCAGGAAAGGGTGTTGACATCCGCGATGTTTTGAAAGCGCAGAAAGTCTTTGAGGATGTCAAAAAAGGATTGTTAGCATCTGAATCTGTCATGATGCAGGCATTCAACACATCAAATGCATTGGAAGTTGCAGCGATCATAATTAAGGAAGGAGAGATCCAGCTTACAGCAGAGCACAGAGAGAAGATGAGAGAGCTAAAGAGAAAGCATCTTATCGAGATAATCCATCGCTACGGTGTTGATCCAAGGACAAACGCGCCTCATCCAGTGACAAGGATAGAGAATGCATTTGCAGACGGCAAGATAAAAGTAGATGAATATAAAAGCGCAGAAGAACAAGTTAAAGAAATTCTGCGAGCATTAAGTCCTATACTACCTATAAAATTTGAGACAAAAGAAATTGAAATCCATATACCAAGTCATTATGCAAGCAGTGCAAACGGAATTGTAAAGCAGATGAGCAAAGTCTTGACTTCAGCATGGGCTCCAGACGGAAGCTTCACTGGCACAATAGAAATACCTGGCGGATTAGAAGAAGATTTTTTTGCAAAACTGAACAAAGTGACGCATGGGACTGTGACAAGCAGATTGGTAAGGACGAAGTAAAGAGGAAGATTAGTAATTAATTAAATCAAAAAATACATACTATAATCAAACAAAAATAAGTGTAATAAAAATAAATTAAATAAGAAATATAAAAAATAACAAAACGGTGAACTAAAAATGGGAGAAATAATCGTAAAAGAAAAAGATGTTGTTGTTCCAGGCGAAGTTATCGCTAAAGGCATGGATTTCCTGCCAGGCATGGGAACCACAAGACAAGGAGATAATATACTGGCTGCAAGGATCGGCTTAGTAAACATAGATGGAAGAGCTATCAGGCTGATTCCATTATCTGGGCAATATTTACCTAGAACTGGAGACACTATAATAGCAAATGTTGTTGATGTTAACTTTTCCGGATGGAGAGTTGAGACTAACAGCGCATACAGCGCAATGCTGAATGTCAAGGATGCAACAAGCGATTTTGTAGCAAAAGGCGCAGACCTTACACAATACTTTGATGTTGGCGATTATCTGGTAGGAAAGATAGTGAATGTCACAACACAGATGCTTATTGATATATCATTAAGAGGGCCTGGATTAAGGAAGCTTGGCGAAGGAAGGATATTAAAAGTTGCTTCCAGCAAAGTTCCGAGAATAATCGGCAAAAAGGGAAGCATGGTCAGCATGATAAAGCAGGCAACTGACACAAAAATAATTGTTGGCCAGAATGGAGTGATCTGGATTTCAGGAGAAGACCCTAAAGGTGAGCTGATAGCAGTCAACACTATCAAAAAGATAGAAGAAGAAGCACACATCCCTGGATTAACAGACAGGATAAAGTCTCATCTAGAGCAGATAACTGGCAGGCAATTGCAACTTCAGGAAACACCTGAAGGCATGAGCCATAATGAGGGCTAAGGATAGATGATTAAATAAAATCATCCTAAAAAAATAATCAAAAATAAGATTGATTCAGATCAAAACTGAATTGATAAAAATAAACAAAATAACAAACATAAAGGTGAACAAAAAATGACATATTCCAAAAGATCTGATGGAAGAAAATTCGATGAATTAAGGGAGATGGAAGCAAAAGTAGGAGTGATAAAAAGAGCAGATGGAAGCGCAATGTTTAAGATAGGAAAGACAACAGCATATTGCGCAGTCTATGGACCAAGAAATCTGTATCCAAAATTCCTGCAGAATCCGTTGAAAGGCACATTAAGAGTAAACTATAGCATGATGCCATTTTCAGGCTCAGGCAACAGGGTCAAGCCAGGCCCAAACAGGAGAGCAAGAGAGATCTCATTAGTAATAGAGAAAGCTATTACTCCAGTGCTTGATCTAGGCGAGTTTCCAAATTCAGTAATTGATATTTTTATCGAGCTGCCACAGACAGACGCAGGCACAAGATGCGCAGGAATCTGCGCAGCTTCGATGGCACTTGCAGATGCAGGATTAGCGATGACTGACCTGGTAGCAGCAGTCAGCGTAGGCAGAGTAGATGACAAAGTAGTTGTTGATCTTTGCTATGATGAAGAAGCATACCCAGATGGCCCAGTTGCAGATGTTCCTATAGCAATGCTGCCTAACTCAGGCAAGATTTCTTTGCTGCAGATGGACGGGGAGATAAGCAATGAACAACTTGTCAAAGCATTGAAAATGGGAGAAGTTGCATGCAAACAGATATATGAGGTGCAAAAAGCAGCTCTTAAAGACAAATATAAAAGCACAGGAGACGAGGATTGATCACAATGACAGCAAAACAAGCAAGACAACACATCGTAAAATTATTGAACAAGACAGCGAGATTAGATGGTCGCGGATTTACAGAATACAGAAAACCGATCAGCATTGAGTATAATATCTCAAAAAGCGCAGAAGGCTCTGCAAGAGTCCAGATTGGAGAAACGATTGTATTAGCAGGAGTTAAGATGGAGATAGGCCAGCCATATCCAGACACACCTAATCAAGGCGGCCTTATGGTAGGCGCAGAATTACTGCCATTAAGCAATCCAGATTTTGAGTCTGGTCCACCAGGCATACAAGCGATTGAGCTTGGAAGAGTTGTTGACAGGGCAATAAGAGAAGCAAAAGCAATTGATGTTGAGAAGCTCTGCATCACTGAAGGAGAATTATGCTGGGTAGTGAGCATAGATATCTGCACATTAAATGATGCAGGAAATCTGTTTGACGCAGCTGCATTAGCAGCTTTAGCAGCATTGAAAAACGCAAAACTGCCAGAAAGAGACGGCAAAAAGATAGATTATAAAAAGCTTACAGATGAGAAGTTGCCTATCCAAAGATTGCCAATCTCAGTGACTGTATGCAAGATTGCAGACAAATTTTTGGTAGACCCTACAAATGAGGAAGAGGAAGTCATAGACGCAAGATTGACTGTTGCCTTCATGGAAAATGGGGAAATTTGCGCAATGCAGAAAGGTGGAGATATGGCATTAACTCTGGCTGATATTGAGCAGATGATAAGCATCGCTGCTGAGAAAAGCAATGAGCTAAGGGTAGTGCTTGATGCAGATTAAGTTTTAGGGTCAGATTTTTTTGTTTTTTATTACTTCTTTATTTATTTGTTTTAATTGTTATGTTTCTTATTAACAATAAAGCTTTTTTAATCCTACATTGTTAATTAAAAACAAAGTATTTTTTAGGGATATAATCTTAAAATTATTTTACACAGCTCCCCCCAGATAAAGATGCTGCACTCTCTCATCTTTTGTAAGGTCTTTAGCATTTCCTTCAAGCTTATTCTTGCCAAGCTCCAGTACATAAGCTCTGTCAGACATCTCAAGGCTCATACGAGCATTCTGCTCTACAATTAAAATTGTTACTCCGCTTTTGTTAATTTCTTTTATCTTCTCGAATATTGCAAACTTTGTCTTTGGGCTCAGGCCAAGGCTAGGCTCATCCAACAGCATCAGTTTTGGATGCAACATTAGAGCGCGTGCAATTGCAAGCATCTGCTGCTCTCCGCCAGAAAGCAAGCCTGCTTTTTGGTTTTTTCGTTGTCTTAAAATTGGAAACTTTTCATAAGCATAATTTAGATCATGCATAATCTCACTTTTTTTATCCTCACGGATATATGCGCCCATATCTAGGTTTTCCTGCACTGTCAGGCTTGGAAACACGCTTCTTCCCTGCGGAACATAAGAGATACCTGTCTTAACAATTTGCTGAGATGTCTTATTTAATAGATTAATATGTTTGCCATCACCATTAAACAAAATTTCACCATGCCTTTTTTCTATCAACCCAAATATATTTTTGAGTACAGTGCTCTTGCCTGCGCCATTTGGACCAATGAGTGAAACTATCTCTCCTTCAGCTATATGGATATCCACACCATTAAGTATCTTGACTTTGCCATACCATGATTCAAGGTTTTTGATTTCTAGCAATGGGTTGTTCATTTTTCACAAACACCTAAATACGCATCAATGACTTGTTTATTGTTCTTAATATTTGCAGGAACATCATTAGCAATCTCTTTGCCGTAATCTAACACGACAACTTTGTCTGCAAGATTCATTACAAACTCCATGTTATGCTCGATGAATAAGATAGTTTTGCCGCGTTTCTTTAACTCAAGCATCAAATCATGGATTTTATTTAACATCGTAGGATTTACTCCAGCTGCAGGCTCATCTAACATCAATATCTCTGGCTCAGATGCAAGTGCCTTTGCAATCTCCAGTAATTTTTGCTGACCATAACTTAAGTTGCCTGCGAGCTCATTCATTTTGGCATGCAGATCTACAAACTTTAGAAGCTCAAGGGCTTTTTCAACAAGCATTTTCTCCTCTCTCTTCATACCTCTTGTCCAAAATAATACCCGGAAGAAATTTTCATTTGAGTCAGGCATTGCAACTAAAAGATTTTCCATGACAGTCATCTTTGGAAATAACCTAATAGTCTGGAATGTCCTTGACATGCCTAATCTTGCGCGCTTGTAATCTGGCAGATTTGAGATATCTTTAGAAACTTTTTTGTCATGGCTTTTATCGTTAAAAATAATTTTGCCAGAATCCTGCTTCATAAATCCAGTGATTATGTTAAAGAGAGTTGTTTTACCTGCACCGTTTGGACCGATAAGCGCAGTAATTGTATTTTTTTCTACTTTAAAGCTACATCCATCTACTGCTTTTATGCCGCCAAATTCCTTGTGGATGTTTTTTACTTCTAACATAAAATTTCTCCTTGATATTCCTTATTGATAGATTTCATTAATCTGTTTACCTGATAATTCTCATTAATCAATCTCTTTGACTCTCAACCTTTTCTCTCCTAATATTCCTAATGGCTTAAACTGCATAAGCAAGATTAACAAAACGCTGAATATCATCAGCCTTAATGCACCTACTGTCTCGTTTGGTAGATTTAGGAATCTTATGCCTTCTGTCAATAAACTGAAAATCAAGACGCCTGCAATAGAGCCACGGATGCTTCCCAAGCCGCCTAATACGACCATACAGATTACAAATATAGAGTCAGTAAAAGTAAATGTATTCGGATCAATAAAAGTAATATAACCTGCATACAAGCTTCCTGCCATGCCAGCAATCGCTGCTGAGATCATCAATGCGATTATCTTATACTTGACAGGGTTTTTGCCAAAGGCTTTTACTCCAAGCTCATCTTCTCTTATTGCAGTAAGCACTCTTCCAAATGGGCTTTTTGTTATCCTATAAACAACAAATATTGTAATTGCCATCAATATTACTGCTAAGGCAAGGATGTCATACTGTGTTGAAAAAACATAGCCAAATAAGCTTGGCTTTGGAATACCTGGCAAGCCTAGTGGCCCACGTGTCAAGCTGCTCCAATTCTTTAATAGAGAAAGCGTCACATAAAACAACCCTAAAGAAGCAACTGCAAAATAATCTCCTTTTAACTTTAATGTTGGCAAACCGATCAAGAAACCAAAGAATGCTGCCAGTGATGCAGAAGCGATAACTCCAACTAAAAAACTCATGCCTAAACCTACAGGCGCTGGCAGAGTGACTAAAGCAGCTGCATAAGCACCTACTGCATTAAATGTGATAAAGCCTAGCAATAGCAATCCAGTATATCCAATGACTAAGTTTAAGCTGACAGCTAATGTGATGTACAAACATACCATGATCAAAAAATGCTCGATATATGCCATTTTAGTATTCTCTTTTGTAGTTATCTCATTCTTCTGTTATTCTCTCAGTTTGACCCTTGTCACTATACTCTCACATCCTCCTCTGTTTTTGCGCCAAATATCCCTTGAGGCCTGAATAATAACACCAACAGCAATATGACAAATGCAATCGCATATTTGTAGCCAGATGGAAGATACCAGATGCCGAAATTCTCCGCTAACCCAATTATAAATCCGCCTAATACTGCACCATAGACATTCCCTATACCGCCTAATACTGCAGCAGAAAATGCGCTGATACCTATAGTAACACCCATCGTCGGAGTCATGTTCTGCTCTAATGCAACCAAAACCCCTCCTGCAGCAGCTAATCCAGAGCCAACCATAAATATGATTGAGATTATCTTATCAACATTAATGCCGATCACAGATGCAACCTCATAATTGTCAGCAACTGCCCTCATTGCCTTTCCTGTTTTAGTGTATCTGATGAATAAGTGCAGTAAAAACATCATTGCAATTGAGACAACTAAGATCATAATCTGTATGTTTGTGATATTTGCGCCTAATATAGAGTAGACTTCAGCTGACTTTCCTGCTCGCAATGTCTTGACACTTGCACCAAAGAATAATAAGATAATAGATTGCAGGAAAAATGAGACTCCGATTGCTGTTATTAATAGGATTAATCTGTTGCTCTTTCGCAATGGCTTGTAAGCGATTTTTTCAATCAGATAGCCTAACATCGCTGAGATGAGGATAGAAATAAAAAAAGAAATAACAATATTTAATCCAAGAAGAACATGAAAGATAAACCCCAAATATGCTCCAAACATCATTATCTCGCCGTGCGCAAAATTGATGAATTTCAGGATGCCATATACCATCGTGTATCCTAAAGCAACCAATGCATAAATGCCACCTGCTATCAATCCATTTATCAAGAGCTGCAAAAAGATTGAAAAGTTTTCCATAATTAATCTGTTAAAGAAAAATGTTATTTAAAGGTTGCTGAAAAGATGCTGTTGAGAATATTATCACCAACTTATTTATTGCTCTCAGTTACCAGTTTCTCACTTAGCAAGCTTCTTCACATATTCAACTATCTTCTTGCCATCTGCCTTGCCACGAAGTTTTGACATTACGTTCCCAATTACCACATTAAACGGCTGTCCTTTATTCTCAGAAACTATTTGCTTGACTTCTTTCTCCAACTCTGAATCACTCATTAATTCATACTCAACAATTACATCTTGCAATGGCTTCTCATTTGTTTTGCTTAATATCTCAAGAACTACTTCTTTTGCAATCTTTCCTGCATTTAAATAAATAAGCAACTCTTCAAAATCAAGATCTTTCAATACAATCTCTTTCTCAAATTGTTTTTTGACTTGCTTTTCTGCAGTCAATAAAATTTCAGCCAAATATGCAGGCTTTAAATTTTCAAACCTTTCAACAAACCTTTCAAATAATTCATGCTTTGCGCTCTTGGAGATCGCAACAGCTAGATCATGGCCTAATTTATGCTTGTCTTCAAAGCGATCAGATTTATCCAAAAGCAGCTCAGGCAATTTAATGCTGGAAATAAAATCTTGATCTAAGCTTATCGGTACAGCATCTGTTTCAGGATATAATCTAGCAGCTCCAGGCATCGGCCTCATGTAAGTTGTTGTACCATCTTCGTTTGCACGACGAACTTCACCAGGCACACCATTCAATGCCTGCATTGCCCTTTCAAACACAGCATCCAGAGCAAGCTCTGCTTTCTTGCCGTTGTCTGCAACCAAAATAAATGCATCCTGTTCTTTGCACCCTAAAATCTCTCTAATTCTATCAACATGCTCCTGCTCAATGCCATATTTAGGCAGTTCATCGCTGTGGAAAATTCCTCCAACACCTGCTATAACTTTTGCTCTATCGGAAAATTCTGTGCCTAATCTTCTTCCAGGTTGTAATTCTCTTGCAATCAATCCTGCAAATTTAGGCAGCTTTAATGCAAGCACAGCTCCATTTTTATCTTTTAATGCATTTTTTATAACATTGCTTTCTACATTATTAAATGTCTCAGTAACACTGATTTTTTCATTGCTAAGTTCACGCATCTGCTTTATCCTAGATAACAATTCTTTTTTTATCTCGACAAGATTCTTCTGCCTTAATGCTTCATATTCAACCAAAGTTGCAAGCATCTTAAGATCTTGCGCCCCTTTGATCTCTACTCTTCTTCCTTCTGCAATTGAAACGTTAACATCTTGTCTAATAGTGCCTAATCCTCTCTTGACTTTTCCTGTGCTTCTAAGCACCATCCCAATAAATTCAGCTACCTCTCTAACTTGGTCAGGATGTGTAATTGCCGGATCAGTTGCAATCTCCACAAGAGGGATGCCTAATCTGTCAAGCCTATAAGTTACACTGGTAGAATCCTGGGTGATTGGCCTCGAGGAATCTTCCTCTAAGCAGATGCTTGGTATGCCTACTTTTCCAAAACTTGTTTCAATAACTCCATTCATCGCGATTAAAGAAGTTCTTTGAAACCCAGATGTGTTGCTGCCATCTACAACCGTTTTTCTCATGACTTGTATCTTGTCAACAATCTTTGCTTTCATTAATAATGCAACTTGCAATCCAACATATAGTGCATCTTTATTGATGTTGTGCGGCGGCTCTTCATCTGTCTCAATAAGGCAAGTAGAATCATTGTATCCTTCATAGATGTACTTTTTCTCTTTTCTGTGCTCATGCAATGCAGCAATATCTATCTCTCCCATCTCTCCAATTACAGAACGCAGCCTTCTTGTTATGGTGTAGTCAGGGGTTTCCTCTCTAAGGTCGCTAGAGCAGGAGCAGAATAATTTATTTGAGTCAACCTGTTGGTGTATCTCTATGCCGCATTTTAAGCCTAGTTTAGGATAGTCTAGGTTGTATTTCTTCTCTTCAATCTTCTCTCTGACAAGGTCTTTGTCTTTAGGAGATTCTTTAAGTTTAACAGATGACTTCTGGCTTTCTTTTTCTCTATTATTCTCGTCCTCTTTTTTGTTATTCTGATTATTTATTCTCATCCAATAACCTCATCAATCTTTAATAATTCAAAATAATGGCTCCAGCTCAATTTGTGAGACAGTGTCTCACTTTTTGGGTATTTAAGATAAAAAAGCCTCATATAAGTAATGTTGCTTCTGCTAAATCCTTTGCCATATCTCAATGTTAAATCTTTTGACAATTGGATCAATAACTCATCCCCATACTTTGCCCGTTCACTTCCTTTTTGCTCAAACTCAATAATTCTTTTTCCAATCTCCCAATACACTTTAACAAGAATAGAATTAACTGCATACGCTGCTTGTTTTCTTCCTTCATTAAGGATGCTCCCAATATCACCGACAAGCCCGACATAAAGTATATTCCTATCCTCTCTTTTATTATTCCCTCTTAAAATTATATTATTTTTTTCCCTCATCTTTTTTCAAGCATTGATTAATCTGTAAAGTTTATATATTTAACTGTTGTAAGAAGTTGTTAAATAAAATATCCTCCAATTAAGAAATTAATACTAAATAATGTGCATTTAATTTAACGAGTAAAATTCACCTTGTAACTGCCCAGATTCATCTAATATTTCGCTATAAAAAGAAGGTTCATGAACTCTACAAACTTTCTTAATTTTTTCAATTATAAAATTAACATTACCTGAAGAATGTCTGCTGGAATGATTCTTGCTTGTATTATAATCATGTGCACTCATTTTTACCTCATCAAATCCATTTGCTTTAGCAAATTCAACTAATCCGGATTCAACGTAATCCACTATTTCTGGCACTAAGGGTATCGGATTCATCGCTGCTGAAAGCTCCAAACTGTTGCACGCAAGAACTCTTTTGCCTGAATCTGAAACTGTATCAAAAGCCAGAACTATACCTACTCTTCTTTTTTTGCCTGTATTTATTGATTGATAAATATTAAAAATGTAAGTTGCATTGTCTGCAATCATATGCGGTAGGCCATATCCGTTAGACAAATCATTGGGAGATATTAGTATACATGAGCCTGACTCATTGCCATACGTTACATCCAATGGATCCTTGTCAGAAAGCTCTAGGCTGTAAGTGAGTGTCTTGGCTTTCTTTATTTTTTCACTCATATGGCCATATTCTCTCATTTGATATTTAATGTTGTCTATTTCAATTAGCTCTGTTCCAGTTAAGATTTCTAGATCGTTACCAACTACCTCTGCTATATTAGTACTTAATTCGGTAATCCTCTTAATTTCATTCGAAAAGAATGGATCTCGATCGTTACTTAAATAATATTCACTTTGTGCTACAAACTCCCCTGATGCCTTTTCTTTTACATCAGCAGCCAATCTTCTAATCACATCAAGGTAATATCCCTCCTTCTCTTTTATATTCATAGCCTCCCATGTTTCTTGAACCAAGATATTTTCCGGCAAACTACATTGGGCATGACTACATAGCATACTGAATTCTCTAGTGTGTTTAATCATCTCGTCATATGGATAAGAGTTATCCGGCAATTCGGTATCCCGCATATCCTCAAAAAGATCTTCATCTATTTCAGGCATAGAATCATCAGGCATAGAACTAAATAATTCAGATACATATTCATCTAGCGAACCAAAAAGCCTTGCTTTAGCTTGCTCAAGCACAGCATCAAGTTTTTCAATTAACAATGATTTTGCTTCAAGGTGTTTCGCCTTGTGCTCATCTGTAAAAGGTAAACATAATGTCTTTCCATATTGGAAAGGGTTCTGGGGTCTAGCATTTGGGGTATACTCACTTCTAAAATTGTCCAAAGTGCCCCGTGATTTTGCCAAAAGCAGCTCTCCATATAACGCAGCTTGTGGAGAAAGCTGAAAAACCGCAAACCTTCGTTCATCACTAAGATAACTACTAATTTGTGATCTGATATGTTCTGGCTGTTGCATATATTCCTCGAGAAAGATAAGCCTCTCACCTAAATCCTGCGCAGATGGTTGACTTGGACCGTCTTCAAATTCTTGACGTTCTGCTAAATCATAGACACATGTTACCTGGGCTTCAACAAAAGCATCGCCATTTGCTAATATGTCTAATGTCTGCTCATCGCATATTTTCTCATGGAGTAGCTTTGTTAGCCTTTCATTGTGTGTCTGTGCCATAGTTTCCACTGATTTTGTATAATAAATGTTAGGGTATATATAAATTTTACTATTTTTTACTACTATCAGATAGTTATATCTATATTATGGGTTTTGAGATGCATAACTTTATTAATATAATGTATCTTATCTGCTCTTATGCGCTCCGAGAAAAAAGGCTATCTGGAACTCATTATTTTCTCTCTGTTAGCAGGCACAGTTGGAACATTTGTGAAACTTATACAAAACATGGATGTATACACAATCCTTTTCTTTAGAGCAGGTATTGCAACACTCTTTATTTTTGCAGTTGTTTTGTTCAGAAAGAACCTCAAAGAACTCTATTTAGCATATCCCTTTAGGACATTTTTAGTTGGATTTATTCAGGGATTAGCTTTATTTTTCTATTTTGCCTCTATCCTAAAAACCTCAGTCTCAAATGCAATATTTTTGTTGTATACTGCTCCAATCTTCTCTGTGATATTTGCAAAATTGTTTTTCAAGGAAAAGATAGAGAAAGAAACAGTTATTGGGATAATAATCACGCTTGCAGGAATCATCTTTATAATTGACCCAAGAAATTTTTCATTTAATTCAAGCCAGACCTTAGGGAATTTTATGGGACTGACTTCTGGGTTATTTTATTCTGTAATGGCACTGACAGCAAAGCCTATCCTGAAAAAGAAATCAGGTTATTATGTTGCTTTCTGGCAGTATTTGGTAATAACAATTATGTTTCTCTTCTTTCTGAACATCAAGTCAAGCAATGTTATTATAGAAAACTGGTGGAAACTGCTTGTCATCGGCATAGTCTGCACAGGGATTGCATTCATCCTGTTCATGGAAGGCGTAAGGAAAGTAAAAGCACAGAAGATATTCATTGTTACTTCTTTAGAACCATTGGCAGGAACTATCTTTGCGTTGTTTGTTCTTGGCGAAATACCTTCATCTACTGCAATTATCGGAGCAGTTCTTATTTTGTATGGTGTATATGTGACAACTAGCAGGAAATTAGTACCAGCTTATTTCTAATACAAGAACGCTTCAGGCTCAGTCCTCGCAGAAATCTCACCTGCAATATTCGTCAGCATCATCTTTTTGACTTCATCATAATTCTGGGTATGACCTAAAACCCAGCCTAATTTGATGTAAGCTACTTCTGGCAAGATATCCTCTGCATAGATGACTTTTGTTCCTATGTTCAGTTTTCTCATAGTTGTGTAAACATAAGGGTTTGTCCTGCCGTAGATTGTCTGTGATGTCATGACAACAGGAACTTTCTCATCTGCTGCTCTCTTTAGTGCAGGCAATAAAGAATTACTCTCATGTAAAGTTGCAACATTTCCAAATCCAGTGCCTTCTATAACTAATCCATGATAGCCTTTGTCAAGATAAAAATCTATGACGTCTTTATTAAATCCAGGATAGACTTTAATCAATGCAACTTTCTCATCAAATTTAGTATCTGCGATTACATCTTCTTTAGAAGTTTCAGAAACTTTTGGATAATTATCATTCATTACTTCAATATTTCCATCAGTATAAACTTTAGCCAGTGGAAGCTCATTGATTGGTCTAAAAGCATCTCTTCTGCTTGAATGCATCTTCCTTACTTTTGTGCCACGGATTAATATGCAATGTTCATCGTCGGTTGTTGCATGCATACATGAAGCGACTACTGCTCCGTCAAACTTGCTTGCAGCAACAGTTGAGCAGACTAAGTTCATAAAAGCATCACTAGAACCGCGGTCAATGCTTCTTTGTGCTCCAGTAAATATCACAGGCTTGTTCAAATTCTTGAGCATAAAGCTTAATGCCGCAGCCGAATAATGCAGTGTATCTGTGCCTTGAGTAAGGATCAACCCCCTGATGCCTGAATTTAATTCCTTTGCAGCAATCTCTGCTATCCTTTGCCAATCTTTGACTGTGATATCTTCGCTAAGTATACTCATGACTTTCTGCGCCTTAAAGTTTGCATAGCTAGATAGCTCAGGGCACATTTCGATAAGATCTTCTGCAGTATAATCTGCTGTAACTCCGCCTGTTGTGTAATCAACTTTTGAGGAGATTGTGCCGCCTAGAGAGAATAAGGAAACTGTAGGCAACATTGTATTTTGCCGGATGGGTGGTCTTTTATGTTCAGGCTTTTTGTATCTCTCTATCAATTCAATTTTTTTGATTTTGCTTTTATCAATTCCTATATTATATCCTGTGCTTAACTTTAAGATGATAGAATTCATATCAAGCAGCTCAGGCTCAGGTATCATGATGCCTTCAAATACACCATCTGTGGATGTAACTTTTATCCTATCGCCTGGTGAATAATTAAGAGGATCAATCTGCTTGGTTTCACCTTCTTTATTTTTTGCCATAGCTAGAATATTATACAGGAGGTATTTAATGTTTTCTGAATTGGGATTAAAAAAGAAAAGTTTATATTGTTCTCTAAAAACTTATAACCCTTATGGTCAAAACACTTGGGATAAATAAAGTTAAAATCGGCTTAATACAGACAGCAGTAAGCAATGACATAGGTGGAAACCTAAAAAAAACTGCTAAATTCATCAAAGAGGCAGCTAAGAAAGGCGCGCAGATTGTTTGTCTGCAGGAACTATTTGCCACCAGATACTTTGCGCAAGTTGAAGATAAAAAATTCTTTGCATTGGCTGAAAAGATACCTGGCAAAATTACTAATTTCCTCTCTCATTGCGCAAAAGAAAACAAGATAACTCTAGTCGGTGGCTCATTCTATGAGAAAGGCGAAGATGGAAAATATTATAACACTACTCTCATCTTTGATTCTGCCGGTAAAATTATTTCCAAATACAGGAAAGTTCATATCCCTCATGACCCTAACTATTACGAGCAGTATTATTTTGTTCCAGGGAATTTGGGTTTTGTACAAGTTCCTCTAACCCTCGGAAGCAGTCAAATTAAGATTGCTCCACTGATTTGCTACGACCAGTGGTTCCCTGAAGCAGCTAGAGCAAATGCGTTAAAAGGAACACAATTAATATTCTATCCGACAGCAATAGGCTGGTTTGATAAATTAAAAAAACATGAGCCATTCTCTGCAAAAAGATGGGAGAATGCAATGAGAGGGCATGCATCTATGAATGGCATATTTGTGGCAGCTGTAAACAGAGTTGGAAAAGAAGATAAAATGCAATTTTGGGGCAGCTCTTTTATCGCAGATCCTTATGGGGAAGTTGTTGCAAGAGCGTCTTCAACAACAGAGCAAGTTCTGGTTGCAGAGATTGATTTAGAATTGATTGTGCATTCACAGGAAGGCTGGGGATTCTTGAGGAACAGGAAACCTAAGCAGTATACAGATTTGGTTAAGTGAATTGGTATATCAATCTAGTCAGTAATAACTATACTCCTTAAATTTCTAAAAACAGCAAATTTTATTAACAGGATTCTTTTTGTTCAACATAGGATGAATAAACAAACACCAATCAAGCTTGGTTTTCGTATGCCTGCAGAATTTGAAAAGCAGGAAAGCATCTGGCTTTCATGGCCGCATAATTCAGTTACTTGGCCGACTCAGCTCAAGGAAGTTGAAAACATTTATGTTCAGTTCATCAAGGCAATTCATACATGTCAGAAAGTTAATCTGCTTGTCAATGATGATAAAATACAAAAACTTGTTACAAATAAACTAACTGCAGCAGAAATAACTATCTCTCAGATTATATTTCATAAAATAAAGACAGCAGACACATGGATCCGTGATTATGGACCAAGCTTTGTTGTAAATGATAAATTAAAAAATACCACTAAAAACGTGCACCCTAACATTTCTAATCAAGCGCTTGCAATGGTAAAATGGACATTTAATGCCTGGGGAGATAAATATGATGACCTTAAGGAAGACAATAAAGTATTTCTTGAGCTTAATGATTCTCTTAAAGTCCATATGTTTAAAGCAGATATTGTGCTTGAAGGCGGCTCGATTGAAGTCAATGGCGCAGGAACTTTATTGACAACAGAGCAATGCTTGTTGAACAAAAACAGAAATCCACATCTCAACAAGGAAGAGATAGAAAAATATCTGAAAGATTACCTTAATGTAAAAAACATTCTCTGGCTGAGAGAAGGAATTGTAGGAGATGACACAGATGGCCATATAGATGATATTGCAAGATTTGTGAACAAAAGCACAGTTGTCTGCTGCGTTGAAGAAGACAAAGATGATGACAATTACTATCTGTTAAAAGAAAATTATGAGCTGTTGCTGAAGATGAAAGACCAGGACGGCAGTAAGTTAAATGTTGTCCAGCTTCCGATGCCTGGGGATGTATCTGTTGTTGATGAAAATGGTTCACAGGTAAGATTGCCAGCAAGCTATGCTAACTTCTATATCGGCAATGAAGCTGTCGTTGTCCCAATCTTCGGTCACAAGAATGACAACAAGGCTCTTGATATAATACAGAAACTATTTCCGCAGAGAAAAGTTGTTGGCATAAACTGCAAAGCTTTGGTCTATGGTTTAGGAACATTGCACTGCTGCAGCCAGCAGGAGCCTGCTGTATAAAAGACAAATAAAAATACTTAATTTATTCAGTTGCTTTATTTTAATATGTAAAAATACCCATAATAAATTCTCAAAAAAGAAATCTTTATATACGAAAACACTTTACAAATAAAATTAAAATAAAAAAGGTGCAAAATCATAAATGCCTAACACTAAAAATAAAAATACAAAAAAAAGGACATCTAAAAAAAGTACTTCTGCTTCTAAAAGATATCTAAAGCCAAGATGGAGTTGGCTGAGCCAGAGCAAGAAAGGCATAATGTATATAGATGGCATTTCTGTTACTGATCTTATTAACAAGTATGGCACACCATTATATGTTGTTGTTGAGCGTGAATTAAGGAGCAGATTAAGGCGATTCAAAAGCTCATTCCCATATCCTAACCTAAGACCACAGTATGCATGCAAATGCAACTCTAACCTAGAAATAATGAGGATTGCAAGAGAGGAAGGCTTTGAGCTCGATGCTTCTAGTGTGGGAGAGATAATTCTTGCATTATTGGCTGATTTCAAGCCTCATGAAATTACATTTACAAATCTATACAAGACAGAACAAGACATAATGTTTGCAGCTAAGGTTGGTGTACAAGCTATAACTGTTGACTCAATTGAAGAGATTAAGCGTGTTGCAGCTGTAGGCGAGAAAGTCAAGACAAAAATAAGATTATTTATCCGTGTCAATCCTATGATTGAATTTCGCGGCTACACTACAAAGAACCATAAATATGGCATTCCTTATGGTGTTGCAAAAAAAGCAATTGACATAGCTATCAATTCTCCCAACATTGATCTGATCGGATTGCATTTCCACGGCAGCAACATGGACTATCCCAAATCATATTATCTCGGCATGGGCAAGCTTCTTAGATTAGCAAAATATTGCAAAGAAAAAGGTGTAACTATAAGGTTTGTCGACATGGGCGGTGGCTTTCCTGTCCAGTATAATAATGAGAATATCTATGTTCCAGAGGACATGGGGAAGATTTTTGTCAGGAAATTCCTAAAGTTGCTTGATAAGTATCAGCTTGAAAAGCCAGTGCTTGTCTTTGAGCCAGGAAAGTTTATCGTTGCAAATACCGGTATTGGCCTTACCAGAGTTATCAGCAAAAAACGACTTAAAAAACAGAAAATAATAATTACAGACGGCTCAACATATGCATTCTTGCCTGATGTGATTGTTGATGACAGATTTTATGATGTATTACCTGCAAATAAAATGAACAAAAAAGCTAATCAGATTTACAATATAGAGGGATGCACATGCGATGTGATCGATGAGATGGCAAGAAAAAGACATCTCCCATTTCTTAGTGAAGGAGATGTTCTTGCATTTATGGATGTTGGAGCTTATAGCAATGTTCTTGCCTCAAATTTTAATACTCTCAAAAGGGCGCCGATGGTCATGATAAAAGAAAATGGCGCAGTAAAGATAATCCGTAGAAGAGACCGTTACAGTGAGATGTTTGCCCCAGAGCTTGATGTCCTTAAGATAGCTGGACCAAAAGAGATGAAGCGATTTTATGACCTGTTTAGGATTAATGTAGAAAATTTCTGGAAAGGCTCGACAAAAAAAAGATAAATGCAGGATAACAATAAAAAAAGATAAAAAAATATTAACTGCAGAAAAACTTTTTACCTACATAGGTTAATACATTTCTCTGGTCAAGATAGACTACAGCTAAACCACCTAAAATGATCGCAATTATAGCTATCCATTTGATAGTGTTTAAAGTATAATACATCTTTCTTCTCCAGATGAGTGATTCTCTGAGTGTTCTTTCCAATCTTTCCTGCACTTCTGTGCTGTATGCGATCTCTGTCTCTTTTCCCTTTGGATCAACGTATTTCATGGCCTCATCCTCCGATTTATAGCATTAACAACTATATACTTAACCTAATATTAACAATTAATACATTAATATTCTTGCATTTTATAAACTTTTTCGGTTAAGTTTTTAAAGCACGTAGTGTAACTAATGATTGATGATGAAAATGATTAAACTTATCGCAGTCGGTAGGATAAAAGAAGATTATTCGAAAAATGCAATTGCAGATTATCTTACTAGGATCAAGTATTATACAAAGCTTGAGATCAATGAAGTGTCTGAGCAGGGCATGGAGAAAGAGGCAGATAAGATACTGCAGTTGATTGATGGCAGGCAATATATTATTTTAGAAATGAACGGCAAGCAGCTTGACTCAACAGAATTTGCAGAATTTATTAAACAGAAAACAATCAATAATAATCAAGACATAATATTTGTCATTGGCGGCTCAGATGGGCTGTCGCAAAAAGTAATCAGCAAAGCTACACAAAAGATGTCTCTTTCAAAGATGACATTTGCTCATGGCATGTGCAGGGTGTTTTTATTAGAGCAGATTTATCGGGCATTTACCATCATAAATAACCAGAAGTATCATAAATAGAAGGAGAATTAGTATGTGCATAGCCCGAGAAATGGCGTACATCTATATTTGGTGGAATCATGTCGAACTTTTGGAGAATTGTCAATAGGGTGCTTTATGAATCAGATATACTTCTTATAGTTTTAGATGCAAGGCTGATCGATGAGACCAGAAATGTTGAATTAGAGCAGAAGATATCAAAGCTGAAGAAAAAACAATTATTAGTCATAAACAAATCAGATCTTGTAAGTATACATTATCTTCGCGGTGTAAAAAGATCAAGTTTTGAGCTCAGCAATTCTGTCTTTTTGTCGTGCAGAAAGCATCTTGGCACAGCTATATTGCGAGAAAAGATTTTTGAGATCGCAAAAGACCTTCCGACTGCATTAGTGAAGATAGGTGTTCTTGGCTACCCGAACACAGGCAAAAGCTCTGTGATAAATGCGATGTGCGGAAGAAAAGCAGCAAGTGTAAGCCCTGAAAGCGGGCATACTCGTTCATTAAAATTAATCAAGATGACTTCACATATCTATTTTTTTGATACTCCAGGCGTAATCCCTTTCTTAGAAAAAGATGAGGTCAAGCATGCGCTGATTGCTAGCAAGAATCCTGCAGAATTAAAGAATCCATATATGGTAGTAAATGAGTTGTTTAGATTAGCTGAGACTTATGTTGAAAAATTCTATAAGATCAAGTTTGATAAAAAAGATGACGTTGAAGCAAAGCTGTCAAAACTTGCAGTTAAGTTTGGCAAACTGAAGAAAGGCGGGATTCCTGATATAGAAACAATGTCACTTATTGTAATACGAGACTGGCAGACTGGGAAGATTAGTTTGATATGAAAGAGGATAAAATGCTAGGTTAATTAGTGATAATTAATTAAAAAACTAAAATCCAGTAAAAAGATTTAAAAACACTTCTATAAATATCTCAGTTCTTATATGCCCTCGTAGCATAGTAGCTATTGCGCCACCTTGGTAAGGTGGAGGTCGTGGGTGCAAATCCCATCGAGGGCTTTAAGTAAAAGGTGCAAAGCCCGTCTGTTTTTATCGAAACAGAAGCTTTGTACTCTTTACCTTCTAGCCCATCAGGGGCTTTGAGTAAAAGGTGCAAAGCCCGTCTGTTTTTATCGAAACAGAAGCTTTGTACTCTTTACCTTCTAGCCCATCAGGGGCTTTAGGTAAATAGTGTAAAGCCCTTTTGTCCCGCTCAGGGACAGAAGGCATTTATATTTATCATTCTTGGAGGTTATAAAATGAGACCAGAACTGCATGACTACAAGTCTATTCTAGCAAATTGTGAGAGAAAGCTCCAAGAATCAACAATCCCTGCTAAGAATAAAGAAATAATTCTTAAGTTTAAGCAGTATTTGATAGTTAGAAATTATAGTCTTGTAAGAATTATAAAATATTTAAGTATGTTGCGTATAGTTTCTACAGTAGTACCAAAATCTTTTGATGAATATACTAAAGATGATATATTTACCTTTATAGAACATCTGCATACTAAGGGTTCCAAGGAATGGACAAAGCTTAGTTATAATGCCATAATTAAACGATTTTTTAAATGGTTTAAGGGAAATGATACTGAATACCCTGAGCTAGTTAAAAATATTCAGATTCATATGTCTGCTTGTAAAACATCACTGCCTAATGAAGGTGAACTACTTACAGAAGAAGAAGTTATACTTTTGTTAAATCATACTAAGAATGCGCGTGACAAGGCTTTGGTGTCTATATTATGGGAAAGTGGAGCCAGGGTAGCGGAGATAGCAACCTTAAGAATTAGAGATGTAGCTTTTGATAAATTTGGCGGTTTAATTTCTGTTCAAGGTAAGACAGGCAGCAGAAAGCTTAGGCTAATTAGTTCTATACCTTATCTTGCTGCATGGTTAGCCTATCATCCATGTAAGGATGATGTAGATGCCCCTATGTGGGCTACTGTATATGGTTCTGATAAAGGAAAACTACTAAAATATAGCACACACAGAAAAATACTTAAGGATTTATTTAAACGAGCAGGCATTAAAAAACGTTCTAATCCACATAGTTTCCGTCATGCAAGAGCTACTTTTTTAGCTAATCATTTGACAGAATTTCAGATGAACCAGTACTTTGGATGGGTGCAAGGTAGTAACATGCCTTCCACATATGTTCATCTAAGCGGCAAAAATACAGATGAAGCATTGCTGAAGCTAAATGGGATTAAGCTTGAAAAAACAGAAGAGAGAAGCAAGTTGCTGCCAAAAACTTGCATAAGATGTACTTTACTAAATGGACAGGATGCATTCTATTGCACTAGATGTGGTTGTATATTGGACAGTAAAACAGCAGTTGAGCAAACACTAAAAGATCAAGAAATTGAAGATAAGCAAGTACTTTTGGGCAAAGTATTAGAAGATTTAGAAATCAGAAATCTTATCTCAAAACGCCTTAAAGAAATGAAAAAAGCAGAACTTTATGCTACTTTATCTTAATTTATCTTTTATAGTGTAAATAATGGTATGGTTTTTAATAGTTAAGAAATAATCAAAAATAAAGTTATTTGCTAGCTAGTTTCTCCTTTAATATTGTAATTTTCTCCTGTTCCAGCTCTTTGTCTATCTGATTACAAAGTTCTTCAAATTTAATTAGCCATTCTGGCATTTTCAGTTCCATTGTCCTGCTCCATTATCTTGATAAGCCTGTCCATCCTGTTTATATTATGTATTCTTTCGTGCAAAATGCATCTGATGAAATCTGCTATTGAAGGATAACCCTCTTTATTAGAAGTATATCTAACCATCTCAATAAAATCTTTTGTTACCATTAGTTTAAGTGTATGATTTTTATTCATTTTCTATAAATACCAATAATGGGATTTTCTGTTTTCGCTCTATTATGTTTATAATTCTGCAAAATAAACTTTGATATGTTGAATGGCACTCTATAGTGTACAATGACTGAGTTTTATTCTGGTGTAATTCTGGATATATAGTTCTTATATCCTTTTTTAATCGTATTATACTCTTGCAATTCACGGAATGATTATATGCCATTTTGCCTTTACTTATTATGGGATTCATTTTAATGCCTCATTTATCAACCAATAATTTTTTCTTAAATGCCTATGCCTGATTAGAAAATACGAACAAATTAAACGCTGTGACAAGCCAAGATCGAACTTTTTCGATGTAAAATACAAGATAGTTGCAGTTATTATTTTTGTGGTTTTACCTGTTACCTGATTTTTCTTTCTAAGCTCCAGCAATAATTTAGTTGCAAACTTCTTTGCACGCTTAGGTAAATCAAATTTATAAAACGCATCTATTAGTAATCCCTCTATATCCTTAAATTCTATTCTTAATCCAAGATTTCTAGAAATAAATTTTTGTGCCTTCTTTACTTTATCCACCTTTATGACATTGTATCTCTTAAAATCATCAAATGATAACTCATGGTTATTTCTCTTTGCTGCAATATAAACACAAGCGCATATCAAAGCTTCAATGCTTCTACCTGCAATAAGATTTTTCTCAAGCAGTGCCCTGTAAATATACAATGCATCCTGCACAACAATATTTGGCAGCATTAACTTTGATTCAATTAACTTTAGCAGCCAAGTAGCTTTAGCTACATTCTTTTCCTTCCAAGTCAATAAGGAAGAAGCTCTTACAATCCTACCAGCCTTATGCGTGCCAATGGCATTAGATAATTGTGTAGCAGTGCTTTGCTGCTCAAAATAATCCTCTACCAAGCCGCAATCTAAGCAATAAGATTCATAGCCATTAATTCTGACATTCTTTGATTTGCATTCATTGCATTCCATATTCTCCCCCACTAACCCTCAAAACAATTGTTATCCAATCGTTATCCAGAACACCGCTTATTCCCCTATCTTATCTTGAGCAGAAGTTATATTTAAGCATATCAAGATCCCCGTTTTCCCGTTTTCCCCGATTCCCGTCCCCCCGTTGCCCCGTTCCCCCGTTATCGCAGATTCCCCGATTCCCGTTTTT